>Ga0209083_1001049_pt1 | contig 34191 bp, 64 predicted proteins | sample AM7aDNAmetaG_FD_184132 | JGI IMG/M metagenome (GOLD analysis project Ga0209083, IMG submission 184132) | Freshwater microbial communities from Finland to study Microbial Dark Matter (Phase II) - AM7a DNA metaG (SPAdes) (version 3) | ecosystem: Environmental > Aquatic > Freshwater > Lake ... | reverse complement strand
ATAATGATATTCGTGTCCTATGTTTGCCATAATTTTTTTCCTTTATATATTAAAAAAGTTATACCTTTGAGTTATGGATAATAAACCTCGTGGATTTGCAAGAATAAATAATTTTTTTCCTTTATATATTAAAAAAGTTATACCTTTGAGTTATGGATAATAAACCTCGTGGATTTGCAAGAATAAATGGCAAATATTGCCACGAAACAGATTTGATTCTTAATCTAAGAAAGATTGAAACAATTATTGTTGAATTTAATGTATGTTATCAATATTTAGATGATAAAACATTAACGACTGTAAATAATGATTTGCTAAAAATATTTTTAGATAGAAAAATAGGAGTAAATAATTATTCTTATGAAATAGATTATTTCAAACGTGATAGCGGATTATTTCCATTTATTGCTCGAATTTGGATAATGGAAGAAGATATGTATAACATAGTCTTATTAAAAAACAAACGTCTTAAAAAGTTATCTAAACTTCGTAGTAAATGGCAGCTATAATAGCCATGACAATACGAGATCACATGTGGTGGTATAAGTACCAACCAAGAAATTTAAACAACATAATTCTACTTCCAAGAATCAGATCATTGGTTAAGGATGGAATTAAGATGAATATGGTATTTTATAGTGATACCGCTGGTACAGGCAAATCTACCTTAGCCAGAATCCTATGTAATGACACTGACGGTATTGAATTTAATGCATCTGAAGATACAAGTGTTAATATTCTTAGAAATCAATTGGGCCGACACTGCAAAACTGCAAACCCATTTGCTAAAACATCCCAAAAAACTATTTTCTTAGACGAATTTGATGGTGTTTCTGACGAATATAAGAAAGCCATGAAAGGATTTAGTGATAAATATGAATATGTTAGATTTATCCTGACAACTAATCATATTGAGGATATTGGTGATAAAATTCTATCAAGATTTACTAAAATTGATTTCACACCAAACGGTAAAGAAGAAATTGATTATCTTCATGAGTGGTATTTGAAATATTTAAAAGTTATTGCATCTAAAAATGATATGTCAATAACGGACGATGAACTTATGAAAATAATTTTGATAAGTTTTCCCGATCTTAGAAGTGCAACTGTCGTATTACAAACATTATTTCATTCAAACAATAAAAGTATTATTGAAGCAATATCAACATCGGGTGTTGATGATATTTTCATGTTTTTAATGGATGGAAAAAATAATATTGTGGATAATTACAATTTTGTAATGAATAATTTTCAAGATAAACCATTAGAATTAATGAAAACCCTTGGTAGACCATTATTTAAGAGAATAATGTCAATGGATCATGTTGGATTAATAAAGAAAGGTGCAACGATTGTTAATTTACAAAAATTGTACAATGAAAGATATAATGAAACAATCGATCCTCTGATACATTTGGTTTCTTATGTTTCAGATATAAAAGAAGTATTAATGAGTGCAAAATAAAAAAAATATCGTCTCCAGTTGGGCCAAACTTGGGCTATTACCAAATATAAGCGGAGCATCATTCTTGAATACAATGGCTTCGTCAATGAGTGGATTGTCATCGAATTTGATGCCAATATCAATACAAGTTGCTTCGAGTACTATTGGGTTAGACCTTGTAGCTGTAAAACCTATGCAATCCCCAGACGCACCTTGGCGAAAATCTGATAAACAACAGCTTAAAGAGGATAGAATGAATAAAATAAGAAAGCTTGAAGGTAAGGAGCCAAATATAGTTTTACCTAATGATGCTGGTGGTGGGAACTTATTATTTTTAGATTATGTTTATGGTGGAAACAGCGGAAGCACACAAAAAAAATATATACCTAAACCCAAAAGGTCAAAAAATAATAAAAAATCAAAATGAACGAAATTAAAAACTTAAAAGAACAGCAAATTAATAACTTTATTTATCAAATGGATTTGCAAAATGCAACAGCAAGTCAAATAAAAAATGGATTGAGGCAAATCCTTGGTGAAGAACCCGCTGTTAAATTTTTATATGCAAGTGAAAAAAAATTAAATGAAAAAACTGGCGCAGTCGAAAGAACACCACAAACATTGGAATCGGTAGAAATTTTCTACACATTTATTGGTGATGATAATACATACCAAGCTGGAACCTGTCGATACATTGTTAATTAAAAATAATAACTATGAATGAATATTAATATGATCCTGGATGGAAATTATATGCTCTATCGTTCTGTATTTCTGTTACATAGACTAAAAACATTGTATGTTGATCTTGAAACATTAATGCTAAATGACTACAACAATCTTACAAATGACTATCATTATGATATGATATATTTTGTATCTGATAGTAAAAAAAGCTGGAGAAAGATGATAAATCCAGAATATAAACTCGGAAGAAAAAAAGATGCTGATATTGATTGGAATTTTGTTTTCGACACATTTGATAAAGTTAAAGATGTAATTAAAAATAGACATAATTGTTTATTATATCAGATTGATCCATTTGAAGGTGATGATATTATTGCCCATATAGTAAATGAATCAAATAAACAAGGATATTCAAACTTTATTGTATCAAATGACGGTGACATTCATCAGCTACTTAAATTCTCAGTGGCTGATAACTATATTAACATGATGTACAACCACAAATTCTCAGACGAGAAGATTTATGTGCCGAAAAATTATCAAATATTCATGCATCATCTTGAAAGCTTAGAAGTTGATCTGTTTGACCTGACTGATGATAACGATTTTGTTAATTTCTTTGAAAAAGTTAAACAAAAAAGTAAAGTTGTAGCTGTTGATGGTGAAGAATCATTTTTTAAGAAAATTGTTGGTGGTGACGGTGGAGATAATATTTTGAGTGTAGTTAAATTCACAAAAGAAATTCGTGGTATAGGTGATGTTGGTGCCGACTCTGTATGGAAAATGTATAAAGAAAAATTTCCACAGGAAATTGATTTTGATTCGAATAATTTTATTGAAAGATTGTGTGACATCTTAAGTATTTATAGAAAAAACAAAGAACTTGATTTTAGAAAAAAAGTTGCGGAAAACATCAGAAAATCAAGAATAATGACAAGATTGGATAACAGATATCTCCCAGATGGGTTATATAAACAACTACTCGAAAATGTAAAAGTTTAATATGGAAACTGTAAATATTAAAAATATAAATTCTGATTTATATTCAATTAAATTATCTGAACAAAGGAACACAAGTATATTATATGTCGATTTTCATTATGATATTTCATCAAAATCAAAATCAATTTATAATAGGGTTACTGGAGTTATGCCGCAACCAGCCGTAATTGGACCAGATGTTTTTACAATGACCGTAACCTTAAATGAAGTTCAACTTGATTTAGAAAACTCTATATTGAATAAATTCAAAAAAGATTTTGATGATAAATTTGCATTAATGGCACTTGAATTAGGTAAAAAACATCGATTTGAACTATCATTAATTGAGGAAAGAAAGAAAAAACTTCAAGAAATAATGGGAATCACAACTAAGAATGATTTTGATATTGTTAGTATGGATAAAGCTGTTTTAAAAATTTTCCAAGTACAAAACTTAATTGCTGTTGATGGTCGTATTGGGCAGGGTGAATATATATTAATGAATGAAAACACATACAATAAATATATTAAACGTCTACAAGAACCAGTTAATATTAAATTCATAATTAATGATAATATACCAGATAAAGCTTTTGTTATGGGTAGGAAAACAACTCAAGAACAACCTGGGATTTTAGGGATAGTACTCACTGATAAACTTGGAAATATTGAGTATACTATCACAGATGATAAATTTAAAATTAATGCAAGCCTTGTTTCTATCGGATTTCACCCCCAAAGGCAATTTTACACATTTTTTATTAAGTGTTAAGATTATAAACTTTTATTCGCTTTGTACCATTAACAAAGAACTTTTTCCAAACCTTTCTGGTTTTATTTTCTTCATTATCATCAAATGAACACCATCCACTTTTTTTTGTACCATTAAGGTTTAATTTTGCATATCCTTTAGCCTTTATTTCAACCCTGCCATTGTCAGCATTAACTATACTGAAGTCAGTCACCAGCACAGAAGGATTACCTTTTACATCCTCAATTAAAACTTTATAATCAACAGTGATCATTTTAGTTTTACTTTCTTCAGATTCAATAAACATTTTATAATTTTTCATAGGTCAAATCTTGTGGTGATCATATTTTTTTTAATATCCTTCCATGTACCTTCTTTAATATCTTTATCACTTACTGGAGCCCCAAAACGAGTATTTGGTACAAAGTCTTTTACAACTATATTATCACCAGCCCCATTTTTAACAAGCATTTTTATACAATCAATAGCATCTTCAGTCTTTTCACCTTTATAAATCCACGGTGAAAATTGAATTATTCCATTTTCATATTTTTTACTAAATCCTATATACCCACGAATAGTATAATGATCATCAAAACAATCCACTTTTAAGGCAACATTTGTAGGATCATCACTCACCCTACCATTTGTATTCAAAATCAGTTCTTTTTCACTTGGGCTATACATAAAGTACCTGTTTTTAATATCTTTAACATTAAATGATTGAATTTTGGTATCAATTAACATCGGTCCGTTTACAATTTCAACATAACGATCCTTATAATAGATAAAATTTTCAAATATTGTGTTTCTTTCAAATCTATAATGATAGTTATCTAATTTTGTATTTTTCCCCGACACATCTATATAAGGAGCGTAATCTTCTTTTCCAGTATTATCAGATTTACCAAGAATTGTATATTTATATTTACCATTACTATTTTTAATTAAATCTATAATTTTTTTATTCATGTAATATGCCGCAGTTGATGCTGAATTTTTATTAGGTATACCAGTTTCAATCTTTACCCACTTATCCAGCAGCATAAATATTAATTTTGTTGCTGCTCCTTTTTCTTTTGATTCTATATGTCTAATCAGCAAATCATTTTTGAGTTTTTTATCATTACTAACGGAGGCAACTATATTTCCATTATGATACAAGCACCAAGATGAATAGCCTTCTGAATATCCGCCCCAAGGATATTTTTCATATTTTACAGTATATTCAGAATTAACAAAATTTTCAAATGTCATCATATTGTTGGCATATTTATAATATTCAATATTTCTATTGCTTTTTTCAAACATTTATCATCAAATCCTTTTGTTTGATCAACATGTACATATCGACTTACTTGAGAATATAATATGTCGGTACAGTCATCTATAATAACATAATTTTCGACATACTTATCAACTGTTGTATATTTTTTAATCCACTCCTTTATTTCACTACCTCTTGGGATTTCAACGCCATCAGCTTCAAACTTTTTATCGATTTTAAGCAACGGAGTAACATCTATTATTTCACCAACAATAAGATCACCAAGTTTGTTTTGAACGTAGTCCATACCATTTATTCTCCATCTTGATGATATTACTATATTGGCACCAGTTTTTTCAATTAATTCATTCAAATTATTGATACTTTTGGTGTCAATCCCTTTTCCACGAATTTTTTTAAGAACCCCATCAATATCAAGAAATATGACTTTAATTTTTATCATATGATATGATATGCTTTTACTTTTTGATCACCAGCTAAAGATTCATCTTTTTCACACTTATCTATGAATCCCTGAGCTGTTAATTCATCAACTATTTCTTTTGGAATATCTGGAGCCATATAAAATTCATCATCATCCAAATTCTTCGTGTCTGGAGTCTCTATATCAAGTTGCTGGTATACATCATCATCTTTCATGAGATATACCCTCATATCGTCTCTTTTGAGGGTAAAAACGTTTTCTACGCCATCAATTGTAATACTGACTGCGCCAGTTCGATAAGATTCAAATTTTTTTAGGTATTTCACGATTCTATATATAATTTTTAATTTTTTCATTTTTGTATAGTTGACAAATTGTCAAAACTTGTTGACAAATTGACACTATAACAAATAAAACATATCGTTGGTATGAAATTTGAAAAAGATTAAATAAAAAATAATATAAAACTATGAACAGTATTGTTAAAAACACAGACTTGGGTAACTTCATCAATAAATTCTTTGGTGATGACTATTCCCACAAAATTTTTATGCCAAGCATCAATACACTTGGGCATTCAAATGTAATCGAAAATGAAAATGAGTTTTTGGTTGAAATGCTTGCTACTGGATTGAAAAAAGAAGATGTTAAAATCGATCTTGACAATGATGTATTATCAATTTCAAGCATTAAGAAAGAATCAAAGGAAGAAAAAGGTGATAATTATTGCCGAAAAGAATTTCATTACGGTGAATTCGACAGAAGTTTTACAGTTCCAAAGACTATTGACAAGAAAAACATTTCGGCAAAAATGGAAGATGGCATTTTAACTGTAACTCTTCCAAAATTAACACCGACCGAAAAAAGTAACGAAAACATTTCAATTAAGATTCAGTAAATGGATCATTGGTAAAAAAGGGGCGTGAGCCCCTTTTTTATTTTTAATAACCTTGTTTTATAGCTTTTATTCGCATATCAATTTCATTTTTTTCCTGCGCATATAAATTTTTAAATTTTGTTTGGACTGCCTGTGTAAGTGCATTTACTATATCATCATTAACTCTCGGACTCCATCCACCATTAGCCATTGGGTCTTTAATTCCACCATATTTATTTATAATAGTGTGCATATACTTATCAAAATCCTGAATAGTTTGTGGAGCTGCTGGAGTTTTTGGAGCTGCTGGCTGGTGCTGGAGCTGGTGCTGGAGCTGCCGCTGGAGCTGGTGCTGCTGGAGCTGGTGCTGCCGCTTGATCTTCATACAGTTTTTCAATAGTTTCATTTAACCATTTCATATCAAAATTTTGATGAACTTTAACTTTGATCATTTCCAAAGTTAATATTCTTTCTTTAACACGAGCTTTATCAATATAATTATTAATAGCTTCAACCAATTTTTCTTTACCATCAAGAGCTATATCAACATTCGAAAGTATCTCTGGATTTACACCAGACAATTTAACTGTTACATTTTTTTCAATCAGCTCATACAGATCATTTTTGATCGGTTCTTTGATTCCATATTTTGGCTCTACTGATTCATTTAAACTACTAAATTTTTTCATGTTTTGCTAATTATTTTTTTATTTATATGTATAACCTGTTCTCCAATCCCAACGAAGACCTGATAAAAGAATTGTTGTAAATTGAGTATTATATGTTTCTCCAGAACCAGTTGGATATTGATTGTACAACACCCCACCGATAACAGATTTCTTTCTTATTGACCATTTGGGCTCATAATCTTGTGTCCCTGCTGGTGCATATCCATAATAGGTGGTTCCTGTATTTGAATCGCCATTCCATGGGTCTATTCTTGATGGAAGATCGTATGCCATAAAAACTGTTTTTTTCTTATATATTAATATTTAAAAGGCAAATTTTTTAATACAAAAAAAAACCCTTGGAATAATCCCCAAGGGTGTGTTTGTGATGAAATATTGATTGATTTATATCAGGCACCACTCACCAATCAAAATCACAAACGATATCTTACAATCTATATATTAATAAAGTTCTTTATATTTTGATTCATCAACTTCAATAAAATCAATAATATTTGAAATTGATTTAGATTTATTTTTCAAATAGTATTTTTCGGAAATTCTTAATAACCTTATGTTGTTAATTTGGCAATACTCCTTAAGCAATTGATCCTTTTTCTGAACTTCATAAAATCTATCTGGCTGACCAAATCTATCATAAATTTCTTTATTAAAATGCCATACACCGTCATATTCAATTACAATATTTCTTTCTTTCATATAAATATCAACCGATTTTCCATTTATTTTTCTATGAGCTAACACATTACTTGCCCCATATCTATCTTTTAATATTACTCTTAATGCTCGTTCCCCAACACTGGAGCTTCTTTTGTTATTGCCAGCCATTGTTAAATTTTGAATACTTTTATGATAATATGTCGGTGAAGTCTTCATTAATAATTTAATTTTATCACTCTGTTTTTTTGTAGATTCGGCATCATGAGTATTCGCACAAGATTTACAACAATAATACTTTTGTTTATTTGGGAATGTAAATTCCCGCTCCATAACCTCAAATTCTTTATAGCAAACCCAGCAAGAAACTTTGAACGGCTTAATTTCGCCCAATTTTTCATCATTTATTTTTTTTCTCGATTGGCGTATCTTTTCACGATAATTATCTAAGAATATTTGATCCTTATGATTCCACCTTATATGATTGGCTTTTTTTGAATGACTATCAAAGATTTCTCCGCATTCACCACAAACATGCTCCATAAAATAACATTTTTTGTGGTATATATAAAAAAAATAAAAGCCCGAAATTCGGGCTTTTATGTGGAGCAGAAGGGATTCGCAATTTTCACTGATTTATCAGTGCTTAGACTATATCATCACCCAATATGGGTGTTGGGCACTCTTGATGGTCATTAAGAGGACTACACCTCTCCATTAGTCGTTGAACCGTCATGATGTGTACATCATGCTTGGCTGCTGATTGCCATATATCATATGATACTTAGGTTTCCAGCAATTCACCCAATTTTTAACTCACTATTACTAATGAGTGGGTCCGATCTGAACCCTTGTCCTACATAGTCTTTTGAAGACATCTACAAGTTTAGTACATTTCTTCCAAATGAACAAACTATATGATTTTTAGCGGTAATCATCAAATCCTCTGAACATTTTTGATTTAAATCACAAAATAGTTCACTAAAACGATTTCCTGGTTTTTTCCGAATTAGGCTACGAGAACTCTATTCTCAACTACAGTCCCAGCGACTGACATTGTTGAGTTTGAATTTACGATATGCATGTGTGCTTCGCCATTTAAAATTTGTTCCTACTTATTTATCAATCGCATATTAGAAAAAGCGATACTTGCAATCATTCGCATTACACTTTGCAGTCAAAACCGTACTGCCCCATAAATTAAAGAACATTTAATGATATATATAGTAATGTTTATAAGTTAAGTTTTTCCAAAAACAAAAAAACCCCGATTTTCGGGGTTTTTCTGGGTGTCAATTATAAATTTACTTTATTTTATCCGCTAATTTATCAACTCTTGAATCTATTTTACGATCCAATTCTGTCACATTTTCATCGATCTTTGTATGAAGTTCACCGATATGGCTATCCATTGTTCTATAAAGACCTTTTTCTTTTTCATCAATTGCAGCCCAAATATTCTTTTCTTTTTCATCCATGGCTGACCATATTGATCGAACCTCTTCTTCGTGATTACGATCATACACTTTTATAAATCTATTCGAGCGACCAGACGCTAACCACAACCATACTAAAAGTACGACCAAACCAGCCCCCAACAACGTCAAACAAATCGTTATTAAAATTGTTGTCATTTTGTTTTATTTTTTTTAGGTTATTGACACCCAAACTATATATTCAAAATGATAGGGCCTAAATGTTAAGTTTTTTCAATTTTAAACTTCGAAGTATAAATAAATATATTTGTTGTATACTTTTATCAACCTTAATATAAACTTTTAATTCATCTGGCGTAAAAAACATGGTATACATATTACGATCCAGTCTCATATATTTCTGGTATTCATCAATTGAATCATTATCGTAGCACTCTAAAACTATTGCTGCTTTCCTTTCCAAATCCCTCCAAGCAGCGGCTTCTTCAAATCTTTGAGTTGTCACAAAATAATTTTTAGCATCACGACAACTCTCCTGTATATCAAGAATTCTAAATCTTCTTCTTAATCTTTCGGGGGAATCCATATTACTCAGCTCTGCTTCTCTTTTCTTCTAATGAAGTTAAAATCTTTTCTGCTGCTTTTTCAGCTTTTTCTCCAGATGTTTCATCTCTTGTTATGTCTAACAACATTAGAATTTTTTCTGCTGCTGTTTCTGCCTGTTCTCTTGATACTCTATGCCTATGATTATACGTTGACATCGTTCCCATGAAACCTTCGGAAGTACTCGTATATTCAAATTCAGTATTTTTACGAATAATTGTGGCAATCTTGCCTTTCATTCGATCATAAATATATGCTTTCATATTACAAAGTTAACGATTTTTATTAATCTTTTCAAGTTTTTCTTTTCTTTCAAATGTTCTATAAGACTGACCGCTACGGGAAATGATAGACTTAAGCATTGTTATTCTACAACGATTAAATTCCCACGCCCCAAAACGTTTAATAAATGCTTCAGAATTAATCCTTATTCTTTCCTGAACTGTTGACTTATCCCAGCAATCCTTACACATAAAGCTATAAGATTTTTCAGAATTATATCCAATTAAATTGCCATGGCAACCATATGCTGGTTGATCCACATAAAATGTTATTGCTTGTCCTACGGTTAAAACTGGAAATGGTAGATTACACCCACGGCAATAAGGATAATTCTTATATATTCTTCTTAATAAATTATTTAAAATCGGTACTTTTAAGTTCATTCAACTTAGTTTTAATATCATCTTCCCCCGTAAATGATGTTTCTGTATCATTTTCATCAATTAGAACTAATCTTGGCTCCCACCCGTCTTTAGTATTCTGTAAAATCGACATAGATTTATATCCGATTTTTTTTAATTTGTTGTCATCAATTTCATAAATTAGTGCCATAATATCGGCATTTTGGATTAAACTTTTCATTTTACATATTTCATTATTTCTGTTTGAATATCATCTTTAGATATATTTGGGTACTTCTCTTTTATGGCAATATATAAGCGATCAGCATCACCTCTAAGACTTTCAATATTTTCATAATATGGCTTGATAGAGTCCTGAATTTTTTTAATGCTTCGTTCAATATCAAGTAATCTATTATTTAATGTTAATGTTTTGCGAACATCACTCAAGTCTGGGTCCTTTATTATACTTTCAAGTTCTTTTTGAAATTCAACAATTTTGTTTTTTTCAACATCAACAAATTTTTCAAGACGAACTATTTCTTTCATATTTGAAAGATATATCTTTCTTATTCGCTCCGCTTCAGTAATGTATTGCTTAGGAATTGTCATCTTTGTGCTTATTTTTTTGTCTTCTTGGTGTTTTTTCTTTATTCAATTTCACAGTAGAATCTGTGTCATCAACTTGAGTCGCTAATTCTTTTCTTTTTTCGACCATAGCTTCAATATACTGGTCTTGATTCATCTGCTGAGTGCCACTTCTAAATTCTTTTGTTGAAGAGTTAAATATATCATATTTTAACCTTTCCCATTCCCCAAGATTAACATCAATATCTTCAACTTTTTTGTTTAACTCATTATCATTGTATTCCTGAACCAATTGCCAAGTCGAATGCTCAAAGAAATATTCAATTAATAGTCCTTGAATTTCAGAAAAATCATTACTTTCTATGGCTCGGTCTATATAAAAATCTGATAACACACCAGCCATTTTTATGAGCTTCATTTTATACTCATTATACTTTCTACGTGATTCTAAATTATCCATCTTGTGATTGTTTTTTTCTTGGTTTTGGCGGAAGCTTCTTTTTTGTTTTTTTCAAAACAATAGCACCACCCTTCATTTCTTTATCAATAACATCTTTTAATTGTGCGTAAATTTCATTTTTTATCACTGTTGGGTCTTTTAAAAATTTATCTAAAATTATTTTAGCATAATAGTCTACAACATCAACATTAACATTATCCATAATTTCACTCATAAATGTTGGTTTTGGTATCATTTCCTCAATACTGAATGTTATAGTTACTGGATGGTTGCTCTTAAACATTTTGAATAATACCTGTAAAGGGTCCTGAGTTACTTGCTGTGTATGATGCTGACCTTGCGGGGCAGCTTGTCTATTATCAGTCAGTAAAGGATCAGCAGTTGGGTCGATCCTTTGAACCTCATCCCTTTCAATTGGTACTGCTTGTCCCTTCACAATCTCATATTCTATTTCACCTTTTGCATTTTCCTTGAAATTTACAGTTTCTGGTACAGGTGAATTTGGGTTATTCCTCATCCACGTTTCTAATACCATTTTTCGCTGCTGATCACTTAACACGATACCTTCAGTATCTTCAATTTGTGGTGATAAAACTTTTTTTTCTGTTCTTGAATCATCGGACAGCACTTGAGCTGGCTTATATTTAACTCTTGTGTTTGTATCATTTTCACTTGTCATTTTTGCGGTATCCATACTCTTTATCTGATTCGCCAAGTTTACCAATGGATCAGCACTACTCCCAAGTTGTGGATTCAAAAAGGCGTTTGGATCAATCGACTCTTCGTATTTATTCGAAAAAATATTCTTTTTAATACTTGCCTTGTTACTTAAAACATAGTAATCAGCCTCTTCACGTACAATTTGAATGTGTTCACCTGTTACTTTATCCGTATACATATTCATACTAATATGGTTGTTTTTTAGATATATATTAAATATATAGGTTTCTTCAAAAAAAGTTTCACAATTTAATATATAGATGTATGATAACCACGTTTAAATTGTTCGAAAATCAATCATATTATTTGATAAACATAGATTTATTTTGGCAAGCGTATAGGGAAAATTATTATTTATTATATCCAAATGAAAAAAAAATAGATGATTTATTTAAAATAATGTCATCATTTAGAAAAGATATCGTAAAAACTTTAATTGGAAAACATGCTGAAGTAACAATAACCACTTCAGTACCAGATAATCAAACTTTAACTGGGAAAATCAATGATGTGTTTGTTAGATTCGATTCACACAGAAAAATCGATCCTAATTGGGAATTTAAAGTCAAAATAGATAAATCTGGATGGCTAATTCTCGATAGTCTTATGATAAAAATATTCAGTCCAAAAACAGAATTTGAAAATAATATTTTTAAGTTCTTAAATTTTAAAAGATTTGATCTATGATATATCTAAAACTTTTCGAAGAGTACCAAGGGTCACACCAATTAAATTTGAAATCTTTCTGGAATACGTACAGGGATAATTACGAACAATTATTTCCAGAAGTATATAAATTAGACCCAATTGACCCATGGTATGTTAGAAATTTCGAAAAACGGATAAAAAATGAAATATTCTGGGAATATAGAAAGGATATGACCAACATACTTGTTAATAATGATGTTGGATTTACAGTTGGAAAGAAGGTTGTAGAATATAGAAAGATTCGTGGAATTGTCGATAATGTAAAGATTTTAAATAATGCATTCGATGGGCATGTTGGTGAATATCAGCCCGATCATATCATAAAGTTGAAGGACTCTACCAAATGGGGTAAAGTTAAAAATGGAACCATTAAAATATTTGCACCATTATCTGAATTAGAAACCAAAATTTTGCGAATTCAAACACAAAAAAGATTCGATTTGTAAATTTAATATATAGGTGTTATGAGATATGTAGAATTGAAGCATAAGGGCCAAACAATCACTGAAAAATGGAGAATTGAAGAAATTCTACTTGAAAATAAGTTTAATTGGGTATTAGACGCTGAAATCGAAAATGCCAGAATTGAAATTTTCGAAAAAGGTGAAACTAAATACTTTGTATGGAATTCTGGTACATGGTATAATGGAGATTGGTATTTTGGAGTTTGGAGAGACGGTGAATGGAAATATGGTACATGGAGAAATGGGGTTTGGAGAAATGGTAAGTGGAAAAACGGAACATTCAAATCTGGAATCATATACAAAGGTATTTTTATAAAAGGAAAAATTGAAAGCGGTGAAATAAGAGGTGGTCAATTTATTGATATTGAAATTGCTGAAGGTGTCACTGAATTAACGGAAGAAGAAACAATAAAAACTCAAATCGCAGTAGCACAAGTTCCACAAACTCAGCCGCAAGCTCAGCCAGTGCAACCTGTTCAACCAACCAGTGGGCAAACTCAAGTACAGCCAGCTCAAGTTCAAGCTCAGCCGCCAGTTAGTGGACAAACACAGGAGCCCACTACACAAACTCAAGCACAACCAGTTCAACAGCAAAAGGAATCAAAAAATAATATAACAATCATGAAGAAAAATAGATTATCTGGGTTTATACAATTTGTAAATGAATCCACAGGAGATTTACAAGAAACATTTGTCAAAATAAAGGGTGAATTTTCAACCGTAGATATCAAACAAGAACCTGGAATTATTATAATTGAAGCACCAAGTGAAGCCACTATCGATAATATCAAGAAGCAATATGGTGGGGAAGTTATAAATAAAAATGGGGTCTATTATCTTCATATAAAAGACAAAAAATAATATTTTTGACATTACTTAAAAAAAGGCGAAGATTTCTTCGCCTTTTTTTTATTTCTTACGCCCAAGCGTTTTTAATGTATCTAAAATGTGTTTATTAATAGATTTTGTTATTTCTTCAACCAGTGCTGTTTCCATAAGACATTCTTCAGTAATTAATATGCACTTTTTAAGAATTTTCTTCCATAAAATACCGTCTGGGGTTTCATTTAGAACTTCTAATTTTATTTCCCTAAGTTTTTGCTTACCAAAAATAAACCCAAATTTTAAATAGCCATCTATGTATTGAATTGATTTGGCATATTTTTTTATCAATAGTAACTCAGCGACATTTTTTCGAGTCGTAGTATAATAATATACAATATTTGGCCCCATCCCATTAAGTTTAATTTTTTTAGCCAATATTTTTTTCATAATTCACATACGAAATAATATTTTCTGCAATATATTCTGTATAATCCATCGTTTTACTCAAATTTTCGTTAATGTATTCAGCGTATGAAATAGAATTATCTAAATGCGACCCAATATATTCACTATATGATATATCTTCTGATGATAATTTTTCTGAATTAGTAAAAATCTTATTTATTATATGCTTATCATAATCTGAAAAATGGAAGCTATCTAATTTTAATTTTCTAACTCCTTTAGTTGTTAAAATATAATGAACACCATCTTTTGGCTCAATTTTATATCCAAAATAAAGTCCATCATTTGATGGGTGCCCATAAACATCAAAATATTCTTCAATTATTTCCGCTTCACGCTCTTTATCCTTTGTGTAGATATATTCATATCTTGAATTTCTTTTGTTTTCTTCTGTCATTTCTATAAATTATTTTTATTGAACTCCAGTCGAGTTAAAACCGCCACCCCCACGTACAGTTTCACTTAAGGTGCCTACCACTTCCCATTCAATTCTTTCAAACTTATTTATGATCATTTGAGCAATTCTATCACCATGGCTAATTTTAAACGGTTCGTTAGACAAATTTATCAGCAAAACACAACATTCACCACGATAATCTGGGTCCAAAGTCCCTGGAGAGTTAATGATAGTAATACCATTCTTAATTGCCAGACCACTTCTTGGTCGAATTTGAGCTTCATATCCATCTGGTAATTCAATAAATATTCCAGTTGGGATCATTTTTCTTTCCATAGGGAGCAATATTATTCCATTACTTGAATATTCGAGTGGAATATTGGCTCTTAAATCCATTCCAGCAGACATTATTGTCTCATACTTTGGCAATTCTAAATTCGATTTGTTTACAATTTTTATTTTCATATGTTTTTCTTTTTTTCTTTTTTTCCATTTTTTATTTCAGCGATTATTCTTTTAAAATTTTCCATATTTTTACCAGTCAACGGTGGTAAAATAAATGGCTGATCAGATTCATCAAATGCCGTTAATAACGACACAACACTTTCTAATGAATCCAAAATGCCTTGAGCTTCAGCTTTAAATTCTTCCATTTTCTGAGCTTCTCTGTATAATTCATCGGGGTCTGTAATATTTCTAATCTTAGTTATCACCCGCTCAACATTAGTATCAATATTTGGATGCTCAGCGTATCTCTTTCCTTCTATTATAATTTTTATTTTACTGGGGCTGTAATCATAGTAATTTTTATCCAGCAATTCATAAAGAATAGCGGTTTTATCATACTCACCATTTTTTAAATATACATCCAGTGAGAATTTTAGATCAGTCTTACAAAGCTTAGTACTTTGAAGCAAGGTAAACATCAAATTTGCCATAACTAATTCTGGGTCATCAATTTTTTCTTTCATAGTTTATTTATATTACATCATATCTTGTTATCGTTTCAAATCCATGGGGGGTTAATCCGATACTTTGAATAATACACTTATCAATATACAAAACCGCCCCCGTCTTAAGCTTACTGTTAATATCACTTACAATCATACCTTGTAGCATTTTTTCAATTCTATCGATAGGTGATGTACCAGTAACAATAAAATTAGCAAAATTTGATGGTGTCATTTTTTCCAACTTAGCCCGTCTCTCCAGCTTGATATCATCATACTCTTTAGTAATAGATAATGTTATCTTATTTTTTGGTACACCATCAACCAAAACCAATCTACTGTTATTTAATCCATAAAAATATACAGCTCGATCACTAATATTTAATTGTGATAAAATGCTCATATTAATAGGTAATAAATTAAAATTACCTAAATGCCCAGTAGGTGATACTGGAATGCTTGATGGTATGAAATGATGGGGGGCAAATGGTTGTGTTTGCGAATCATTAAATGAATACCATTCAGCAAAAATAGACATCATCTCCGTTTTATATGGGTCATTATTTACACCAAGGCTTTCGCAAATTGGAGCCCATTTTTTTATTGCTTTGTTTTTATCGATTACTATATCCATGTGTATTATAAAAAGATATTTAAAAAAAGTTGTATCTAAATTCTATTTAAAAACTCATTATAGTCCATATCAATGATAAACATGAAATTGTACCCAAGTTCTAATACCGTGTATCTTTTTATTTCATTAACATCTAAATATCTATTATATGTCCATAAACTTTTTATTTCTACAATTAAATTTTCTTTTGGAAAATAAAAATCTGAAAAATAATAATGATATCTACCATCATAAAAATATTTGAATCGTTTTCCTTGCTCTATAATTATATTATTGGTAACGCAAAAATCTAAAAAATCCTTTTCATAAGTTCCCCTATACGATAATCCAGTTTCTTTATGATATTTAAGTCTAAACCCACTTTTTTGCTGTTTTATATGAATAGATGGAACTTGAGACACATTTTCAACTCCATATTTTTTCAAATTTGATTTAATTAAATTATCCTTGAAATATTCAGATTGAAATATATTTTCAACTCCATATTTATCCATCAATGTTTGCTTAGACTTATTTTTTATATTTTCATTCTGAAAAGCATTCTCAACACCTAATCGCTCTACCATAGTCTTGAGTCTTTTATTTTTTTTCTCTGGGCAATTAGAAGCATTTAAATACCCGAAATTTTTAATTGATGTTTTCTCAACTTTTTCGTGCGCACATTTTGAAGAACAAGCATAAAAATCACAATTCTTAATATTTTTATTATATTTTCCATACGAAACAATTTTTATTTTTCCACAAACATCACACTTAACGTTTATTCTTCTTCCGCTACCTTTTAATAAGTAATTTATTGGTACATGTAAAATATCACCAACTTTTGTAGTAATATTCATTTCAATCAATCTTTTAACATCCATTGAATTGACAACAATTTCTATATAATTATCTAATATCAATTTTTTACTTTTATTTTTTCAATTATATAATATTTAATAGCATTCTCAATGAATAATGATTTGTTGAGTGAGTTAGATTTTGCCAATTTATTAAATTTATCATAAATATTTCTATCTATTGTAAAAGTCTTTTGAATTTTCATATTGTTTTATATTTATATATAAATATTTTTAATTCATTTTTAAACATTCCCGCAAAATAATAATATAAAAAGAAAAATCTCCACCTATGGGTGTAAAAATTTTCTCAACATCTAAATCCAAATATTTAGCAAAAAAAATATCTGATGCTTATGGCAAACCGTTAGATAACTCCCAATTGACTATATTTTCAGATGGCGAATTTTGTCCTGTTCTTGAGGATAATGTTCGTGGTGAAACTGTTTTTATTATTTCATCTCTTTATTCATCATATAATGAATCGGATAAAATATTAGCTTTAATACCTGAGGATAAGCATAAGGATGCCAGAGAAATACTGAAATATCTAATATCATCATCGGATAGTGTTTTTGAACTTTTACAAATGATAGATGCTGCAAAAAGAGCATCAGCTAAGGATATTGTTGCAGTAATACCTTACTATGGTTGGGCAAGACAGGATAGAAAAGATCGCCCAAGGGTACCAATTACAGCTAAATTGTTAGCAAACATCATTCAAACCGCTGGAGCTACCAGAGTAATCACTATGGATTTGCATTCAGATCAGATTCAAGGATTCTTTGATATCCCATTAGACGCTCTCAGATCATCTTTTGTATTTATACCGTACATAGAGTCACTTAAGCTAAAGAACTTAATTGTTGGGGCCCCTGACGAGGGTGGCGGTAAAAGAACTAAGCCTTATGCGGATTATTTTAAAACCAGAATGATTTTTATGCATAAGGAGCGAGGGGGGGCTAATATAATTGATAAAATGGAATTGATTGGTGATGTAAATGGGTGTGATGTCATTTTCATTGATGATATTGCCGACACTGCTGGGACAATAGTTACCGCTGCTGATATTTTGATAACTAAAAAAGGAGCAAAAAGTGTAAGAGCTTGTATTGCACATCCAGTATTATCTGGGACAGCTTACGAAAAAATTGAAAAATCTAATTTAACAGAATTAATTGTTACGGACTCAATACCATTAACACATCATTTAGATAAAATAAAAGTTTTAAGTGTTGCCGATTTATTTGCAAAGGCTATTAATAAAATGTATAACAATGAATCAATATCAAATTTATTCAAAAAATAATATATGAATATGACTACGAATTATGATGATATCAATGAAGATGACAGGATGCTGATTAACGATTTAATACCTCAAAATCTATATGATAGAGAAAAATTGATATTGCTAATTACAGCTAATAAAAAATACAATCTTGATCAATTAAAAGATAAATTGGGAATTAATAATGATGAAATTTAATATATACTACAAAATCATCATTTATTTTTGCATACAAAATTTGAAACATATACATTCGGGGATTTATCAAAATTTGATAAAGGTGACTTAGATAATGATCTTGATTATTATAGGGGGGAATATGAATTTTCAACAGGTGTCACCGAAGAATTTACAAATATCGTAAAAATGGCTGTTGAGTATTTTAAAAATCATGTTCCAATATTCGATAAAATACATATTCAATTAGCTGAAGAACTACCAGATAATTGTTTAGGGATGTATATTCATGAAAGTGTTTTGAGAATTCCAGTAGTATTATTATCATTGAAAGCTATTAATGAAAGTGCCGAAGAAGGTTATTCACTTGGAATGGTAATCAGGACAACCATCTTTCATGAACTTGGGCATGCAATCGTTGACCTTGACAATCAAATGGAATTCAAAGAAGGTGAAAGCATCCTTAATTTTGAAGATGGCGAAGAAGAAGATTATGTAGAAGAATTTGCCCATGATCTACAGGAATTCGGTTCTGTCCCAGAAGATATACTTGAATTAATTAAATTATATAAGGAACAACCAGATGCCAATGTTAAACAGTAGTAACGGTAGAATTTACGATAAAGATTTACTTCAAAAAGCCATCAGCGAATTTGGGGCTGAATTATCTAAAAAATGGAATAGAGATGTTCGTAAAGCCAAACTTTTACGACTTGATAAGTGCGAAAAAGAATCAGAAAATAGTGAAAAAGAAAGCCCCTAAGATTTATAGTAAAACGGTTAGTGTTGGAACAAGAAGTATAAATGCTACAGTAACACAAGAACAGATCAAAGATATATATGCAATGTCGATGAAAATGGATGAATGGAAAGATTGGGAATTGTTGGAACGGGAGCTTGATCGCAAATTACGAAGAGAAGAACGACTTAAAAAGATTGATAAATTAAATAAATTGAGTGATGAATCATAAAAAAAGCCCCAAATCGGGGCTTTTTTTATGTCATGAATGAAACAATTACGGATCAATCTTGATGAACATGGTCTGAATTGCCGCTGTGGGGGCATTTGCTGGAGTTCCGTGGGGGATAAATATAATACACGCCCAGCCACCTGTCGGTACATGGTAATTGACACCATACTGATCACACGCATTTCTCATAGTGGTAGATAATCCCGATGGGGTTGGAATAGGTGAAACATTGTCATAACTCCAAATAACATCTTCAATATTATTCATAGTTGCGGTTGGGAACCAATCAAGATGATTAAATAGCCAATTAATCTTTGCCCACTTCCCACTGGCTGACTGTGCAAATAATGGAAGTTTTTCAGGATACAATGAGCTATAAACATCCATATTATATGATACTCCATAGTTGATTGTAACATTGTGATCACCACAATAACTGGCGAATGTTCCATTCGAGATATCAAACCCAGTTGAAATGTTACCAAGAGTAGCATTAACATATCCGCCTAATGTTGCTGGTGACATATAATATGTCACAGATGGCACCTGATTAGATAATGGTAAATTCATCCATGGGGCATAAATATAATCTGGCGGAGTTGATGGATCATAACAATTTCCAAGTACAAAATCAATTACACCATCACTTCCAGTAGTTATATTACTGATATCTGTAAAAGTATAGCTGTTAAATTGCACATAATCAAATGTAGTTCCCTGACGAACAAGAATGAAAAATTTCACTTCAAAATAATCGGTGCTCTGTTTGTAGTCACCATAGGTAACAGAAACCTTATCACCATAATTATGTGCGGCATCATTATTGGTAAATGTGTTTTGCAAGGTCTTGTTGGTTGGTGTTGTACCTCTCCAAACTTCAACCTTTATAATTGCTGGAACATCACCGTAACCAACACCACTCCAACCTGACCGCAACGCATAAGATGAACCAGCATAAAGCGACTTATCTTTAACACAGAAGTCACCAAAAAACCACATTTGCCTAACGGTCAATTCATTTAATTGAAAATACACAAATCCGAATTTTGTATAGTATTGCGGCTGGAAACAAACAACATCCAACTTAACTTCCAATTTTTTATCAGTTTCAACAACAAATGATTGATTTAATGGGGTTGTTACATAGCCAGCAAATCCACTACCAGCGTGAGGAACAGCAGATAATAATACATCATCTGTTGAATCGTTTGGAGTGTTGTTGTCAGAGTACACCATAAATTCATTAATAGTGTGCGGCCCGATTGGTAACTTTATTGAATTTGTCCAAGGAATTCCACCAACGTAAAAAACCGAAATGGCTTTGAAATTACCATTATCAAGCTTATATTTCACATAGTCGGATGATAAAGTTGTACAGATAATAGTATCGGTTGCAGTAGATTTCAAGCCACTTTGAGTGACAGAATTTACATTAAACGATACATCGGCAGTTCCCGTAATAGGATCAGTAGAATCTTTTGTGCAATTTGTAGTGGCAAATGCCACAATGATAATTGCTAACATAGCAATAAACTTCCTCATAATTGTTTGGGATTTGGGTTAATGATTGTACGTTATGTACGTGAATTCATGCAAATATAAATAAAAAATTACAAATTTCAATTAAAAATTCAATGTAAACAGTGTCTTTAAGAAGGAAATGAATTTTACAGGAAAAAATACTGGAGTATTTTTTGTATAATCATCATATTCTGCAAAATTTTTCTTCAGCCTATATTCTTCTTCACTCATTGCAATAAATGTCAATAATGTGTAAAGAATTACAAAGCACAACAAATAAAAACCATGGAAAGCATATAAAATACCAAGATATAATACCCAAAAACCAAAATAAAATGGATGTCTGGTATATTTAAATAGCCCGTCAGTTACTATTTTATTTCCTTTTGAGCCATCAAGCATAGTTTTGAACTCCTTTCTGGTAAAGAAAACATATCCCATTTTTATCATGATTAAAGCACCAAACCCAATGATAATCATTGAAATGATTGAACCGTTCCATTGACTACTATCAGCATAAATACAAATTGGGAAAACTAAAAAACTTAGTAATCTTAACATTGTCCAAGCACCTTCAGGTGTCTTTATCCAATTTAAAAAAGGTATATTTTTCATATTTTTACAATTGATGATTTTAATGAATACTGTGTCTGAAATTTTAGAATTAATACATTACCCATAAAATCCTTCAGGTAATGAATATGGTGATGAGTGGATTCTTTAATTTTCTTCGGAATTTCACGCTCGAATTCCCCCATTTGAATATCATTTCGACTATTTAAATGAATAAGAACTAATAACACCTGACCAGTTTCATCCAATTCCGCCACACAATTCACTTTGTATGGGCCATTAATGTATGGTTTTAAAGCCGAAGTATTAAAAAAACTACGAATTTTACCATTTACATTTTCAATGATGAGAGGATTCACTGCTTTCATATCGATAGTGTTTTTAAATTAATGACAAAAATACAAAAAGTTTTGATAAAAAAAAAAACGGGGATTTCGTTTCCAAAACCCCCGCCTTTGAACAACCTATATTAAACCGTGATGGCTTCATATCTTTTGCTCATAACAGTCCTTAACATCAACCCTTCTGGGGAGTCAATCTTACCTTCCAATATGGACTTTAAGATCGATGGACTGAATCCAGAAACTAACCCAACACCCTTTGTTTGAAAATTTACTGGGATGTTTCCAAGTCTACCGTTTACGTTCCAGAAAATAATCTCTGGCATCTTGTACCCAGCGTCAGAATACTTTCTTCCAATCATCTTGAAAGCTGTATCGCTACGATTTGTTGCACAACTATCGAATTCCATATCGGAAATGATAAGAATCTTAGTAGGCATGTCGCTTTCAGCAACACTATTCTGAACAGCCTTACTTAAGATGAGATCATACACTGCTTCAAGGTTGGTGTTTCCACCCCATGCCGCAGTATGAAGCTGCTCCAACCTTTCATACAATGTACCTCTTAAATACTGCATTACTGGACGTGAAGAGAAGGTGATGAACGCATCCTTGAAAATGCTTCTATTCCTTTCGGAAATATAAACTCCAAGTGATACAGATACATCCATTGGTGACACACCAACTGAACCGCTTTCCATGCTACCAGAAACATCACAAACTGGAATAATTCTCTCAGTCGAATCTGCCATATAATCTGGTAAATTGATCCACTGTGCTTCCACAGCTCTCTTCTGTTCATTTCTCTTATAAGCCTGATATAACTGGTGTGGAAAAAGTACACCAGCCTTTATTTCTTCCTTACCTTCATGAACCAAGGTAATATAATCGTTGAAACGACTTTCATCGTTCTTTAAAAACGCCTTCCTATACTTGTTCATAGCAACAGATGGTACATGCGGATAAGTAATGGCTGACCAATCCTTTGCGCACATCTTCTGTTCAATGGTGTTAGACAAGCTAACAACAAGCTTACGGTATTCTTTTGGAGTCATACCTAAGTATTTGCGAATTTTCTCAAATTCGTATCCTTTTCTACTTAACCACTTTGCTAATAAATTTTTCATAGGTTTTAATTTTGTTTTTTATTTCGTTTGAAAATTTTTCTGCATCAATTTCATTCTTAAAATTTTTACATTTCTGAATTCCATGTTCATCTTTATATGGAACTCTCCAAGCCTTATCACTCGTATGATAATGATATCCTTTTGGTTTATATACTACAATTTTTAAATATTTATCATATTTTCTATTCATATAGATAGAAGAATTATCATATAAAAAATCTAATATATTTTTACAAATTCTGTTACCACTATAAATAAGTCTCCAGTATTTTTCATTTTTACTTTCATATTAAGCTAAAATCTACGAATTCATTATTTATCACCTTCTAAAATTTCTTTTATAAGATGCAATATTTCATTATCAACATTATCATTTACATCTGCACTTAATAAAAAAGTCAAATCATCATATCTACCATATTCAGCAATATTTTTCAAGTTTTTTATCAATAATTCTGGATAATTTTTTCTCAAAAACTTTGAACAAATTCTGAAGAACCTTCTCTCACCAGCACCGCCACGTGCATCTCTTGCCCAGAACAATGTCCTGAGGGCTACAAGTGGGTTTTCAACAATTGCCTTCTGGAAAAGGACCTGAATGTCCCTGTCAGACATCTGTCTTGATGCTCCAGCTAAAAAGAACATATCGACATTCGAGTTCAAACTTGTGGTGTTTGTAACCATACCATTTGTGGTGACAGAATCTTCCTGTCTCAACACATTAACTAAAGTAGAATTTGACTTCATATTAACCTCCTATTTTGATTTTTATTATCTCCAGATTGCGTTGGAGTATTTTGCTGTAAGCAATCTTAAGTTTTTGCTCTTTTGGCTTAATGTTTAATACTTTTGTTTATAGCGAATATTAACACCCCCTATCAAAAAAAAACCCAACCAAAAAACTTATATCTGACGAAACAAGCAAAAAATGGTTGGGTTTAAAAAATGAGTACGGACTAAGAGGCGGTTGAACGGTTCAGGTGATTGTTTGGTTTTTTTGACTCCATCAAACTTTCCCCCTGTTCAACTTTTTCGAGAGCTTAGCGGCACTCTATACTTTAAACTCAACAGAATACGGGTGTGGGTTTTTTACTTAGTAAACCGTCTTAAAAAAGCACCTATCAAAATTTTAATTTGCCATAGTTCCATTTATTGATATGTTCGGCTGAGCAAAATCTTAGATTGGATTCTAATCTCAACACATCATGGTCTTGTGATCCACTGATCAAAATTGAATTTATAGTCATATAGTTTCAATTTTGCTGCATGTATTCTTCAATGAGTAAAGACATTTAAGTTTAATTAACTGAATACAAGTAAGGTTTTTTCGGAACTATTACCATCAAATCACACAAATAACTTTATTCATAATGTGAGGGTTTGAACCTCACTATCGCTCCCCTCTATCTCAAGGTTTAGAAGTAATCCCAGCAATCGGCAAGTTATATTGCGATATTGCCCCTGAGAAAACACTGCGAATCAACCATTGGTTTGTGCTTTTTGCTGCACGTATTCATCAATAATTAAAACTTTAATTCAAAGAACGATATTTATGATATTATACTTTTCGAAAAAAGTTTAATATTTTTTGTAAAACAATATATATTTTAACAAAAATGTCATTTTTTTCCATTTTTGAAAAAGTGCTAACTCAAAAGAAAGTTGTGAGAACTTTCGAAATGGATCGGCAAAGATATAAAAGTTTTTTTAATAAAAAAAAAATTAAATAAAAAATAAAAATTAAAAAAAACCTGAGTGAACAACTCAGGTTTTTTTCTGGGATTATTTTTAACTTAATTCTTTATCACCTTATGTGTGCTTAACACCCCGTTAATCTGTGTCCTGAAATAATAAACACCTGTTGGTAAATACGAAATATTGATATTATAATCATTCGAATTTGGAACAGTATGAGCAACTTCAGCACCAAGCAAATTGATGATGTAAAGCACCTGAACAGGCTCAGATGATTTGATTGTAACGTTCCCTGTTGTCGGGTTCGGATAAATCTCAATTGTCGGATTGGATGTGTTTTCATGTACACCCGTATAAATTCCACAAGGATTATTGGGATTGCCAAGTGTGGTATCACTATAAGTGGTATTGTACTTATTCATGATTTTACAATAGTATCTGCAAGTGGTATCAGATGCAGACACCCCCTTAAGTGTATTGGTTGTGGATAAAATTGTCGAATTATCACCGACTTTATACCACGCATAGTGAAGTCCATTTTCTGCACAGTATCCGCTGGCTTCGATGAATGTTTTATATGTGGTGCTGGGGGATTTTAATGTTGATGGAACAAAGCCACTTGGCTGGTGCACGAGTGTAGGTGCCGTTGTAGATGAGAGCCACAAAGAATCGATTTCATCATCGGTCATTGCAAAATTGTAAATATCTACCTGATCGATTGTACCTTTTGCATAACCGAAACCATTCGGAAGCCCTCCACAATTACGACCCAATTCCAGAATAGTTCTATTCATCCCAGGATTACATGGACGGTAATCACGACCATAAATTGAATCGGCTTCGAGTCCGTTTACATATAATTTATAGCAATAACGGGCACTGTCTGGGTATTGAAATCCACGATCTTTGATGGTTCCACACACAAAATACCATGTATTAAGAACGATAGAATCATTATGATATAGATCAACCAAATCACCGTTCCACTGCTTATCCCTCATATGAATTACAGTATCCCCACCAGTTGGGGTTTGAGTGGTTGGGCAGAACTCATATCCTGTTGTTACACCCTGAGGATCATAATAATTCATGTGGAATATGTATCCATCCCTAACGGCAAATTTATACCAGAATGCCATCGTAATATCTCCTTGTGCAGCGGCTAATAGGGATGCTGACGTATCAATCAAAATCCAATTCTGTGGTGTTCCACCACCCAGATAAAGGGCTTTATGAGGAACGCCAAAACGATCACTAACAAACATTGAATCGTTTACCCCATATCCATGTGCAATTCCATCATGAAGAGTATCACCATTAACACCATAGTGCCAAATGGTATCATACAGATTTCCATCCATCGGAAGAGAAAGAACCAAATGTGATTGCTGTGCAATCGAGGCAACAGTCATAAAAATGAGTGCCAAAATAAAAATTATTTTTTTCATAGCGTTATGTTTTAAATTTCGATACAAAGATATATATAAATATTGAATAAAAAAAATTTAGAGCAACATTTTTCAAAAAAAATAGAGAATAAACCTTTCTTTCTCCTGTTTGTCGTGGGTTCCCGCTTCTATGTTATTCGGTTATCATTCCACATCAACTCAGGTACTCGATCCAGTGTTCTCTAATTGAACTGCAAAAATATAAAAAATATTGAACAAAAAAAATTTATTGTACTATATAAATAAAAAATTAATTATGGCAATGATAACAGTAGCACCATTCGCTAAGCCACAATCTGGCACATCTGGCACATCTGGGACTGCTGGGTCAACTGGATATAATGCACCACTTTACAGTACCAGCGGATCAAGCGGATATGCAAAAATATCAGATAAGAATCAATATCTGATCATAAAAATTAAAGATGAATTTCAACCCGAAGTACTAAAAGAATGTAAAGAACTTCAAATATTTACTTGGGAAATACATTATATTGAAAAGAAATTTCTCAGAAAATTAAAAGTTCAAAAAATAGACAAACATATAATTTCAAAAGATAAAGAACTACTTGACGTTCTATTAGATGAAAGATATGTTAAAATGCTATCTTATGACGAAACGGTGTTAAGAGTTGGGTCTGGATATGGAACTGGTTCGTTTGGAATATCTGGAAGTTCTGGAATATCTGGTACCTAAGACAAATTCTTCATATGCTCACTTCGTAGCACAAGGCAATCAGTTGAATTCTCAAATACTTTACCGTCAGGTGAAATTAAATAGAATTCAACTGGATTGTCTATTATAAAAGGTAATTCATAATCTTCCAAATCTTTAGCTTTTCCGTATTTTTGAAAGAAAAATACATTTGACATCCCAAGCAAATTGCGATTTTCCAATTCATCCAAAATCCATTGATCACCTACAGCTCTTTTACGAACATTGAAATTAATACGGAAATCGTGATCTTCATCTTCAATATAACAAATTACATCTTTTAATATTTCAGCTTTATCAAGCAAATTAGAATCCCGTTCAATAAGATAGTTATTGATACTTGGCTTTAATGTGAAAGGCTTCTGGATCATTTTGAAATAATCTACCAAAGATTCAAAACTTCGTTTCTTATCAACTTTACGGTTAGAATCAAAAACATACGGAAACATTGAAGCATTAGTAGTTAATACAATTTTTATGCAATTATTATCGTTGTTTAGATAATCGATGATACGATAATAATCTGGATGCATTGTTGGCTCACCGCCTTCTAATTGGGCTTCATATTCCGAAGTTTGAGACGATAAATACTTTTCTATCCACTCATAAGATAAAAATGTCTTACGAGTAGGATCGGAAAATGTACAGCAAAGCTCACACTCCCTGTTACAATGGTTGGTTATTGCCAAATAAAATCTTTTCATTCTGCATCTTTTTTATTTATAATAATGCACTTAGTTCAACGATAACGATGAGCCACCATATAATGAGTGAAAGTATCATCCTTCCTTTATTAATTACCAGAATATACTCCGCTGTGGTTAATCCAGCAGTAAGTAAGCATACAATAAAAACAACGATAGCTAATGTCTTAAGTGTAATAAATATTGTGCTTATGATAAACAATAATGATAAAAGAACGAATAAATCCCTTAATTTACTGATTAATCCGATCATAACTTTGATTTCTTTTGGTTTAACACTACGATTCCTGTTAAATATTTTTTCTTGTGCATCGGGTCCTTAAATTTCCACTGGCGATCAGCAATCTTTTCAAACCCACCAATATCATAAATAAGTAAGATCGGCTCTTTGTAAATTTTGAATTTTTTAAAAGATGATGACTTATTTTCATCCGCTTCAGCCGCTATGATATCATCACAAGTCGTTGCAAACACTGTATCTTCAAATGGAATGTTTGTATTTTCCCACAATTTTCCATTTTTATATCCACCACGATTGGTACCATAACGAAAAATTCTTTTTATATCTGATTTTTCAGCGGCACGGTACAAGTTACCTTCTTTGTGAACAAGTTCCAGTAATTTTAAATTATACCCATCATAGGGTAATTCTCTTATAGAAAAAACATTCATAAATATTTATTAAGGTGCAATTAATATATCTTCCCATTCACGCCAGCTACCATTTAATGATCCGTTTGGGTGAATAACCATTTCGTAAACAACTGGAATACCTATTTTCTTGGTTGAACTTTCTTTTTCCAAATAAATCTGCTTTAAGTTAGCAGATTCAGAAACCATTGCAATCCCGTTGTAGTTATAAACTTCAACATAATAATAATATCCAAGAACCTGATTCAAAAATGAAAAATTAGAATCATTATCCAACTGCTCCCAAATATCAACGAGATTAATACGATTTCTTTCACAAAAATTGAAAATTACACTCTCACGATTCACAGTATCCATGTTATATCTCATCAATTCACGAAAAACAACATTATCTACCTTATGTTTCAGAGCAACATCCATATACTTTTTCATTTCAGGAACAGTTCCAACACCATTATTCAAAAGTACACATGAAAGACGTAATCTTGGTGCCCTACCAGCTAAAGTTTTCTGAATTTCACCCAAAAATTCGTTATCCAATGAATATTTATCATATCTCATGATTTTGAAGTTTGTTTCATCGTCATAATGAGCTTTACTGATATTTAAATGAACAAATCCATTATCGATAAGATGCTCAAGAATAGTTTTTCCTTCATACATGAAAAATAATCCAGTACCATTTGTGGTGATCGTTCTTTTTCGAATATTATGTTTGTTGAGTAATTTTATTATTGGGACAACTCTTTCTGGATAATGAGTTGGTTCACCGCCAGTGATAGAAACACTTGGATTTAATGGTCTAATTTGTCCAAGTAGATAATCCACCCGTTTTAAATATTCATCAGTATCTTCAATCTTGGGTTTTAAATATTCAGAGCCATCGTTGGCATACCTGAGCTTTGCTACGCAAAAATCGCAATCAGCGTTACAGTAATCCCCAACAAATATCGAAAGATTAACATTATCATAAACAAATCTGTCGTTACCTTCAAAGGCAAACTGATTCAATTTTTTCTTTGTTATATCAAAGCATTCTTGTCTTTTATATCTCCAATCAAGATTCATAAAAATGTATTTGGTATATAACAAATTTAATCATAGTTATTGGTTAAAAAAAATTATGTTAGATTTTTTAAATTTGAAATTTCTTTATTATAATCACGATCTGGATACATACGTTTAAATTGCCGTTTTGGAACAATCATCATAAAATCATACCATGGAATAAATCCAAGTGCTGATCTTACATACATCATCCTGTAATTTCGTATTATTGGCTTTATTTTTAATGCGGCTTTTAGTTTTTCTTTATTTGACCACCCAAAAATAGAATCAAATTCGCTCCACCATTCATTATTTACACCAAACCGTTTAGTTCTAAATAATAAATGCAAAATCAGTTTCCAATTAGCAATAAAATATCTAATTCTAAAACTAACCTTCTTCACCGTCAGGACTTGAATTTTCTGGGAGCTTATCCAAAACGCTAAAATTACAGCCATGATATGGTAATTCTGGATTATCGCCAAACCCAAAGCTATCTAATGCATTTGATAATTCGGTATTTGATGCAACTAAAATACGTGACATTATTAATCCAATAGCTTTATCTCTACTGATGTCAACTGTCGATTTCCACCCCATTTTTACCCCATTTTTTTATCACCTTAGGTTCAATAAAAACCAAATAAGGTATAATTATTGCAGCCAATACAATATAACTGATAATTTCCGATGTCATTCTACTAATAGATAATGTGATCATGCAGAAATATAAAACTGCCATAGATGCAAAAACTGAAATAAGACCCATAATAAGTCTCCCAATAAATTTAACTATGATCGTTTTCATATATTATTTTCTTTTACGATTAATAATGTAACCAACTATGAATAGAGCAACAATTAAAACAAAAAATTTCCCAATGACATTGTAATATTCCATATAATTATTTATTTTTATCTTCTCTGGACAAAATAAGAATGTGATCAGCCAAAAAAACTTTACTCTTACTATGCTTCTTTGGTCTTAGGTCTTTGGCTAAACACTTAAAAATTGCCTTTGTTTTGCGATTTTTAAATCTTGTAAGATATTTTTCACAAAGATCGTAAGTCGGAAGAACATGCCACCCTGAAAGATAAAGCGGTCCTTTACCATCGTTAACCATTTTCTTATCAGCAGTCAGCCAAGTCTCAGTCGGGATCGTTCTTGAGTTGTTGATTCCATGAAATAAAGTACGAACCTTACCATTCTCAAATTCAACTATCTTATACCAAAATTCTGTTTGTTCTTGCATATTAATGACCCCCCTGTACTTCAGTAATTATACCTTTTTCAACCACTACTCGAATCCGATTCTGATTCATTTCTTGGGTTAAATAATATTCATTACCATCTTCCATAATAGCACAAACAAAATATGGTTTTGGTACCATCTTTTGCCAAGTTGAAAACTGAGTTCCAACCAATTCTTTGAAATCTGTCATAATTTTAAAAATTGTTTGTTTATATCAAATTTTATTCGATGTTTCTTCTCAACCATGTTATCAAAATCCAACATCAAAGACTCTGGTACTTTTATATTAAAATCTGTAAAACATTCTTTTATGATTTCATCCTTGGTGAATAAAAAGTCAGATATTCCATCTGTCCACTCTTTTAACCACAACCCCCAGCCTTTCTTACCGATTATAACAGCTCTTAGAATATTATTGTGCCTACTCTTCAAATCGAGCTTTATAACCCCGTTTTCAAATTTTTTGAAGCTTATTTTTGCATCATCACCGCTTCTATCAAAATTAACATCAACGCTGGTTCCACAAAAATTCAAAACCCCACACCGATACGACATTAAAAAGAAATTAAAAATTTCATTGAACCGATCTGAATGAACTTTACGCCTTCTATCATTTCTGGAACCAATAAATTTCTTTCTCTCTTCAATTTTGTTCAGTTTTTCTTCAATATGCACAGTTTTATCTGGCATTTACTTTATATCAATTTCGGCACCAGTTTCTTTCAAAGCCTTCTGCAATGCATCAGCTTCGTCCTTAGAGACCCCAGATTTGATTACTACTGGCGAATTGATGGCTTCATCCACTATCACCTTAGCTTCAATTAAACCGATCCCAGTCATCTCTTTGAGCATTTTCATAAGACTCAACTTGGCTGGGCCTACTTCTCGTAAGACAACATCGAATTTAGTTTGTTCTGCAACTTCAGCGGGTTGCGGTGCATAAAAAAGACCAGTAAAAACTGGTGAAGATTGAGGTGGGTCAAGACCATACTCATCTTTTAAAATCTGTGCCAACTCGTGGCATTCCTTTACAGTTAAGCTAACCAACTTTTCTGCAACCGCTTTTATATCTGTCATAGCTATTTATTTTTTTCGATTTTTTTCAATTTTTCTATTCTTACCTTTCTCAATGCTTCCTTGTATAATTTTTCAACATCCCTCTTTTTCCAAGGAATTCCATTCTTATTCCACCAAGAGTCATCAAAGGGGGTCATAGTTCAAAATTATTGTTTAGTTTATCAAAAATACGAATTTTTTTTATAAATTCCCAATTTTTCCAACTTTTTCTTTCGCATACGTTTTAAATCGTATTCAAAATCATCTTCTAAATAATCAACTTGATAATTTAAATCATTACGTATATAAATAGTTGGAAGTGACGGTGGGCACTGGACAAGTGATGGATTTATTTTACCAATACCAATAACTTCATAAACCCCACCAATATGAATTTGAAAGTGATAACGAGTACGATTATTTCTAATACATTTAACTATGTCACCTACCTTAAACATGATTCAATCTTTCTAATTTTTTCCTCCGAAGGTCTTTTAAATATATTTTAAAATGTGATTCATAATATTCAATTTCCGTATCTGAATCGTTATTTATGATAATAAATCTATAATCTACATCAGCACCTTTGCCAAGTGCATGACCTTGACCAATATCAATAACATCATAAATCCCACCAACATGAATATTGGCAAACATTTTATCATCAATACATTGAATTTTATCTCCAACCTTAAACATCTTTCAATAATTGTTCTAATTTTCGTTTCCGCTCGTCTTTCAAATGAAGGAATTTAAAGCATTCCTTTGGAAATTTATCAACACGACCGTAATTATCATTAATTGTTATTGTATTGGAATTAGATTTAAGAACTTCATAAGCACCACCAATATAAAGTCTAATAAAATAATATTCTTTACGTACAGAGCCTGAACCTATATATTTAACAATATCACCAGCTCGAAACGGATTAACAAGGATTCTGCACATCATTTAGTTTATTCAGTTTAAATTTACGCTCTTCATGAGTTGTATAAAAATAATCATAAACATATGGTCTCGTATCACGTAGAGAACTATCAGAACTATCAGGGTACATCAAAAAATAAATATGACTCAAAACTAAAGTTGGGCCATGCTGAATTTCCATCACATCATAATATTTTCCAGCAATAAATTCCTCTCCTGAATATTTGTAATACTTTTTACACAAATATTTTGATTTTGTACGATTTATTGGTAAATCCCCCGTATAATAAACATTCATGATGATAATTTCTTAATCTTATTTCGCCTTTCAGTTACAATTGGTGGCTCAAAATACTCCCAAACCCTTCTGTTTGCATCCAAATCATCATTATGCATATATTCTTGCAGATAACCGAAACCGAAATTATTTTCAATCCTAACGACATTATGCCCAATAGACAAAATTTTATATTCCCTCCCAGCAGTATGCTCCAATATGCCAGTAAAAAGCGTAGCAAATCCTGTTGATGGAAAACTTTTAATACAAAGTAATTTGTCACCCTCTTTAACTGGATGACCTTTCCAATATATCGGATCGTGATTATTTATTCTCATTTTGTGACCCCAGTAGGATTCAAACCTACAGTCCCCGCCTTAGAAGGGCGGTGCTTCATTCAGTTAAGCTATGGGGCCAAATTATTAATTTTATTAAGCTTCCATTTTCTTATATCACTCTTTGTTACATACCGCCATTTTTTAATAGTAAATGAATTAAACTCATTTGCTTCGTCATTTATTAGATCAGTTTTCATCCATTTATATTCACTCGACATTAAATACCAAACGACATCATAATTTTTACCATCAGTAACCAAAACATCAATTCCTTCGTTTGGAAAAGTGTCAATATCGTTTAGTGTTAAATAAACCCAATTCTCCATTATAGTTTACTAAGCTTATCAAGTTTCATTTTTCTTATATAATTCTTTGTTGGAACATTTATAATCGCTTCACCAAGCAATGTTTCAAGTTTAATTATATCCCATAAAGATAAAGTTCCTTGATTCATAATATTGTCAACCTCAAACACTTTATTCTTTTCAACGGCTAACGATTTAATTCTGGCATAAACCAAATTTTCTTTAGTCCATTCAGGATCACGTTTTCTCATTTTTGCTGC
>Ga0209083_1001045_pt1 | contig 34281 bp, 23 predicted proteins | sample AM7aDNAmetaG_FD_184132 | JGI IMG/M metagenome (GOLD analysis project Ga0209083, IMG submission 184132) | Freshwater microbial communities from Finland to study Microbial Dark Matter (Phase II) - AM7a DNA metaG (SPAdes) (version 3) | ecosystem: Environmental > Aquatic > Freshwater > Lake ... | reverse complement strand
GGTGGCCAGCGGCTCCGTTACCGAGACATACGCCGCCGGGGTGACAATCTCCACGGGCGCGCGACCATAGTTGGCCAGCACGAGGTGGAACTCGCGGTTGGCAAACGCCGACGCAACCACGTCCTTTGGCGGCGGCTGTGCGAACAAATCCGAGTCACCGATCTCCAGCCACGCCCACGTGCCTTCCTCGACCATTGGCAGGTATTGCTTCAGCCAGCGCGCGTGCACCGGGCGCGCTTCGGGCCGGCCGGGACATGAGTCCCACCAACCGTAACTGTGCGGGCCGTCCGGGTTGGCCTGGTAATGTTTCCAGATCGCGCGGCAGTGGCGCGTCCAGAAACATTTTTCCTCCGGCGGATAGTGGATGCCGGGAATCATCGCGCGTTCGCCCGTGAACGGCCGGCCCGCCAACAGCACCGGGAACTGCATGTAGGGAATCGCGTGCAAATACAACTCGTCCTCGCTCCCAATCTTCGCGCGGCTCATGTCGAGGCACGGTGCGACGTAGGGCGGATGGTTCTTCACCACGTCGCGCAGCTTGTCGCCGTTGTTGCCGCCTTCGCCGACCCAGAGGTAATCGTAAACTTTCAGGTCGGTCTGCGGCTTGTTCGCGCCGCTAATGTGGAGCTTGACCAGTCCGCCGCGGCGTTTGACCTCGGCGTAAATCAGCGCGAGCAGGTCGCACACCGCGCCGTCGCTCGCCTCGCTCTCGTTGAACGCGAGCACCTCGTCCGGCGTCGGTGGCTGGCGGTTGTTCCAGAGCTTGATGTAGCCGGCGTCGTTGTAGAGTCCGTCCACGCCGTAATCGTCGAGGATGCGCGTCAGCTTCGACAGCAGATACGCGCGCCAGCCCGGACTCGCGGGCGAACAGCGCGCGTAGTGAAAGTAAATCTCCACGAGATCCTGCTTGCGCGCCCACTCCTCGCGAAAATCCGGGTCGGTCCGCTGGAAGAAGCCGGTGGAGACATAAACGATAAGTTTCATCCCGCGCCGGTGGACCATCTCCACGAAGCGGCGGAAACCGGCGGGATTCACCGGCGAATACTTGTCCGCGCCGAAGAGCCGCTGCGAGTCGTTCCATTCCTCATGCACCTGGATGAGCCGGATGCCGTCGTCGCGCAACTTGTCCAGTTCGCGCTCGTCCCAATCATCCGGGTCCCACGGCTTGCGGCACGGATACTCGCCGAGATTATAGACGCAATGCCCCGGCAGATAGTCGGTGATGAGATGCTTGCGCAAGCACGCGCGCACGCCGCGCTCGCCGAGCGCGATGTTCTGCAACCGCCGCCGATGATCTTCCGCCGTGTAACTCTTCAACACCGCCGGCGTGAGCGCCGCGCCCTTCGCCGGGGATGTGTCCGCCCGCGCGCTCCGCCCCGTCGCCGTCAATGTCCCCAGGACCGCCGCCTGGGTGCCTGTTTTGAAAAACTCGCGTCGGTTCATCGGTGTCTCCTTGGGATCAAAGCGGATGCCTGCGGCTCCGGCCGGCAGCGGGGATTTTGAAACCGAAACGGTTGCAGTCGCGCGGCGAAGTCATGAGCGGTTTATACTCCTCGCGCGTCCGGCATCCAACGGGAAACTGCGGTGTTTCAAAATTCGACGGCGCGGCGGCTGGAGCCGAGTTTCACGCGGCCGAAATAGACCGTGGAGGTCGTCGTGTCGTGTTTGCGGTAATTCGAGAACTCAAAGTTGACGTGATCCTTCGTTCCGTCCGGCCTCGTCCACAGCGTCGGGTGAGGCGCTTCGTAAATCTTTTTCCCGTCCATCCACCACGCCACAAAACCGGTTTTGGCGTCGGTGGACCAGACAACACGCACCAACACGTCATACCAATGATCGTAGCGCAGGGCTTCACCTGTATAAACGATCGTGGGCGTTCCGGGCTTCGTATCGTCTCCGCCCCAGACTCGCATGAAAAACGCGGTCGCTACCTTGCCGTCGGGAAGTTTGGCTGCCGTGTTCACGCCCCAGACCAGTTCGGGATACTCCCAGACGATCTGGCCCGATTTGACGAAGCGTTTGTAGCCGCTGTCGTTGTGGTGCTGCACGAGCCAGTTCCAATTGCCGGGCGCGGGATGGTAGCGGTTGGCCGGGAACATGAACTGAAAATGCTCCCACGTCTCCTGCCCCTCGCTGCCCATGAAACGCTTGGTGTTGTTCCAGAGATCCACGCGGTCCGCCGTGGCCGATTTGGCCGCGAAGGTGGATTCGGCGGTGACGGTCAGTTCATACACCCAGCCTTGCTTGCCGAGCGGATCGGGAACCGCGCGCACCGCGCCCGGCTCTTCCGCGCCGTCGGGCCTGGCCGAGACCGTAAAGTTATCGCCGCCCACCTGGATATGGTCCCACGGTTTGAGATTCCTGGTGTCGTTGGGATTCCCGTCGAAGAATGTCGTGTCCGTGGCCGTTGCATCGGACGCGGCACCGGGCGCGCGCTCGGCCCCGACACCGGTGGCGACAGCGAGCAACAACGACAGAAGGACGGTCAGTCCCGAGAAACGCGGCGTCGAAGTCTTCATCGTTTCATGAATCGTCATCATTGCCGCGACAAGTTACAGCACCTCGTTGCCTGTTTCGACTCGCCTACCGCTTTGTCTCGGGCAAAAACCATCCGGCGGCCGTGGCGCTGACGTAGGGCGGGATGCCTTCCATCTTCAGGTCCCAGTCCATCGGGGCAAACACCACCGCGCTCCAGACCGCGCCCTCTTTGCCGGGCGGCACTTCAATGTCGAGCGTGCGCTGCCTGTCCGGCGTCGAGATCTCGCTATGCAAGCCGCGGGCGAAACCGCGCGACTGGCCGTCGGCGTCGAATACGCTCAACCCGAACTCGCCCTTGTGCCCGCCGACGATGGTGAGTTTGAATCGCCGCACGCCTTCGGGCACGCGGAAGAAGAGGCGATTGGGGTGATAGTTCGCCAGCGTTGGCGCGCGCGAACAATCGAGCACCACCCGGCCGGTGGTGCTGCCCGCGTGCCAGATGCCGCGCATGTCGTCCACGATGCGCACGGCATACGCGCCGCGCGGCGCGTCGGCGGGAATCGGTACGCTCAACTCACAGGCATTGTCGGTGTCGAATGTCTCGCGCCGGATTTCGCGCCCATCGGGATCGGTGACCGTGACGGTGCCAGTCGGCGCGGCCTTCGACATGGAACCGTGCGGCTTGCGCGTGATGACGATCGTCTCGGCGCCGCCGGCGACCTGCACGAGGAACCGTTTCTCCTTTGGCGCGCGGATGCCGAGGAAGGTCGTCGGCGCGGCCTTCGCGAGTTTGCGCTGGAGCAAGTCGTCCATGTTGATGGTGACGAGCTGGCGGGCCGCCTCGCAGTGGTCGCGCGCGTCGCGCAGCGTGGCCATCAGCGGCGCGGCGAAACGCGCGTATTGGGCGAAGCCCTTGCCGTCGCCGCCCGCGGGCGACGCGATGTTCGAAATCATGGACTCGGCGGCGATGGTCATCAGTTCGGCGTCGCCGCTCTCCTTTGCGGCGAATGCAATCGCGTCGGCGCAAAGCATGCCGGTCAACGCGCCGGGACGGTCGCGGTACAGCGGGCAGCTTGTGTAAGGAAACCCGCCCGCCTCCGGTATCCACACCTGTTTCCAAAACGCCGCCTGGCCGATGACCGCCTCGCGCGCCCGCGCGTCGCCGGTCTCAATGTAATACTCCTTCAAGCCGGAGCCGAGGATGCCGATGAGAAAACACGCGTTGCCGGTGCAGAGCTTCGCGCCGGGAATATGCGAGTGCATGCAATGGTCGCCCGGCAGCGTGTGAGGCCAGCCGCTGCCCTGGCCGGGCTTGCGTTCGCGCAACGGCACCTCTGCGATTTGCCGCGCTGCGTCGAGATAAAGCGGATCGAGCGTCGCGCGATAGATCGCCAGGATCGCAATGAGCGACCAGCCCGCCGAACGCTCGTGCGTGCCGAGCGACTTGAAGCGCGGCACCATGCCGTAAACGATATGTTCGCCGAGACCTTGCGCTGCCTCCATCGAACGCTCGTCGCCGGCCAAGTGCCATGCGTCGCACATGCCCTCGGACCATGTGTGACCGTTAAACGCCATCGCGCCGCCGCTGTAGGGATACGACCAGCCGCGCGCGCCTTTTTCGCTCCACGTGCCGGTGTGGGAGACTGAGTGCTCGACGTTGCAGCCCACGTAGGCGGGATCGGGATAAGCGTGGACGCAATCCACGTCGGCCTGATGCCGCGCACCCTCCAGCGCGAGATGGTAATAGCGCCGGTCGCCCGTGCGCGCAAACTGCATGAACAGCGCGTGCGGCAGGTCGTATTCGTTGTTGCCCCAGTTGATCTCGCGCTCGCCGTGCCAGTCGCCCCAGTTGAAGAAACCGTATTCGCGTTTCGCCTCCTTGATGCGGAGATGATCGGCGAAACATCGTTCCATCGCCGCGTCCCAGGCCGCGTATTCGTTGCCGTGCCGGGCGACCATCGGACCGAGCGCGCCGCTGCTCTCATACCACGACGGCGGCACGACCACGACCGGCGGCACGGCGGGCGCGGGCAGCGCGCCGTGCTCCAGCGCAAAATCGAAACTCATCCGCCGCGTCCGGGACGTCCCCCACTTGAACCGATACGCGCCGTCCACGAACGGAAACAGCAGGTGATCGGGAAGCTTACTGTAACCGGACTCGCCGCGGATGTCCGGCCAGAGTTCGATGGCGAACTTGTCGCGTTCAGCCCGCAACGCGCATGGATAATTCTGCCAGAAATCCTCCACCGTCACGCCGATGCCGCGCCCGCCGGCATCCAGCGCCACGCGGCCGGGCGCACGGCGGCCGTTGGCCGGCGACGCGCCCGTCAGCGAAAAAGACTGATCGTCGCGCTGGAACAGCCGCGCCGCCGCGCCGTCCAACGACTCGGTTTGTTCGGCGTCTGCCAGTGCGAAGCGCGCGGTCTGCGCGGGCTTTGCCATCTCCATCGGAAACTCCACCGAGCGGAAATCGGCGAACTCGTGATCCAGCACGTCATCCAACAGCGTGCAGGCGACATCCACTTTCGCGCTGCCGGCGTAGAATCGCAGCCGCGTGATGTGCCGGAAATAGTTTTCGTCTTTCTCGTTGCTCAACGGCCCTTCGATGCGCACGCAGGCCGTCAGCGGCCCTTCTTCTTCAATCCGCAGCGTTGTCTCGCCCGCCGCGCTGGTGAACCGCCTGCCGTCGCGTGTCGTCAACACAAGACCGCCGCTGCCGCCGCGCGCCACCGTCTCGCCGCCCGCGCGAACTTCATCAAGGAAACCGAAACGCCGCGCGTTGAGCCGCGCCTGCATCACACCCGTGTTCACCGTGAGCGCGTCGCCGTCGCGGGTCATCCGCAGCGCATGTGGCGGAGCGCGGCGCTTGACGTCGCGGCCGAACTCCACGACGTATTCCGCGCGAGCCTTCGACGCGAGGTCGACAAGAAAAGTCACCGCCAGCCAGCGCACGCTGTCGTCCTTCCAAAAACAGGTAGCCGTGAACTGCGCCGGCGTCTCGTGGCCGTCCGGCGCCAGTAATCGCGCCTGTGCCGGATCGAAGAGTTTGCCCTGCGGCAGCGGAAAGCCAAACCGCACCGGTGCGCCGCGGCGCGCGATGCCGTCTTCTTCTGCCAGTTCCACCGTGACGCGCTCGCGCTCAACCGTCGCCGGTTGTTTGTTGCGCGGAGCGGACGCGAACGGCAGCGCGGGTTTCACGCGGCGTTCGGGATACGGACCGGACATGCCGCGGCGCACAACCTCGCCGGAGAGACCGAGAAACTCCGCGTCCCCGGAATCGAGCAAATGCGGTTTCTTGCCCGTGCCGGCAAGCGGAATGCGGACTTCAATCCATCCCGTACTGGCGTGGACGGCGCCTTCCGCGAGCAGCGCGACGCGCACGACGGCGACATCGCCTTCGCGGCAAAGCGGCGCGTCGTGACAGAACACCACGCTATTGCCGAACGCCTCCGCGCGCAGCGGCGACGGGTGCCCCTTCGAAAACTCGCCGTGATACGACACGTTGGCCGTGCCGGCGTAGTGATACATGAGGTCCGTGCCGACGTTGCTGTCTTGCCGGCCCGTGTCCTTGCGGTTGTCAGCATCCAGATAGAGCAGCAACGACCCGCCCGTTGGGAATGGTTCGCTCCAGTCCACGCGCCACACAAACCGGTCCTCCGCCACGTGTGCGACGGCGGCGCGCAACATTTGCGGTCCCGGTTTGCCGGCCGCCGCCTTCGGGTCGCGCGTCCAGAATACCGTCCAGTCCTGCGCGCGTTCCGGCGGCGTGCCGAGCAACTTCTCCACGCGATCCGGCAAACCATCCCCGTCGCTGTCCGGCTCCGCCGCAACCGCGGCAGCGCCCAGCGTCCAGAGTCCAAGAACCAAAACGAGTATCGAGCGTAATCGAGTCATGGTCATCCTTTGCAGCACCGCATCCAGTTGCCGCGCATGATGCCGCCGGTTCCACAGGAGGGCAAGCGTTTGGATTGTCGAAAGGAATAGCCACCCGTGGCGCCGAGCGTGCCGCAAGGAAACGGCCACGAATCAGGTGTTGCCCCTGGCGCCAGCGAACGCTAAAGTGAAATCATGAACGTAAAGGTTGTAGTCGAGCTGGGCGAAGACGGCTACTATGTGGCGCACTGCCCGTCGCTGAAAAGTTGCTGGTCGCAGGGCAAAACCCGCGAGGAAGCCATCGCCAACGTCCGCGAAGCCATTGCCCTCTATCTGGAACCGTCGCCCAAGGATCTCGCTGGCAAGAAACGTGAAGTCGTCGAGGTCTCGTGAAACTGCCGCTGCTTTCCGGCCGGCAGGTTCATGCGGCGCTGGCGCGTCTGGGATTTGTGGAGATTGATCGGCGCGGCAGCCACGTCAAAATGGAACATCCCGACGGCCGGCGAATTGTTTTCCCTTTTCATCCTGAAGTGGATCGCTACACGCTCAAAGGCGCGTTGCGCGATGCGGATATCGAAGCGGAGGTTTTCCTGCGAGCAGTCAAGTGAGGTGGCAGATCAAGAAGCCGCGCAGGATGCCGCCGGTTCCACAGGAGGACAAGCGTTTGGATTCTTGAAAACTGAAACAGCCGGAACCGTCCCGCGCGCCGCAGTTGAAAAACGCCGCCGTTGCCTCAACATCGTCGTCCAAAGCTACCGGCCAGTGGAACGACGAAAAAAAGTGGGCGAATCAAGCCGTTTCACTCAGCCAGTGGGCTTCAACAATCTCGGCAATATTTCTGGGATTGCGCCAAGAAACTTTTCGTAACAGTCAGTTCCAGTATAATGACTCAGGCACATGACGTATCGCTGGAGTGCCAGAGCGGCAATCATATCTGTGCTTGCACGTGAGAATGGCAGGTCTTCCAGCAGCGCGGGACGACCGCCGTGGCCGAGTTGGGAACGCGCGTTATAGATTCTCTCTGCCGCCTTCGCAAGAGTCTTGCCGTCTGTCAAGAATGTGTCATTCGGTCTCATCCCAAACAATGCGGCAAGGAGACAGGTAATGCCTCGTTCTTGCCTGGCTTGTGTTAAGACATCAAGGCTCATCCCATAGCGAACGAGAGCCATGAAATCCGTAGGATCCCGCCGCGCTTCGCCGAACCAGAATAGGGCGTCGCACCATGTTTGTCGCAGCCGAGGAATTGATCCGCTGGGTTTCACGGCGACGATGGGATCAATGGCTTTTCCTGTCGCATCCCGATAAGCTTTTGTATCGTCTAAGTAGCTCTTGGCGAATCCTGGACGCCCACCCAACCGTGGAAGATCGAGCGACTGCCCAAGACTTATACTCTTTTTTGGCACATGCATGATAGTTACAGCGGCTCTTGGCCGCAATTCATCGCCAGGTCCCCGTAGATTCAACGCATCCCGCCGATTGAGCACAACCCCTAACGCATCAACGGCAAGGCGTGTGGCGGTGTGTGCGCGCTCCTTAGAGCGACCAATGTCATTTCCGCTAATAGTAACCGTGGCCGCCCATTTGCAAAATCCAAAACCGCTGTGAATAATTCGAACGTAGCATTCATGAAGCGTCTTGCCCTCTGGCGGTGCAACGTTCTTCGTCCAAGCTTCGCGGAGATACTTCACCCAATCAGCCTTCCTCCCCTCAATCCTTTCTGCGTAATCGAGCCAAACCAACCGCGGCCAAAAACGAACTGGACCAACATCGAATTCACCAATGCTCGTGTCATCGAGAATATGGCAAGGAAAAGTATGAACAACGTCGTGCTCGACCGCAGCGAGCCGATCTTCCAATCGCCTTCTTAGCTTCTTCTTTGCCTCGCGGGGATCAGTTCCCGTTTTGAACGCGCCAGCCGCAAGAGCCTCACCAAAAACTTCCGCCGCAAGTATCGCGGCCCGTTCAGAATTCAGTCTTCGTTTCCGATCAGCGGATTCAGAGCGCCACAATCGGCCCAACTCGTGAATAGCGGCGAGGCCATCGGCGGTTGTGAACACAAACCCACCGGGCACAGAGATTGTAGGTGTGTTTGGACCATCCTTGCAGATGTATTCCTTCAAATCCGCTTCTGACATTTCCTCGGTCTGAGCAACACCGCAAATTGCTCTGTTAATCAAGTCAGCATAGGAAATGCAACCCATAGGTGAGCTTCCTTTAACTCCCGATTCCCGCCAGCCGCGCTTCCACCCACGCCTTGGTCTTCGTCATCTCGGCGGGTTCGGGCTTGATGTGCTCGATGATGCAGGGCACGGGGCGTTGGAGCTTGCGGATTCCGGAGATCAGCAGCGGGTAGTTCATCTCGCCGCCGCCGGGGCCGGGATAGCCCACGTTGTCGCCGGCGGCGTTGAGCTTCATGTCCTTGAAGTGGGCGAGATGGATGCGGTCGCCGAGTTCGCGGAAGAGGCGGCGCATCTCCTCTTCGCGCTTCGGATAGAGGTCGGGCGAAATGAAGTTCGGCGGGTCGAGCACCATGCCGACGCGGCTGGCGGGGAACGGCGCGAAGACTTCCTTCGTCAGTGCCAGCGTGCCGACGACGTGCGGGAAGAACGGCTCGAAGGCCACGCGGCCGCCGATGGGGTCGAGGACCGGCAGGACAACCTCGCGGATGGCGCGGTGCAATTGCGCGACGGCCTCGGGCGTGTGGTTGCGCGGGTCCTCGCCGCGGAACTTCGCCGAGTAGCTCGCGCTCCAGGTGACGAACTGGTTGCAGTCGAACAGAGAGGCGTGCTCGGCAACACGCTTCATGGTGGCAATGCTCGCTCCCATGAAACCGGTGTCGTTGGGGCTGAAGAGATTGAAATAGGTGCCGAACGCGACGGTTTTCAGCTTCAACTCCTTGAGCGTGTCCGCGAGCGACTTGAGCTCGTCGGCGGTCGGGTGGGCGAAGAACGTCACCTGCACCCTTTCGAAGCCAACGGAAGCGATGGCCTGGGCATTCTTCTGCAAGAGGGCGACGGAACCGCCTTGCAGCATCATGCCGAGGCGGATGTTGTCCTTCGCGGGTTCGGCTCCGAACAATTTGTCCGCGCCGATACCGGCGACGGTGGCTCCGACAGCGCCGAAGAAATGGCGGCGTGTGATCATGGATGTCTTCATGGTTGTGTCCTTTAGGTTTAACTGAATCGAACGTTGCTCATTGCATACGCCGCGCCCATTTTCCGCGCGGCAGGGCGGCCAGCTTTTGCCAAAGGCTCCACGCCTGTTTGGGCCTGCCATAATAGTCGAATAAACCGAGATAGGAACTCCGAATGGCCTTTTTTTCTGCCGGCGCGAGATCGTGCAGGAACGGCCAGATCACCATCTCCAGGTTCATGGTTTTCGTTTCCTGCAAGAACCAGCGGAGGAATTCGGCCTGATGCGTCTCGCCTTGCGCGTCGCCCGGCACGGTGGGCCATGCAATCTCGGTGAACGCCACGGGTGCCTGCCCGACCCGTTCCGCGATCGGCCGATAGTAATCGCGCGGGATGGCGGCAGGGCTGGCGAACTTTTGCAGGTCCGGGTAGGTGGTGAATCCGAAGAGGTCCATTTTCTTCGGGTCGAATTTCTTGATGAGATCAAATCCCTTCCTGGCCACCATTTCCTCGTAGCGGAAAATGACCATCACCCGCGTCTGCGGCGAGACGGCCTTCACGGCATCGTAGGACTCCGTCACCAGCGTCGCGTAGTTGTCGAAGTCGTGCTGCTGCGCCGGGCCGTAGTGATAGAAGGAATCAATCTCGTTGCCGAGGCTGAAATAAGCCGGCCGAAACTCGCGGGCGATGCGCAAGACATGCTCCAGCCAGCGGCGGCGGAACGCCGGGTCGGCCATCGTGGTGGAGGCGGGCAGGTCCGGCGGGACGACCAGTTTCAGGACAAGCCCTTTGCCGCGTTCGGGCGCGACGGTCCAGAAGGTGATGTTGAAGATCGGCGTGAGGCGATGATGCTTCGCCATCAACTCGAAGTAAGCCTTGCGCTTCTCGACGGACGGCCTGGCGTAGTAGCCGTCCCACTCTTCAGGCCACGGCTTGAGTGTCCACACACTGAAGACCTCTGAATTCCGCGCGGCGAGCGCAACGGCGGCGGCCATCGTTTGCTGCAAGTCCTGCGGCGTTTCGCCGGCCTTGTGCGCCGGATGATGCCCCAGCCCCAACGAGAACGTGCGCCGAGTGATCGGCAATGCTTCTTGAGCCGCGACCGGGGCAGACTCGGCCCCGAAGAGTTTCCCCGCGCCGAAGCCGGCGACGGCGGCCCCGACCGTGCCGAGAAAATGCCGGCGCGAAATCATTGGGGGCATCATGGTTGTTTCCTTTCGGTCAGGCTGCGCGCCGTCATCGCCAGCGCCGCGCAAGCTACGCCGCCACCATCAGGCAGACAAGACCTATCAACCGGACTTCGCCGGCTGGAATGTGTTTCGGTTCCTGGGCGACGCCTGTTCCGGCCGGCGTTTGATCACGGCATGGCGTAGGTGAGTCGAACTTCCGCGTTGGCTGTGACGGCGGAGAAATCCACATACAGACTTTTCTCCACGAGCGAACTCTTGAAATCCGTGGCCTTACCGCCGCAGGTCACCTGTTGCGGCGTTGCGCCTTGAGGTAAGAGCACGTGGAAATGGGCCTTCGAGCCGTTTCCGGTCGTGACAAGCGTGATTACCCGCGTTGCTGGATCGTGCCGATAGCGGTAAGCGAAATAGGTGTTTGACGCCGCGTAGCGGGCGCAGCATTGGGCTTGGTGGACACCGGCGGCCAGCCAGCGAGGCGAAACGCGAACCTCACGATACTGGCTTGCCTCGTCCTGGATGCCAGCCAATCCCTCAATCAAGGCGTTGATCATGACCGCCGCGCCCCATCCATTGCCGGGGAATTCGGTGCGCGGGTCTTTGGGGTCGGATGCGAAGTAGGCGAAGCACGTTTCGTGATTCTCAGACACCATCCGGTAGTAGCGCCGGAGGATGTCAACGCCGTAATCTTCCATGCCGTGTTCGAACGCGGCCCGGGCAAGCTCGCCGCCGACCATCGGCAGGATGCCGCCGTTGACATATTTGCCCGGCTCCAGCTTGAAGCCGAAAGCGCCGTCGGGAAACGGCGGGTCCAGGCTGAACCACTCGGCAAAGGCGCGGGTCGTGGTGCGGCGGTGGCGATACTCGTTGAGGATGCTTACGGCTTGCGCGTGGTCGCAAATGCCGCGGTTGATGTCGAGGGGGTTGCTCAGGCTCAGTTGCTGGCTCTCGTCCACGCCCTCCACCTTGACCGGGTCGAGATGGACCTGGTGCGTGTAGAATCGCCCGTTCCAGCAGACCTTGTTCACCTGGCGGCGGAATTGGTCGGCAGTCCGCCGCCAGTGGTCGGCCTTCTCCACCTGATTCGTCTGGCGGAACATCTTCGACAGAAGCACGCAGGCGTCAAACATGCCGCTGTTGTCGCCGTGCATGATGCAGTATTTCGTGTCATCATCGATCTCTCTCCGCGACAACTTGCGTCCGTTGGAAATCGGGCCCGATTGGCCGTATTCGAAATCCCAGGAATCAATCGTGAACGGCCGTTTGACCAGCTTGTGCTCCGTGGACCAACGACGCGGGCTGGTCATCGCGTAATGCATCCCGTTCTCAAGTTTTCCCAGCGCGGATCGCATCCACGGGTCATCGCCCGTGGTCTGCCACACGCGATGCACGGCCTCAACGGCCAGGTATTCCAAGTCGGCTTCAACTCCGACCCGCACGAACAGCAGCAACCGCTGCGGATCAACCTTGAACACGGCCTTCATCAGCGTGTTGAGTTCCGCCTCCCGGTTGAGTTTCTTGGCATCCTTGTATTGGCGCGTGTAATCGAAGTAGCTGCCATCATCGAGTTGGTAGGAGAGGAAGTGGTCCACCAGTTCGACCAAGTCCGGTTCCCAGTATCGAAAAGCTTTCATCATGTGCGTGTGGTCCCGCAGCCAGACGACATCGCCGGCGGCGCAGCCTTTGAGCACCCGGCCGTCAATGCACATGGACGTCATGTTGTTCTGCACGATTGCCCGCATCGTGGAGTAGAACGCATCCAGATCCGCCTGCCCCGTGGAAATCCGGGTTTCAGCGCGCACGTCCAGAGACTTCTTTTGCACACACTGGTCGCCTTGGAATAGGCGAACCGTATGCCGCCCCAGACTGCCACGAATCATCGTTTTGGTGACTGCCACGCCACCAACGAAGTCGAGCTGGGCTTGATGATAGGGCTCGCCGCACCCGTCGCTGACGATAACCCGTATCTTGGTGGTCGGGACTGTTGTCTTGACAAAGATTTCGATTTCATCCAGCGGACGCAAAAAGGAAGCGGCTTCGTTCGGTTCGCGGGTTGTCAAGCTGCGGACTTCCACCTGCCACGGTGTCGCGGGAGCGGCAGATGCAACGTCGCCCAAGCCTCCAAACACGCTCGCCGCGATCATCCCCCACGCGATCCACGCGGCACCGGACAATCGGATGGTCTTCATCATAATCTCTCCTTTAAGGTCACGGCGCTGGCTGAAGCGATCCGCACGCAAAAATCCAATTCAAGCGAATGACAAGACTGGTCGCTGCAACCTTCATCGCCGCAGCCGACGCCGCGCAGGTTGTCCATCGGTTGCAGCTTCATGGGCCGGAAACCTCCAGTGTGCGACCTTCCTCGGCCAGTTCGGTGTTGGGAAAGACGGCCTTGGCCTCGGCGAGAATTTTCGCGGCCCGGCTTTGCGAGAAGTGGATGAGCACCAACTTCTTGACGCCGGCTTGCTGTGCGATTTGCGCGGCGTCCTTTGGCGCGGTGTGAGCGCCGTCATGAACCAGCAGCGACGCGCCCCTGGCGAACTCCGCAATAGGCGGATGATGATGCGTGTCGCCGGTGAAGACCGCGCACGCGCCGCTGGTCTTGTCGGTGACTTTATAGACCAGTGCTTGTTCGAGCTGGTTCTTCCCCGAAAGATGATGGGCGGCGAATGTCTCGAAGCGCAAGTCCGGCACCTCGAACTTGTCGCCCGCGGTGAGCGGCACCAGTTTGCGGTCCAACGCCAGTTCCGGGAAGCGCGGGATTTGAAGAAACGCATCGGCCGCCTCGACGACGCGCTGAAGGTGCTCGCTGGGGCCGAAGATGTTCAGCGGCGGCGCGGGGTTTTTCTGCCGGCCAAATTTTCGCATGCTGATGTAGAACAACAGTTGCGGCAGGCCGATGTAATGATCCTGGTGGAAATGCGAGATGATGATGGATTCCAACGCCAGCGGATCGAAGCCGTATTCGCGCATCCTCAGCGCCGCGCACCAGCCGGTGTCCACAAGATGTTTGCCGTTGATCAGGAGACAGGCCACCTCGCGGCGCAGGTCGGGGATGCACGACGAATCGCCGATAATGGCGATCTTCAGCGGCGACGCCGGAGCCGCGGCCTTCGCGACGAGCGCGCCGGCGATGCCGGTCGCGCCGACCGCGGCCACACGGGCAAATTCACGGCGGGTCATGTTGGGTGTTTGCATCGTTTCGTCTTTCACTTGTCTGTTTTTTTCACAATCGCCGCGCTCCAGCCTTCGGCGAGGCGTAACTCGGTGAATGTCGCGCCGTCGCGCTCGACGGTCGGGGCTTTGAAGTCCGGCACCTCGCGGCCGGTGTCGTCGAAAACGTGGACTTCGCGCGCCGAGCGGTCGCCCCAGCCGAAAAGGCCGCTGCGGTTGGTCAAGATGCGTTCCCTGGCGATGATGTAGCCTTCGTGCAACTCCAGCGGCGTGATCGGATACATGAACTTCGTCAGCGTTTCGTAGGCCGGGATGACCTGCGCGTCGCTATACCAGTGCGACACGCAGCCGTAGTCGAGCGCGGCAACCATGTTGCGATAGGCGTCGGCCTCGCTGCGCTCGGTGAGATGGTCGCCGAGGGCGATGGGCGAGTGAATCTGGGCGAGGGCGCAGTTGCTGACGCTGCCGGTCTCGACGAACCGCGGGAACTTCAGCCGCGCCATCGTCCGCGTGTGCGGCTGGCCGTTGGCGATGAACGGCCCGCGCGCCATGATCTCCTTGATCAGCGCGACGCGCCACGGCTGCGAGAGGAGCGTGACGGAGGATTTCAGCCGCCGGATTTTCATCGTCTTCGCGTCAATGTCCGCCGAGCAGCCGTCCCACGGCTCGCCGTAGTGGTAAGCGTAGGCGCTGTATTCCAGTTCGTCCCAATACACGCCGTCGGCTTTGATGTCGTTGAGGATGATGTCCACGTTGCGTTTCATGGCCTGGCCAAACTCATTCTGCCCGGTCGGGAAGAAAATCCTGTCGCCCGGCGTGCCGTAGTCGGCCTGCAAGCCGTCGCTGCGCAGCACGCGCGCGTCGGCATACTTCTGCGGCGCATCTTCAAGCGTGTCTATGAAGCAGTGAAAATACACGCAGCTAAACGCGCCGGGCGCGAGCCGGCGGACGCGCTCGACGTAGCGTTTGTAGGAGTCGTGCGACACGAGTTGGAACGGCGTGCCGTGCGTGTAGTGGCCGTGCCACATCGGATACATGATGCTGTCGCAGAGAAGATTCGCGCTCTTGAACTTGATGAAGCTGGCGAACTGCTCGTCCGACCATTTCTCCGTCAGCGGCCCGCCGCGCAGGAAGGCGTAGCAATACGGGATGGCGAAATTCGCGTCGAGCAGCCGGCGCGCGGCATTGACGAAATCGAAATAATCGGGCCGCGCCACCGGCACGATGGCCCATTCCGCCGTGTAACTCTTGCCGGGCTGGAGGACGAACTGGTTGTCCGCGAGGCCGAGCGCGCCGTCGGCGGCGTAGTTGGAAACGTGGACCTGAAACTCGTCGTTGAGCGGCAGCAGACCGACGCCGGTCTTCTCCGTTACCCCGAACGTCGTCGGATTCGCCGGCTGCGTGGAAGTCCCGACAAGCCCGGCTGGCGAAATCCCGGCGAGCCAGAGTTTTTTGATCGGTGCAGCGGCTTTAGGGTGGGGCGAGACTCCGTCGAGCCTGCCGCTTTGCCCCTCTCGCGTTTGGACGAGGCTCGACGGAGTCTCGCCCCACCGAACTTCATGCCGCTGCATGAGCGGCAGGTTTTCGCTGGTGAGATTCTTGAACGTGTCGCGCACGATGATCGCCTCGGCTTTGCGTTCGATCCGGCGCGAGTGCTCGAAGAATGGATTCGATCCGCGCTCCCACTTTCCCGCGGGCGTCGAGAAACGGCTCTCAATGGTGAACTTCTCTCCGCCAATCTCGATCACGAGCTTCGCGTCCGCCTGTTCGCGCACGTCGTAGCCGGTTTTCGGCTCCTTCACCGGCGCGCAAACCGGAATGGCGCCGGTTGGCGGACCGGCCTTCGGTTTTGGCGGCGGCGGTGGCGCGGCGAAGCTCACGCGGCAGTTGGCCGCCACGAGCGGGCGCGTGACGTTCGGCGCGCAGGCGTTCTCAATGACGAGTTGGTTTTCACCCTCTCGCAGCAAATCGCCGATGCGCAATTCGAACTCGCCGGTCTTGACGCCGGCAATGGCGTAGGAGGACGTGTCGGCGCTGGTGAAATCCGGCGCGTAATAGGTTGTGAAGCGGTCCACCGCGACGAGCCGGTGAATGCGACCGTCATTGCCTTTGAACTCCAGCGGTTTGTTCGACAGCCTCTTGCCGTCGAGCGGTGTGCCGTTGAGTGTGAGTCTCAGCGCTTGTGTGTAGCCGCCGACTCTTGGTGTGTCCAGACGCGCCTGGAGTGCCAGCACGGCCTCCTTGCCGGCGGGCGGCTTGGCGGCGGTGAACTTGAACGTCTGTTTCTCCCTCGGTTTCAACTCCACCTTGTCGAAGACCGGCGCGCCGCGGACGATGGCCGGCGCTTTGCCGTCCGCGCCGGCGAGCACGGCGGAGTTCAGGCGCAACCGCGTCATCGCCCACGGCTTCGTCGAAAAGCTGAGGAGCTTTTCGGGGCGCGGCTCGGTGCCGTCGGTGTCGAAGACCGCGATTTCGAAGTTCACCGGCATGCCAACCGCCGGCCGGGCGACACCGAGCAGCGGCCACGGGATGGCCGCTTCGAGCGTGTAACCGTGGTCGGTCTGTTGCGCGGCGACCAGCACGCCTTTGAGTTCGAGCGCCGCCGGCTTGAAACAACAGGCTTCCGGCGGGCAGTCGGTCAGCGCATCGCCGCTGTGCTGGAAGTTTCCCGGACTGAACGCGATTTGGAACTGGCCCTTGCCGAAGTGACTGCGGGCGCTCTCATCATCCGGCGCGACATCGAGCAGGAGCTGGATGCAATCGCCTTTCCAGATGCCCGAGCCGCGCTCGGTCTGGCGGAGTTTGTCGTCGGTGACATCAGCGGCGAGGTAAAGCATATCCTGCCGCCACGCGAGCCAGACCTTCGCGCTGAGGTCGCTTGGTGATTTCCACTGCGCGCCGCCCCACGTCGCCTGTTCGCGGCGGTTGAGCAGCAACGCGCCGGGAACGTTGGCCCACTCCTCCAGTTGGCCGTCCACCGCCGGCGGCGGGTCGGGTTTCATCGGGATGCCGACGACCGGTTCGTCCGCCAACACCCGCGCGCACGTCACGCACGCGGCCACCATCACTGCGGCGAGAGTCCTCATGGCCGGCGATGATAGAACACCGCCACATCAAGTCAACGAAGCTGTGACCGTTCTGCAACTCAATCCCGCTTTTTGTTTTTCCACAGTCCGGGGATCGTTGGGTAGAGTCTGGCGCTGTGGTGGTGGCTCGCGAAGCGGATCGCCGCGTTCAGTTTTTGGGACTGGCCGGAAGTTTGATCAGCCCAAGCCGCACGGCCCGCCAATAGACAGCCTGCGTGTAATACAACCCATACATAACGGTATTCGCGTAATCCACCTGGGCGATGTTTTGTTTCACGAGTGCAAGCTGGTCGGCTGTCAACGACGCCTCCGGGCAAAGCAGTCGCGTCAGCGCGGCCTCGGCAGGCTGTCGAACCGTGCCATCCTCCTTGGTCACGATGTCCGGGGCGCTCGGCACCTGATAACCCGCCGAACTCCGCATCGGCCAGCTCCGCCAGTCCAGGTTGACCTTCCCGACGTCTTGCGGTTGATACCCGCGGCACTTCGCCAGGAACACCGAAGAGCGGCCGGCCACCGACCGCATCGCATCCAGCCACTGCCGTTTCAGCTCCGAAGACTCCTCCAGTTGATAGAGCGCTTCGAGCGACACCTGCTCTTGCAGCAACGCATAGGGGGTCTTCGTTGACTCCCCTTGCGATTGCGCGGCCGCCTCCGGGCTGTATCGCCGTGCAAGGTCCCGCCAGTGATCCTTGCCGGTCAGGTCCGCGCCGATGGCGTAGATCATGGGCAGACGCGCCGCTTCATGCGCCAGGACGCACCACATCTTATCCACCAAGCCATCAAAAGTGCCGTCTTCTCTCCCCAAGTGGTAATCGTTCTTTGCCACCACGTTGCGCTCCAGCCGGGTGCAGATGGCGGCGATGATCTTCCTCATCGCTGCCTTCTCTGCCGCGTTTGAAAGCGGCGACCGGTAGTAGCGCCACAATCCGTAGGCATACCACGTGAACTGGTCGCGTGAGCTTTCGCAGTAATGAGACCGCCGGTCGGTCGGGCACACCCCGCGGATCACGAAACCTTCGGAGGAGCTGAGCGTTCCCAGCAACACCATGCCAGCGAAAACCTTCCCAGCGGACTTGCGCAACGCGGTGTCGCCCGTGGCCGCGAACCGGTCGCAGATCATTGACAACATCACTCCGCCGCTGATCGCGCAGTCCTCCATCCCGGTTCCCCAACCGTTGCGATTGGGATACTGCCGGCCGATCTCCTCCGGCGTCGGCAGCGAGGACAGACGTTTTTCCGGGTCGTAGCTGCACACGCGGTCATAGAACAAATTGGTGCGCTCGTCGTAGAATCGTTCCCAGGAAGCCCGCCATGCGTCCGCTGCCTTGGCGCAAAGTTGCTTATCGGTGACGGGTTCAGGCGCGGCTGCGATTCCCGTCGTCAGTCCAACGACAAACATGACTGACGCACTGGCGAGCCAAGCCGAGCCGAATGACTGTGTCTTCATGATGGCCGGATAATAGAACGAAGACGACCGGTTCTTGCCAATAAAATCGTTTTCCCTTGAGCGCCGGGACGTGGGATAAACTCCAGCCATGAGTCCGACTGTTTTCCATCTCTGGCGTGCCATGCGCTTGCGAAGCTCGAAGTTGCAGGCGATGGCGCGATCAAACCGCCCTCCCCTCTCGCATCGGCGAACCGAAACGTTTCGTCCGCGCGCACTCGCCGCATGGCTTGGGCTTTCATTTCTGCCGCTGACGCTTGGCGCGGCGGACGCGGTCCGGATTTCCAACGGGCAACTGCAACTCGGCTTCGACGCGAAAACGGGCGGGCTGATGGAACTGACGGATCTTCAATCCGGTCACCACTTCGCATCGGCGGCGAGTGGCGCGGAAGCGTTGTGGACGCTGAACCTCGTTGCCGGCGGCACAACCAACTCGCTGGCGTCGTCGAAGGCCAGAGCGTTTGAGTGCCGGAAACTCGCCGGCGCGCAACCGGCGATGCGACTTTGTTGGAGCGGCTTCGATGCCACAGACGCGCCGGATGTCCGCGTGGAAATCACGGTGCGGCTGGAGGAAAAACAGCCGCTCAGCCGCTGGGAACTGGCGGTGACCAAGCCGCGCGACGGCGCGCTGCAACAAGTCCAGTTTCCGCGACTGTCGGGATTCACGCCGCAGACGAACGAATGGCTGGCGGTGCCGGCCTGGATGGGGCAGGCGTTGCCGAATCCCCGCGTCGCGCTGGCGGGCGCCACCGGAAAAGGCGCGCGCTACAGCTGGGAATACCCCGGCACGATGTCGCTCCAGTGCATGGCGTTCTATCAGCAGAACGGGCCGGGGCTTTATCTGGCGTGCGACGATGCCGCCGCGTTTCGCAAAAGCTTCGCGGCGCGAGGCGATGGCCGTGGCGGCATCGCATTGGAGATTTCGCATCTGCCGGAAAACGGCGCGCGCAACGCCGCCCATTACTCGCCGGCGTATGGCGTTGTTGTCGGAACGTTTCGCGGCGACTGGGTCACGGCGGCGGAACGCTATCGCGCGTGGGCGACGCGGCAGGTGTGGGCCAAACAAAGCCGCCTTCATCGCGGGCTGGTGCCGGAGTGGGCGCAGAAGACGGCGCTGTGGGTCTGGAACCGCGGCCGATCCGGCGGCGTCCTGCAACCGGCGGAAGCGATGCAGCACGAGCTGGGTCTGCCGGTGAGCGTGCTGTGGCATTGGTGGCATGGTTGCTCCTACGATGACGGCTTTCCCGACTATCTGCCGCCGCGCGAAGGCGCCGAATCGTTTCGTAGCGCGCTGGCCCGCGCCCACGGCAGCGACGTCCACGCGCTGGTTTACATGAACCAGCGGCTCTGGGGCCTGACGACCCGAAGCTGGCAGGATGAGGGCGCGGAGCGTTTCGCGGTCAAATCGCCGGACGGAAAATTTAAGCAGGAAATCTACAACACCTTCACCCACAAGCCGTGCGTATCCATGTGCATGGGCACGGCGTTCTGGCGGAATAAATACGCCGGGATGGCCGAACGCGCCGTCAAGGAACTCGCCGCCGACGGCATCTACATGGATCAGGCGTGCAGCAGCCTCGCGTGCTTCGATCCGTCGCACGGTCACCCGCTCGGCGGCGGCACGTATTGGATGAACGGCTTTCGCCTGCTCTCAACCGACATCCGCGCCCGCTGCCGCGCCGCGCGGCCGATCGCGCTCGCCGGCGAGGGTTGCGGCGAACCCTGGCTGCCGTATCTGGACCTGATGTTGAGCCTTGAAGTCAGCCGCGAACGCTACGCCGCGCCGGCCGCCGGCTGGGAAACCATTCCGTTTTTTCAGGCCGTGTATCATCCGTATGCCATCCAGTTTGGCAACTACTCGTCGCTCACAATGCCGCCCTACGACGACCTGTGGCCGGCGGAGTTCGCGCCGAAGGAGCCGTTGAAACTTCTCGACCGGAAATACGCGCGCCAGTTCTGCCTCGAACAGGCGCGGGCCTTCGTCTGGGGCCAGCAGCCGACCGTGGCGAACTTCCGGCCGTCGTATCTGCGCGACCGCGCGGAGGAGATTGCCTACGCGCTGCGGCTCGCGCGGATTCGCCAGCAAGGATTGAAGTATCTGTTGCACGGAGAATTCCTGCGTCCGCCGGAACTGAACGCGCCGCAGGCGATGACCGACATGTCGCGGCTCTCGATCTACGCCGGTCAGCGCGGCGGATTGACCGAGTTTCAAAAACGGCTGCCGCTGGCGCTGGCGGGCGCGTGGCGCGCGCCGGACGGCGACGTGGCCATCGCGCTCGCGAGCATCGCCGACGAGCCGCTGAACCTGACGCTGGCTCTCGACAAAAACTACTACGGTCTCGCGCAACGGAGGCAGATTTACAGAATTGATGAGACCGGCCGGAAACCGCTGGGTCAAATCGGCGAAGACGGTTCGCTGACCGTTTCGCTGCCGTCGCATGGAGCGTGCTTGGTGGAAATCAGCAAGCGATAGAAGACGCTCGCAACAATCATCGCTGGATCCGCAACAGCGCGCCGCCGCCGGGTGGCAGGTAAAGGTCCATGCGGTTCGACTTGCCAGTCACCCAGCGATTCTCCGTGGCGTCGAAAACCGCCAGCCGGCCGGGGCCGACCAATGTCGGCGTCGCGCTCTTCTTATAGTCGAGATTCACAATAACCACGTGCGTTGGCTTCGCTTTGCTTCCCGGCTTGCCGAAATAACCCAGGGCGAAACCCTTCACTGGTTCGAGCGCTTTGAACTCCGCTTCGGAGGGTGATGGATCGAGACGAAACGCCGCGTCTGGCGGCAACGACACGGCGCCGGGCGGGACCATGTCAACGTGGTAAGCGCCGAGCGAACGCAGCGGCTGAAGCTGTGAGGCAATCGCGACGAACTCACGATTGAACGACTGGGCTGCGCGATACAACTCCGTGGGCGTGCCGTCGGCTTGGGCCATCGCGCCTTCGTGCTTCGGATGGCAATAGACGTAATACGAAAGGCCCTGCGCGCCATAAGCGAGCGATGTATAGACGAGCCAGCGCAGTTCATCGCCGTTGGGAACCCGCATCGAAGGCGTCCAACTGCACGCCTGCACGATGTTGAGGAACGGCCGCCGGGCATCCAGCGCCGCCTGCCGGATCATCGCGAGATTCAGGAAATACTGCTCGTGGTCGCCTTTGACGGAGAAATGATAATGGTCGTAGCTGAGAAGGTCGGGTTTGACCACCTCGACGAACTGGCGCAGATGTTCCTTGTAAGCCGTGACCGTATCTCCCTCGTTGCCGAGCTGTTTGTTGTTGGCGTAGGTCGGGAAAAGGTTGATGTAAGCGAGATGATGCGGATCGCGTTCACGCAGGTAGGCCACGAGGCGGCCGAGGTCGGAGAACTGCGACGCGCTGGGCTCGTCCTGCAAAAAATAAGCGTAGAGCGCCGGGTGTTTCCGCACGCGCTGGATGAGCGCGTCGAGTTTCGCCTTCGCTTCCGGGTTGTCGAGAGTCTTCGGACTGATCAAGCCATCTTGCAGCATCGCCCGCAGCCCATGCCGGCGGGCGGCGTCCAGTTCACTCTCCTTGCACCACACAAGATTCCACCCGCCTTCGGCCATCTGTTGCGCGGTGGCGTCGGTCATCGGCGGTCCGGCCCAATAAGTCATGATGGGTGTGCCGATCCTCCAGCGGGACTCGGCGGCCTCGCTCGTTGACGACAGGGTCAAGCCAAGCGCGATCAAAAAAACAAGCGTGCGTGTTTTCATTGGAAGCTCTTTCTGTTCAGTTCTTCTATCATCAACGCGGCGGTGTCAGAAGTGATTTCAATTCACGTTTAGTTCGGCCCAACGCCGAGTACCGTCACCAACTCCACAATCCGATCCGCCAGCCGGCGGCGGAGGTGGTTGTAGTCGTCGTGGCTGAGTTTGTCGGCGAAGTCGTATTGGTTGACTTTGCTTTCCTCCTCGGTGGCAAGCACCGCGGCGAGTTCCGCGCGCGCTTTCGTCGCGGCCTGCTTCTGCGCGGCGCTGCCTTTTTCGGCGCGCGCCGCCAGTTGTTTCAACGTGGCGATGTAACGCAGGTCGTCCACGCCTTCGCGCAACGATTCCCAATCCATCGTCGGGATCAGCGTGCCGCCGGGACCGGGATAGACGGCGCACCAGTCGCGCGAGTCGCCGTCGAAGTCGTTGAACGGATCGCCGACCGGATATTGGTAGTGCCAGTAATACATCGCCTCGGCCGGCCGGCGGTAGAAACCGAGGCCGCAGGAGTTGCGCGCCTTTCGGCAGTCGTTCAGATAGGCCGAGCCGTAGCGCATGTAGCGTTTGCCGCGCGCCAGCAGCCGCTGCTCCTGCTCGACCGTGTATTCGACATTGCCGCACCAGATGTCGAACGTGTCGCCCCATTTCTCGCCCGCCTTGAAGCTGTTCACCGTGATGTAGCTCGTCGCGCCGGGCGCCTTCGCAATGAGCGCGCAAAGGTCGTGCGCCGTGCGACCGCGATCCTCCGCGTTGCCGATCTCGTCCACGGGATAGTAGAGGAGCTTGAGCGCGTCGGGCTGGCTGGAGACTTTTTCCAGTTCACGGATCATCTCGACGTAGAGGCTGTCGAAATCGCCTTTCGGAAACGCGCGCTTGATCAGGCCCTCGAAACTGTTGTTGTAGGGAATCGGGCCGGTCAGGCCGAGCTGGCGCAGGTGGCGCAGGAACGCGAGCAGTTCGCTCGCGTCCACGACAAGCTTGCCGTCCACGTTGCTGACCTTCGGCGAACGGTCAATGGTGACCGCGCGCATTCCGTGCTCGACCATGTCGCGCACCTGCCGGTCGAGCAGTTCCGGATCGTCGGCCTTGTCGCGCCAATACATTCCAACAATCCGCTCCGACGGCGCGAGCGTGAACGGCAGCACCTCCAGCCGCAACGTTGTCTCCCAGCACTGGCCGTCGGCGGTGACGACACGCAGCGGGCCGTGATACTCGCCGGCTTTCGCGCGCTCCGGCACGTGGAGGGTGATCCAAAATTCCTGCGTGCATCCAGCGTTCACGTCCACCGCGGGCGTTTTTTCGAGCAGTTCCGGCAGGACGCGCCAATCGTGGCTCCACGACGAGCCAATCCGCTGCGGCCAGCATTTGACCGAGCGCACGTCGAGCGCCGACGCGGGAATCGTTTCGCCGCCGGGGCCGGCGAGGCTGCCGGTCTCGACGCGCACGCCTTTCAACGGCCGCAGCGCGCGGAGCGCCACCGCCACCGGCTCGTATTCGCCGGGCGTCGCGAACGTCGCGCACGGCCGCGTCATGGCGGCAGCCGTCGGCATCGAGTTGGTGTAGAGGAGTTCCATCCAGTTCGGCGTCCACGCGACAAAGCCGCGCGCCTGGTCGGCGGCGGTGACCGCGACCATCGTGTTGGTCTCGACGTAAGGCACCTCGCGGAACTCGGCGGCAAACCGCGCCGCCTGCTCGCGCTCGTCCATCTCGCGGACCATCGCGATGCGGCGATCGGCGAACGCCCGCTCGCGGCCGTCGTTGGCCGGGAGCACCATCAGGCCGTTGAGCACGAAGCCGCGCTTCGCCGGATCGGGGTCTTTCGCGTCGAACGTCAGCTTCAATTGGCCGTCGTTTACCGTCACATCGAACACGGCGTTGGTCTTGAGCGTCGGCGGAAAAACAATTTCGGGAACCGCGACGCGGCCTTGCGCCTCGATCCAAAACGCCTGCCTGCCGGCGTGACCGAAGGCCGTGTCGCCGTGGAAGGTCATCACGCGGTAGGCGCCGTTGGGCAGATCGAGCGCGAACGCCTGCCGCACCTGCGGATGATAATACGCGCTCGTCATGACCAGATTGCGGTAAAGCGCGTCGGTGGGCAGGCCGCGGCTTTTGCCTTTGGTTTTCCCGCCGCGGTCACGCTCGGCAAGCCCCGGCACGTCCTTGCCGGCGCATTGCGGAATCCAGCCGAAGCCGCGCTCCTTCGAATAGGCACAATGCGAATCGGCGACGTAAAATTGCGCGAACGGCGGCGAGCCGGCCGGCCCGAATCCGAACGCCCACCACGTCACGCCGTCCTGCGCGCGGCGCGGCGACGTCGCGCGCGGCGAAGCCGCCTCAGCCGCCTGCGCCTTCGGCGCCTCGCGGCCCCAGACGGCGATTTCGGAAAGTGTGACATAGCTCTTGCCCGCCGCGCGATGGAATACCAGCCGCAGTCCGTCGGCGGCACGGTTGACCGGCAGTTCGTTCCAGCCGTCCCGCGCCGGCGCGATGCGGCCCGCCTTCAACACGTCGGGGAACTCCAGCGGATCGCCCGTGACGAAAACGTCCACGTCGCTCGTGCCATGCGGGCCTTTCTCCGAATTGAGAAGATGGACCGCCACGCGTTCGATCTGAAACACCTTGCCGAAGTCCACGAGCAGTTCGGGTTGCGTGATGTTGTGCCAATAAACATACGGCAACGGCTTGCGCCCGGAGTTGTAGGTGGAGTTGCCGTCGGTGAGCGCGCCCCCGGCGAAGGCGATGCGCGTCTGGTTGGTCTCGCCGCCGCTGAAAGCCGGCGTCGACTGATACGCGCCTTTCGTTTCGAGCCGCTGCGCGTCCCGGAGTTTCGCGTCCTGCGACGGCTGGTTGTCGGTCAACAGGAAACTCTGATCGGCCGCGCAGGCGGACGCGATCAACATCACCGCCGCAAGAGTCCTCATGGCCGCGGATGATAGAACACAGTTGCGCCAAGTCAACGAAGCTGTGAAGACTGCGCCGCCGGCAGCGAAGGCTTTTCAACTGCGGTGCCAATCGTTACAATCTGTGCGTCACAGAGGACACAAAACTATCGAGTAAACAAACACAATTAAACAGGACGAACACCATGGAAAACTCATCCGCATTTCAACAACTGCCCACACCGGATGTCACCGTGTTTCACGACAAGTTAAAGGGGGATGCTCACGATGTCTTCCAGCGGTGGCGCAAACAGAATCCAGGCGGGTTTTTCTTGAATCAAACAACGGAATCGAAGTTTAGGTTTCATTTATCTAAATGCTACCATTTAGATCCCAGTTTCGAAGAATTTGATGGGGTAGTATCTGTGACCAGCAAACCCAAAATATGTTCAGCAGATAAACAGGCGCTGAAAGAGTGGGCTTCCAAACGTGAGGCAGAAGTCGTTGATTGCGACTGTTGTCAAAAGGAGCAATGAGGAAGATTTGCTGATGCAGTTTTAAGTCGCAGCTATCATCTCGCTACTGGTTTGTGCTGTTTTAGCCACTTCTTCGGCCCGATATCAATAATTTCACCAACAGACGAGCGGATTTCAGCAAATGAAACTGGCTTGCCAACCTCTTCCAGCAATGAATTATGCCCAATCGAATGCTAGCTTCTCTCTCTCTGATCGAAAAACAGAGTTGGTACAATCCAAAACCTCCACTGATCAACGTCAAGAGGATTTACTCGGTCTCTATCCATTTCGGAGAGCAAACACAACACATAGATTTGGGCGTGACGTTTAGGCTTCTCGTTCGGGCCATCCTCGTATCCATGAGTCTTGGTCACCGCAAATGAAATGTGGGATATTTTATCTTGCTCCCAGCTTTGGTGGTAGGCCGTTGACTTCACCTCGATGCCTTCTCCTTGGTACTTTAGGTCATGTTTTGCCCATACATCTCTTGGATTATTTGTGTCTAGGCCAAGTGCCTTGGCTACCAAGAACTCGGCAATAATCCCCCGTGTCGTGTTGCTGTAAATGTCGGACATCGCCCACGACCAAAATTCAAGAAGATTGAAACCTGCGCTTTTCCCCTTGATAGTGAAAGTTTCGCTGCCATCCATGTGTTTGATCGGTATGGGTTTCATCGGTGGTTATAATAGCGCTCTTCTTCGCCGCGCACGAGTTTGGAGTTCATGTGCGGGAATTCTGCCTCAAAAAAAGGTTAGTCCTATAATCTTTGCGTTGGCATGAGCAGGCGGCGTTGGTGTGGGGGCGGAAGGCGGAAAAACAGCAAATTTCTCTTGACATAATAGAGAAAATAGCTATATTCTGTGCCCGACGATGAAAGACAGAAGACAGTGCTCAGTGGTCAGAGGGCGGAAGTCAGGAGTCAGGAGTCAGTGGTCAGAGGGCAGAAGGCAGAAGGCGAACTGGTGCGCGGAAGTGCGCAGTCAATCCGGTTCGATCCGACCAAATCCGACCCGATCCGGCTTGGGAACAATCCACGGATGGCACGGATTACACGGATTGTTCGAGCGGGGTTATCGGGTTCCATCCGACCCAATCCGACTCGATCCGACCCGGACCGGATGAACCCGACCGTATGAAACCCATTGGCGATTGCAACTGCACGATGGATGGAGCGGCAAGTTGGATCGCGATCCACCTCGTTACCGGGCTGCATCGGAAGGTTTACGGAAAGACGAATGGCCGCGCTGGATGAACGATTCCGCCTATCCATGAACCTGCCAGCCAGAACGGCGTCAAAAGAAGTCCCTGTAATACAGTGTTGTGGGAGACACCCACCGGCATTGTCTCTGGCATTTCAAATGAAGCCGAAGGCTCTGGACTGCTGTAGGAACTACAGCTTTTGCCGCTGGAGCCGCTGGTGGGCTGACAGCGAAAGCTGCGATGCTCGCAGCAGTCCAAAGCCTTCGGCTTCATGTTTAGCGTGCGGGGCAACCAAGTTCATGGCCCGGACGCGCCAACGCCGAGTGGGTGAAGTTCTCCTTACGTCGGCGGCTACAGACAGTCAGCGAATCGCGCAGCATGCCCGCCTCCTTACGTCGGCGGCTACAGCCGGCGCTACAGCAAATGTGCAAAACGAACCCAAATGATGGCCGCGTCCAAGACTGGAAAACATCGTTTTTCCGCGGGAATACGAACATTTCGATCCGTCGTGGGGGCTGGTGTGAAAACAGGTTTTTGCGAAACGAACCCAAATGCCGCGCCCGGCCGGTGACGGCTGGCTTGTGTGTGAAAACATTTTTTTACGAAACGAACCCAAATAGAGAAGAACGCGGGTCTGGTGCAACCGACTGCAAACCCGCAGGTTATTTGAAAACGACATGGCGAGAGTTGACCGTGCCCAAAGCCAAACGAAGCCAAACGCGACGGTTCAACCTGAAAGCCGAAGTTGGCAGGGACGGTGCGCTGAGCCGGACCGATTCAGTTGCTGCGGCCCCTCACCCCGGCCCTCTCCCCGCTGACGCGGGGCGAGGGAGAGATTCTCCGCCGCTTGCTCGTTTCGTTCATAGGCTCGATCCTGCTCGGCCTCGCCCCTCACTGTCCACGAAACCGAGACAACCTCAGAAGGCGAGTGCGGTGGATTTCCCTCTCCCCTCGCTGGCGAGGGGAGAGGGACAGGGTGAGGGGTGTCGTCCAAGGATGGTGACTGCATCGTTCCGGCTGAGACTGTCTCACAACGCGCTGTGCCACAATGTCGAAGAGTCCTCTCAGGCCGCGAAGATTCATGATCGGTGGGGCGAGACTCCGTCGAGCCTCCGCATTTTGAAAGCTCGACACGCCCAAGAAGGAGGCTCGACAGAGTCTCGCCCCACCGTCTTTGGTTGCGGCTTCGCCGCGCTGCGAATGAATGATTTCTTTCGCCCCGGCCGGGGCCTTCTTTCTGCGTCACCAGCCCCACGGTTCGCGCCGCGGGCTGCGGTCTGGCGCCGCTTCGCGGCCAAAACGATTTGGGCTCCAACCTCCCGACCCTTGACAGAAGGGTTTGATCCAACAACCATGCGTCACGGTAGAGATCGGCGATGAGACGAGTGCGACATGTTGCCCTGATTTACGACGCCCGGCAGCTCTATGACGTGAAGGTCATGGCCGGCGTCGCCGCGTATGTGCGCAAGGTGGACACGTGGAGCGTCTATATCGAGGAGAACTCGCTCGCCGACCAATCCCTGCCCGATTTGAGGACCTGGCACGGCGACGGCATCATCGCGGACTTCGACGATCCGCGGGTCGCGGCCCAAGTGACCGCCTCGAAGATTCCGTCGGTCGGTTTCGGCGGCGGCTTCGGCTGGTATGATCCGGCGTCGCGCATTCCATACTTCCACCCCAACAATCGCGCCATTGCCCGGCTCGCGGCCGAGCACCTGCTGGATCGCGGCTTTCACAACTTCGCCTACTGCGGTTACCCCGGGAGCATTGTCAATGGTTGGTCGCAGGAGCGCGGCCGGGAATTTGCCGGGCGTGTCGGCGAGGCGGGTTTTGAGTGCCGCGCCTATTCGGGGCGGCATCGCAGCACGCGGGACTGGGAAGGCTTCCGCGCGTCGCTGACCCAGTGGCTGGCCTCGCTGCCCAAGCCGGTGGGACTCATGGCGGCCGACGACAAACGCGCGCGACAAGTTTTGGAAGTCTGCCGCCTGGCGGGCGTTCAGGTTCCCGACGAGGTGGCGGTGATCGGCGTGGACAACGATGAGATGCTTTGCCAACTGAGTCATCCCTCGTTGAGCAGCGTGGAGTCGGGCGCGTGGCACGTGGGGCACGAAGCGGCTGCCTTGCTTGACCGGTTGATGTCCGGCAAGCGGCCGCGAAAGCACAAGTTGCTCGTGGTCCCGGAAGGGGTGGTGACCCGCCAGTCCACGGATGTCCTGGCCGTGGACGACGCCGAAGTGGCGCGGGCCGTGGCCATGATACGCGACAACGCCGCCGTCGGCATTACCGCGCAGGAGGTGTGCGACGCCCTGAAGCTTTCGCGATCCACGATGGAGCTGCGGTTCAAACAGGCCATGGGCCGGACGCTGTTCGGAGAGATTCGCCGCGTGCAACTCAAACGGGTGGAAAGTCTTGTTCGGGAAAGCAATTTGACGCTGAAACAGATTGCCGCCCAGTGTGGTTTTGCCTCGGTGCAGCACATGACCACGCTCTTTGCGGCGCGGTTCGGCAGCCCACCCGCCGCCTATCGCCGGCAGGCCTCGTTCTGATCCGAGCCGAAGGCCGGATCGTCACCAAAAGGCCATCGTAAGATTCTGTAAAAGAAATGCGTGTTTTTGTAAAAAGGCGCGCTTGTCGTGCGCATCGAATCCGCTAGCGTGGGCGCGATGAATACGAACACGGACAGCCACACGTCCCGCCGGACATTCTTGAAACATTCATCCAGCGCCGTCATTGCCGGCGCGCTTGCTTCTCCGTTGGGACTACCATCCATCCTCCGCGCCGCGGACGGCGGCACGCCACTCCGGCTCGGCCTCATCTCGGCGGGGAGCTATGGTTACATGGGCGCGCCGCGCGTGCAGGGATCGAATCACGGCACGGCGTTTTCCACCTGTTGCAACGGCTTCGACGAGGCCAAGCGCAAGCTGTTTGAGGGAACCTTCGTCGCGTCGAAGAGGCGCGTCGAGGGCGTGCGGGTGGTGAAGATTTGGGACCCGGTGAAGTCGGCGGCGGAGCGCCTCGCGGACGTGTGCGGCATCCCGAAGGTTTGCGACACCGCCGACGAATGTTCCGACGGCGTGGATGCGGTCGCGATCCCGGACGACGGTTCCGGCGAGCATTGGAAATACGCGCTCACGCCGTTGCGCAAGGGTGTGCCGACGTTTTGCGACAAGCCGCTGGCGATGACCGCGAAGCAGGCGAAGGAGGTCGCCGAGGTCGCGCGCAAGAGCGGCACGCCGTTCATGTCGGCCAGTTCGCTGCGGTTCGTGCCGGACGTGCTCGCGCTGGCGAAGGAAGCGCCGGCGCTGGGCGACATCCATCTCGCCTCGACCATCTGCGGCAACGAGCTGGTGTATTACGGCATCCACGCGCTGGAGATGGCCTACGCGGTCCTTGGCCGCGGCGCGGTGTCATGCCTCAACGTCGGCCAGCCGGGTCGCAACATCGTCCGCGTGCGGTTCGAGAACGGCCGCGACCTGATGCTGATGGTGGCCGAAAAGGAATGGATGCGCGCCGGCTATCAGATCAACCTCTACGGCACGAAAGGCTGGAAGTCCCTGACGCCGAACCTCGCCGACCTCTATTGGTATCTGCTGGAAAAATTCATCGAGATGGTGCGCACGAAGAAGGAGATCGTGCCGGTCGAGGAGGAGGTCGAGGTCATCGCCGTGCTCGAAGCCGGCAAACGCTCGCTGGCCGAGAAACGCGAAGTCACCATCGCGGAAGTGCTGAAGTAACGGTTTCTTCAGAAGCCGGTGAACACAAAACTGGGAGTTTCAATTTCAGACACGTGCCGTCGTCAGTAAAACAGCCTCCAGCACATTAAAAATCGTCATGACATCAAGCAACCAACATCGGCCGCAGTTCTTGCGGAATGGAGTCAGCCCGTTACCCGCCATGAAAACTGAATCATCCCCCATACAGAAGACCACAGACCTCTCTCGCCGTGAATTCCTGAAGCGCAGCGGCACCGCCGTCGCCGCCACCGCGCTGGCCGGCGTCACGGTTCCTCACGTCCACGCCGCGGGCACCAACGCCATTCGGCTCGCGCTCATCGGCTGCGGCGGACGCGGCAGCGGCGCGGCGGCCAACGCCCTCGAATCGGCCAACGGCCCCGCCAAGCTCGTGGTGATGGCCGATCTGTTTGATGACCGGCTCCAGCGCTCGCACAAGGCGCTGCACGACAAGTTCGGCGACAACGTGGACGTGCCTGCCGACCGGCAGTTCATCGGCTTCGACGCCTACAAGAAGGCCATTGACTGCCTGAGGCCAGGCGACGTGGCGATGCTGACCGGCTACGCCGGCTTCCGTCCGGGGCAACTGGAATACGCCGTCGAGAAAGGCGTCAACGCCTTCATGGAGAAATCGTTTGCCACCGATCCGGTGGCGGTGCGGCGGGTCATCGCGGCGGGCGAGGCGGCGGATAAGAAGAACGTCAAGATCGCCGCGGGCTTGCAATGCCGTCATTCGCGCAACCGGCAGGAACTCATCAAACGCATCCGCGACGGCGAGATGGGGCAGATTCAACTCATCCGCGCCTATCGTTGCGAGGGAAGCGGCTGGCTGAAGCCGCGGCCCGAAGGCATCAAGGACCTGCATTACCAGATCAAGAACTTCACGAAGTTCCTTTGGGTCTCCGGCGGTCTCTGGGCGGAGATGGACATCCACCAGATTGACGAAATCTGCTGGCTCAAAGGCGAGTATCCGGTGGCCGCGCACGGCATCGGGGGACGGGTGGCCGATAGCAAGGATTGCAGCCAGAACCTCGATTCGTTCTCGGTGGAGTGGACGTTCGCCGACGGCACGAAGGCGTATGACGTGGTGCGTTACATCCCGAAGTGCGCCTACGAGTTCGACACGTTCGTCCACGGCACCAAATGCGCGGCGCAGTTCTCGGGGCCGATCCACGCGGGCATCGTGCACACCTACAAGGACCAGCGTTGCGCGGCGGACAACATCGCGTGGGAGGCGGAGAAGGAACCGATCACGCCGTGGCAGGCGGAGTGGGACGACTTTTTCGACTCCATCCGCAACAACAAGCCGCACAACGAAGCCAAGCGGGCGGCGTTGACGAACCTAGCCGACATCATGGGGCGGGCGGCGGTCCACATGGGCCGCACCATCACGTGGGAGGAAGCGATGAAGTCCGACTTCCGGTTCTGTCCGAACATAGACAGCCTCACCCACGACAGCGAGCCGCCGATCAAAGCCGACGCCGAGGGCCGCTATCCGGTGCCGATCCCCGGCCAGTGGACGGAAATCTGAGCGCGGTTCGCCGAGCAACAAGATCGTCCCCGGCTTTCGACGGGGGAAAGCGTCGTTGAGCTTTCTCAAAAGCACTGCCTTGCCGGCGAACGGCTGCAGTGGATGAATGTCTTCCGTGCGACACCTGCCCGATCTGGCTGGAAAAATCGGAATCAATGCGCGAACATCACGTGAAATTATTTTCCTATGAAACGCCAAACTCAGACACAGAATCTATTTGCGGAAAATCCGATACCTGAGCCGTATCGGAAGATCATCCATGAGCACCATTTTACCTGCGTGTTCTCATGCAAGGTCGGGAAACGTTTTACGGCCGGCCAGATGGGGATCATCTCTTCCAATCTCGATCCTCGCATCTTCGAGGACGCCGAACAAAAGGCGATCGTGAGAAGCGACCCGGAGTTGGTCATCAAAAGAGGCTCCGTCACTTTTGTGTATCATCTGATACGCAAGAGCGCGTCAGCGCGGCTCTATCGGGTGGCCGCTCACTGGGTGGACTTTGCGCAGGGGCAATACTAGACTGTTATCGGGCAGCGAATGACACGGGCGGACAGGAACATCGTATGTATCGTTTTGCCATTGACCCATCGGTGAACCTTCTCGCCATCCACTGGACCGGGCATGTTGATCCGGAGGAGGCGAAACGTTGCGGCGAAGAGGTTCGGCAACACTTGTCGGATATACAGCCGGGGCTTCGGATTCTGACTGATTTAAGCGGCTTGGAATCCATGGACTACGAGTGCGTGCCGCACATTGATCGGATGATGGATCTTTTCAATGAGCGCGGAATAAACACTGTGGTCAGAGTCATCCCCAATCCATACAAAGACATCGGCTACAGCATCATGTCGTTATTCCACTACCGGCACGGCATTCGCATCATGACGTGCGAAAGTCTGGAGGAAGCGAAAAAAATTCTCCAGGCGTGAAAGACGTTTGGGTCGCAGGGAATCGAAGAATGTGACGGGAGAAAGCGGCCGTTTGGCTGGTCCGGACGTGATGTGAAAAGGCTTGTTGCAGCGCGCCCGCAGGCGTAGCGTGCGCACCGTTCCAACGGAGGAAAAACCATGATGACAAGACGAGAGTTTTTGAAGCAAAGCGCCGTCGGCGCGGCGGCGGTTTGGAGTGCGGGTTGCGCGACCGGTTCGGGTGGCGCGGCATCGGGGAAGATACCGATTGCGTTGCAGCTTTACTCGGTTCGCAAAGAGGCGGCGAAAGACCTCGAAGGCGTCATCGCGGCGGTGGCGAAGATGGGCTACAAGGGCGTCGAGTTTGCCGGCTATCACAACCGCGACGCGAAGACGCTGCGGAAACTTCTCGATGACAACGGCCTCAAGTTGCTTTGGGTTCGTCTCTTCTCGAAGCAGGAAGGTGGCTTTATACCATTCATTGGTATTGGCGCCACGGAACTCCAATTTTGTCCCTTCGAGAACCAGCGATGCCACCCCCTGAGGGTCGCCTCGCACTTCCTGGCCCTTCCAGGCGCCTTGGATGACGAGCGAATCTGGTTTGGGCGAGTTTGAGCACCCAGAGGCCAAGAGGCCTGCGCTGCATAGGACAATCATCAGTCTGTTTTTCATAGGTTGTGTATACGCCTTTCGATATCCGACACGAAGAGGCTCATTCGTTTTACGACCGTTTCCAATCCTAGCGCTTTTCAAGCACCACCGCATCCAGCCCGAAGTAATACTTCGGACCGGTGGAGGCGGGATTGCATCCGGTGACCTCCGCCCGGAGGATGAACTTGCCGTCCTTGGGCTCGTGAACTCCCAGGTTGATCGGCCCGGTCGGGACGGGCTTCGTGGCGTACCCGTCGAAGGCCGTCTCCACGACCTTCCCGTTCACCGAGAAGCGGAGCGTTGCGTAATCGGGAGCCCGCGTCGCGTGCAGCACAATCATTCTCGCGCCCGGCGCCTCTGAGGGGATCGCGACTTCCACGAAGTCACCGACCTTCTGGGCCTGGACGAAAAGCTGGGCCGCATCGCTCCAGCCATTCCCGTGGGCGCGCAAGTCCTGGGGGCCTGCCGGCATGTCTGGGGTCTGCGCCACGATCGCGAGAGATTCGCATTCGAGGGCGCCGGTGATCTTGAGTGGGGGCCGTTGGGCGTCCCGCAACCGCTCGGCCACGGCCGGGAGTTTTGGAAACGGCGCGTGCGGCTCGCTCTGGTACCAGTAAGCGACCGAGGCGATGTCATCGGCCAGCTTTTTGTATTTGCCATTGCTTCCCCACCCCAGCGCTTGGATCGTCACCCGCAAATTCTCCTCGAAGTTGATTGGGTCCTGGATGTGCCAGCGGTAAAGGCTCCAGAAGTTGGGCGGATCAGCGCCAT
>Ga0209083_1001044_pt1 | contig 34325 bp, 36 predicted proteins | sample AM7aDNAmetaG_FD_184132 | JGI IMG/M metagenome (GOLD analysis project Ga0209083, IMG submission 184132) | Freshwater microbial communities from Finland to study Microbial Dark Matter (Phase II) - AM7a DNA metaG (SPAdes) (version 3) | ecosystem: Environmental > Aquatic > Freshwater > Lake ... | reverse complement strand
TTGAAAGGTTTGTGTAAACTTTAAATACACTATGCAGTGGGAAAGACCACACCAAGTCCCCGCTTTTTAGCGGGGCTAGGAGACGGAACAAAAGAAAGAACAAATATTAATCAAAAAACAGCCAGAAATGGCTGTTTTTTGATGCTTCTGGATACTGCTTGACTTTTAGGTTTGAGTGTGCTACTATTGATAATGAAGAATGAGGTTTGAAGTAAATAGTTTTATATAGAATTCCATTTTTTCTCGGGAGGGAAAAATGAATAAGGGGAAATTTGTTCTAAATATTCTGGGACTTTTTGTTTTAGTGATAGCAGTTATTCTTCTCTGTGTGCTATTAAGGCACGAGACGGGTAAGATTATCACTGCTGTATACGATGGAGAGTTAGGACCTATTATAAGGTTGGAGGTCACTTCAACCAACGGTAGTGTCCAAACAATCTACCCGGATGATTCAAGGTTCGAGAGGCTAAAGGGGGAAATAAATAATTATTATTATAAAAAACCCAAAGCCATGGAAGACAAGGATCAGGAAGAAAAAGCAAAAGAGCTCCTTAAAAAAGAGCTCGAGAAAGACAAAAAGAAAAAAAAGAAGTAAAAGAAATTTCGGACGCCTGGGAAACTGGGCGTCTTTTTTTTGTTGTAAAAATGTGTTTTTTCTGTTATCCCAGTACTATAACTTTTTTGCAGAAAAAAGTTAGCTACGGGACTGCATAATTTGTTTATGATTACATAACCAAATTATTTGTATTTTCACCATTTTTTTGTTAGATTTATCTTATTGCGCGTGTAGCTCAGGCCTGCCCCGTAGCTAACCGAGCTATCGCGAGGTTATGGTATTGGGGTGGTTAGATCATTTAAAATAAATGTTTGGTAGTAGGCAGAGTGCGCGTGTAGCTCAGGTGGTTATGAGCGGACAATCCTTGCGAATCTTGGATTGTCCTAATAATGACTCGGTCACATGTTCGAGTTTTGTGTTCATTTAAAAATTAATACTTTTAGTAAGGGCAGTGCGCGATTAGCTCAGGTGGTTAGAGCGCGTCACTGATAATGACGAGGTCCCAGGTTCGAGTCCTGGATCGCGCACTGCCTTTGTTAACGGTATTAATTTTTTAATGAGGTTTAAAAATATCTGGTTTTTGCATTTGACTTATTATATATTAATGGTAATATCATTATCGGACGAAATATGGCCAGAATGTACCGGCCATGTATTGGGAGGAAAGAGATATGGAGAATGTCGCATTTAAGTTTGATGTAGCCGACAGGTTGACGGAAGAACTAATTTTTGGGAACTATCACGAGGGAAAGATACCGAAACATATACGTCGTAAAGACGAGACAAAAGCCGAGGCGTATCGCAGGAGGGTTGGGCTTTTGCATAATATGAAAAAGTTTCCAGGAGACGTAAAAGCAGCCCTGGAGTTTTGCAGGCACCATCTTGGGCATAATGACGAATTCCAAAGACTAGAAAGGAATTTACCAATAGCACAACATCCATATTTCAAAACACTATCATTACCGCTGAGAATAAACGTTGCAGCAATGTTCTCAGAGTGAAATAACGAATAAGAAGATATCCCCGGCAGTTATGTTAACTTGTCGGGGGTATTTTTATATAAAAAATATTTCTGTTTTTAATCAAATTCTGCTAGAATCAAACCTATGCAAAAAAGTTTATTAGCTGAATCAAAGAATATTCATTTCATAGGAATAGGAGGAATCGGTATTTCTGCTATAGCAAGAATGTTTCTTTTGGAAGGTAAAAAAGTTAGCGGTTCAGACATGTCAGATTCTAAGGCAGTAAAAGAATTAGAAAAATTTGGAGCGAAAATACACATAGGACATTCTGCAGAAAATATTCCAAAAGACACAGATTTAGTTATTTACACAATAGCTATTGATAAAAATAATCCAGAATTGAAGGAAGCGATAAAAAGAAATATAAAAATCCTTACTTACCCAGAATCTCTGAAAGAGGTTTCAAAAAATAAATATACAATCGCTGTTTCAGGAACACACGGTAAGACGACAACAACAGCGATGATAGCTAAAATTATGATAGACGCGGGGCTGGATCCTACGGTCATTGTCGGCTCATTTCTAAAAGGTCATGAAAGCAATTTTATTGCAGGTAAAAGCAAGTATTTTGTAGTTGAAGCCTGCGAATATAGAAAGTCATTTTTAAATATAAAACCAACCATTGCTTTGATTACAAATATTGATAATGACCATTTAGATTTTTATAAAGATATCGCAGATATTCAAAATGCATTTCGCGAATTTGTTTCTCATCTTGGAAAAGATAATTATCTAATAGCTAATATAAAAGACAAAACAATTATTCCGGTATTAAAAGATTTGAATACAAACATTATCAATTCAAAAGATTTTTTTGACAAAGAATTAAAACTAAAAATTCCAGGAGAACATAATAAAGAAGACGCTTCTTTTGCACTTGCTGTTGTCAATATTCTTGGTATAGCTAAAGAAAAAGCAAAGAAATCTTTGGAAGAATTTGTTGGTACATGGAGAAGATTTGAATACAAAGGGGAGACAAAAAACGGGGTATTAATATATGATGATTATGGTCATCATCCAACTGAAATAAAAGCGACACTTTCTGGAGCCCGTGAATTTTTTGGTAAGAAAAAAATATTTGTAGCATTTCAGCCACATTTATATTCTCGAACAAAAATATTGTTGAATGATTTTGTAACAGCATTTGGTGATGCTGATGAAATACTTGTTGCTCCAATATTTGCAGCAAGAGAGAAATTTGACCCGTCAATAACATCTGAAATTTTGGTAGATAAAATCAATAATACAAAAGCACTATCTTTTAAGAATTTTGTTGATATTGAAAATTATTTATTAGAAAATTTGAAAAAGGATGATGTTTTAATAACAATCGGAGCGGGGGATATCTATAAAATTGGAGAGAGTTTATTAAGTTAGTTATAACCATAATTAAAAATACTAATATGCAAAAATTTTACGTAGTAGCAACTCCAATAGGAAATCTTGAAGACATCACTTACAGAGCAGTGAGAACTTTGGGTGAAGTTGATTTAATTCTTTGCGAGGACACAAGAGTCACTATAAATTTGTTAAATAAATATGGAATTAATAAACCAACGATGAGTTATCATTCTCAAAGTAAGCTTTCAAAAGTTGATAAAATTTTAGAAATGATAGGTGAAGGAAAGACATTGGCTTTGGTTTCGGACGCTGGCACACCGACGATTTCTGACCCTGGTTCTGTACTTGTATCAAAGGTGAGAGAGACCTATCCAGAGGTCAAAATTATCGCAATTCCGGGTCCTAGCGCCTTAGTTTCAGCTCTTTCTATATCAGGTTTACCAGCCTCAGAATTCGTGTTTTTGGGCTTTTTGCCACACAAAAAAGGGCGCGAAACTTTATTCAAAGAAATCTCTGAAATGAAAAGAACCGTCGCATTTTATGAGTCACCACACAGAATAATGAAAACTTTGGATTCATTGAAAAAATATGTCGGGGAAAGAAAGATTGTTATTGCTCGCGAGATATCAAAAATATACGAAGAAGTAATTTCTGGGATACCAAGCGAAGTAGAAAAATATTTTTTAGATAACAAAGATAAAATAAGAGGGGAGTTTGTGGTTTTGGTAAGTGAAAAATAAGCTTTTTTTCAATTTTAAATTATGTTAATATAGTCCTATGGTAAAAATTTCAACAATATCTGGTTTGGGTATTTTAATAGCTATTATGGGAGCAGGATTTTTGGGTTTTCCTATTGAGTGGAAAAATTTTATATATATAGTTTCTGGTTTACTCATTACAGTTTTGTCTATTCTTATAAGGAGAGAGCTGATAGAAGTAATCAAAAACCTACACACCGAAGTAATTAAAACTGACACTTTTTCTGAAAATAATCCAAAACAAACAGAAAAAACAGAAGAATCAAAATAAGAAAAGTTAAAAAATCGCCAGGAGGCGATTTTTTAACTTTTCTTATTGGTCTATTTTGTTTGTTCTATAAAGTTTGGTATAATATATCTCAAATGGATCCTGAGAAAATAACATACTTTGGAGAAACTGATTCTCGTGGTAAAAAAGTTAAATTTGGTATTAAAGCCAAAGACAGAACTCGTCACGTCTATGTCATAGGAAAAACAGGTATGGGTAAATCTACTCTCCTTGAAAATATGGCTATTCAAGATATTCAAAATGGTGAGGGTATGGCCTTTCTTGACCCCCACGGAAAAACAGCTGAACTACTTTTAAATTACGTCCCAATGGAAAGATTAAATGATGTAGTTTATTTTGCTCCTTTTGATGTTGAAAATCCAATCTCATTTAACGTACTTGAAGATGTCGGTGTGGATAAGAGACACTTGGTTGTTTCTGGTCTTATGAGTACATTCAAAAAAATCTGGCTTGATACTTGGTCTGCTAGAATGGAATATATTTTAACAAATACTCTTCTTGCGCTTATCGAATATCCTGGGGCAACACTTCTTGGTGTAAACAGAATGCTTGCTGACAAAGAATACAGAAAGAGAGTTGTTGATAATGTAAAAGATGTTTCAGTAAAAAGTTTTTGGATTGATGAGTTTGCAAAATATACAGACAGAATGGCTCTTGAAGCTGTCCCAGCGATTCAAAACAAAATAGGGCAATTTACTGCAAATCTTCTAATAAGAAATATTGTAGGACAAGCAAAATCGTCTTTTGATATTAGAAAATTAATGGATGAAAGAAAAATATTAATCATTAATCTTTCTAAAGGAAGAATTGGGGAGACAAATGCAAATTTACTTGGGTCAATGATGATTACAAAAATATATTTGGCAGCGATGTCCCGTGCTGATGTTTCAGAAAAAAATATGAAAATTCTACCAAATTTTTATTTGTATGTAGATGAATTTCAATCTTTTGCCAATGAGTCTTTTGCCGACATTCTTTCTGAAGCCAGAAAATATAAACTCAATCTTACTATTGCTCACCAATACATAGAACAAATGTCTGATGAGGTAAGGGCCGCGGTATTTGGAAATGCTGGTACAGAAATTACATTTCGTGTTGGTGCATATGATGCAGAAGTTCTTGAGAAAGAGTTTGCACCACAATTTACTGCAGAAGATTTGGTAAATCTTGGAATGTTTCAAATGTATTTAAAACTTATGATAAATGGAGTCGGGTCTATTCCATTTTCTGCCTCATCTTTACCCCCATATCCAGAGCCGGTTATTTCATACAAAACTGAAATTGTTGCAAGTTCTAGGAAAAATTTCTCTAATCCTAGAGCTGAAGTTGAGGAGACAATCAAAAAATGGGCCGAAGAAGGAAGAATTCAAAGTAAAGGACCAAGTAGTGCTCCAAAAGTTGCTTTTACTGGCCCAGATGTAAAAAAAGATTTTCAAACCAGTTTAACACCGAAGGTAACTCCTATTATTAAAGAGACAAAAAAGCCTGAGCCAATAATTCCAGTAGTAAAATTTTCTCCAACAAACATTGTTCAAAAACCGATAAAAACAGAGAAACAAAAATATTCAAATAATTTTCCACCAATAGAAGATGCAAAAGACGATTTTGTTCCATTAAAAGCACTTGTTAAAAATTTAGTGGTAGAACCGAAGATTGAACAGAAAAAAAGTGAGTCCCCTGTAAAAAGTCCAGAAAAAATTCATTCGAAAACCATGAGTCCTGAAAACTTATCTAATTTACGGTCTGCACTTGATGCTGTGATGAAAAAAACACCAGAAAAGACCAAAGTTGAAGTTAAAAAAGATCAAACACAGAAAGAAAATATATCTGAAACAACTAACAGTTCCGGAGAAATTCCCGAAGAAGATTTAAAAAAAGTTTTAGGAATATAACTTATGTCTAATTGGTTTTTAATTGTTCTCGTTCTTATATTATTATCTTCAATCGTTGTTATTTTAATGGGTATTGAAAGAAAAAAAGAAATTAAAAGATTAGAAGATGGTAATCTATCTGCAGACGATTTTGATATTATTGGGTAAAACTAGAATAAGTTTTTTAAAATTCTTAGTTTTGAAAAAAAAATAGCTAAAAACCAACTTGGATATTTACCAAAATTTTTCCAAACTATTTTAAAGTGATTCCATGACATCATCAGTTTTCTTTTATGAGATATACCGTCAGAATGTTTGGTATAAGCAGTCGTTGTTTCTTTCAAGTTTCTCATCTTTCCCAGAGCTCCGAGTCTTAAAAATAAATCTAAATCTTCAACGCAGGAAAGATTTTCATCATATCCACCGACACCGAGAGCTAAATCTTTTTTATATAAAACACTTGAGTGGGGGATTTGATTTGCTCTAAGTATTTTTTTTCTAATATCTTTATCTTCTATTGCAAAATCAGTATTTTTAATAAAATTATTTTTTTCATCAACAACTTTTATATTAGACCCGATTAAAACATAATCAGAATTATTCTCCAAAAAATCAAATTGTTTTTGAAGCTTATTATTATCTAGCCACGTATCATCACTATCAAGTATGGCAATATATTTACCCTTTGCAAGTGAAAGCCCAACGTTTCTATTTTTTGAGATACCTAAGGCAGGAGAGTTTTTATAATATCTTATTCTCTTATCTTTGGTCATAAATCCTTCTAAAATAGGCCCAGTATTGTCATTTGAGTCGTCATCAACGACAAGGAGCTCCCAATCAGAAAAACCCTGTTTTTGGGCACTTTCTAGGGCCTTGGATATAAATCCAGCTCTATTTCTTGTAATGGTTATTATGCTTACTTGTGGGTTTATATTTGTATCCATTTTTTTGGTAAAATATCTAACTCATTAGAGGTTTTAGCTACTGTCCATTGTTTTGGTGCCACGACAATTTTCTCTTGATTTTGATTTAACCATGCACCCCACCAAGAGAAAGATGAGTTTGCAATAATATTATTTTTACATTTAGATAATAATATTAGTTCTTCATAATCAATTATTTCTGGTGATGAAACAAAATATGTCTGGTAGGGGAATTTAATATTTTCTTTTGCCCAGGAGATATCATCTGAAAATACAAAAATATTAATGTTTTTATTCCCAAGTATGTTAACTATTTTTTCTAATCCTTGCTCATAATATCTTATATCACAAGTACCATGGTGTGCATTTGTTTTTGCATCTTTTACATAATCACCCCTGCGAATATGAACAGATACAGAATTTTCCGCATTTTCTATTTTTTCTTTCCAGGACAAACTTATTTCGGAGAGACGGTTTTTTAGAGTAAATTCTTTTCTTATGTTATTTTCTATATCTTTAAAATAATTTTCACCCTGATAATATTCATCAAATTTAAAACCAAGACGTCTTTTTGTTTTATTTATTATATTAATGAAAAGATGTTTTTTTTCTGAAAATTGAACTTTAGTCTCGATATTAAATTTATCTAATTTAAAATCTCGCGCAGTGTCTATTTTTGATCTATTTCCATAAAAAAATGATATATCAAAAATAACTTTTTTACCAGAAAGCTCTAAATTTCTACCACATGCGTATTCAAACAATTGATTTCCAAGACCTCCTTTTATAGCGATTATCATTATTTTAGTATAGCAAAATAGTTGATTGTAGTAAAAATCTCTTGAAGTTCTGAATATTTCTTTATTTCATATAGACCATTTTGTAATATCCTAAATATTTTATATTTATCTTTCAGCAAATAATAAAAATCTTGGAAATATGTTCTTGAGTCAATATTACAACCACCAAATTCAAATTGAATTCTTTTTATATTATTTTTTCTAATCATATTTTTAGCACCTTTAAGTACTTCTAATTCATGTCCTTCAACATCCATTTTAAGTAAATCAATTTTTTCAATATTATTATTATTACAAAAATTATCAATTGTTTTTATTTCTATCTTTTCTTTTTTACTAAAATCTATATCCATATGCTTTAGCTTTCTTTCATAGACCGAAGCAAGACCTGAACCTTGAATATCATAATTTAACCACATTTCTGTATTTTCAAATCCAAAGCCAAAATTGTATTTTTCTAGATTTTTTATATGAGAAGTGTTTTTGGAAAATTCAGAATATGTGAATTTCCCTGGTTCAAAAGAATAAATTTTCGCATTTCCAACAAACACTTTATTTATTAAATTTGCATATTGGCCCTTGTTTGCTCCAACATCGAATATCACAGGAATATTCATATCGTTATTTTTTATTTGTCTCAAAATGTATTCTTCACCATTTTCTACTTCGCTCAAACCAAAATTCATACCTTTAAGAGATATTTTGTATAACTTTTCAAAAATATTTTGAAAAGTTTTTTTTCCAAAAAGCAGGCTACTGATTTTTTGAAATGTTTTTTTCATGATTTTATAGTTTGATATAATTATTTGATTTTGAATGTCTAAATATTAGATCTTGATTTTTTGTGTAAAAAACATTAGCTTTTTTACCCAAAGCAGACAAAAGTGTAGCGGTTCCAGATGTTAAACAGTACACTTCTTTTGCTGAATATACAATATCCAAAAAATCCCAAAAGGTTTCATTTTTTATAAATTCATTGAAATGGTATGTAGGAATAGAGTGTGGTTTACGAACAGGTAATTGATAATCAATTTTTACCTTATTTTTTTTGAAATATTTTTCAATTTTGGTACCAATTCCCAGACCAGCATTCGAAGTATAATTTGGATCGTAAATTGTCTTATCATTTAATTCTTTAATATTATTTGGTTTATAATATATTTCTGGTTCATGAAATCTTTTTCCATCTTCTAATCCAAACTCTAATATTATTTTGTCCAATAAATTTTCTTTATTATAATTTTGTATTTTTATATTTTCCACAGAAAACCCATCATCATCAGTAAAACCATCTATATATGGATTTTTTTCCCACACTAATTTTTTGTAGTCACCATTTCTAAAATTTGATTTATTTGAAATAAATACTTGGCTATATTTTCCAAATTCTTTTGCTATTCTTGGAATATGACTGTAAAAAAGATGATCTCCAAGTCCACCATATTTGATTTTAATTATTAATTTTGCCATTTTTAATTATTATGACTCTCTTGTTTTTTGATAAATGATTAAAAACCAATACCCAAATTTTTTCAAAAAAAATGTTGTAAGTCAGTGCTTTTAGTTTTTTATATATAGTATTTATCATTTCTACTTATTTTTTTATATCTTTAATCTTCATTTCTAATTTTACAAAACTATTTCTTATATCTTGTATAAAATCAAAAGCGTCATTTTTATTTATTTTTTCGTCTTTATCTAACAATTTTATAAAGTCAGAAGCTTGTTTTTCTATGGATAAATTTTTAATAATAAATTCTCTTGGTCTAAAACTTTTCCAATTGTTTTCCATAAAATCTAATTTTTCATGAAAATCTTTATAATTTTTTATTTTTATTCCGCAATTTTCATCAAAATATGGTGCAGACGTACTATCAATATCATATGAATTATTTGGTATTTGATTGTCTATTACTAATAAAGGAACGTTTAAACACATTACTTCTTCTAGAGCAATACCTTGGCTTTCATAACAACCTAGCCATATTATATATTTAGAATTAATAATTTGTTTTAAAAAATCTTCTTGTCTATATTTTCCATATTCAATAATAGAATATTTTATATTTTTATTTTCTAATTCTTTTTTTATATTTTCTAATTCTTTTCTGTCTCTTTTTTTATAATAAACCAAGACCTGATTTTTTTCTTTTAATTTTTTTTCATCAAATTGTTCAGTATCTATTCCTACTGGCCAAACCATTAAATTGTTTCTATATCCTCTTTTAATCCAAATTTTTTTTACTACTTCTGATGGTTGCAAATAAACATATTTTGATAGATCTAAATTAACTGGTATATTTTCTGGATTTACAAAAAGATTTGGCCCGATGATTACTTTATTATTAATATTTTTTTTGTTTATTCTTTTTAAATAGCTTATATCATCATGAATCCAAATATTTTTACAGTATTTTGGTCTCTTGTTAATCACATATGGATATTTTATTTTTTCTAACCCAAGAATAAGATTATTCACAACCTTTTGCGGTCCACGCGATTTTTTACTGTATACTGATTTAGAAATTATATTTAACATCTTTTTTATAATTTTTTTATAATTTTTATCAAAAATTTTATGAAATAATAATACCCCCGAAGAGATATTTTTTTATAACTAAACCAACCTTTTTCCTTGTATATATTTAATAAAATAAATAACTGTGAAAAATTTTGAGCTGAACCAGTAGCACTAATTATAGATTGAATGGTCATATATTTATTTGGTTTTTCAAAACCAGCCCCATCAAGCTCTTCGGAATAATACTCTAATAAATTATAAGCTTCTTTCGGAATTCCTTTGAATGGATAATTTTGTGAATCTTGACCAGAATGAACTCTATAATTAATAAATTTTTCTTTTGTTATTGCAACTGGTCCTTGTTTAGATAATTCAATAAAAATTGGTCTGTCTCCCCATTTACCAAATTTTTTGTCGAATTCTATAAAATTTTGTCCTTTTTGGTATGGCTTTGTTTTGTAAATAATTGAACAATAACCTAAATTATAACCAGTCAATAATAAAGTCACTAATTTACTTGTGGTGATTTTTTCAAAATTATTATAATTAACCTTTTTAAAATCAAATATCCTCTCGCTGTTTTTTACAAAGTTAATATTTGAACCAAGCCAGATTACTTCCTTATTTTTTTCCAAAAAACTTAGAGCAGATTTCAAATAATCTTTATGCATAACATCGTCGTCATGAAATACAATTAGATACTCAGAGTCAAAATTATAATCTTTTATTCTCTGAAAATTTGCTGTTCCACCTAGATTTTTTTCGCTCCTAATTATTTTAATTTTATTTTCCGGATCAATTTTTTTGATTGCTCCATAGATGTCATAATCACTACCATTATCAAATACTAAAATATCTATATTTTTTTCAGTCTGGTTAAGTATACTTGTCAAACTCTCGATTAGATATTTTTCTCTATTATATGTTGGTATAGCAACGGTTATTTTTTTCATAAATTATTAAATTCTTTATTTAATATTTCTAATATTTCTTTGGCAAATTGTTCTTGACTGAATTTTTTATATTTTTCAGATTTAATAAAATCTTCCATCGCTTTTAAGTAAGTATTATATTTTTGTTCACCCATTGTACTAACATAAGAATATAAGGCATCATAATCTTTAAAATCTCTGATGTCTATAAAAACTTCTTTCGGGATGAACTGTTTAATGTCTGGTGCTCCATAATATATTGGAATACTACCAGCGAATATTGCATCGAGTATTTTTTCTGTTACATATCCTGGAAAAATTGTATTTTCAAGACAAAAAGTGAATTTATATTCTCTTATTTTTTCAAATTTATCGTCAACAACGCCTCTATAAACTTTTTTTATGATTGAACTATTCAGCTCTTTAGATTTATCCCAACCAAAACCATAAAGATCAAAACCATCTTTTTGTGAAAAATATTTAATTATTTTTTGTCTCTCATCATAAATATCTTTTATTGAAAATCCGTAAATAATTTTAATCAGTATTTTTTTCCACCAATTTTTTACAAATTTGGCACCAGAAACCAATACAAACATCTTTTTCTCATTAAATTTTTTCGGTTTGAAATCGTTGATACTATATGGTTGGGGGAAATACATTTGATGGTAAATTGTTTTTTTACTAACCAATCTTTTCATTCCAGAAAACATGAAGGAGTGTTTGTATCTACTTGTATATTTTAATAATTGTGTGTAAAAACGAGTTGCTATAAAAGGGGATTCTTGGCAGGTTAAAATAATCGGTTTTACACCACTTTTTATCAAAGTATCGGTGAGGGAAGATTGCAAACCAGAAATTAATAAAGCACCAGTGAATTCGTTTGGCGATTTAAAATAGATATCTGGAGTAATAAAATAGATATCTTGTTTTAACGCTTCGTTGTATAGATAACAGGTTGGTAGCATAGTATGACTAATTTTTTTTGCCACTTCTGGATTAAAAATATTATTATTTAATAATTTTGGGTCATCTGTATCCAAAACAACGATTTTTTTCTTTTTTAAGATTTCCATTTTCTTATTACATTTTTTATCTTCTTTAGTTTTAAGTATACATAAGTTGCCAATTTCATCAATATAGGGACGTGGTACATAAAACGATAGAGCAAGGTTTTGAAAGAAACCTTATTATAAATAGATAAATCTTTTACTTTGAAATTTGTATTTTTGTATTCATTATATTTTTTTATAAACAAATCTTCAAAATATTTTTTCATACTAGACACACTAAAATTGTTTTTTGCCCTCTCGTATGACAAAAGTGATATACGTTTTCTTTTTTCATCGTTCTGAATTATATCAAGCAAAATTCTATTATAATCATCTTGATTTTTTGCAATCTCAATAGTATTACCAATAACATCAATATGGCCGTTATTTTTTCCATATATTGAAACGATTGGCATTTTATGAATCATTGCTTCTTCTACCGCTATACCTAAACTTTCGCCAGCTCCAGCACTATGAGAAAAAATATCTAAAGTATTCAAAAATTTTGTAACTTCTAAACTATTTAAAACAACCGGCAAAAAATGTACATCTAAACCTAGATTATGAGCGAGTTCTCTATATTTGCTTGAGCCACCCAAAACCAAAAAATATATTTTTTTATTTGTTTTATCCCAAACATATTTCCAAGCTTTCATCGCGTGTTCTGCAAAAATATTAGCGTCATCGCGTTGGTGAAAACCAATGACGATGTGTTCTTCACTAATATTTAATTTTTCTCTTAGATTTTCGTTAGTCTTTGGTTCTTCCAGACCATAATAACAATAACCACTTTTATTTTTATTGCCTCCATTTTCTATATATGTTTTTTGCACCCATGGTGAAACTCCAACAGAGTAAATTAAATTTTCGCTTTCATTATCTACTGACGCAAAAACATTCCACTCAATAAGTGGCTTATTAATATGAATTGTTGGAAAACCTGGACGTCCAGAGCTTACTACAAAATTCAAATCGGTTGGGTATTTATTATATATTTCAAAAAAATTTGTGTCTCCCCAAAGATGATATGGATTAGAAATGTCTCTATAACCGACATGAAATTCTATTGTTTCGACACCATTTTTTTTTAAATCAGTAAGAGAATCCAAATTTTCTTTAGGGTAGGGATAGTCAGAATATTTATTTGAAATATGTTTACACCAAAAATATCTTATATTAAAAATATTTTTATCTAATATTTTTGCCAAATCTATTGATTGCTTCTGGGCACCACCGTAGGAAAGACCACCGTAATGAATAAATGAAATATTAATTTTTTTCATTTTTTAATTTGTCTATATAAAAACTATTTGTTCCATTGTAGCATAATTTTTTATAACTAATTTTTTTAAAAAAATAATTAAAACTGTGGCCAGTACTATCTTCTATGCAAATTAATCTTGGTCGAAATTTACTCCAATCGTTACTGTTAAGAACCTCTTGGTCGTATCCTTCAGCATCGATACTCATAAAATCTATTTCCACTAGATTATTATCAGCAATAATTTTTGAAAGTTTAAAAGTTTTAACAATTTTTTTCTCAGTAATCTTGTACCCATTTGAAACAAGTTTTTGTGCATTCTTTTCAGAAAAAGTCGAGAGGGAATCTTCTTTAAAAATAAAAAAAACAAAATCACCCGGATTATTACTTATTCCAATATTTAGATTGATATCTCTTGGCCTTTCATCTAAGAATTTACTATAATTAATAGTATCAGGCTCAATATTTATTCCGTTCCATCCTCTGTCATAAAATCTTTTTGTATTATTCAATATTGATGGGTGATTTGCACCAATATCAATATAGACTCCATTTTTTTTATAATTAAGTATTCGGTCAATATATAAATCTTCAGCATATTGGCTGAAAGAATTTTTGTCTGATGTTTTATTAAGTAATCGTTCTTTTGTTACAAAAGTCTTTTTCCTCAATTCAATTTTTATTGTCCTTAGGAAATTTAATAACCCAACTTTTTTAATGGTTGATAAATATCTCATACGTTATTTATTATTTTGGAAGAGTTAATAAAGATTCTGATACATGGACAACTCTTTGCCTTGTTTTTTTAAATAAGACTAAAGATAAAGGTATTAGTGAGTATGAAATAAATGTTGCCCAAGCAGAGCCTATCATTCCATATCTTGGTATTAAAATTATATTCAGTATTACATTAGTTGTCATAGAAATGAAAGATGAAACAAAAAGAATTTTTCTGTAATTTTCGGCAATAAGATAGTTGTTTGTCAAAATACCCAAAGACATGCCGATTCCAGACCAAATATATATTTGTAGAATTGGAGCGGCACTTATAAATTGACTTCCATATATTATTTTTATAATAAGCGGAGCGAAGATTGCTGTTGGAATGGCAACAAGAATTGATAATCCAATCAATATTATAGCGAGAAGACCCAGTCGCTTATTATACGTATTTTCATGGGTCAATTTGGCATTTATTATTGCTGGCAGAAGTGAAGCAACAATAATGCTTGGTATAAAATACCAAACTTCGGATATGTTTACTGCAACGCTATAAAGCCCAACGGAAACTGTGCTTATCATGTGTTTTAGCATAACCTGATCGATGTCCATATATATAGTAGAAAAGGCACTGATAAACATTAAAACCCAGGAATCATTTAGTAAGCTAAGAGCGATTTTTTTGCTGAACGAAAAATCAAAAAAATTATCCTTAGCTATTTTTTTGTACAAGTAGACTCCGAAGATAACACCAAGAACCGATTCAAGTAAAAGTATGAATGCAAGATAAATTACACCTTTGTTTGAAAGGACAACTAATATTTTAAGAGAGTTTAATATTACAACAGTTATTATAGAAAATATTGATGGGTATTTTAATTTAACTCTAGCCTGAAATTCATTACCTATAACTTGAAATGCATTTAGTATCAAAGTAAAAGATAATATGATTATTAGCCACATTGAAATATCTTTTTTTGCAAAAAGTATTGTTGATATTAAACATAGAAAAAAAGCAATAGATCCAGAAATTATTTTTAAAATAAACGCAGTGCTTAAGTATTCCTTTTTTTGTTCTGGATACTTTATTAAATCGCGACTTAATACAGCATCTAGACCGAGAAATGCTATAAAACTAAATAATCCAGTAAAACCTAAAGCATAACTTAGCTGGCCTAAGTTTTCAGGACCAAGACGTCTGGATACAATAGCTGTCGTAATAAAAGAAATAACCATACTGGCTATTCTGGCAATAAACATCCATCCTGTATTTTGAAAATATTTTTGGAAGCCAGCATGATTCCACTTTTCTTTTATATAACTCCAAGTAAGTGCTTGCATGATTATTTTCTTTTTTTAAGATACCAATCAATAGTTTTTTTCAAACCTATTTTAAAATTAGTTTTTGCTTTGAATCCAAATTCCTTTTTAGCGCGTCCTACATCTAGATTTCTTTTTGGTTGTCCGTCTGGTTTTGTTTTATCCCATTTAATTTTTCCTTTGTATCCAACAATTGAACAAATAAGTTTGACTAGATTTTTTATGGATATTTCCATTCCAGAACCAATATTTACTGGTTGATTTCCAGCGTATTTTTTTGTTGCAAGAACGATTGCTTCAGCGGCATCTTCTACATATAAAAATTCTCTAGTTGCTTTACCAGTGCCCCAAACTTCAACAAAAGAAGCTTTTTTTTCTTTTGCTTCAACTACTTTTTTAATAAGAGCAGGTATTACATGACTTGAACTTGGGTCAAAATTATCTCTTGGACCATATAAATTTACAGGAAGTAAATAAATAGAATTAAAACCATATTCTTGTCTATATGCTTGAGATTGTACGAGCATCATTTTTTTTGCAAGACCATAAGGAGCGTTTGTTTCTTCTGGGTAACCAATCCACAAATCTTTTTCTTTAAATGGGGTAGGGGTGAATTTTGGATAAGCACATATAGTTCCGATAGCAACAAACTTTTCTATTTTTTGTTTTCTAGCTTCTTCCATAAGTTGAGCACCCATAATTAAATTGTCATAGTAAAGTTGCCCTGGATGTTCTCTGTTAAATCCTATCCCACCAACTTTTGCTGCAAGATGAATTACTACATCTTTATCTTTTAAAACTTCTTTAACATGTTCTAGTTTTTTTAAATCGTATTCTTTTGATCGTGGTACAAAAATATTTTCTTTTGAAACGCCATCCTTTATAAGTTTTTCTACAACAAAAGAACCCAAAAATCCCGCTCCTCCAGTAACTAATATTTTTTTATTATTTAAATCCATATTGTTTATTTAGATTTGACCGAATTTTTAGCGAGACAAGTTTTTATTATTTGCCGAGTTTTTTGTCCACCTCTCTCTTCATGTCTGCATCAACCATCAACTTTACCAATTGTTTGAAAGTTGTTTTTGGTCTCCACCCCAATTCTTTTTTAGCTTTAGAATTATCTCCAATTAGCATATCTACTTCTGCTGGTCTGAAATATTTTGGGTCAATTTCTATTATTATTTTCCCAGTTTTTTTATCTATTCCTTTTTCATTTATTCCAGAACCAGACCATTTTATATCCATACCAAGTATTTTGGCTGATTCTTCAACAAATTCTCTCACGCTATGAGTTTCCTTAGTAGATAATATATAATCGCCCGGTTTTTTTGCTTGCATCATAAGCCACATACCTTCCACATAATCTTTCGCATAACCCCAGTCTCTTTTTGCTTCAAGATTTCCTAAAAAGAACTTGTCTTGTAGACCTAATTTTATTTTTACAAGTGCTTCTGTGATTTTTTTTGTAACGAAAGTAGAACCTCTTCTTGGGCTTTCGTGATTAAAAAGAATTCCATTACAAGCAAACATTCCATAACTTTCTCTGTAATTTATAGTTGTCCAATATGCAAAAAGTTTTGCACATCCATAAGGTGAGCGTGGATGAAATGGAGTTGTTTCTTTTTGAGGAATTTCTTGTACCTTTCCGAACATTTCTGAAGAAGATGCCTGATAAAATTTTGTTTTTATTCCAGATTCTCTTATTCCATCAAGTATTCGAAGTGCACCGAGTCCAACAACATCTGCAGTGTATTCTGGTATATCAAAACTAACCCTTACATGGCTTTGTGCGCCGAGATTATATATTTCGTCTGGTTTAATTTTTTCTAAAAGTCTTGAGATATTACTTGAATCAGAAAGGTCACCATAATGCAAAATCATTCTTCTGTTTTTTGCATGTGGGTCTTGATAGATATGGTCTATTCTTCCCGTATTAAATGATGCACTTCTTCTAATTATTCCGTGTATCTCATATCCTTTTTTTAATAGAAATTCAGCCAAATAAGAACCATCTTGGCCAGTAATACCAGTTATTAAGGCTTTTTTTGTGTTTTTCATTATTTTGTTATGATATCATTATTATTTTTAAAAATAAAGAGCATTTTAATGTAAGTTTTTTGTCCTAATTAAATGTGTTATCATATGAAGGATAATTAATAAAAGTAATATAATAAATAATTATGGAAGGACTTCCTCAAGATATAAATAATAAGAAAAAAGAGTATTTTATAAAAATTGGTCTGCGGATTAGGAAAGCTTTAGAATTGCATAAACAATCTGGGCTTTGGAATAAAAAAAACGGAAAAAGAGATTGGGGTAATGTTTCCGAACATTGCTTGGTTGCGGCTGCACGCTCTGAAATTTTTTCTGACATACTTGATTTTACTGAAAATTTAAAAAAAGATTTAATGATTGCTGCTGGTTTGCATGATTTTTTTAAAAAAAACGAAAAAGAAATAGTTACTAAGGGTGGTCTCAATTGGGATTCTTTCGCGAAATCTTCTAGAGAAGCAGAAAATAAAATGGAGGAGGCTGGGTTTAGCGATACCGTTATTCGTTTAGCAAATGCTGTCGGTCACAATTCATTGATTGAAACCGAAAAACTTTTACTTGAAGAGCAGCTAACTCCTGAAGATTTAGCATGTTTAGTTTTACATTATATTGACGATTACACTGTTGGTAGCGAATGGGCAACCGGTGGTCAAGACAAAACAAATTTGGATATGAGAGTGGATAATAATATAAAAAATCCACGCTATGCACAATTAAACGAAGAGGGTAAAGCTATTTTTAATGGTGAAACAACATTTGAAGCACAACGCAGAATAGGACATTTGGTTGAAGAAAAATTAACAGAATTTATCAATAAAAAAAGTAATCAATCTATTAACTCAAAAGATTTACCTCAATTTATTGACCAACAAATTAAAAATAATATTGAATCATAATAAGATTTCCTCAGTATTATTTAAACCTAAAAATAAAACAACCCTACAATCTGCCTGGCAACAGACTGTAGGGGTGTTTGAAACTAAGGGTGGGCTAGGTGCTTTTGAACTTCTTACTGATTTCCCTGAAAAACCCATAGTATCCGCACAGAACCTTAAAATACGACAGGTCAAGCCTTTTCTGAGAATAAGAATAGTGGCTTGATGTAAAATTCTGGCTTTGGGTTAATATTACTTTTGCAACCAGTATGTCTACCATTTTATTGCTCATAGCAATTGCTTTTGCGAGCTCTCGGATTTTTTCTTCCTCTATTTTTGAGGTTTCTCTCTCCCATTTCCTTATATAACTTGTGGCTCCGAAAGTTGATCTTTCATCGCTGATTATAAAATCGTTCTTAAGATATTCAGCGATTACTTCAGCTAGCTTTTTCTGCTCAGGGAACTTCGCCAGATATTTTTCAAGTTCCTTTTTTCTCTTTCCTATATTTCTTTCGGCAAGGCTCCTCATTTTTCTACCCTCCTGGGCTATTTCTTTTTAAAAAGGGAAAAGAAACAGATCTTTTCTCCTTACTTATTCAGTAGCATATATTAGCATATTATGTTAGTTTAGTCAAGTAATTAATTTTTAACATCTAATTTATTTTTTTATGTTATAATCACTAACATTAATTTTAATAAAAATAAATATGAATAAAAATAATATAATAAAGTGGACAATAATTACCGGACTTTGGGCAGTGCTCTTAATACCTTTCTTTGTAGCGAACAATATGTTTTTCCCCTTCATTACAGGGAAAAATTTTGCTTTTAGAATAATCGTTGAAATAATCTTTGCACTTTGGGTGTATTTGGCTTTTATAGATGCAAAATATCGACCAAAATTTTCTTGGGTCACTGTTTCGGTAGGTGCTTTTGTTTTGATTATGTTTATCGCAGATATTTTTGCATTAAATCCTCTGAAAGCAATTTGGAGTAATTTTGAAAGAATGGATGGTTTTGTTACACTTTTGCATTTAATAATGTATTTGTTTGTTTTTGGTACTGTGATGAGAACAGAAAAAATCTGGTCTTGGTTTTTCAGATCCTCTCTTATCGCAAGTATGCTAATGATAATTTATGTTTTGAAAGAGTGGCTTAGCACAGGAGCGACTAGAGTGTCCGTAACTCTCGGAAATCCTATTTATGTTGCTGTATTTTTTATGTTCAATTTCTTCTTTGCTCTAATACTTCTATATAAAGATGTAATTGTAAAAAATGAAAATCATCCTAAACAATTCAAAACAATTTTTACCAACTGGCTCACTTACGCTTATTTGGTTGCAGCAGCAATTTGTTTTTTTGGAATTTGGAGGACATCAACAAGAGGTGTAATACTTGGTCTACTTGGTGGTTTGATAGTCACTTCAATAATCATTGCTATTTTTGAAAAGAAAAATAAATTATTAAAAAAATCTTTTATTGGCGTACTGATTGTTATTGTGGCTCTTATAGGTGGTTTTCTTTTAGTAAAAAACACTCAATTTGTGAAAAATAATGTTACTTTAGGAAGATTAGCACAAATTTCATGGAATGATGTTGCTGGTCAAGGACAAGCCAGACAATATGTTTGGCCGATGGCTATAAAAGGTTTCTTAGATAAACCAATACTTGGCTGGGGGCAAGATGGTTTTAATAATGTATTTAATAAATATTATGATGTTAGGATGTATGACCAAGAACAATGGTTTGATAGGGCACACGATACTCCTTTAGATGTCCTTGTTGCAGGAGGAGCACTTGGTTTATTAGCGTATCTTTCAATTTTTGCTGCTGCTATCTTTGTTATCATCAAGAAGAAAAATAATTTTGGAGTAACAGAGGTTGGTTTAATTATTGGTTTACTTGCAGCTTATTTTGCTCAAAATCTTTTTGTGTTCGACAATTTAACCAGCTACATATTTTTCTATGCAGTTCTTGCTTACTTGTATTTCCGAGACACAAACGAAGAACCGACAGACAAAAGAGTGGTAACTAATGATGTTGCAAATTATGTTGTCGCGCCAATTACAGCTATCGTATTTATTGCAATGATTTGGTATTGCAATATTAATCCAATAAATGCAAATTTAAATCTTATAAATGCTATGGAGTTATATGGTCAATCTCCTGAAACATCTCTAAATTATTTTAAACAAGTTTTTGATGCTAACACCTTTGGAAATCCTGAGGCAAGGGAACAAATAATCAATATTGTTCCATCAATAACCACTTCTTCTAGTGTGGTTGACAAAATAAAACAAGACTTTGCGAACCTTGCATATTTGCAAATGCAGGAACAAATCAAAGAAACCCCATATGATGCGAGATACCAATTTTTTATGGGAATATTTTTGGGTAATATGGGTCAATATCAAGACGCACTACCTTATTTACAAAAAGCCTTAGAACTTTCTCCAAATAAATTAACAATGATGTTTGAGTTAGCTAAATGCTACTCATACTTAGGTCAAAAAGAAAAAGCCCTTGAGATAACAAAAAATGCATACAATCTAGTACCAGAATATGTTGATGCAAAAATGAATTATGCTGCATCGTTGATACTTAACGACAACGAAACGTTAGCAAAACAGCTGATTGGTACTTCAACGGTAACAAACGAAAATATTGTAAGGGTGTATCTTATAAAAGCAGAGGATTTTGTAAAAAATGGAGATAAAAATTCTGCTATTAACGAAGTACAAAAAGCAATAAATATTGCTCCAGGATTTAAAACCCAAGGAGATGGAATAATAAAAGGAATTTTAGACGGAAGTATAAAATAACAACGATTATAGATTTTCTTGCTTTTTATAATTATATATGGTATACTCTTTTATGATTGAGTGCTAGTAATAAGAGTTCAGCACTTAAAGTAATGTCTTCACATAACTCCCGAAAGGGAGTTTTGTGTTGTTAAAAATTAGAGTGTATATTTTTTATAGTTTGATATAATATACTTTGGAAATTATTGTTTTTACTTATGGCCGGCGATTGCACTCATTTAAAGACATAAACTTTGGAGTTGAACCTCGCCGGCTATAAGTGAAAATAAACTTGCCCAGTTAGAAGTTTTTATTGTGATAAATTGATGATATCAGGAGCATTCTAAAGATTGAAAAATATAAATAACAAAAATATAGTATGAAAAACTTTCTAACCGGGATTAAACAAAATATCAAGCTTTCTGATTTTAATACCTTCAGAACCGGCGGAAACGCACGGTTTTTTTGTGAGGTTAAAAGTGATAATGAACTTATTGAAGCTTTACAATTTGCGAAGCAGAATAAACTAAAATTTTTTGTAATAGGTAGTGGGTCAAATCTTTTATTAAGTGATAAAAATTTCTCTGGGCTTGTAATAAAGATTTCTAATAAAGGCATAAAAATAGTATCAAAAAATAAGAAATATTCCATTATTTTTTCAAATGCCGGAGAATCTTTCGATAATTTAATTAGATTTGCAAATAAAAATAATTTATCTGGTATAGAAAATCTTTGGAATATTCCTGGAACAATAGGGGCGAGCGTAGTACAAAATATTGGAGCTTATGGAGCTGAAGTAAAAGATTTTATTTATTCGGTGGAAGGTATTGATACAAATACTTTTGAAAAATTTGTTTTTAAAAACAAGGATTGTAATTTTGAATACAGAAACAGTATTTTTAAAAAAAATAAAAATTTAATAATCACAAAACTTTTTTTTAAACTAAATAATTATTTCATACCAAATCTCGAGTACTCTGCCCTAAAAGAGTATTTTGTTGATAGAAAAACTCAAAATATTAATGAGGTTGTAAAAATTATTGAAAAAATAAGAAAAAATAAGTTGCCAAATTGGAAAAAACTTGGCACGGCGGGTTCTTTTTTTATGAATCCTATTGTTACAAATAACAAATATCAAAAATTGCTCAAAAAATACCCTGATTTACCAAGATATAATGCAAAAAATGGTTTTGTGAAAATTCCTCTTGGTTTTGTTATTGATAAAATTTGTGGGCTAAAAGGCAAAAGGGTGGGTCAGGTAGGATTATATGAAAAACAATCTCTTGTTGTTGTAAATTATGGCGGAGCAAAATTTTCTGAGATAAATAATTTTGCAAAAATAATTGAGAAAGAAGTTTATAAAAAAATAAAAATAAAAATTGAAAGGGAAGTAGAGAATATTTTTTAATTTTACCCGTACAAAATATAAATAAACAAATTTATATATTTATATATATTTGTAAACCCGCCTTCGGCTCCATTTATCTATTAAAGATATATTTTTTGAGACTTTTAACGGGGTTCTCAAAAAATATATTCGTGCAGTAGCACTTATTATTTTTTGGAAGTTATCAACACATGAAAATCTATTGTATTAATTGAGAATAGTTGTAAAATTATAACTAGCAGTAGGTTTAAGTCTCAAAAACTTGTGTCGATAAACTACTATTTATAAACGTGATAATTATTTCGAATATATTGTAATTTTCTCCTTATTCGAAACATAAAAAATATGGCAGCAAAAAAGAAAGCTAGAAAAGCAAAAAAATCAAAAAAAGTAGCAAAGAAAGCTAAGAAAGGAAAGAAGAGATAATACGATTTTAATAAAAAAGACCGCCACTTAGGCGGTCTTTTTTCTGCTGAATTTTATGCTATTATGTATTTTATGTCATTTTTGAACAAAATTTTTGGAGACAGACACACAAAATACATAAAAACCCTAGAGCCAATTGTCAAGCAAATAGGCTCTTTTGAAGATAGTTTGAAGAACTTGTCTCTCGAGCAAATCAAAAATAAAACCCAAGAATTTAGAGATAGATTAGAAAAAGGAGAAACTTTAGATTCAATACTTCCCGAAGCGTTTGCATTAGTTCGTGAAGCGGCAAAAAGAACGCTCGGTCAAAGACATTTTGACGTTCAACTTGTAGGAGGAATTATTTTGCACAAAGGGAATATTTCTGAAATGAAAACTGGAGAGGGAAAAACTCTTGTTGCTACTTTGCCTGCATATTTAAATGCACTTACTGGAAAGGGGGTTCACATTGTCACAGTTAACGACTATCTTTCAAGAAGAGATGCTGTTTGGATGGGTCAAATTTACAATGCACTTGGTTTGTCAGTTGGAATTTTAAATCACGAAGCCTCATATTTGTATGATCCAACACACGTTGAAAAAGATAAAGAAAGAGATGAACTCGGTTCGTTTAAAGTTGTTTATGAATTTTTGAAACCATGTTCTCGACCAGAAGCTTACAGAGCAGATATTACTTATGGGACAAATAATGAATTTGGTTTTGATTATTTGAGAGACAATATTGAGTATGATGTGAATAGTTTGAGACAAAGAGGCTACAACTTTGCGATTGTGGATGAAGTCGACTCTATTTTAATTGATGAAGCAAGAACCCCACTTATTATTTCAGCTCCGTCACAAGATTCTGGAAGTCTTTATGATGTTTTTACAAAAATTGTTCGTGAATTTGTAAAAGATGTTGATTACACTGTAGATGAAAAACATAAAGCAATACAGCTTACAGATGCTGGAATAAATAAAGCCGAGAAATCTCTTGGTGTTGAAAATATTTATACCGAAGGTGGAATCCGATATGTTCATCATCTTGAAACTGCCACTCGCGCAAAAGCTTTGTATGAAGTAAATAAAGATTATGTTGTAAAAGATGGAGAAATAATAATTGTTGATGAATTTACAGGTAGACTTCAACCAGGAAGAAGATGGTCTGAAGGTTTGCACCAAGCTATTGAATCAAAAGAAGGTGTAAAAATACAAAAAGAGTCTAGAACTTATGCCTCTATTACATACCAAAATTATTTTAGGATGTATGCAAAACTTTCTGGTATGACAGGAACTGCGCTTACATCAAGTGAAGAATTTTTCAAGGTTTATCATATGGATACTATTCCTGTGCCAACAAATAAACCAAGCCAGAGAAAAGATTCCAATGATTTAATTTTCCAAACAGAGCAAGGAAAATTCAAAGCGCTTGCAAAATTGGTCAAAGAAAAGAATAAAGTTGGACAACCAGTGCTTATTGGTACTGTGTCTATCGAAAAAAATGAAGTGCTTTCAGAATTTCTAAAAAGAGAAGGGGTTCCTCATAATATTTTGAATGCCAAAAATCACGAAAAAGAGGGAGAAATTGTGGCACAGGCAGGAAAATTTGGTGCAGTTACTGTAGCCACAAACATGGCTGGTAGAGGAGTCGATATTAAACTTGGAGGAGTGCAATTTGATAATGTTGAATATGAAAAAGTAAAAGCTCTTGGGGGTTTAGCAGTTTTTGGTACAGAAAGACACGACGCACGAAGAATTGATAATCAACTTAGAGGAAGGTCTGCAAGACAAGGTGACCCTGGAGAAACACACTTTTTGGTTTCTCTCGAAGATTCTTTAATGAGAATTTTTGCAAACGACACAGTCAAAAAAATGATGAATCGTTTTGGTATTCCTGAAGACCAACCAATTGAAAATTCTCTTATTACAAGGTCACTGGAAAATGCTCAAACAAAAATTGAAGGTTTCAATTTTGATGCGAGAAAACATGTTTTGGAATATGACGACGTTTTAAATTTTCAAAGAATTACAGTTTACGAAAGAAGAAGAAAAGTTTTGAACGGCGGAAAAGATGCAGTCAAAGAAAAATTAAACGAGATAGTATTAGCAGAAAATTCCCACCCCAGTCAAATAGAAAACAAATTTGACGGGGCAGGAAAAATAATTGCAGATAAAATCAAAATTTTAGGTGAAGACGAATTTTATAGAATCGCAAGAATAATAATGCTTCAGGCAATAGATATGTTTTGGGTAGACCATCTTGAAATGATGGATTATCTTCGTGGCTCAGTAAATCTTCGTGCTTATGGTCAGAGAGACCCACTTGTTGAATATAAAAGGGAAGGTCTTAGATTGTTTAAGGAAATGCAAGAAGCAATAAATGCTCAAGTGATTAGCCTATTGCCACATATTGGTGCTGGTGCATTCCAAGCCGAAGAAGAAAAATTAAAAGAAACACAAAAAGGAATGAAAATGGCGGGAGCAGAAGGAAAAACAGATAATGCTCAGATTTCTACAAAAAATAAAACCGAAGTTGGCAGAAATGACCCTTGTCCATGCGGTTCTGGTAAAAAGTATAAAAAGTGCCATGGTAGATAAAATAATCATAGCCCTTGATGGAATCACGGAAAAGAAAGCTTTAAGTATCGCCCGTAAACTCAAAGGTAAAGTCTGGGGGTTTAAGGTAAACGATTTACTCTTTGAGAATCCTAAAATTATTAGCAAACTAAAAAAGATTGGAAAAGTTTTTGCGGACGCAAAGCTGCATGATATTCCCAATACTGTAGAAAATAGTGTCAAAAAATTATCAGTTGCTGGAGCGGATTTAATCACAGTTCATGCTTCAGGTGGAATAGAGATGATGAAAGCCGCAAAAAAGAGTGCTGGAAGAAGTAAAATATTAGCCGTTACAGTTCTAACTTCAGAAAAAGCAAATTCTGAGAAAGTAGTTGAACTTACTCGGGAGGCGTTTAGGGCAGGCGTGGATGGTGTTATATGCTCTGGTCGGGATCTTTCATCTATTCAAAAAATTCTAAAATCAAGATTCTTTTTGAAAATTGTCCCGGGAATTCGACCAAATTGGTATAAAAATAAAGATGATCAGAAGCAAATTATGACCCCTAAAGAAGCGTTGAAACTAGGAGCTGACTATTTAGTAATTGGCCGGCCAATTTTAAATGCCAAAAATCCGATTAGGGCTCTTGCGGATATGTTAAAAGTATAAAAAATGTTGTGAAAATAGGAAGAAAAAACTGTCTAAAAAAACAGTTTTTTTCTTCAATTTTTCGTGTATAATAGTCTTATTATTAAATTTAACAAATATTATAATGTTTAAAGGAATTATAAGATTTTTTGACAAACTAGAAGACAAAGTAAGAATGCGATTGAGTCACAGGTCAATCTTCTATGCTTTTATTGGTGGGATGGCCACGGTGCTGTTTTGGAGGGGAATTTGGCATACAGGAGACATTTTGATGGCGAAAGGAGGCTTTTGGGGATGGTTTTTTTATGAGCCAGTTACGGTTGTTTGGACTTCAATAATACTACTTATGACTGGTCTTTTTGTCTCAAATTTCATTGGAGAAAGAGTTATTATTTCTGGTTTAAAAAATGAAAAGAAAATGACAGATAAAACAGAAACAGAAATATTTAAAGAAGAGGATGAGATAAAAACAATGAGAGCAAAAATAAATCAAATTTCAAAAGATATAGAGGATATTAAAATTAATCGTATATCAAAAGATATAGAAGAAATTAAAGATGTTGTCTCTCCCAAATAAAAAAATAAAAGTCGCAGTTCATGATGGAGATTTTCATGCAGATGACGTTTTTGCTGTTGCAATTTTGTCTTTGTATTTAAATAATAAATTAAAAATATTTAGAACAAGAGACCAAAAAATCTTGTCGAAAATGGATTATGTTTTAGATGTTGGAAGGGAATATAATCCAAAAGAAAGAAAATTTGACCATCATCAAGAAAATTGGAATGAAAAAAGAAAAAATAATATTCCTTATGCAACTTGCGGATTGGTATGGAAAGAATATGGTGCAGAAGTCACAGGCTCTGTTGAGGTAGCAAATGTAATTGATGAAAAGATAATCCAAACTATAGACGCAGAAGATAATGGTGTCGAAATATACAAAAGTATTTTTAAAGATGTAAACCCTTATTGTGTGTCTGATTATATTTGTTCGTTTAATCCTACATGGAATGAAAAAAAATTAAGTCCTCTAAAATGTTTTGAAAATGCAGTAGAAGAAGCAAAAAAAATATTAAAAAGAAAAACTGAAGAAATCAAAGACGATATTTTAGGCGAGGAAAGAATTAAAGTGATATACGAAAAAACAGAAGACAAAAGAATATTAGTTTTAGACAACAATTATTCTTGGAAAAAAGCAGTAAGTTTATATCCAGAACCATTATTTGTTATTAAACAAGTGCCTGACAATAAAACCTGGCACATGAAAGCAGTAAGTTTAAATGGTTTTATGTTTAAAAGAAAATTAGATTTACCAGAGAGTTGGGCTGGTAAGAGTGGAGAAGAATTAGCAAAAATAACAGGAGTTCAAGACGCAATTTTTTGTCATAATGGAAGATTTATGGTGACGACAAAAACAAAAGAAGGAGCAATTAAGCTCGCGAAGTTAGCTATAGAACTAGGCACAAAACCAAATTAATCTTTGACATTGAAGCATTTTAAACATAAACTAACTTTATGGCCTTTATTGATGAGCTAAAAATACATATATCTGCAGGGCGTGGGGGTGATGGTGTTGTACGCTGGAGACATGAAAAAAGTGTTGACAGAGCGGGTCCAGCCGGCGGAAATGGAGGAAAAGGTGGCGATGTATATTTACGCGCTATTCGTGATATTTCTATACTTGCAAGATACAAAAATACAAAAGAATTTGTCGCAGAGAAAGGGGAAGCTGGTATGAAAAAAAGTATGCACGGGAAAAATGGTGCAGATTTGATTATTGATTTGCCGATTGGTTCTGTTGTTACAAATCTTGAAACAAGAGAAGTTTTTAATCTTATTGAAGATGAGAAACTTGTAAAAATTTTAAATGGTGGAAAGGGAGGTTTGGGGAATGAATATTTTAAAAATGCTGTAAACAGAACTCCAGAAGAACAAACAGATGGTAAAAATCCTGAGCAGGCTGACTTTTATATTGAACTTGAGCTTGTCGCAGACGCTGGACTTATTGGCCTTCCAAATGCTGGGAAATCAAGTTTGATAAATGTTCTAACAAATTCAAAATCAAAAATCGGTGCGTATCAATTTACAACACTTGAACCATCACTCGGAGATATGCACGGCTACATCTTGGCGGACATTCCTGGGCTTATAGAGGGTGCTTCAGAAGGAAAGGGGCTTGGGCATAAATTTTTGAGACACATCAAAAGAACAAAAACTTTACTTCATTGTTTATCGCTTGAAAATGAGGATTTGGTAAAAGCATATAAAGTTATTAGAAATGAGCTCAAAGAATATAGTGAAGAGCTTACAGATAAAAAAGAAATAGTAATTCTTACAAAAACAGATTTGATGGACGAAAAAACTTTGGAAAAAGCAATAAAAAAAGTTTCAAAATTAAACCCAAATGTTTTGTCAGCGACTGTATTGGATGACAATTCTGTAAAAAAATTAAAAGATAATCTTGTAAAAATATTAAGAAAAGCTGAGTAGAGACTTGCCCGAAGAAAATTTTTAAATAAAAATTTTGACGGGTAATTTGATTAAAATATTTAGGACAATAAAATAGTTAATTTATTAATAATTTAAGATATAATTTTGATATGAAAAATTTTAAAAAAGGTTTTATCATTCCTTTAATAATAGCAGTTGTTGCTCTATTAATGATAGTAAGTGGAGTATATTTATATATCAATAAAAAGCAAACAACTTCTCCTGTTTCAAATATTGATACAAACAACGTAATTTCAACTTCAACGAAAGAATCAGGAATTGATTATAAAAGTGAATTATCACAATTTGATAAACCAGCTGTTGGTAAATATAAGCTAGTAAATGATAATGGGGAAGAACAATTATTAAATACAGACGATCTTTTACAAAATGGAAATTTTTTTAAAAATAAACTAACAGGAGCAATATATTATATAGCAGAAGATGCTGGTCTCGATGGTGGAGATTCAATGAAATTAAAACTTATGCCAAGTCTAGATAATGATAATTTTTATGTCTATAAAATAAGTGGAAGTTATGCTACTGATTTAAAAAATGTGTATGTTGATGCGTGGATAGCTGATACTGGCCCATCAGTGTACATTTTAAGCATTCTTAAAGGTGCTGATTATAAGACCTTTAATTTTGTTGTAGGTGCCGGGTTCGGTAAAAGTTACGAAAAAGATGCAAAGACAGTTTTTTATAATAACGAACCATTAAGTGGTGTTGATGCAAACTCATTTAAAATATCTGTTGGTTTTACGAGTGACAAAAACCATGTTTACTTAGATAATAAAATTATTCCTGAAGCTGATCCATTATCATATCAATTACTGTATCAATATTGGCATTCTGAAGGGATGAGTTCCGGACCGCTTCAATTGAATTATGGAAAAGATAATAATTATGTTTTTGCTGATTACTGTAAATTATCTGGTGTTGATGCAAATAGTTTTGTTGTTGATGTAAAGGGTGGTTTGTTAATGGATAAAAAAGGTGGATTTACAGTTGAAAATTATCAAGTATCTACTACTGGACCAGATACTTGTACCGTAGTAAGAAAATAATAATCAGTAAATGTAAAAGGTGGGGCGCAAGCGCCCCACCTTTTAAGGGTAATTTTTTTATGTTAATATCTTATTATAATTTATGAAAGATAATACCAAATACAAAGCAACTATTGGTCTTGAAATCCATGCCGAATTGAAGACAAAAACAAAGATGTTTTGTTCTTGCAAGAATGACCCAGATGAAGAAAAACCAAACTCAAATATTTGTTCAATTTGTACTGCTCAGCCAGGAACTTTACCTGTAATAAATAAAGAAGCAGTAAAACATGTTTTGAAAATTGGTTTTGCATGTAATTCAAAAATTGCAGATTTTACAGAATGGGATAGAAAAAATTATTTTTATCCAGATATTCCAAAGGGTTATCAGATTAGTCAATACAAATATCCTTTGGTTATTGGTGGAAATTTGAAAGGGGTTGAACTCACAAGAATTCATCTTGAAGAAGATACAGGCGCATCTACTCACGACGCAGGTAATTTTTCTTTAGTTGATTTCAATCGTTCTGGTGTGCCACTTATGGAGCTTGTTACAGAGCCGGTAATTCATTCTGGTAAGCAAGCCGCTGACTTTGCGAAAGAATTGCAATTGCTTTTACAATATATGGGTGCAGGAGATGCAAATATGGAAAAAGGGGAAATGAGAGTTGAAGCAAATATTTCTGTATCTCCAACTGATAAGTTTGGGACAAAAGTTGAAATTAAAAACTTAAATTCTTTTAGAACTTTAGAAAGAGCATTGGCTTATGAAATTGAAAGACAGATTGATGCCTTAGAAAAAGGAGAAAAAATTATTCAGGAAACTCGAGGTTGGGACGAAGCTAAACAAAAAACATATTCACAGAGAATTAAAGAAGAGTCTCATGATTACAGATATTTTCCTGACCCAGATTTGCCAAAAATGATGGTCTCAGAAGTTTTTGATATGAAACAGTTGAAAAAAGAACTTCCCGAATTGCCTTGGGAGAGAAGGGGAAAATATTTGAATGAATTTGGAATAAAAGAACAAGATGCAGATTTTTTTGTAAATAATATCGAACTTGGAAATTTTTTTGAATCCGTGATCGCAGGATTTAAAGGTAATAAAGATTTAATCAAGCTTGCATCAAACTATATTTCTTCCGATATGGTTGGTTTTATGTCAAAAGATTCAAATTTAAAATACCCAGATGTAGAAAAATTTGCAAAAATAATTTTGATGGTTTCAGATGGTAAATTGTCTTCAAGGGTTGCAAAAGATTTAGTGGAAAGATTATTAAAAGAAAATATTGACCCAGAGGAAATAGCAAATAAAGAAGGTTTAATACAGAAAAATGATGAAGGCGCTATAAAAGAAATCGCAAACAAACTAATCGCTGAAAATCCAAAAGTTGTAGCTGATTATAAGGCAGGAAAAGAAGCTGCTCTAATGTTTTTTGTTGGACAAATAATGAAAGCGACAAAAGGTTCCTCAAATCCGCAAGTTATCAAAAAGGTTTTGCTATCACTCTTATAGTGAAAATTATTAGATAATATATTATATAAAAATATGAAAGAAGAATTATTTTTCAAGACTAATCCACAAAAGTCAGCAAATAAAGTGACCATAAATAGCTATATGATGGGCTCATTGTTTTTGGTGCTATCTCTTATTATAACACTTGACCCAAATAAATTTTCTGGCTTAATTATGTATCAGTTGGTGTTAGCTATTCCTTTGCTCTATGTTTCAAGTTTGGCATATTCAAAAATTGGATATCATACAGAAAACATAAAATATTGGGATACTCTAGGGTGGTTTACAAATACTACTGGAAATTTATTTGTAATGAATGCAATAGGTTTGTTAACTGCAAGATTCGACCCAGTTTTAGCCCATGTCTACTTCTATTTATTTATTATTTTGATGATAATTTATACTTTTTTTAATATAAAAAACAACAGAGGTGCATTATATCAAAAGTTGTTCAAACTATTTTTCTTGTTACTGATTATATTTTTGGGAGGAATACTAATACTGTAAGATTATTATTAGTGTTATAATATCTCTATGAATAACATTGGTGTAATTAGTCACAAACCAAAAATCTACATAGGCACTGATCATGCCGGTTTTGAATTGAAAGAAAAACTTATTCCTTTTATAAAAAAACTCGGATATGAGGTTGTTGATTGTGGCGCTTTCAAATATGAAAAAGAAGATGATTATCCAGATTTTGTTTCTCCCGTTGCTAAGGCCGTGGCTTTAAATCCAGAAAGTCATCATGGAATTGTCCTCGGTGCTTCAGGACAAGGTGAGGCAATAGTTGCCAATAGATATCCTCATGTTAGGGCTGTGGTTTTTTACGGGAGCGCAGGAATATTAAAAGAAAATATAATAAAATTAAGCAGAGAACATAATAACTCAAACATTCTTTCTTTAGGAGCTAGATTTTTAAATATTGGACAAGCAAAAAAGGCAGTTAAGATGTGGCTTTCAACAAAATTTACATATAAAGAAAGGCATGTTCGCAGAATTAAAAAAATTGAAAAAATTTCTCGAGAAGTAAAAAATAATTTTGATTTTAAATAATTCATCCTGTTAAATGGTTTTAAATTTAATGAAATGATATTTTATAAAAATATAAATACACATACATCATTCGACTGGTCGTACTTTACAAGAGTATTTAATTTAAAATTAAGATTTGAAGCTTCAAATCTAATTTAACAGGGTAAATGACCGAAGTACTTCCAGCGATATTGCCAGAATCATACGAGGACCTTAATTGTAAGATGTCTACTGTAAAAGATATTGTAAAATTAGTGCAGGTTGATGTCTGCGATGGGAAGTTTGTGCCTTCAAAAAGTTGGCCTTATGTTTTTGATGAAGAAAATCATTTTGAAAAAATTACAGAAGAAGCCGAAGGTTTCCCACTCTGGCAGGATATGGATTTTGAAGCAGATTTAATGATTAAGAATCCTGAAACAGAAGCTGAAAAATGGATAAAAGCTGGAGCAAAAGCCATTGTTTTACATATAGAATCATCGCCAAAAATTTTGGAATTAATTAAAGATTTAAGAAAGACTTATGGATATTCTGGAGATTCTCTTGTGGATATTGAGATGGGTATTGCTTTAAATATTAATACTCCAAACGAAGACCTAGATAAATTTTTAGAAAAAAATACTGAAGGTAGAATGCTTGCAGATTTTGTTCAGTTTATGGGAATTAAAAAAATAGGATATCAAGGACAGGAATTTGATGAAGAAGTCCTCAAAAAAATAAAGGCTCTAAGAAAAAAATATCCAAGCATTATGATTAGTATTGATGGCGGAGTAAATTTTGATAATTATAAAGATTTAGTCAAAGCTGGGGCAAACAAACTTATTTCTGGTTCAGCTATTTTTGAGAGTGATAATATAAAAAAAGCGATAGAAGAAATGAAAAAATGATAGTTAAAAGTTTCAAGTTCAAAGTTAAAAGTAAATGCAAAACGAAATTAAAAAAGGAATATATAAACATTTTAAGACAGGTAATCTCTATAAAGTTATTGGAGTAGGTAAACATTCTGAAACCTTGGAAGATTTGGTTTTTTATGAGGCACTATATGACAATAAAATGTCCAAACTTTGGGCAAGACCAATAAAAATGTTTACAGAAGAAGTTGTGGCTCCTGATGGTACTAAAAAACAAAGATTTACTTTTATTAGTGAGAAATGATTTTATGAAACTTGTCCCGTTACAAATAACGAGATGAATCAAAAAGAAATATAAAGTATAATTAAAAGATAAATATAAATAAGTCAGTAAGTATTAGAGGTATAATAATTTGTAACTGGGATGAAAACACTTAGACAATACATAAGAGAAGCAGGAGAGAAGGGAATAGCGATAGGTCATTTTAATATTTCAAATCTAGAAACTTTGCGGGGAATTTTTAATGCTGCAAAAAAGCTAAATGTTCCAGTAATTATTGGTACTGCTGATGGGGAAAGAAAATATATTGGCACAAACGAAGCCGTGGCAGCTGTAAAAAGCTATAGAGACGAATATAATTTTCCAATTTTTCTTAATGCAGACCACACTTATACATTCGAGGGCGTAAAAGAATGTATTGATGCTGGATATGATTCCGTAATTTTTGATGGCACAAGTTTGCCTTATGAAGAAAATGTGAAAATTACAAAACAATGTGTTGAATATGCACAAAAAGTAAATCCAGAAATATTGGTTGAAGCAGAGCTCGGTTTTATTGGTACTTCATCAAAGGTTTTGGACAAACTGCCAGAAGGTGTAAAAATTACAGAAGAATTTTTGACAAAGCCAGAAGATGCCAAAAATTTTATTGATGAAACTGGAATAGATTTGATTGCTCCGGCCGTTGGAAATATACATGGAATGTTAAAGGGGGGAATTGACCCAGCATTAAACATTGAAAGAATTAAAGAAATAAAAAAATCAATAAATATTCCAATGGTGCTTCATGGAGCTTCTGGAAACTCAAAAGAAGATATTCAGGCTGCAATAAAAAATGGAATGTTGGTTGTACATGTAAATACAGAAATTCGTGTTGCTTTTAGAAAAGCCCTCGAAAAAGAATTGGTAGAAAAGCCAGATGAGGTAGCGCCCTATAAATATATGGAAGAAACAATTCCTGCAGTTGAAAAAGTGATTGAAGAGAAATTGAGAATTTTTAATTTTATATAAACTTCAATTA
>Ga0209083_1001043_pt1 | contig 34334 bp, 30 predicted proteins | sample AM7aDNAmetaG_FD_184132 | JGI IMG/M metagenome (GOLD analysis project Ga0209083, IMG submission 184132) | Freshwater microbial communities from Finland to study Microbial Dark Matter (Phase II) - AM7a DNA metaG (SPAdes) (version 3) | ecosystem: Environmental > Aquatic > Freshwater > Lake ... | reverse complement strand
GTTGCCATCGAAGGAAAGCCTCATATTGTCCATTGTGGAGTGGATGCCGCCAGCTGTGAAATATTTTCCTCATGCAACCATCGCAGCTATATGAACAAACTGCAGCTGAAAATTCAGAATCTTTTAGAGGAGACTACCATTCAAGGTCTGCTGCATCAGATAGTCAAATGAACAAAGAGAGACGAGAAAAGGTTTTTTCCTTCAGTTTGTTCTGCGTTTATTACCTCCCGGGTTGAGGTACTCCTCTTTGATGTTTCCCCGGCCAATCATTAATGCTCAACATTATTTTCAATCATGACCACTCATAGACTCAACAATTCAGCAGTCGCTGAAACGAGTCTGCCTGATATTGTCCTCAAAGGCATCAATACTCATAATCTTGCCAATATCTCGGTTTGTATTCCCCGCAATCGTTTTGTGGTACTGACTGGCGTCAGCGGCTCAGGTAAATCAAGCCTTGCGTTCGACACCCTCTATGCCGAAGGTCACCGACGCTATGTGGAGTCTCTTTCAGCCTATGTTCGGCAGTTCCTTGAGCGGATGCCGCGGCCCGATATTGAAAGTGTCGAAGGAATAGCTCCGGCAATTGCCATAGAGCAGAAACCCATTCCTAAAAATCCCCGTTCCACGGTTGGCACGGTGTCGGAAATTTATGACTATCTCCGCCTGCTTTATGCCAGGATTGGCAAAATATATTCTCGCGATACCAACGAACTTGTTCTGAAGCATACTCCGGATGATGTGAGCCTGCAGGCCGGTTTTTTTGATGAGGGAACAAAGTTTTATGTAGGATTTCTTTTCCCCGCCCATCAGGATGCCGGGCACCATAGTTGTTCCGTTCAGGATGAAATAGCAAATCTTCTGAAAAAAGGTTTTTTCAGAGTGGTTTCGGGTGACGAGGTGCTTGATCTTAACACTGAGTATGCCTGCAAAAAGGTGCTTGAGATGCCGAAATCCGAACGTGCCTCTCTTCTGGTGCTTGTTGACCGTTTTGTGGCGAAGCACGATGAAAAAGTTTTCAGCCGCATCTCTCAGGCTGCAGAAAGCTGTTTCAATGAATCCGGAGGCTATGCCGCATTGAAAGTGGTTGGAGGCAAAACCTACCTTTTCAGTGACCGATTAGAATTGAATGGCATTGAATATCAGGAGCTTTCTCCCCAGCTTTTTGCATTCAACTCGCCGATAGGTGCATGTACCACCTGTCAGGGTTTTGGCCGGATTGCCGGCATTGATGAAGATGCTGTGGTCCCCGACAAGTCACTCTCCCTCGCAGAAGGTGCTATTGCGTGCTGGAACTCTGAAAAATACCGATGGAATCTCCGTCAGCTTCTTGCTGTTGCGCCAACTCTCGGCATTCCCCTTGATGTTCCCTATGAAAAGATCTCCTATGCCCACAAGGAGATTATCTGGAAAGGACTGCCTGATGATCGATACAAGGGTATCTGGCCTTTTTTTGCTGAAATAGAGAAGGATGCAGGCTACAAGATGCACTACAGGGTTTTTTTAAGCCGTTATCGCGGGTATGCAACCTGTCCTGATTGTGAGGGGAACCGTCTTAATCCCGATGCAAGGCTTGTGCGGGTTTCCGGTTGCACGATCGGCGAAGTTTCCCGCATGAATATCGCTGATGCCTCAGAGTTTTTCCGCAATCTTGATATTTCCCCGTTCGACCGCAAAGTGGCTGAAGTTATTTTGCAGGAGATTATAAAACGTCTTGGCTATCTGCTCGATGTCGGGTTGAATTACCTTACCCTTGACCGATTGACCCATACACTGAGCGGGGGTGAATTTCAGCGCATCAATCTTTCCACCTCCCTTGGTTCTCCGCTTGTCGGAGCAATCTATATCCTTGATGAACCGAGTATCGGCCTGCACCAGAGTGATTCGGCCCGCCTGATAACACTCCTCAGGCGGTTGCGCGATCTTGGCAACACTGTTGTTGTTGTCGAACATGACCGTGAAATTATAGAGGCCGCCGATGAAGTCATCGACCTTGGCCCTTATGCGGGGCGGATGGGCGGTGAAGTGGTTTTTCATGGCTCAGTCATGGCAATGAAGGAACACGGCACCTCACTTACATCCCGGTATCTTCAAGGCATAAAACGGATTGCCGTGCCCGCGGTTCGCAGAACGCCCGATTTCACCTCCTGCATTGAAATTACCGGCGCCATGCAGAACAATCTCAAGAATATTGATGTGCGTTTTCCTCTCGGCGTCATGACCTGCGTGACCGGTGTGAGTGGTTCGGGCAAGTCAACCCTGGTCAACGATATTCTCAACAAGGGGATTCTGAAGGAAAAAGTCGGGTTGAAGGAGAAGGTAGGAACTCATCGTTCAATTTCAGGAACATGGCTTGTCGATAAAGTTGAGCATGTCGATCAGTCACCTATTGGAAAATCAAGTCGAAGCAATCCTGTAACCTACCTCAAGATATTCGATGATATCCGTACTCTTTTCTCGCAGACTAAGGATGCAAAACAAAGAGGCTTGAAGGCAGGCTATTTTTCTTTCAACATTCCGGGTGGTCGCTGTGAAAGCTGTGCCGGAGAGGGCAGTGTTCACATTGAAATGCAGTTTCTTGCAGATATTGAAGCGGTGTGCGAAGATTGCAACGGGCTGCGTTACAAGCCCGATACTCTTGAAGTGAAGTACCAGGGGCTTTCCATTGCCGAGGTGCTCGATATGACCGTTGAGGAGGCTATTGTATTTTTCCGCAGCGAGAAGGGGATAGCAAAAAAACTGATGGTACTGGACGAGGTAGGGCTTGGTTATATCAGGTTAGGCCAGTCCTCAAGTACTCTTTCGGGAGGGGAGGCTCAGCGCCTCAAACTTGCCAGTTTCATTGCTCGAGCCGATGTGGATCATACGCTCTTTATTTTTGATGAGCCTACAACGGGTCTTCATTTCGAGGATATCAACAAGCTGATCCTCTGTTTTGAAAAACTCCTTGAGCAGAAGAACACTCTGGTCATTATTGAACACAATCCGGATATCATCACGCAGGCTGACTGGGTTATCGATCTTGGGCCTGGTGCAGGTGATAAAGGTGGCAGTATTGTTGCAGAAGGGACTCCTGAAGAGATTGCGGCAATGGATCACTCTCTCACAGGCCGCTATCTGAAACCATCCCTTGAACGTTGAACAGGCTGTTCTTTGCTCAACCGTTAGTCGGATCATCTTCAAGTGCGCCGCCGTGCAGCCGGATATGCGGAAAGTGCGACTGAGCTGTGCGCTCCACCCAGACAGGGTTTCCTTTACTGAATTCGGTTTCGTTTGCCGCTACCGACATGCGGTTTTTGGCAAGTGCGGCGATTTCCTGCAGCAAAGCAGCGAGCTGCCGGTCTTCGGCTGTAGCCGTGTCATCCTGCATCTTTGAAAGGCTGCTTGTCAGCTTTTCCATTGTGACCTTACCGATAATGTAATAGAGTGCGTCATCTATTGTTTTATTTGCTTCTGATGGCATAGGCATATCCTTTGATAGAGTGTAAATGTAGTTCCTTGAAGTAAAGAAACTTTTGGAAGGAACAATATTTTTTTTATTATTAGGTGTTCATTTTAGCACTCGAAGTGCTTGAGTGCTAAAAGCGGGACAAATCAATTTACAAGTCAATAGTATTTTACTATTAATCTAAAACCCAAACAAGAGAAGACAATGAACTTGAAACCCTTAGCTGATCGAGTTATTGTTAAACCTGCACCGGCAGAGGAAAAAACCAAAGGCGGCCTTTATATTCCCGATACCGGGAAAGAAAAACCGCAGTATGGTGAAGTCGTCGCAGTAGGAGCAGGCAAGATTGCTGACAATGGCCAACTGCTTCAAATTGAGGTAAAAGTAGGCCAGAAAGTGCTGTATGGCAAATATTCCGGCACCGAAGTCAGTGTGGAAGGTGAGGATTACCTCATCATGCGCGAGTCTGACATTTTTGCTATTCTCGGCTGATCCGTTCCTAAAATTTTCAAAAAAACTAACAGGAGGAATCTGTTACAATGACTGCTAAAGATATTCTTTTTGATGCTGAAGCCAGGGCCAAACTTAAAGTTGGCGTTGACAAATTGGCAAACGCTGTTAAAGTTACCCTCGGACCTGCCGGACGTAATGTACTGATCGATAAAAAATTCGGTGCTCCTACCTCAACGAAAGACGGTGTAACCGTTGCAAAAGAGATAGAGCTTTCTGATCCTTTTGAGAACATGGGTGCTCAGATGGTTCGTGAAGTAGCGTCAAAAACCAGCGATGTCGCCGGTGACGGTACAACCACAGCTACTGTTCTTGCTCAGGCTATCTATCGTGAAGGTCTGAAAAACGTTACTGCTGGTGCTCGTCCGATTGACCTGAAAAGAGGTATTGACCGCGCTGTAAAAGAGGTGGTTCAGGAGCTGAGAAACATCAGCCGTAATATCACCGGTAAAAAGGAGATCGCTCAGGTTGGTACAATTTCCGCCAACAACGATCCTGAAATCGGTGAATTGATTGCCGAAGCGATGGACAAGGTCGGTAAAGACGGTGTTATCACTGTTGAAGAAGCAAAAGGTATGGACACCGAGCTTAAGGTTGTTGAAGGTATGCAGTTTGACCGTGGCTACCTTTCACCTTACTTTGTGACCAATCCTGAAACAATGGATGCTGAGCTCGAAGATCCGCTGATTCTTATTTATGACAAGAAGATCAGCAACATGAAGGAGCTTCTTCCTATTCTTGAAAAATCTGCACAGACTGGCCGTCCCCTGATCATTATTTCTGAGGACATTGAAGGCGAAGCTCTTGCAACGATTGTAGTCAACAAGCTGAGAGGTACTCTGAAAGTATGTGCAGTCAAGGCTCCTGGCTTTGGCGATCGCCGCAAGGCCATGCTTGAGGATATTGCTATTCTTACCGGTGGCACCGTTATTTCCGAAGAGAAGGGCTACAAGCTTGAGAATGCAACAATTTCATACCTCGGCCAGGCTGGTCGCGTTACTGTCGACAAGGACAACACGACCATTGTTGAAGGTAAAGGTACAGCTGAAGAGATCAAGGCACGTATCAACGAAATCAAGGGACAGATTGAAAAATCAACCTCTGATTATGACACTGAAAAATTGCAGGAACGTCTTGCAAAACTTTCAGGTGGCGTTGCTGTTCTTAACATCGGTGCTTCAACTGAAGTCGAGATGAAAGAGAAGAAAGCACGTGTTGAAGATGCTCTGCATGCAACCCGCGCTGCTGTTCAGGAAGGTATCGTTGTCGGTGGCGGTGTTGCTCTTATCCGTGCTATCAAAGGTCTGGATAGAGCTGTTGCAGACAATGAAGATCAGAAAACCGGTATTGAAATCGTCCGCCGTGCTCTTGAAGAGCCTCTCCGCCAGATTGTGGCAAACACCGGTACCACCGATGGTGCTGTTGTTCTGGAGAAGGTTAAGGAAGGAACTGGCGATTTTGGTTTCAACGCCAGAACCGAAAAATACGAAAACCTTGTTGAAGCCGGTGTGGTTGATCCTACCAAGGTAACCAGAAGTGCTCTTGAGAACGCTGCATCAGTTGCCAGCATTCTTCTGACCACAGAAGCTGCAATTACCGACATCAAGGAAGAAAAATCAGACATGCCTGCAATGCCTCCGGGCGGAATGGGTGGAATGGGCGGCATGTATTAAGCGTTGCCCGGTTCTATTTTTTAAAAAGCCAGCCTTCGGGCTGGCTTTTTTTTTGTTACCTTTCAGAAATTTTTTCCATCAATTTCTTATCTGTAAACCATGAAAGCCGTAGTTCTTGTCAGTGGAGGAATGGACAGTCTTGTAACCACGGCGATAGCTCATGAGCGCGGTTTCGAATTGGCGGCCATGCATGTCAATTATGGCCAGCGTACCTGGCAGAAAGAGCTGGCATCATTCCGCTCTATCTGTTCACACTTCAATATAGAGTCTCGCCTCGAAGTCAGTGCTGACTTTCTCGCAGAGATTGGCGGCTCTTCACTGACAGATTATTCAATGCCTGTGAGCGGGGCAGACCTTCAGGGTTCAGCTATTCCAACCAGTTATGTTCCTTTCCGGAATGCCGGGTTTCTGTCGATGGCGGTGAGCTGGTCAGAAGTCATCGGTGCTGAGAGGATATTCATCGGTGCGGTCGAAGAGGACTCTTCCGGCTACCCCGACTGTCGAAAGGTGTTTTATGACGCTTTCAACAGGGTAATAGCACTCGGAACAAAACCCGAAACAACTATCGAGATTCTTACACCGCTGATTGAAATGCAGAAATCTGACATTGTTCTTAAAGGGATGGAGCTTGATGTTCCTTTCGGATTCAGCTGGTCATGCTATAAAAGCGAGGGAAAAGCATGCGGAGTATGCGACAGCTGTGCCCGAAGGCTCAGAGCATTTGAACTTGTCGGTGTGCGCGATCCAATTGAATATGAAGAGCGTCCTAAGTATATTTAGAATTGTCGGGTAAGATATCTTCATGCAACCTTGTCATCTCGAACGCATGTGAGAGATCTCCACGTCATCATCCATAAATAAGTTCTCAACCATGCACTCTTCAAAATCGCTCTCCTCATCTTCAGAGTCACTCTCGGCAAGATTCAACCTTTCATTCGGCCTGATGGCCCTGATCTGGATTGTTGGCCTGGCAGGTCATTTTACTGTGCTCCAGGAGTGGCCGGCCCTGGCTCTTTATGTTCTCGGTTCTATCGGTCTTGTGCTCTACCGGGGTAAAACGAGTGGTGAATGGGAGGAAATGTATCTGGCTGGCGGAGATCTTCGCAAGTCACTGAAGTGGGGAGGGATTGCCGGTATTCTGCTTTTCAGTATGGATGTCATGAATACGGTGATCTACTATAAGAATGGAGGCGTTCCGATGTCAGGGATGCAATTTATACTCGTCAATCGTTCATTGCTCTATTTTTTCCCTGTTCTTGTTTTAGCCGAAGAGTTTCTTTGGCGGGGTATCATGTTTTCCGCCATGATTGAGCGGGGATTCAACAAGCATTTGACGGTGTTTCTGACAACCCTGTTTTATGTCATCAACCATTTTGCCGTTGCCCCTGTCGGTATGAAAGAGCGTGCCATGATGGCCATGATGGCGTTCCCGATAGGTATTTTTGGTGGTTATCTTGTGCTTAAAGCCCGTAATCTTTGGGGTAGTGTTCTGGTGCACATGATCACCATGTTCTCAATGGTGCTCGACATTTTTGTTATTCCTCAACTTTTGCGATGATTACCTGCCGTACTATGACGCATAATAGAATTTCCACTCTTTTGCAGCAGGATAAAAAACTGCTCATTGCCTATTACATGCCTGAGTTTCCTGTAGTTGGAGCAACGCTTCCTGTGCTTGAGGCTCTGCAGGAGAGCGGTGCAGATATCATCGAACTTGGTATGCCTTATTCTGACCCCATCGGGGATGGTCCCGTGATTCAGGATGCAGCTCATACAGCGATCCGCAATGGTGTCACCATAAAGCATCTTTTTGAGTTGGTGCAGCATGCGCGCCGGGGTAGAGGGTGCAGGAAGATTACAACACCCATCGTTCTGATGGGTTACTGCAACCCGATGATAGTCTACGGTATTGAATCTTTTCTGCGGGATGCAGTGGAAGCGGGAGTTGACGGCCTGCTTATTCCTGATCTTCCGCCCGAGGAGGCAGCAGATTTCCTTGAGCGGGCCAAAGCCATCGGTCTCAGTGTTGTGTTTCTTGTTTCACCGGTAACTCCTCCCGAACGCATAGAGCTTATCGACTCCCTTTCGACCGATTTTTCCTACTGCATTGCCGTTAATGCGACAACTGGAACCGCCAAGCTTTCTGATCGTACAACCGGTGCCGCTGTCGATGAATACCTGAAAAGGGTACGCAATCATACCGGAAAAAAATTTGTTGTAGGCTTCGGCATCAAGGACCGGGAGCGCGTGGAGCATATGTGGACTCTGGCCGATGGAGCAGTTGTCGGTACAGCCCTTCTCCAGTATATAGCAGCCTCCGGAACCCCGGAAGAGAGCGCCCGGTTAGCCGGTGAATTCTGGAAAACGCTGAAATGACCACCGCCACACAGACCTATCCCACCGTCGATATCATTATCCCGTACTTCAAGAGGCGCGACATGCTTGAGCGCTGTCTTGATTCGCTTGAAAACACCATCTATCCCTCAATGAACATTGTCGTTGTGGATAACGGAGGTAAAGAGGCCGGGCTGATTTTTCTTGTAAAGCGATACAGAAACGCACGACTGGAGCGATTGGCGGAAAACAGGGGATATGCAGGAGGCTGCAATGCAGGGTTGAAGTGCTCCTCTGCCGATTACGTCGTCTTTATGAATGACGACACCGTTCATGATCCTCTGTGGCTTGAACGGCTTGTTTTAGTTGCCGAGAATGATGAACAGACAGGTGCCTTGCAGCCTAAAATTCTTTCAATGAGGCCCGGTGGTAAAGGAAAAAAGCTTTTTGATTATGCCGGTGCTGCCGGCGGGATGATGGACCGGCTTGGTTATCCCTGGTGTCTTGGCCGTCGATCTGCCAAGCTGGAGTTTGATGAGGGGCAGTATGATATTGAACAGGATATTTTCTGGGCGTCCGGGGTTGCAATGTTTGTAAAAAGAGCAGTGGTCGAAGAACTCGGCGGGTTTGATGAAGATTTTTTTATGCAGATGGAAGAGATTGATCTCTCCTGGCGAATGAAACTTGCAGGCTACCATGTGCGATCAGTTCCTTCCTCAGTCATACAGCACGAAGGAGGCGCTTCGCTGCAAGGCGGTACAGTGGAAAAAATTTATTTCAATCACCGCAACAATATTACCATGCAGCTCAAAAACCGGAGTATGGCAGGCTTGTGCTGGTTGCTGCCCATACGCTTTTTGCTTGAAATAGCAGCGTCGGTATATTATCTCACGCAACTCCCGGGTGGACTGAAAAAATCGGCAGCAGTGTGGCGCGCGATGGCTTATAATTTCAGCAGGATGCCGGAAACTCTCAAAAAGCGCAACACTATCCAGCACTCAAGGGTCATTGACGACCGAACCCTATTCCAACACTCCCCGATATCTCAGATGACCGCGAGGTAGTTCACTCTTTCTTCAGTTCAGGTAATGACGATAATTCAGCCTGTTTTTTCATTGCCGACATCATTGAAGGACAATCGTGCTTCTGCACATTTTTTACCGCAAACCGGGGGGCAAAAAAACCTGGTTTTACTTCAGCTTTGTAGGTGAGAAATGTTCCTGCTTCCTGCGGGTAATCCTCAAGTATCCACTCTCCATGATAGACCTTAAAATCTCCGGTGATTTGCTGAAAATACAGGCGCTTTGGAGCATCTCCCCACACTTTCATCTTTATATTGACCGTTTTTTGAAAGAAAAGCATCCCCGATTTCCCTTTCTCAAACATCACCTTCTCACTGCCGTTGTCCGAAATCACGCCGCTGTCCAGAACATTCGGCACAAATTTCTTATGATTATCATAATCTGTGATGACCTCCCATACCTTTTTTGGAGGTGCTGCTATATAGATATGTCCCTCAACTCCAGTCACCCCGTCCGGCAGGTCAGAGAGGACGACAAGCACTTCACCCTTCAACAACTTCTGATGTTCTGTAGATAATGAGTCAGAAGAAACTGTAGCTATCGGCTGTGCCAATGAGAAGTTTGCAATAAAGGAGATCACTATGACAACGAGGAGCAGTATGGAGCGGTATACCTTTCTGATGGAGCTATGCATAAAGAATTCAAACACCGTGGTTACTTGTTGTTATTTTTCGGCGGCAGATGACCCCATTTCACCATATCTTTAACCGCATCAATAATGCTTTCCTTCACCGGTATAAAAGATAGACCTAATTCCCGCTTGATTTTGGAATTGTCATAGCGCATAGTCTGCCCTATGTTGGTGCGGATGTAGGTGCCTGTATTTCTGGGTTGTGTGAAAGAGAGCAGTTTCATGAGGAGTGTTCCAACTTTTCCCGAAAGATCAACCTTGGGCAATGAGTATCTATCAAAACCTGATGATGCAAGATGTGCCACCAGCTCTCTCATGTGCATTGCTTCTCCCGAGCAAAGGTAACGGCCACTAGCGCTATCGGTTTGCATGGCAAGAAGATGCGCTTTTGCAACATCCCGTACGTCAACAAAGCCCCAGTTAATATCCATGATGCCAGGGTATACTCCGGTCATAATGTCACGAATGATCTGGTTACTGGTATTAAGTGAAGGGCCGAGCGAAGGGCCGATAACAATAAAGGGATTGATGGCAACCAGATCAAAAATTGGTCGTTTTCTCATTATGAAATCCCAGGCAGCCCGTTCAGCAAGTGTTTTAGAATAGTGGTAGGGGTTGCGATCAAGAGATGACATGGTATTCCAGTCTTTTTCCGTAAAGACTTTCCTGCTGTCCGGTTCGTCCGTTATGGCGGCAATAGAAGAGGTGAAAATCACCCGTTTGACGCTGCCGGATTTCACGCAGCTATCCAGTACAGTTTCTGTTCCGTTAACTGCCGGATCGACAAGATCCGTTTGCGGGTTTTTAACGTTTATCACATAAGGGCTTGCTGTATGCATAACAACCTCACATCCCGCGACGGCCTTGTCGTATGCGCCCTCACCGAGCAGGTCTGCTTCAACAAGTTCAAGCCGCTCTGCAGCACCGGGAAGCGAGAGAAGGAAAGGGTAGTTCTTCGGGCTTTTGCGAACAGTCCCCCTGACGCTATATCCCTCTAGAAGCAGTTCCCTGACAATATGAGCGGCTATAAATCCTGATGCCCCGGTAACGCACACTGGTTTGCTGGTGATCATAGTGTTTCAATCGAGAATGGTTGCTGCTGGTAACATTGTATTAATACAAGGTTCAACGCTGGTTTCTTTCAATGTGTTCATCTGTTCTCTACACTGCTTCAGCTCGTTGTTTGTGAGCCTTCAGTATTCCAGGTAGATCCTGCCACTGCACAAAGCTGACAAGAATTGGCGGTGCAAAAAAAAGCGGTTTCAATTTCGCATTATACAAGAGCAGTGTGCCTTGTATTGCACTGCTGGTTTCAAGACGCCAATCTCCCTGGTACACCAGAAAATCCCCGGAAATCTGTTTGAAGGAGATGGATTCAGGAAATTTTTCCGTGAGTTTGAGCTGAAAATGCACAACTTTTTCAAAGATAAAAATACCGGTTTTTCCTGTCTGGTCAAGAGTGATTTCATTGCCATTTCGTTCAACGACACTGCTTGCCATAACCTTTGGCAGGTAACTGCTCAGATTGTCGTAATCGGTTAGCGTCTTCCATACCTTTGCCGGCGTGGCGTTAATATGGATTCTGCTGCAGACACTGACCACGTCATCCGGCAAATAGGTAAGGCTGATAAGAACATCACCCTTTTTCAGTTGTTCTATTTCTTTTTCGTTCATGCATGTCAGTTGTAACAGCAAGAGCTATAGGGGGAAAATTTTCCGAATCTCTATTGTAATAATGTACATCCAGATAGGCTACTCTCCAATAATTCAGAGGGAGTGAAGTCGCTGAAATGAAAAAGGGCAACTGGATTTCTTTAGTATAGACCCTCCCTTTTTTTGCAAACACTGCGCCTAATTGTTACAATAACATAAACATGCGTTTAATAATTGTGAACATTCCGGTAACTCTTATTTTTCAGCTCCACTTAACAATTAACCAGTCAGTTCATGATAGCGTCTTTCGAAGATCGCCTCTTAAGTGCTCTCCGTGCCTTTAATCATATCCTGCATGCTTTTCTGGCCATAGCGCTGGTCCTGGCGAGCATAATGGTATTGTGGGAGTTTACCATGGCTGTTGTTCATTCATTTGAGATAAATAATCTTGCTCACGGTTTTTTGCAGGCATTGGGAACCCTGTTTATTGTCTGGACCCTGTCAAGTCTTATCTCTGCTGAAATCAACTATGTCCAGACCGGTGTTTTCCATGTTGTCGTTTTCATTGAAGTTGCCATGATAACTCTGCTTCGCCAGCTGATTGTTGAACCTGTGCGTACTGTCACTGCCGGTCAGAGTTTAGAACAGGCTACCAATACATGGCATTACGGACTCCTGCTTGCATCCCTTCTCGTTATCGGTGTTCTGCACAAACTGGTGACCAGTTCAGAAAAAAAAGGTTTTGATCAAGACGTCGCAACTTCCTCTTCCGCTCTTTCCGACAAGAAAAAACAAAATCTTTCATAGGTCCTATAGGTCTTATACCTCCTATAGGACCTATAACTCACTCTAACTTTTTATCTTATGATCACTGAAAGCACTCTCCAATTTCTCTCAAACCTGAAAGCCAATAATACAAAGGCATGGTTTGACGAGCATAAAAAAGAGTATCAGAAAGCACAGGGTGATGTTCTCGATACGGTCGTCAAACTGCTTGCTCATCTGTCCACTTTCGATGAGGATATTGCGTCGTCATATCTCGAGCCGAAAGCATGTATGATGCGCATCAACCGCGATATTCGTTTTTCAAAAGACAAAACGCCCTACAAGACGAACTTCTTTGCCTTTATCAGCAAGGGAGGCAGAAAGAGTCCCTATGCAGGATATTACCTTCATGTGGAGCCAGGTGCCTCTTTTGTCGGAGGAGGTATCTATATGCCGGAACCTGCCATTCTTGATTCTGTAAGACGGGAAATTGACGGCTCCTTCAAAGAGTGGCAATCAATCGTTAATGCCAAAGAGCTGCTGCACTCTTTTCCTGAAAGCGTTCAGCCATCCGGAAAATTAGTCCGCCCGCCAAAAGGCTACGACCCCGACAGTCCAGCTATAGACTATATCAAATTCAAAGGCTACTACACCCAGCGCTTTATCGACAATAACGAACTCACCGATCCGGGACTTGCGGCTTCTCTCGCCGTCAAATTCCGATCGGTGAAACCGTTGATCGACTTTATCAACCGGGCGTTATAACCTTCAGAAGTTCCAGTGCTGCTCAGGTAACGATAATAGAGCCACTTTGCGTTGCCGGTTCATACATCACCCTGACATTGATTAAATAGCTCCTCCCTTTTACCAGAGGCAGTGTGATTTTGGAGTTTTTTTCATAACCGCTGTCATCATCCCCGGCAAGGTAATGGTTTTCACTCTTTGCTTTTTCAGAAATCACCATAACAGTATCCAGGTCCCCGACTGTTTGAAAAGTATATTTCTTTGTCGAGGGAGCTGTAAAAATAAAATCATCCTGCCCGCCTGTATGTGCTTTGATTTGAACCGACTTATGCAGTTGAAGCTTTACAATAGACTTTTCAGCGACAACTGGATAGAACGACTTTACTCCTTGTATATCATTTGCCGATAAAATTCCGGGAGGAAATATTCCCTTTTTATACTCAGCTGGTTGTAATACAAGTCCTGGTCCGAATTCATACTCCATGATTGATTTAGGATCCCATGAAGAACCCTTCACCTGATTTGCCGGTAATTTATTGATGATGTTAGAATCAATTTCACTTTTCGGCCAATTATTTGGTGGTCCTGAAAACTCTTTGTAGACAGCATCGGTATCCCATTCAATACCTGAGAATGGACTTTGGTGTTCATGCTGGAAGCCAATGGTATGACCTATTTCATGAACAGCAGTTGTCATGCCATAGCTGTCGGCAGTCAAGTCCCAACCAAAATTCATTGTTTTTTCAGCGGCAGGAATATTTAAAATTTCCCGGCCAACATAAGACCATGAGCCATCAGTGTAGTCAAACCCGATTCTAACCATTGAATCCTCAACACGCGTAACCTCTTTGAACGAGATACCAATACCCAGATCTTTCCATACCTTGAACCCCGTTCTCACAACATTTTTTTGTGGTTCATCACCTTCGATAAACAGGTACTTGATTTCTGTGCTATTTACCCATTTCAAACTGGTTGAAAGGATAAAACCCTGTCTGTGCAGTGATACGCTTGGGTCAAAAGTCCTCTGAATAGTTTTAGGCTGTTTACAGAGTCTCTTTGAAAAATTTTTCATTGCCATCGCTGGGTAATTTATTTTTTACCTACTCTGTTCGGTTTTCGGTAACCCCGTTTATCTCGTTCCTCCGAATGACAGATTCAAGTGCAAAAAAAAATTTACAAAGGCCGGACGCTGCCGCCAGAAAGATTAATCTCAATAGAAAGTATTTGCAGAGAGCGAATGAATCACCTTCTGTAAATAAAGGCAAAGATGAGGGAATCGTAATACATACGATGCAATGCCATTAACAGTGTAATTTAAAAAAATAAGTTCTGAAAAAACAGATATCAGGAGCGAGTAAACCGGGAAAAGGAAAGATCTCTTTCAATGACTATTTAACCGAAATGAGTATTTCTCCAGTCGGATATAGCGCTCTCAAGCTCACTGAGGCGATGAATTACAACGGTTGGTCCAATTTCCCATGGGTCCATGATCACCTCAGGGGAGCGTTGCACCCATGCAGATTTCATTCCTGCTGACACGGCGCCGATGACATCAAAAGGATTTGCCGAAACCATCCAGGCATTTTCAGCCTTTACGGCTGCTTTTTCGAGAAAGTGCCGGTAAACGAGAGGGTCTGGCTTGAATGATTGCACCTCGTCGACACTGATGATATCGGTAAAATATCGACTGATGTCAGCGTGGTCAAGCAGCTGCCGAATGTCGGCTGCTTCTCCATTGGAAAATGCATAGAGCCGGAACCCGGCGTCCCTCGCATTTCCAAGCCCCTCCGCCACATCCTCAAAGATCGGCAATGCCCTGTATGCGTTTAGCAGTGTCGATGTTTCATTCTCTGTGAGAGATACTCCGAAAGCGAGGCATGCGTAATGAAGTGCCTGGGCGGTGCAAACCCCGAAGTCGAGGTATTGTCGCATCAGACCGCGTCTAAATGAGTATTCAAGCTGTTTCTGACGCCAGAGTTGCGAAAACCGGGAAGCATTCTCACCGGCATGGCATCGCAGCATAGCAATAAGGCCATGGGTGTCAATCAGGGTTCCATAAATATCAAACGCAATCGTTTCCTGTATGGCTTCTTTCATGGCTACACATGATTGTTATGCAGAAAGGGTTCGGCGTGAATGATAATACGGTAGGCATCCGGCAGTGACTGATAGATAGCTCCTTCAAGCCGGCTCGTCAGAGAGTGAACCTCCTCTAAAAGCACTTCATCGTTAAATGAGCAGTGCAGGGTAATAAAGAGCTTCTGGTTCTCGTTTTTCCTTATCAGGATGTCGTGGACGTCCTGAACATTTTCTATGTTTTGTGCAACCCGGGTAATTGTATCGCGCACAGACTTTTCATCTTCAGATGCAAGGGATGTGGTGCTATGCTCATCATTGCGAAGAGGATCAATATGGATGCATATATCGAGTTCTCCGTCAAACTCCCTGTGAAGCTCCTCTTCAAGCGCTGTAACAGTGTCGTGCGCCTCTTTTATTGTAAGCCGATGGTCAATCTCAACATCAAAGGTAATGTGCTTGTTCCTGTCTGTCAGGTTTGTTGAAATGTTATGCGCGTGAAGGTTATGATTCAGCCCGATGACATGCACCCGTTCCGCTATAGTTTCGTTATTGAGTGCGATAGGTTTCGTATTGATGGTAAAATCAGCCACAGGAAAATCTTCGCGCACTTTCTGTTCTATCTTTGTGCCTATTTGCTGAACCTTTTCAACCGACAAGGTTCTATTGACACATACCACCATTTCAACAAATACTTGAGGGCCGGTTGATTTAACCCTGAGTTTATCAATTGAAATTACCCCCTCTATGGTCATCGCAATCTCTTCAATCCGCTCAGAGAGTCCTTCCGGTGCAGCATCAATCAAAATATCGATTGTTTTTTTACCGAGTTTGAACGCTGCCCATCCTACTAAAAGGGCAACAGCAATACCCGCTGCAGCATCTGCCCAGGCGATGCCCATTCTGACAAAAATGAGGCCGACAAGAACAACTGCCGAGCTGAGAATGTCGGAGCTGAAGTGGAGTGCATCAGCTTCAAGCGCCTGGCTGTTGGTCTCTTTTGCAACCTTTTTCAGCGCTCTTGACCGTGAAAAATCAACAACGATTGAAATAATCATAATGGCAAAGGCATACCAGGTAACCTCTAATTCGATGGCGCCTCCTTTCAGCCGGTCGATCGCCGCATAGATTATCCAGACGCTTGTAACAATAAGAAGGCCCGTTTCGATGAGCGCCGAAACACTTTCAACCTTTGCATGCCCATAATGGTGTTTACTGTCGGCAGGTTTGTCACTCATTCTGACCGCAAACAGGGTAAGGCCTGCAGCACCGAAATCAAGGGCAGAATGTGCCGCTTCAGAAATAATGCCGATACTGCCGGTCATGATGCCGACAACAAGTTTCATCGCCGTAAGCAGGAGGCTTGCTATTACAGAGCTTAAAGCTACAGCTTGTTTTTTTTGACTGTTTTCCATTCCTCTCTTTATGCGTTCATAATTTCAGACTGCATGTTGAATGTACCGACATGCATGGCACGCTGCAAATTTCGTTCCGGGCAACAGCAACTATTACCTTCGGTTATTGGTATATTTAAGTACACATCCAAATACATATACCATGAAAATAGGCATTATCTGTCATCCCACCTACGGAGGAAGCGGTGCAATTGCAACCGAGCTTGGCAAGGCTCTCGCTGCCAAAGGGCACACCGTTCATTTTTTCAGCCAGTCGCTGCCTTTTCGGCTTGGTACCTTTTCCAGGAATATCTTCTTTCATGAAGTTGAATTAAAGCATTACCCGCTTTTTGAATGCTCATTTTATTCCCTGGCCCTTGCCTCTAAAATAGCTGAGGTCGCCTATTATGAAAAGCTGGATGTTGTGCATGCTCATTATGCTATTCCTCATGCCCTCAGCGCCATGCTCGCCCGTCAGATTCTTGAGGACAAGTGTACCCGTTCAACGTGTTTCAAGATCGCCACTACCCTGCATGGTACAGATATAACGGTCGTCGGTGCCGATCGAAGCATGGAGGATGTTGTAAGGCTTGCTATCAACAAGTCTGATGGGGTAACATCAGTTTCCGGGTATCTGAAGGATGAAACTGTCAGGATGTTCAATCCAAAAAAGGAGATCACGGTTATTCCCAATTTTGTCGATACCTCGCTGTTCTTCCGTTCTCCAAAGCAGGAAATCCGTGAACAGCTCGGAATAAAGGATGAAAAAATTCTTATTCATATCTCCAATTTCAGGCCGGTAAAATGTATCTCTGATATTATCCGGATATTCAATGCCTTAACCAAACGTCTTGATGCCACGCTTCTTCTTGTCGGTGACGGTCCGGAACGAAGTGAATCGGAGATTCTCGTGCGCGAGTTGGGAATTACTGAGAGGGTAAGGTTCCTCGGCAAGCTTGACGATATTGTCCCGCTGCTCTCTATTGCCGATCTTATGCTGATGCCGAGCAATGTGGAATCCTTCGGACTTGCTGCTCTCGAGGCCATGGCTTGCGGAGTGCCGGTTGTGGCCACCAATGCCGGCGGGTTTCCCGAATTTATCGTTCCGGGTCTTCATGGCTATCTTCTTCCCCCTGGCGATATTGAGGGCATGACCGAAAAAGCCTTTCTTCTGCTCACTGACGATACGCACTGGCTTGCATGTTCCAAAGCGTGCGTCCGGCAAGCGAAGCACTACGAGACAGCTTCGCTTGTTGAACAGTATGAAAGGTATTATACAAGGCTTCTTCAGGAGGGGTAAGGGCCGGATTCTTTTCAGTAGCGTTTGGTCGAAAGAAGCACGGTCCGGTACTTTTCAAGGTTTTCCAGTACCTCTCCGGTCCCTCTTGCCACGGCAGTCAGTGGATCTTCGCTGATATGCACGGCAAGTTTTGTTTCCTCATTGATTTTTTTGTCAAGCCCCTTGATGAGAGCTCCGCCTCCGGCCAGAAAAAGGCCGCGATCGAGAATATCGGCCGATAGTTCAGGCTTGGTCACCTCAAGGCTTTTTTTAATCGACGTGATGATCTGGCTGATCGGGGTGGCAATGGCTTCCCTGATGGTGGCAGAGTTGATTTCCCTCTCTTCAGGCAAAGCGGTCACAAGGTTTCTGCCCCTTACCATCATGGTCATTTCCTTTTCAAGCTTGTAGGCTGACGCAATTTTGATTTTAACATCCTCAGCAGTGCGTTCACCGATGGCCAGATTGTATGCTTTGCGGAAGTGTCGGATAATTGCGTTGGTGATATCTGTTCCGGCAACACGAAGCGATTCACCTGATGCAATGCCTCCGAGTGAAATAACGGCAATTTCCGTGGTTCCGCCACCGATATCGACAATCATATTTCCCATCGGTTCCTTGACATCCAGTCCTATACCGATTGCAGCAGCCATTGGTTCCGTAACCAGATAAACCTCTTTGGCCCCGACATGTTCTGCAGAGTCGCGGACCGCGCGTTTTTCAACCTCAGTGATACCTGAAGGAATGCCGATAACCATCCGCCTGATGCCGAATGAAAATTGAGTTTTCGTTTTATTGATCAGTCCTTTAATCAACTCTTCAGTTGCTTCATAGTCAGCAATGACGCCACTGGCAAGCGGCCTTATGGTGACAATTCCGGGATGGGTTTTTTCATGCATGAGCAGCGCTTCGTGCCCTATCGCCACAATCTTTCCAGTATTGCGCTCACGGGCGACAATTGACGGTTCATTTAAAACAACGCCCTTGCCTCTGATAAAAATCAATGTATTTGCTGTTCCAAGATCAATGGCGATATCTCTGAACAGATTACTGAAAAAGCTCATGTTAACATGGTTCTGTGGGTAACTCATAGTGGCTTGGAACGGAGCTGATTCAGGCTATATTCCAAGGTTTAAACTGAACCCTTAAGGTAGTTAATGCAACTTTTTTTTCAAATGAAAAGAGAGTTTTGATGCTGCTTTTTTTAGCATTTTCTCCTCTTTTCGGTTGATTGCACGGGGGTTTCTATAAATATAGCTATTGAGTACATTGTTACTATGAATTTTTTGAAGCCAGATAAACAATAATCACTACAAAGTGCTGCCCCTCTATCGTTTTGCTGAAGACCGTTCAGCCTTAAAAGAGCAATTGCATAGAAGTGTCACTTTTGATGCTTCGGTCCAGTCTACTGTTGATGAAATTCTGCAGGATGTGCGCCGGAATGGCGACGCGTCTGTGTTGCGCTACACAGAGCGCTTCCAGGGTGTCCGGCTCGAGGATATGCGGGTTTCCCCCGATGAAATACAGCATGCATATAGCCATGCGGATTCCTCTTTTCTTGATGTTCTTGAGGAGGCGTACCGCAACATTGTTCGTTTTCATCAGCATGAAGTGGAAAAAAGTTTTTTTTATGAAGCTGATGGAGGAGTGATTCTCGGCCAGCGGGTAACCCCTATGGAAAAAGCTCTGCTCTATGTACCGGGAGGCAAGGCATCCTATCCATCTTCGCTCCTTATGAATGCTGCGCCGGCAAAAGTGGCAGGGGTAAAAGACATTTTTATCACCACTCCCTGTGATGCGAAGGGAGAGGTCAATCCAAATATTCTTGCAGCGGCATCGGTTGCAGGCATTGGCAGTGTTTACAAGATTGGCGGTGCCCAGGCAATAGCGGCTTTTGCCTATGGCACAGACACAATACCGAAGGTCGATATTATTACCGGCCCCGGTAACAAATACGTGGCACTGGCCAAAAAACAGGTTTTTGGTCATGTCTCCATCGACAGTATAGCCGGCCCTTCTGAAGTCGTTATCATTGCTGATGAATCGGCCAATCCGGAATTTATCGTGCTCGACATGTTTGCCCAGGCTGAGCACGACCCCGATGCCTCGGCGGTGCTTATCACGACCTCTCCGATATTGGCAGCTTCCGTAAGGGAGTATGCGGAAACACGCCTCCCGGGAATGCTTCGACGCGATATAATTGCAGCATCGCTGCAGCATAATGGAGCCATTGTCCTTGTGGACTCTCTTGAAGAAGCGTGCATGGTATCTGACATGATAGCCCCTGAACATCTTGAACTGCATGTTCAGCATCCCTGGGATATTCTTCCTGGAATACACCATGCCGGTGCTGTTTTTATGGGAAGTTATTCCTGTGAAACTGTCGGCGATTATTTTGCAGGGCCAAACCATACCCTTCCAACCAACGGAACCGCACGATTTTTCTCACCGCTTTCGGTTCGTGACTTTGTCAAGCATACATCGATTATCTCCTGGTCGAAGCAGCAATTGCAATCGAGTGGAGAGAAAATCGCCTCTTTTGCAGATTATGAAGGGCTTCAGGCCCATGCCGAAGCTGTCCGGGCAAGATTGAGAGTGCTATGAGAGTCGCAGACTTTGATTATGAACTGCCTGAAGAAAAAATTGCCAAATATCCCCCTCTGGAGAGAGGTTCCACTCGTCTTCTGGTGCTCAACAGTCATACAGGTGCTATAGAGCATGCCCGGTACGCCGGTCTGGATGCTTTTTTAAAAGAAGGCGATCTGCTTCTGCTAAATAACACCAGGGTAGTCAGGGCAAGGTTGTTTGCCAATAAGCAATCAGGAGGCAGGATTGAGCTGATGCTTCTTGAAAAGCACCGCGAAGAGCAAAGTCTGGTTCTTTACCGTGGCAAGCTGAAAAAAGGCGATACGCTCACCACGCACAACCGCGAACTCGCTGTTACAGAGATTGTTGATCAGGGGATTGCCCGTATTTCTGTTTCCGGCGAGGGATCGTTAAGCGATCTTTTCGAGCGTTTTGGTGCAGTACCCATTCCGCCATATCTCAAGCGCGATGCTGAAGCAATCGATCAGGAGCGTTACCAGACTGTCTTTGCTGAACTGCCGGGCTCCGTTGCAGCTCCTACAGCCTCACTGAATATGACCGGGGAGCTGTTTGAAAAGCTTCAACTGAAGGGCGTCGATGTTGCTGCTCTCGCTCTCCATGTCGGTCTTGGCACTTTTCTGCCCATCAGGGTCGATTCGTTTGAAGAGCATGTCATGCATCGTGAGTTTTACTCTATTCCGCCCCGTACAGTTGACAAAATTCGCCGTGCCAGAACTTCTGGAGGAAGAGTTGTTGCAGTAGGAACTACCGTTACCAGGGCGCTCGAACATGCCGGTGAGAGCATTACAAATTTTTCGGGTGACGCACCGCTTACCGGTGAGGCTGATATTTTTATTTATCCGGGGTATCAATTTCGTGTTATCGATCTCTTGCTTACCAATTTTCATGCACCCCGATCTACAGTACTGATGCTCACAGCTGCACTGGCAGGTCAAAGTAATCTGCAGAAAGCCTATAATGAGGCGCTTCTGGAGGGCTATAACTTCCTGAGTTATGGCGACAGTATGTTGATACTCTAGTTATTTTTTTTCCCCCAATCGCCCTGTTTTTCCCTTATACGTTAAGAAACAAGTATAACCTTGTTTTCTGCCTAAAGAACTTCGGCGTTTACCTGAAGAGCCTGCTTGGTTATTTTGGTTTTAAAAGTATGGGGTGGTATTTTTATCGTTGGATTTATTGTGGGATCGCCCGCGCGTTTTCCCCCGGCCATTCTTTTTTTTCTATAACACCTTCGTTTTAAACATCCATAACACTGGGAGATTTTCCTTATGAGTCTTGTAGAACAATATCGTGCGCATACCGAAGAGCGAGCCAGGCTTTGTATTCCCCCTTTACCGTTAACTGCCGAGCAGGCACGCTTGCTTATCGATCTCCTGCGGCAGGATAACGTTCAGGAAAAAGAGTATCTGCTTGAGTTATTTCGCGAGCATATCAGTCCTGGTGTTGACGATGCTGCGTTTGAAAAAGCTGCGTTTCTTGACGGTATTGTAAAAGGGGATATTTCCTGTAGTGTCATCACTGCTATCGAAGCTGTCAGAATATTGGGAACAATGCTTGGTGGTTATAACGTCAAGCCCCTTGTCGACGCATTAAGTCATAAAGACCCGGCTATATGTAGCGAGTCCGCTGTTGTGTTAAAAAAGACCCTGCTGGTATACGACATGTTTGATGTCGTCGTCAGCCTTGCAAAAACCAACCGTTATGCCGAAGAAGTGCTTAAATCATGGGCAGATGCCGAATGGTTTACCACCAAGCCTCTTCTTCCTGAAAAAATGACTCTGACGGTTTTCAAGGTGCCGGGCGAAACCAACACCGATGACCTCTCTCCAGCCAGTGAAGCCTTTACCCGCAGCGATATTCCTCTGCACTCCCTCTGCATGCTTGGCTCCAAAATGACCGACCCGATTGGAACTATTGCGAAATTGAAAGAAAAAGGTCATCCCCTTGCTTACGTTGGCGATGTTGTGGGTACTGGATCAAGCAGGAAGTCCGGTATCAACTCTGTGCAGTGGCATCTGGGCAATGATATTCCGGCAGTTCCGAATAAACGGACTGCAGGTGTGGTTCTTGGCAGCACTATAGCGCCAATATTTTTCAATACGGCAGAAGACTCCGGTGCGTTGCCGATCCAGACTGATGTCTCAGCAATGGAAATGGGGGACGTTATTGACCTCTATCTTTCCGATGGAAGAGTAGAGAAGAACGGGGAGGTTATATCCCGTTTCGAACTTTCCCCGAACACGATTTCTGACGAAGTTAGAGCTGGAGGACGTATTCCTCTCATTATTGGCAGAACTCTGACAAGAAAAGCCAGAAAAGCTCTCGGGTTGGGTGAGGACTCAATTTTTATTCGACCTGAACAGCCTGTTGATAGCGGTAAAGGCTACACGCTTGCCCAGAAAATGATCGGCAAGGCATGCGGTTTGCCGGGTGTTCGTCCGGGCATGTATGTCGAACCTGAAACGTTGACGGTAGGTTCACAGGATACCACGGGAGCTATGACCCGCGATGAAGTCAAGGAATTCGCGGCGCTCAGTTTCAGTGCCGATCTCCTGATGCAGAGCTTCTGTCATACATCGGCCTATCCGAAACCTTCCGATATTAAAATGCATCGCAGTCTGCCCTACTTTATCCAGAGCAGGGGAGGTGTTTCTCTCAAGCCGGGTGACGGGGTAATTCACACATGGCTCAACCGTATGGTACTGCCCGATACTCTTGGTACCGGAGCCGATTCCCACACCCGATTCCCGATCGGTATATCGTTTCCTGCCGGATCCGGTCTTGTCGCGTTTGCCGGAGTTACAGGAACCATGCCTCTTAATGTTCCCGAATCGGTGCTTGTGCGTTTTTCAGGTAAACTCCAGCCGGGAATCACCTTGCGTGATCTTGTCAATGCCATTCCATACGTTGCGATCAAACGCGGGTTGCTGACTGTCGAAAAGAAAGGCAAGAAGAATATTTTTGCAGGACGTATTCTTGAAATTGAAGGATTGCCCAGGCTCAAGGTGGAGCAGGCGTTTGAGCTCAGTGATGCCTCTGCTGAACGCAGTGCCGCAGCATGTACAGTACGCCTCGATAAAGAGCCTGTAATTGAATATCTCAGCTCCAACATCACATTGCTCCAGCAGATGATTGAAGAGGGCTACGGTGACGCAGATACCCTGAAACGCCGTATCGGAAAAATGCAGGCCTGGCTTACAAAACCATCTCTTCTTGAACCCGATGCCGATGCAGAGTATGCTGAAGTTATCGAGATTGATATGAATACAATCACGGAACCTATTCTTGCCTGCCCTAACGATCCTGATGATGTCATGACGCTCACCGAGGTTCTTCGCGATGAAAAGAGGCCTAAAGTGATCGATGAAGTCTTTGTCGGAAGCTGTATGACCAATATCGGTCATTTCAGGGCTCTCGGGGAGATTTTAAGGAACAGGGGAGCTGTGCCGGTCAAACTCTGGATTGTGCCTCCTACGAAGATGGACATGAAAAAACTTACCGAAGAAGGCTATTATTCAGTTTTCGGCGCCTCAGGCGCCCGTATTGAGCCTCCAGGATGTTCACTTTGTATGGGTAACCAGGCAAGAGTTGCCGATAATGCAGTAGTTTTTTCAACCAGTACGAGAAATTTCGATAACCGGATGGGTACTGGCGCACAGGTATATCTTGGCTCGGCGGAGCTGGCGGCATTAAGCGCGCTTCTTGGTCATCTGCCCAACAAAGAAGAGTATATGGAGGTTTTTTCCCGGCATCTCACAGGTGACAAGGAAGAAAATATATATCGCTATTTGAATTTTGATGAGCTTGAAAAAGCTGAATTGGAGATGCTTGTAGAGTAAAAAAAACATTTATTGTGGCGGGATATCGAAATATTTTGCATATTCCGCCATACAGTAGTCTTTTGAAAAGTCGCTGTTTTTTTTTAATATTCGAGAGCTGATGAAGCTGTCAATTATCAAACAACAAAAATCATATCCTGCAATGAAAAAATTTCTCGTATTCCTCTTTCTTTTAAGCTCAGTTTCTTTCGTAGGCTGTGCAAAAAAAACTGAAGCTCCTGCAGAAGCTCCTGCAGCAGCACCTGCAGCACCAGCAGCAGAAGCCGCACCAGCAGCACCAGCAGCACCTGCAGCACCAGCAGCAGAAGCAGCACCTGCAGCACCTGCAGCACCAGCAGCAGAGGCAGCACCTGCAGCACCTGCAGCACCTGCAAAATAAGTTTCCGTTTATTCGGGCTCTTATCGCTAAAGAGACAGAACGAAAGTTCTGTCTCTTTTTTTTTAATTCAAATTTCAGGTAAAAAAAAAGACACAGTTGGTTTAACTGTGTCTTTTTTTTGCTGAGGAGGCAGGACTCGAACCTGCAATTGTCTGATCCAGAATCAGGTGCCTTACCAATTTGGCCACTCCTCAATAGCGTTGAGAATATATTAAAAAATTAATTATTCCAATTCCATTTTCTCTTTTTTCTTAAAGAAAAGTGAGAAGAACCGCAATGTCAATCGTTATTCCGGTAATGTAAAAGTGTGGCAAGTGTCGAAAAAAAAATCTCTGTTGAGGAGTTAAGGGCGCCTCTATTTATTCAAATGCGATGCATTAAAAAAACTGATTATTAATAACGTTACCTCCGAACGCTGTTTTTATCTTATAAATAACCGTGCGCCTGTAGGTTGGGGTGATTCCTGAACCCCAATAAAAATATTTCTCTGTATAGCGCATCGGGATAAAAAGTATGGCAGGTAAAAAAGGAAGTATCAGGGTCAGAAGAAATGCTGGGAGAAGATATCGGCTCGAGAGAAGAAAAATCGTTAAGTCGACTCTTTAAGAGAGTGGTGCACCCGAGAGGAGTCGAACCTCTAACCGTCTGATTCGTAGTCAGATACTCTATCCAGTTGAGCTACGGGTGCTTTTTTTATGTAGCGTGTACGGGATTCGAACCCGTGATCTTCGCCTTGAGAGGGCGATGTCCTGGGCCACTAGACGAACACGCCAGGTAGTTATAATTTCACAACCAGTGGGCCCTGTAGGACTTGAACCTACGACCCAGCGATTATGAGTCGCTTGCTCTGACCAACTGAGCTAAGGGCCCTCAATGCTTGGCTTTAGAGGCAGTTAATATAACGTTTCGTTGATAATATGCAAAAGAATAATCATTTTTCCAGCCCTGGTTAAAACTCGTTATACTTTTCACGGCTGATATCAGCTCCGAGGCTGTTCAGTTTCACTTCAATCTTCTCATATCCCCGGTCCAGATGGTACACCCTCAATACCTCAGTCGTTCCTTCGGCCACAAGCCCGGCAAGCACGAGGCTGGCTGATGCTCTCAGGTCGGTCGACATCACTTTCGTACCCGAAAGCTTTTGGGGACCGTGCACAATTGCCTGGTTTTTGCGGATTTCAATATGGGCGCCAAGTCTGTTCAGTTCAGGGATATGATTGAATCGTTCATGATATACCTTGTCAGTGATATTGCTTGTTCCCTCTGCCTGGGTCATCAGCGCTATCCATTGGGCCTGCATGTCGGTGGGAAAGGCAGGGTAAGGTTTTGCCGTGACATCAGTCGGCAAAAGCTTGTCAGGACTTTTCAGGGTAACACTGTTGACGGTCGTTTCAACACTGCATCCAGCCTGGACAAACTTTTTAAGAACAGCTTTCAGCTGTTCGGGTTCAACACCGTTTACCGTAATATCTCCCCCGGTTATAGCTGCAGCGGCAAGCAGTGTTCCTGCTTCTATACGGTCAAAAACATTATGAAATTCAACTGCATTGAGTGAATCGGTACCCTCTATTTCCAGCTCCGTAGTTCCTGTCCCTTTGATGGTGGCACCCATGGCGATGAGAAATTTGCAAAGGGTTTCAATTTCCGGTTCCGCTGCGGCATTGCTGATAGTCGTCCTTCCCTCGGCAAGCACAGCAGCCATTACGGCATTCCCTGTTGCCCCGACCGATGAAATGGGAAAATCGATATGTGCGCCATGGAGTCTGCCATCAGGAGCAGTTGCATCGATAAACCCGGTTTCAATAGTGATCGTAGCTCCGAGTTTTTCCATAGCCAGTAAATGAAGGTCTATCGGACGTGGGCCGAAAGCGCATCCTCCGGGAAGCGAAACCCTTGCATGGCCGAACCTTGCAAGCAGCGGCCCGAGCACATAGATTGAGGCTCTCATCTTTTTTACCAGCTCATACGGAGCCTGCAGACTTTCCACATGTCGTGATGAAACCTTCAGCGTGTTCCCTGAGAATGAGGTTTCAACCCCCAGGTGATGCAGAAGCTGGGTAAAGGTCAGAATGTCCTTCAGGTCCGGGATATGATGCAGTGTGAATGTTCCCTTTCCTGTTAGAAGTGTGGCTGCAATGATCGGTAGGGAGGTGTTTTTTGAGCCTGAGGCGGTAATGCTGCCGGAGATCCGGCGTCCGCCTCTAATGACAAGCTTGTCCATGTATTGATGCGATGATGAAAAACCGATATTTACAATTATTTCAGGTCACGAAAAACAAAAAATTTTTTTAATAACCCTTTGCGAAGAAAAGGTTTTTATCCTTTACCTTTAACAGGTGTTCTTCTAACGTTTCTCATTATTGTGTAACGCGTTTGAATTCAAGCTTAAGGACCTTCTATGACCCTTATCGTTTCGCCCCGCCTGTTCTCGATGGTTCTGCGGAGGCATATAGTGCGGTTGCTCTCTCTCTGGCTGCTGTTTCTGGCTTCTATGCCCCTCAATGCAGCCTCTGCGCCAAGGGTAAACAGTGAGATATTGAAAATCATGAAAGAGCGCACAGCCGTGGAGCAGAATCTCAATGTGCTTAAGCTGCAGCTGAAGGAGTACCAGACAAAACTGAACACCACCACGCGTAAGGAATCACAGTCGTTTAAAGCGCTTGAGAATATCCGCACACAGATTCTTATGCTTGAACGTATTATCAGTGAAAATCAGCACTACCTCGAAAAGCTTGACAGGGATATTGATCGGCTGCAGCATGATATACAGGGTAATCGCCAGGTTTACGGCAGGGTTTCCGATGATTTTCGCAGAACTGCTGTTTCAGTCTATAAATACGGGGGAACCAGGGATATTGAGCATGTCTTTGCTTCAGGCTCTGTGAATAAAGCCATTATGCGTGCCCAGTATATGGGATTTTTTACCAGAGCAGTGCGCCACAATGTTGATGAACTGCAAGAGGCAGCCCGGACGCTGGAAAGTAACCGTCTAGCACTCGAGCATACCTATAAGCAAAAAGCAGCAATGGTCAGGGAGCAGGAGCAGCAGTTAAAAAGCTGGTCAGCCAGTAAAAAAGAAAAAGAGGTGGTGCTTGATAACCTGAAAAAAAATAAGCAGGAATATGCAGCACAACTTGCCGATGTCCAGAAAAAACGTGCGCAGCTGCAGTCACGCATAGAGTCTCTGATTCTTGCTGAACAGCGGGCTGTGGAGCTTGAAAACATCCGGCAGCAGAAAATAGCTGAGGCCAGGCGGCGCGAAGCACAGCGAGTTGCTGCAAGGCAGCGGGAGGTAAAGCAACTCGAGGCAAAACGGCAGGAAGCAAAACGACGGGAGGCGTTGCGGCTTGCTGAAAAACGTCGCGAAACAAAACATCCTGAGAAGGAACGACTGCCTTTGAAGCCCGAAAAACACTTCGTGCAGGAACCTGTAATTACTCAAAAAGAGACAAAACAGCCGGAACAAGCTGAGCCGAGAGCCCCTGAGAAGGAGAGCGTTACTGTTGTGCCTGACGCGGGATTGCGTGAGCTTGAAAAAGTCTCTGCTGATTTTGACAATGCTGCAGGCTCTCTGCCATGGCCTGTACGCAATGGTGTTGTCGCTCACAAATTCGGAACAATTGAGGACAAGGATCTTAAAATCGTCACTACCAATAACGGTATTGATATCACTGTTCCGGCCAATACTCAGGTAAGGGCAGTCTCGGGCGGCAAAGTCGTTCAGATCGCTTTTCTTCCAACCTTCGGCAATATCGTTATTATCCGGCACCCTAAATCCTACCTGACCGTGTACGCTAATCTTGGCCAGTTGCATGTGGTCAAGGACGACCTTATCAAGTCACAGCAGCTCGTCGGGCTTTCGGGCAAAATGACGGAGGGAGGCTCAGTTGTTCACTTTGAAATATGGAAAGGCCGGGTTAAGCAGAATCCGGAAAAATGGCTTAGACGATAACCATTATGGGCATTAAAGAACTTTTTTCAGCGATTTTTACACTCTTGTTCCGATACAGAAAGTTCTGGCGCGACCTTAAAGAGGCTGCCCCGGAGGCGGAGTTCAATGTTCTGAAAGACTATGCCGCTCCTGTTATTGCCATTGTGCAGATAGCCAAGTTTCCTCTGATTGGTCAGCCTCGTCCGGCTATGATTTTTGCCATAGCTAATTTTCTGATCGATATTGCGGCACTCTACCTTATGATGGGAGGAGCGGCTTATCTGCTTTCCAGGGAGCGTTCCGAAAGGATAAAAGCCGGAATGGTAACGATTTTCTGTTACTCTATGACTCCCGTATGGATTTTCGAGCTTTTTTATTTTACCGGAAGCTGGAGTTGGCTTTTTGCTTTTCTTGCGCTAAGCTATGCTCTTGTGATCGCTAAAAACGGCCTGGCGGTCATGCTCGATTTCGAAGTCGCCGTCCCGGTTAATGTCCTGCGAAATACAGCCTTGTTTGTTGTGACGGTCAATACTTCCGTCTTTTTGCTGATCAGGGCTGTTATGCGATTGTTTAACTTTTAGATGCCCTTTATAGAATGAAGGTTCAGGAACTCCATCTCGATTACGCTATTGTTGAAGATATTCTTAAGGCATTTCTTCTCAATGAGATACGCAAGTTCGGTTTCAACTCCATTGTGCTTGGCCTTTCAGGCGGTATAGATTCAGCGGTAGTGTGTGAACTTGCCGTTCGTGCGCTGGGCCCCGACAATGTTCTTGCTCTCAAGATGCCCTATGCCTCCAGCAGTCCTGATAGCCTTGAGCATGCTGAACTCATGATCCGCAAGCTTGGTATACGGGCTGAAGAGGTTTCCATTACGCCGGTTGTGGACGCTTTTTTCTCTACAGTCCCCTCCGGTCAGCTGTTGAGACGGGGCAATATTATGGCCCGCACCAGAATGGTTTTTCTCTATGATGTTTCTGCTCGTGACGGGCGTCTTGTTGCCGGAACAAGCAATAAAACCGAGTTACTCCTCGGTTATGGCACCATGTTCGGCGATATGGCTTCTGCCGTCAATCCCATTGGCGATCTCTATAAAACCCAGATAAGGGGCCTTGCACGCCATCTTGGCATTCCTGAAGAACTTATTGTAAAAGCCCCGTCGGCAGATCTCTGGGAAGGGCAGAGCGATGAGGATGATCTTGGTTTCAGTTATGAAGCAGTAGATCTTCTTCTTTTTATGATGCTTGAAAAAAGAATGGACAAGCAGGCTGTTCTTAACGAAGGTATCCCTGAACCCTTTTACGACCGGGTAAGGAAAATGGTAGTCCGAAACCAGTACAAACGCATGATGCCTGTCATTGCCAAAATTTCAGGCCGTACCCCCGGCATAGATTTCCGCTACGCCAGAGACTGGCAGGAAGTTAAATAATATAGGTCCTATAGGTCTCATAAGTCCTATAGGACCTATTCTTGCTCTTCCCTCAAAAAGATCTGAGAATAGTATCAACCAGAAAATGCTTGTCATCTTTTCCCGGATAATCGGTCGTGTAGTGCAATCCTCTTGACTCCCGACGCTTTATCGCGCTTTCAATGATCAGGCTGGCAACCTTGATGATGTTTCTCAGTTCGAGGATCTGAGTGGTGATCTTTGTTTTTTTGAAGTATGACTCAGTCTCTTCCTTGAGAAAGTCCATTCTTCTTTTTGCCCGTTGCAGTCTGAGATCACTCCGCACAATACCGACATAATCGTTCATGACCTGCTGGGCTTCCCGCTTGTTGTGTGAAACAAGAATCCACTCCTCGGGATTGACGGTTCCGGTATCGTCCCAATCAGGAAAGTCGATGGTATTGTTTAAGCCGGAGAGCCGTTCACGGATATCGCCGCATGCCCTCCATGCAAACACAAGAGCTTCAAGCAGAGAGTTGCTTGCAAGACGGTTTGCCCCGTGAACCCCTGTACAACTGGTCTCACCGCATGCATAAAGACGGTTGATGGTGGTTCGGCCCTTGTCGTCCGTACGAATGCCTCCGCATGAATAGTGAGCTGCAGGCACAACGGGAATCATCTCCCTGGTCATATCAATTCCAAAGCCAAGGCAGGTCTCGTAGATATTGGGAAAATGTTCCTTTGTTTTTTCGGGATCGATATGGGTTACATCAAGAAAAACACAATCCTCACCACTTTTTTTGATTTCCGAGTCGATGGCCCGGGCAACAATATCCCGAGGGGCGAGATTCTGGCGTTTATCATACTTATGCATGAACTCCTGACCATTTTTCAGCTTCAATACCCCTCCGAATCCCCGAACGGCTTCAGAAATCAGAAATGATTTTGCTTTCGGATGGAACAGCGAGGTTGGATGAAACTGGATAAACTCCATATTGGCAATTTCAGCACCGGCCCTGTATCCCATGGCCACGCCGTCTCCGGTGGCAATTTCAGGGTTTGTCGTGTAAGGATAGACATGGCCAAGGCCGCCTGAAGCAAGAATGGTGATTTTAGCAAGAATCTTTTTTGGCTTCCGCTGCATCGAGTCAAGGACGTAGGCCCCGTAACAGCTGATATCATTTGTTTTGATCCCGAGGTGATGCTGAGTCAGCAGCTCAATGGCAAAATGGTGCTCAAGCAGGGTGATGTTGGGATGGCTGTTGATGCGGTTGAGCAGTGCGGTTTCAACCTCTTTTCCTGTCAGGTCCTGTGCGTGAACAATTCTGCTCCTTGAGTGGCCGCCCTCTTTGCCCAAGTGAAGATTGTTATGGTCAGATGTTGTAAAGTTCACGCCAAGTTCTGTAAGCCGCCTTATGTGCTGAGGTCCTTCCTTCACCATAAGCGATACCATTTCCTCATTGCACAGTCCGGCACCGGCTTCGAGGGTATCGGCAATATGAAGTTCGGAGCTGTCGTTGTCATCGATGGTAGCGGCAATTCCTCCCTGGGCCCAGTTGGTATTGGAGGTGGAACTTTCCTTTTTTGTGATGATCGTCACGTGGGCGTATTCAGCCATATGAATGGCAAAATAAAGCCCTCCAATGCCGCTTCCGATTACCAGAACATCTGTCTTGATTGATTCAGTCATAACCGCGATGCACCTCTATTGTTAAAGGTTACTCAGTAGAATCCTTATTCTCCACAATAACAAACGGGGAAAAGGGCTGCTAATGTGCCTCTTCCCCGTTCAGCAAGCCTCTTTATTGTGTATTGGTTTTGTTAACCCGGCCCGTATTCATTACGGCAGGAGAACCGCACACGAAATGACCGTTGTCCAAAGGCCGTTTTCGCCTTCAGCAGTCTGTGTGATATTGTAGGAATTAATAATTTTGCCGCTCATTTTATAAATACCCTCACGCTCATCCCAATCCTTGTTTGGATCAAACTCAATGCCAAGGGTGGTTGCCAGCATTGTTGCCGCCAGATCTTCAGCATACTCTCCGGCCTGCTCGGCAGATTCTCCGAACGGATGGTGCTCAGAGAGATAACCGTACTGCGTTTCATCAGCGGGAATGGCAACACCGACTGAAGCTGCAATAAGGCGATTATATTCATTGGTTGAATTACGGGCCATGACCGCAAAAGTGATCTGACCTGCAGAGAGATGCTTCAGGCCTTCTTCAACGGTTATGCGTTCACACTGAGGAGGAAAAATACTTGAAACAGTAACCAGGTTGCATTTTTCAATTTTGGCCTCTCTCAGGGCAAGCTCGAATGAGGAGAGATATTCTTTGTGCCTTCCCACACCTTTAGTGAAAAAAACTTTTGATGGGACAAATGACAATGCCGTGCCTCCGGATTTATATGTTGCTTAAATCGTTTACAGGTTCGAAATTGACGAATTATATAAAAAAGAGGTGGCAATCAAAATGTTTTTCTTGTGGCCACTTTAAAAAACTTTCTTTTTCCGACTTTGATAATTTTCGGCTCAATTTCGAGGGCAATGGACTCGTGGATTCCTTCAACTTTGTTGTCGCCCACAAGCACCGATTTCTGCTCAATCATTCTTCTTGCCTCGCTTTTCGAGACCGCAGCTCCAAGAGTCATCAAAAGCTCGATAATAGGCATCGACTCTTCGTCAAATTCCACGAGTTCAAGAGTGTCCGGTGCTTTTTTATGAATAAAAACCTGGTCAAAATGGGTTTCAGCGCCTTCTGCATCCTCTTCTGAGTAGTAAAGCGCTACAATTTTTTTAGCCATCGCCCGTTTGGCCGTTCTCGGGTCTGTTTCCCACGTCGCAAGAATTTCCGGGACGACAGTGTCGGCAGCCGGCAGAAGAAGTTTGCAGTAGGTCTCAATAAGCGTATCCGGAATTGAGAGCGACTTGCCGTACATGTCGGCAGGGGAGTCGTTAAAACAGATTGCATTGCCGAGTGATTTCGACATTTTCTCCTTTCCGTCAGTCCCCACAAGGAGCGACATGGTTATGCACACCTGGGGAGGTATTCCATACTCCCTTTGCAGATCCCTTCCGACAAGGAGGTTGAATTTCTGGTCTGTTCCGCCAAGCTCAACATCGTTTTTCAGGTGTACTGAATCCATACCCTGGGCAAGCGGATAGAGAAATTCGTGAATGGAAATAGGTTCCTGGGCGCGATAGCGCCTCTCAAAATCATCACGCTCAAGCATCCGGGCCACCGTGTAATGGCTTGAGAGTTTTATGACATCTGCGAAACTCATTTTCCCGAGCCAGTCGGCGTTATAGCAGATGGTTGTTTTTTGAGGGTCAAGAATTTTCGAAGCCTGCTCAAAGTAGCTTAAACCGTTTTCCCGGGCCTCTTCAGCTGAAAGCTGAGGCCTTGTTTTGCTTTTCCCCGAAGGATCACCGATCATGGCTGTAAAGTCGCCGATAATCAGGATGGCTTCATGCCCGAGATCCTGAAACTCCCTGAGTTTACGCAGAACAACCGAGTGCCCCAGGTGCAGGTCAGGGCGTGAAGGATCGGCTCCAAGTTTTACCTTGAGCGGTTTGCGAGTGTTTATGCTTTGGAGAAGTTTTTGTTCGAGTTCGTCGACACTGATAATTTCAACTACATTGCCAACAATAATATCAAGTTGTTCCTTTACAGATGGAAAAGGCATGGATTCCCGTTTTTTTGTTTAGGGCACCTCTATTTATTCAAATGGGATGCATTAAGAAAATTGATTATCAAAACTATACCTCCGCCCATGTATGGTTGGGCTGATTTCTGAGACCCAAGAAAACTCCGCCCTATGTAGGTTGGGGTGATTCCTGAACCCCAACAAAACAAAAGTTGCCCTTTAGTATTGTTTTTTTATCTGCTCCATCTGCCGCTGGTTTTCCCTTGTCTTTATGGTTTCCCGCTTGTCGTAGAGCTTTTTGCCTTTGGCAATGGCAAGGTCAATCTTGAGCAGCCCTTTCGAGTTGAAAAAAGCTTTCAGGGGTACCAGGGTCAATCCCTTTTCATTGATCTTGGTCAGGATTTTCCGGATTTCAGCCTTGTGCAGCAGCAGTTTTCTGCTTCTTTTCGCTTCAATCATTTCTATATGGTTATGCTCGTAGGGAGTAATCTGCATATTCTCCAGCCATACCTCATTATGATGGATAATGGCAAAGCTGTCGCTGAGGCTGGCCTTTCCAAGCCGCACAGATTTTACCTCGCTCCCGAAAAGCTGGATCCCCGTAACAATGGTATCGAGTATCTCAAACTCAAAGCGGGCCTTTCTGTTCTGTATGGCCTTTACGTATTCCTGTACCTGTTGTTTTTTCGCCACCGTGACCTTCAATAATTTTCCGTTTCCAAATATGCAACTGAACCTCAGACCGCCTGAAACTGAGGCCGCAGATCACTACAGGGAAGATCAGTCTTTATCCTGAGTTTTACAAGGGAACAGCTATTCCACCTGAAGGAAACTCCCCATGTCATCCCGAAACGCAGTGAGGGATCTATTAAGCGCTTCACAGAAAATGATTCCGTAATAAAACATACCAGAAACAAAACACGTAGGGGCGACCCTTGTGGTCGCCCTGAACAT
>Ga0209083_1001042_pt1 | contig 34341 bp, 24 predicted proteins | sample AM7aDNAmetaG_FD_184132 | JGI IMG/M metagenome (GOLD analysis project Ga0209083, IMG submission 184132) | Freshwater microbial communities from Finland to study Microbial Dark Matter (Phase II) - AM7a DNA metaG (SPAdes) (version 3) | ecosystem: Environmental > Aquatic > Freshwater > Lake ... | reverse complement strand
CGCGCGCATCCTCGAGCACCGCGAGCAGGGCACCGAGCTCAAGAAGCAGGCCGTGCTGTTTCGCGCCCAGCATCATTCGATGTCGCTCGAGATGGAGCTGTCCCGCCGCAACATCCCCTTTCACAAATACGGCGGGCTGCGCTTCGTCGAGATGGCGCACGTCAAGGACCTCGTGTCCTTCCTGCGCCTCGCCGAGAACCCACGCGACGCCATGGCCGGTTTGCGCGTGCTCGGGCTGGTGCCCGGCATCGGGCCGAAGACGGCGGCCACGCTACTCGAAGCGCTCGGCGCCGCCGCCGGCGACTTTCAGGCGGCGTGGGCGGGCGCCCACCTGCCAGAGCCCGCGCGCTCCGCCTGGTCGGCCGTGGTCGAGCTCTTCGCGACGCTCGCCGTCGCCGGTCCCGGCGAGGTGCCGGCCCAGGTCCACGCCGTGCGCAGCGTGTACGGGCCGCTGCTCGAGCGCCGCTACGACAACGTGCAGGCGCGCCTCCGCGACCTCGAGCAGATCGAGGCGCTCGCGGCGCGCTCCCGCACGCGCTCCGAGTTTCTCGCCGAGCTGGTCCTCGACCCGCCTTCTTACACGCAGGAGCTGGCGGGCCCACCGCTGCTCGACGAGGACTACCTCATCCTCTCCACGATGCACTCGGCCAAGGGCCTCGAGTTCGACGTCGTCTACGTCATCCACGCCGCCGACGGCAACATCCCGTCAGATATGGCCACGGGCAGCAGCGCCGAGATCGAGGAAGAACGCAGGTTGTTCTACGTCGCCTGCACGCGCGCCCGCGAGCAGCTCTACGTCACGCACCCGCTGCGCTACTACACGCAGCCGTGGGCCAAGGCCGACACGCACGGTTACGCGCAGCGCTCGCGTTTTCTCACGCCCGCCGTGCTCGCGCACTTCGAGCAGGTGCAGACCGGGCCCGAGCAGGCGGAGGGCGACGAGGGCCCGCTCGGCCGCGTCACAACGGCCTCCATCCGCGCCGGCGTGCGCGCGCTGTGGGAGGCGCCCGCCGAGGCGTGACCCACGCGGGGCGCCGGCCGGGCAAGGCCGGGCTCGGCGGTCAACGTTGTCCCGGCAGCAGCGCCGGGTTTCTCAGGCCGCACGGCAGCGTCGGCGCCGATCTCTCGCTGGTCATCATGATTCGCGCCACACGACCGTCCCCGTCGCTCAGGCGCCGGTGAGCCACGAATGGGGCGCCCGGCGGGGGCACGGCCGGCAGCGCTCTCGGCGGGCGGCCGCGGCGGCCGCGGCGGCCGCGACGCGGGGTAGTGCGAAAAGGGAAGACAAGGATTCCCTGACTTACGCCTCGCATGCGGCCGTCCGCAGGCTCGCTCGCTCAGGGGGAAGACAAGGATTCCTTGTCTTCCCTCGCAGTACTACCTCGCCGCGGCGACTCCAGCGGCTCGTGCGGGTGCGGCGGGTGCGGCGGGTGCGGCGCGCCATGTCCGCCTTTTCGCCGCTCGTCGATCCGGAGGCTGGACGCGCAACCGGACGGAAGCGGATGGTCATGCCCCGCCAACCGGCTGGAGGCCGCGGGCCGGAGCCTGCGCCGCTTCAAGAACCTCATGTGCCTCGCTTCCGCCGTGAACCTCGTGGCGGCGGCGCCGGGGATCTGAGTCTCCGTCGCCCTCAACGGTCAGCCCGGCCCGCCAAAGAGCGCCGGCGGCCGGCGCACCTGGATCTCGTGCGGGGAGCGGATCGGCGGGGACATCGGCGACACTGTCGTACAATGCCGGTGGCGGCGAGCGGGCGACGAGCGTGAGTGGCCGTCCGACGACAGCACCGCATGCTGCCATCCGTTGAGGCAGGTGTACGAACAGATTCGCGGGGAGAGCCTCGCGGCACGGGGCCGCATAGGCCGGCAAAGGAGGGCACGCAATGATCACCACCCGCAGGTCGACGGCTTGGCTCCTGACGACCGCGCTCCTCACGGCGGCGGCACTCCTCCCGGCGGCGCTCCTCCTGCTTGCCGCCGCCCCCGCCCACGCCGCCGTGTGGGTGATCCCGGCCTCAGAGCGCGCCTTCCCGAAGACGCCGCCCGGCCACGTGCAGTCCATCGCCCTCGACGCCGCCGGCAACGAGTATGAGGGCGCGCAGGTCGTGGTGCGCGGCGCCGCGGCCCGCGACGTGAGCGTCGGCTGGGCGACCGGCAGCGATGTGCTGATCACTGAGAACGCGACGTTGTCGCAGGTCGCCTACGTGCACGTCACCCACCCCTCCACCGATACGCACCTGCCGGCCGGCGACTACCCCGACCCGCTGCTGCCGCGGGACTTCGGGGCGACGGTGCGCCTGCCCGCCGCCACCGCGGCTCTCTACGTGCTCGTGCACGTGCCCTACGGCACGCCGGCGGGCACCTATAGCGCCACTCTGCACGTCGTCAACGGCGGCGAGGCGGCCGACCTGCCGATGCGCCTCCGCGTATGGGGTTTCGGCTGGAGGCGGCTGAGCACGCACAGCGCCTTCGCCCTGAGCACGCGCGCCATCGAAACCAGCCTGCGCGGCAGCATCGGCTTCAGCGGCGAGCACAAGCAGCAGATCCTCACCGCCTACTACTCGATGCTGCTCGCCCACGGCGTGACGCCGATGCCGCCCAATGCGCTACCGAACGCCTCCGGCGACGGCTCTTTCAACGCGGAGCGCTACGCCGCCGCGCTCGAGCCCTGGGCCGACGCGGCCGGCCTCGACTTCCCCGACGTGCAGATTCCCTGGTACCGCTGGTTCCCTTGGAGCATGGCCGCCGGCTCCGCGGCTGAGCCGCGCCTGCTCACCTACCTCACGCAGGTGTGCCGCGTGTTCAAGGACAACGGCTGGCAGAACAAGGCCTTCGCCTACGTCATCGACGAGCCCACGAGCACGAAGAGCGAGCGCGCCGTCGAGAGCTATGCGAAGCTCCTGCATCGCGCCTCGGCGCAGGCCGGCTTCCGCTGCCGCTACCTGCTCACCGACGAGCCGCGGCCCACCTCGCTGGGCGGCAGCAAGACGGCCAACAGCTTCCTCTTCGACGACGTCGACATCTGGTGCCCGCGCTACTACTACTTCTTTGGCCGCGTCCCGGCGCTTCGCGCCCGGCGGGCCGCCGGTCAGGAGATCTGGTGGTACACGTACGCCAACTCGGCGGCCGCCGTCAACCCCGGCTATCTCATCGAGAAGCCGCTCGCCGACCAGCGCGTCTTCGGCTGGCTGATGGAGGAGTGGAACGTGGACGGCCTGCTCAACTGGGGCACCAACCGCTGGGGCGACGCGCTCACCGGCAACGGCTGGCGCGACCCCTACAAAGACCCGCTCTCGTACCGCAAGCCGCTGCCCGACGGGCGCGTCGCCAACGGCGACACCTGCCTCATCTACCCCGGCTACTACCCGCGCTACGGGCTCACCGACCCGCTCGCCGGACCGGTCTCTTCGCTGCGCCTCGAGGCGCTCCGCGACGGCTTCGAGGATCGCGAGTACCTGCGGCTCGCGGCGCGCACCAGCGGCGGCGCGGCCTTCGTCAAGAAGGTCGCCGCCCAGGTGGCCTGGTACCCCTACCCCATTCGCCAGGCCAACGTCTTCGACTTCCCCAAGTACGCGACGAAGGCCGGGGTCTTCGAGCGCGCGCGCACGCAGCTCGCGCAGCGCATCGAGGCAAGCCAGTAGGCAGCGCGAGGCCGACGCGTCGGGCGCCGCGGTCAGCGCGCTCGTCACGAGCGGGCCGTTGGAGTGATGGTGTTGGCGCTGTGAGAGGACGAACCACACCGGCCCACGGGGCGATATCGACCTGCTCGACCTCCCCGCGCCGCGGCTGAGGGTCTACCCCGCCGCGGCGTCGCCGCCGTCGCGCTTGGCGGCGTAGAGCGCTTCGTCGGCGCGGCGCAGCAGATCGTCGGGGAGGTCGCCCGAGGTCCACTGCGCGACTCCGCCGCTGACCGTGACGCTGCGCTCCTCGAGCGCCGTGCAGGAGCGCACCGCCGCGAGCAGCCGCTCGGCGAGGCCGCGGGCCCCACCGAGCTCCACGCCCGGCAGCAGCACGCTGAACTCGTCGCCGCCGAGCCGGCCCGGCAGATCCTCGGCGCGGCACAGGTCGATGAGCAGCGCGGCGAAACTCGCAAGCACCTCGTCGCCGGCCCTGTGACCGGCGCTGTCGTTGACGCGTTTGAGGCCGTCGAGGTCGAAGCTCACGAGAGACAGGGGGCTGCCGTGACGGCGGGCCAGCGAGACCGCCTTCTCCAGAGACTGATAGAAGGAGCGTCGGTTGGCGAGGCCGGTGAGATGATCCGTGGCCGCGATGCGCGTGATGGTGGCGTTGGCCTCTTTGAGCGCGGCGGCCTCGACTACCAGCTCATCGTTCAGGCGGGCCAGTTCCTCCTGCGCACGCTTGCCCTCGGTGATGTCCTGGATCGTTCCGTACAATCCCTCAACCCGTCCCTGGTCGTCACGAGCGGCGCCGCCAAACGCGTTCACCCATCGGGTGGCCCCGTCCGGGCGGATGAGCTCCAGCTCGAGCTCGTAGGGTTCGCCGGTCTCCAGGGCCTTCTCGACCGCAGTCTGCAGCCGGCTCCAGCTGACCGGAGCGTAGATCCCGGAGTGCTCCGCATAGGTCGGAGCCGGGAGCATAGGGTCACGTCCCGCGATGCGGCAAAGTTCGTCCGTCCAGGTGACGGTGTCGGTGTCGGCTGCCCACTGCCAGACGCCGATGTGCGCCAGACGATGTGCTTCCCGGAGCCGCTCCTGGCTCTCCCACAGCTCCTCTTCCGCCCGCTTGAGGTCGGTGACGTCGTGGGCGTAGACATGCACGCCGACCACGTCGCCCTCGGCGTCCAGCGTTCGCGTGTGGACCGACGAGTACCAACGCGTCCCGGCGGGCATATCCGCGCGGTCCAGAAACTCGAGCGGCTCAGGCGAGGCCGCGACCTCAAGGATCCGCGCGAGATAGGAGGCGCCGGCCTCGTCGCCGAACAGTTCGGTGTAGGACTTGCCGATGAAGTCCTCGGCGTCGCCTCCGCCAAGATTCTGGACCGCCCGCCGATTGAGCATCAGCAGGCGGCCGTCGAGGCTCCAATAGGCGACCCCGACACCGCCGTGCTCGAGGATCAGGCGTTGTCGCTCGTCGCTCTCGCGCAGCGCCTCCTCCGCCCGCTTGCGCTCCGTCTGGTCGATCATGACGCTGAGGTAATACTGCCGCCCCTGGCTCTCGATGATCTCCCCGGAGAAGAGGCCGTCAAGGATGGTGCCGTCCTTGCATTTGACCTTGAGCAGGCCATCCCTGACGCGGCCCCGGGCCTGCAGCGGCGCGGCTATCTCCGGCTGCTTCTCCGGCTCGGCGAAGAGGTTCATCTCATCGGCGGTACGGCCGAGGACCTCCTCGCGGGAGTAGCCGAGCGTGTTCACGAAGGCCTCGTTGACCTCGGTGAAGCGGCGCTCCGGCAGGCTGCCCAGCGCCATCGCAGCCGGGTTGCCGTGGAACAGCCGCTCGAACTTCTGCAGCGCCTCCCGCTCTGTGGTGAGGTCCTTGGAGACGCCGAAGACGCAGGCGGCGCCGTCCCACCGGCCGAGCCACACGCGGGTCTCGACCGGGACCAGCGCCCCGGACTTGCTCTGCAACGGCAGGGGGCTGCTCTCCGGTTCGCCCCTGAGCACGGCGGCGAAGATCGCTTCGGCCTCGCCGCGCTTCTCGGCGGGGTACAGGTCGAGAACCTGCAGCGTCGTGATCTGGGCGGCGCTGTAGCCCAGCTTCGTCGAGGCGACGCTGTTCGCCGAGACCAGCCGGCCGTCGGGAGCGGCCACGACGATGATGTCCTCGACGGCGTCGAAGAAGGCGCGGAAGTTCTGCTCGCTCTCGGCCAGCTGAGAGGTGCGCGCGAGCACACGCTCTTCGAGGACGTCGTTGAAACGGCGGATCTCTTCCGCGGCGGCGACCTGCGCGTCGACGTTGGAGAAGGTCATCCGGTAAGAGAGTGTCTCGCCGCCGACGGCGCGCTGCGGTCGGCTCTCGAGGCGCGCCCAGAAGTGGGCTGGAGCCGCTTCGGCGGTCGCTCTTGCGCCGGCGCGCCGCAGGCGCACCTCGCAGGTCTGCGGCTCGCCGGTCCGCTTGAGCATCTCGAAGTGCCGGTAGTACGCGTCCTGATCCGCCGCGAGGACGAAGGCGGTGAACGGCTGCCGGACGAGCTGCTGCCGCTCCACGCCCAGCTGGCGCGCGGCGGTGAAGTTGGCGTCGTCGACGATGCCTTTGTCGCTCAGGTTGAGGTAGCCCACCGGCGCCAGGTCGAAGAGCTCGAAGTACTTCGCGCGCTGAGCCTCCAGCTCGAGCTGGGCACGGCGCAGCTCCTCGTTTTGCATCTCGAGCTCGATCTGGTGGACGCCGAGCTCGTGGAGAAGAGCGGCGGCTTCGAGGGGCGCGGGGGCGGGGGCTTCGGGGCGCGCCTCGTACTGCTCTTCGGCCCGCCGACGCAGATCGCCGGCCGCGTCCGGCGCGGCCTTCTTCTTGCGCGGTAGCCGGGCGCCGGCCATCAGGCGGAAGGGTCGATGCGGAGAGCCGTGAGCTGCGGGAGGCGCCGCTTCTCGGGAGCCTGGGCGAAGGCGAAGTCAGCGAGCTTCTTCTGGGGCAGCACCGTGACCAGCAGTTCCGGCAGGTCGGCCAGTGTGCGTTCAGAGGTCCGCATGCGTCGTCCCCTCACATCGCCGCCCCTGCCTCGACGCTGACGCAGATGGCGGTCGGCCATACTGTCAACGCCCGCAATAAAGGGAGGTGGTAATCATACCACCTCCCTCTTGAGATACCCCGCAGGTTCGCGTGGCAAGCATGAGCATGTCGCCTCGCGGAGTCGAGCAGGCTGGGCCGATTCGCCTGCCCGCCGGCAGCGATCGGCTTGGGGGCTCTTCTCGGTCGTCGCGCCCGCGGACATGGGCCGGCCGCCGGCCGCCTCTGCCCTACCGCGTTGCCGGCTTCACGACCAGCGTGCTTGAGCCGGCTTTGGCCTGCATCCGGCCGGCGTAGTCGATGCACGTCACGCGCCACGTGTAGCGGCCGGCCGGCAGCGTCAGCCGCACCTCGTGCTTCTCGGCAGAGCCGGTCGGCCTGAAGCCGGCGACGACCGTCTTCTTCAGCTTGTGCTTTGCGTCGTAGATCAGCAGCGAAACCCTGGCCCGCGGCACGCCCGGGTCGGTGACCGTGAAACGGAAGGTCGCGGCCGCGCCCTTGCGCACCTTGGGCGCGTTCAGCGCGCTCGTCACCGGGCGCGCCGTCGGCGTGAACCCGGCGCCGCCACCGTCGCCGGTGCGCAGCACGAGCCCGTCGCCGCCGACCGCCCAGGCGGAGAGCGCGTCGCGGGCCGCCATCTGGCCCGCCGCCGACGTCACGCCGAGGTCCTGCTGCGTCCAGGTCTGCCCGCCGTCCGTCGTGTGCAGGATGATCGCCCAGCCGAACCCGCCCGGCCAGCACGAGCCGACCGCCCAGCCGTTCTGCGCGTCGACGAAATCGATGCCGCTGAAATCGACGTTCGCGCCGACCGCGGCGGCCTGCCGCAGCCAAGTCGTGCCACCGTCGGCGGTGTGGAAGATCTTGCCGTTCTGGCTGACCACCCAGCCCGCGCCGCCGGGAAGGAAGCTGCAGTCGAACAAGAGAGCGTCGGGATCCGGCGTCACGTCCTTCCAGGTGGCGCCGCTGTCGGCGGTGACATAGCACCGGCCGCCGTAGAAGTCCTCGTTCCCCTGGGGGCCGCACACCCAGCCGTGGGTGGCGTCGGTGAAGCTCAGACCGGTGAGGTAGACGTCGTCCGGAGCGGCGACGCTCCTTGCCCAGGCGGCGCCGCCGCTGGTGGTCGAGTACAGCTCGCCGCTATCACTCGTGACGTAGCCCACCGACGAGGTCGGAAACTGCACCGAAAGCAGACCGTGCTGCCCATCGAGAGCGGCGTCTTTCCAGGTGAGGCCGCCGTCCGCGCTGGCCAGCAGCAGCGGTGACTGCCGGTCGCCGCTGCCGTAGTCGGCGCCCACGGCCCAGGCGTGCTGCGCGTCGCTGAAAGCGACTCCGTCGAGGACGCCGTAGCGATCGGCGATGGCAACCTCCGCCCACGTCGCGCCGCCGTCGCCGGTGCGGTAGATGGCCGGCCGTACCTTGAGATGCTCGTCAACGTCGCCCACGGCGAGGCCGACCGCCCCATCCAGCATGGCGACGTCGCTGAAGAACAGGGCATGGGAAGCGCCGGCGACCGTGGCGCGCTGCCAGCCTTCGGCGGCGCGCGCCGCGGCGGACCCGGCGCCCGCCAGGGCGGCCACCAGGACGATGGTCGTCACGAACAGTAGTGGCAGCGTACGCCTCATGGGGCACCTCCTCCCCCGCGCGCCGCGCGAGGGTCATCGTGCGCGCCGCCCTCGGTCGGATCCACCGCGACGGTGGCGCCGGGCGACGGTCCTTTTGAGCTTACCATCGGCCCTGTCATCGACCGTCGTTGACGCGAACTTGAGCCGGGCCGGAGCAGCGCAGGCGCGCGCGGACGCGTCCCGGCGCGAGCGGCACGCAGCGGCAGCCGGCGTCGCGCCGGCCCGAGGAGGCGGCGCGCGCAGACTTGCACGCGGGCACGGTCCGCCGTAGTATGCAATCGTGTTATCCTTCCAGTTCGCCAATTGCATCAGAGGTGACTCCATGCCGCAGCCGGAAACCGTGCCCGCCCTGCTCGCCGAGCTCGACGGCGCGTCCGCCGAAGAGGTGCTCGCCGCCGCCGCCGGGCGCTTCGGCGGGCGCGTCGCCTTCGCCTCGTCGCTGGGGCTCGAAGACCAGGTCCTCACGGCGATGATCGCCGAAGCGCAGCTTGACATCCCGATCTTCACGCTCGACACCGGGCGCCTCTACCCCGAAACCTACGATTTGATCGCGCGCACGAAGGAGCGCTACGGCGCGACCATCCACGTCTACTTCCCCGCCGCCGGCGACGTCGAGGACATGGTCGACGCGGGCGGCGTCAACCTCTTCAGGGGCAGCATCGAGGCGCGCAAGCGCTGCTGCGAGATCCGCAAGGTGAGGCCGCTGCGGCGCGCGCAGATCGAGCTCGACGCCTGGATCTGCGGCCTGCGCAGCGGCCAGGGTGCGACCCGCCAGAAGGTCGAGACGGCCGAGTGGGACGCCGCCGCCGGCATGGTCAAGATCAACCCGCTGGCGGCGTGGGACGAAGCGCGCGTGTGGGACTACGTGCGCGCCCACGACGTCCCGTACAACCCGCTGCACGACGCGGGCTTCCCGAGCATCGGCTGCGCGCCCTGCACGCGCGCCGTGCCGGCGGGTGAGGACGCGCGCTCCGGGCGCTGGTGGTGGGAGGGCGCCGCGCAGCGCGAGTGCGGGCTGCACCAGCGTGCCGGCGGAGCCGCCTCGTGAACCAGCTCGAGACCCTCGAAGCCAAGAGCGTCCACATCCTGCGCGAGGCCTACCGCGCGCTCGGCAACGTCTGCATGCTGTGGTCGATCGGCAAGGACAGCACCGTGCTGCTCCACCTCGCGCGCAAGGCCTTCTTCGGCCACGTGCCGATCCCGCTGGTGCACATCGACACCGCCTACAAGATGCCCGAGATGATCGCGTATCGCGACCAGCTCGCGCTCGAGTGGCGTCTCAACCTCGTCGTTGGTCAGAACCGCGAGGCGCTGAGGGAGAAGCAGACCTTCCCCGACGGCAACGTCGACCGCATCGCCTGCTGCCGCAACCTCAAGACGATGGCGCTCAAGCACACCCTCGACGGCGAATGGCCGCGCCTGCGCATGGATCACGACCGCGGCGAGCTCGTCGAGGACGCCGACCTGTCTCCGTACACCGGCGTGATCGTCGGGGTGCGCGCCGACGAAGAGGGCTCGCGCTCCAAGGAACGCTACTTCTCGCCGCGCGACGTCGAGAACGACTGGAACGTGGACGACCAGCCGCCGGAGCTGTGGCGCTACTTCAAGACCGACTTCGAGCCCGGCACGCACGTGCGCGTGCACCCGCTGCTCGACTGGACGGAGCTCAACGTGTGGGAGTACATCGAGCGCGAGAGCATCCCCGTCACGTCACTCTACTTCGACAACGGCGAAGGCATCCGCTGCCGCTCGCTGGGCTGCTGGCCGTGCACGACGCCGGTGCGGTCCACCGCCACGAACGTCCCCGAGATCATCGAGGAGCTGCGCAGCGGCAAGTTCAGCAACATCGCCGAGCGCAGTGGCCGCGCCCAGGACAAGGACGACGGCGGCGGCCTGGAGTCGCTGCGCCGCGGGGGGTACATGTGAATAGCCGCCGCAGGCCTGCTATCGAGCGGGGCGCCGAAGGGGCACCGCGCTGCGCGCCGGCCGAGAACGCTTCCGCAGCGCGCCGGGCCCCAGTCTTCGTGTCCCCCGACCTCGAGCGCCTGGACATCGTCGCCGTGGGGCACGTGGACCACGGCAAGAGCACCGTCATCGGCAGGCTCATGGCCGACACCGGCTCTCTGCCCGAGGGCAAGCTCGAGCAGGTCAAGGCGATGTGCAAGATCAACGCGCGGCCGTTCGAATATGCCTTTCTGCTCGACGCGCTCAAGAACGAGCAGGCGCAGGGCATCACCATCGACACCGCCCGCTGCTTCTTCAACACGCCCAACCGGCACTACATCATTCATGACGCCCCCGGCCACGTGGAGTTCCTCAAGAACATGATCACCGGCGCCTCGCGCGCCCAGGCGGCGCTGCTCGTGATCGACGCCCACGAGGGCGTGCGCGAGAACTCCAAGCGCCACGGCTACATCCTCTCGATGCTCGGCATCCGCCAGATCGCCGTGCTCGTCAACAAGATGGATCTGCTCGCCTGGGACCAGGCGGCGTTCGACGCGGTCACGCGCGAATACGCCGACTTCCTCGCGCGCCTCGGCGTGCGGCCCACCAGCTTCATCCCTGTGAGCGCCCGAGACGGCGCCAACATCGCCGCGCGCGCCGCGGAGGCGCCCTGGTACGACGGCCCCACCGTGCTCGAGCAGGTCGAAGCCTTCAAGGGCCTCGACGACGATCTTGACCGGCCGTTCCGCATGCCGCTGCAGGACGTCTACAAGTTCACCGCGGCCGGCGACGAGCGGCGCATCTTCGTGGGCACCGTGGAGAGCGGCCGCGTCCGGCCCGGCGACGAGGTCGTCTTTCTGCCCTCGGGCAAGCGCTCGAAGGTCGCGACCATCGAGGCCCTCTCGGGGCCGCGGCCGGACGAGGCCTACGCCGGGCAGGCCACGGGCCTCACGCTCGACGCGCAGGTGTACGCCAAGCCCGGCGAGCTCATGGTGCGCGCCGACGAGCCGGCACCGCTGGTCGCCGACCGGCTGCGCGCCAACATCTTCTGGATGGCGACGGCGCCGCTCGTGCGCGGGCGGCGCTACGTGCTGCGCATGGGCGCCGCCCGCGTGCCCGTCGAGCTCGAGTCCGTATTGAGTGTGCTCGACTCGCAAGAGCTGCAGTCGGTGACGGGCGCCGCCCAGGTCGAGCGCCACGACGTCGCCGAAGTGGTGTTCAGGAGCACACGGCCGGTGGCCTTCGACGCGGCCGAGACGCTCGAACCGACGTCGCGCTTCGTGGTCGTCGCCGGCTTCGACACCGCCGGCTGCGGCATCGCCCTCGAGGCGCTGCCGGAGGCGGCCGCGAGCGCCGACGCCGAGAGACGCTTCAGCGTCGGTGACGTCACCGGCGAGCAGCGCGCCGCGCGCTACGGGCACGCCGGCAAGGCGGTGGTGTTCGTCGGCGAGTCGGCGGAGGACGCGCACGCCGTCGCCGCCTCGCTGGAGCGCCGCATCTTCGGCCTCGGCGTCCATTCCTACTGCCTCAGCGCGACCGACCTCGGCGATGAGAAGGACGTGCTCGGCCGCGAGGCGCAGCTCGGGCGCCTCGGCGAGATCGCCTGGGCGCTGACCGACGCCGGCATCGTGCTCGTGGCGGCGCTCGGCGACATGGACCGCTTCGACCTCGACCGCCTGCGCGCCCTGGCCGCACCCCACGAGGTCTTCGTGATCGGGCGCGGCGACGGCGGCGACCTGGGCGCCGATCTCGACCTGCCGACCACTCTGGCGATCGAGGAAGCGGCGCAGGCGGCGCTTCGCGCCCTCACCGCCGCCGGCGTGCTCCCCGCGCCCGCAGCCTGAGCAAGCCGGACGCCGGGCGCTCGCGCTGAACCCCGCGGCACCGAAGCCGAGGGCGACGCCGGCAAGGTCGTGGCGGTCGTCGCCAACGGGAGCGATTACGCGCAGCAGTTCACGGAGCTCGAGGGCCTGTCAGTCATCGTGACGGGCACCAGACTCGAAGGCGCGTCGACGCGCATGGCCGGCCCGGAGATCACGGCGACGAGCGTCGTCGCGGCGAGTGACGCGCCCCCGCGGCCGGCCGAGTAGCAGGTCTTCGCAGGCGCAAGATCGTCGTCGTCCGTACCTGCAGGGTGGACGATTTGCCGGAACGCGGGACTTTTGCCTTGACATGCTCTATAGTGTGCTCACGAGCCAATCTGTGGCTCGTGAGTTGGCGGCGTGACCTGTTGCTTCACCGCCGGCGTTGTCAGCGGTACGTGGCACATGGTCGCGTTGCTTTGTTAATAGCCCCTCCGGGGCGGATAAAGGATTGTGAAATGGCAGAAGGTACCGTCAAGTGGTTCAACGCGGCCAAGGGCTATGGCTTCATCTCGCGCGAGGATGGGGACGACCTGTTCGTTCACTTCCGCGAGATCCAGGACGAGGGGTTCAAGACCCTGGACGAGGGCCAGAAGGTCACGTTCGACGTCACTCAGGGCCAGAACGGCAAGATGCAGGCGAGCAACGTCCGTAAGGTCTGACGCCGTACCACATCTGTGAGTGCGCCGAAGGGCGGCCCCGTCGGGGCCGCCCTTCGCGCGTACGCAGACCGACGCGAGGCGCTGCGTCCACGCGCCGGCCTGTCCCCTGTACCCGGCGACGCGGGGCGCCCCGTGGCGCCTCCGCGCCGATGCGCTAAGATGCCCCGCGTGAAGCTGAGGCGCGCGCCCATCGAGTCGCTCGAGGTCGACGACCTGACCTTCGCCGTGCGCTGGAGCCGGCGGCGGCGCACGATCGGCATCAGCGTGGCGCGCGACGGCGGGCTGCGCGTGCTGGCGCCCGCCGGGGTGCCGGCGCGCAAGCTCGAGAGCGCCGTGCGCGCCAAGCTCCCGTGGGTGCGAAGCAAGCTCGCCGAGTTCGCGGCGCTCGGCCCTCCCCCACAGCGTCCGCGTTTCGTCGCCGGCGAGCGGCTTCCCTACCTCGGCCGCACCCACCGGCTCGCGCTCGTCGACGCCGGCCAGCTCCGCGGCGCCCAGGTCGCCCTGCGCGGCGGCCGCTTCGAGATGGCGCGCGGCCTGGACGGCGAGGCGCGCGCCGCCTTCGTGCGCTGGTACACGGAGCGCGCGCGGGCGCGGCTCGGGGCGCGCGTCGCCCACTACGCGCCGCTCGTCGGCGCGACCCCCGCAGGCGTCGTGGTGCGCGACCTCGGCACCCGCCGCTGGGGCGTCTGCGACGGACGCACGCGCATCGTCAGCTTCCACTGGGAGCTCGTGCTGCAGCCGCCGGAGATCATCGACTACGTCGTGGTGCACGAGCTGTCCCATCTGCACGAACCCAACCACGGGCCACGGTTCTGGCGACGCGTGGCCGCCGTCATGCCCGACTGGAAGCGGCGGCGCGCGACGCTCTCGAGTCGCGGGCACCGCCACACGATCTGAGAACGCCGCGCGGCGCGTCCATGTGCCGCCGCGGCGCCAAGTGGGTAGAGCTACCACGCGGAGAATCAGAGGAGGTCCGATGAAGTCCCTTCACGCAGCCGTAGAGATCGACGCTCCCGCGGAGCGCGTGTGGCAGATCGTCAGCGACTTCCGCAGCTACCCCGAGTGGAACCCGTTCATCGTTCGCGCCACCGGCACGCCGCGCGTCGGCGAGCGCCTGGACGTCACCATCGTGGCCCCGGGCCTGAAGCCCGCGAGCTTTCGGCCGCGCGTGCTCAGCCTCGAGCCGGGACGCCTCATCCGCTGGAAGGGCGAGCTCAAGGTCCCGGGGCTGTTCGACGGCCGCCACGCGCTGATCGTCGACCCGCTGGACGGCGGGCGTTCGCGGTTCACGACCCACGAGGACGTGACCGGCATCCTCCTGCCGTTCGCCGGCAAGGTGATGGCGGCGTCGCAACAGGGGTTCGAGCTCATGGCCCGCGCGGTCAAGCAGCGCGCCGAGGCCTAGAAGAGGGCGGGCGGCGCGGGCGCGGGCGGGCTCTGCCCGCCGCAGACCCGCCGCCCGCCTGCTATTCTGCGCGCATGCCGAAGCTACCTCAATGGGTCGTCCCCATCTGGCTCGAACGACTGGGACGCGCGAGCTGGCTCGCCCTGGGCCTGGCGCTCGCCGTGGTCGTCGTCGTCTGGCTGTGCGCGGCGACGCGCACCATCACGCTGCCGCTGCTGCTCGCGGTGGTCGTCGCCGCCGTGTGCTCGCCCGCGGTGGACTGGCTGCACGCCCGACGCGTGCCCCGCTGGGTCTCGGCGCTGGTCGTGCTCACCCTCATCGTCGTACTCACGGTGGCGCTCGGCCTCCTGGTGAGCGTCCAGCTTCTGGATCAGGCCCAGCAGATCGAGAAGCAGCTCACGGCCGGGCTCGACGGACTGACGAGCAGCGTCGTCGGAGAGCAGGTCTCCGGCGCCCTCGACACGCTCGCTACGTCACTCCAGGACAACTGGCAGAAGCTGCTTCAGGGCTTCCTGCCGTTCCTCTTGAAGGGCATCGGCTCGCTTGCGACGATCGCGTTCTCGGCGTTCATCGGCCTCAACATCCTGTACTACCTTCTGGCCGACGGACGCCGGGTCGGGCGCTGGGTCGGCGGTCACATCGGCCTGCCGGCCGAGCTCGGCGTCCCGCTCCTGCGCAACGCCGTCCGGTCCGTCCAGATGTACTTCATCGGGACCACCATCGTGGCGCTGTTCAACGGCGTGGCCATCGGCCTCGGTGCCGTGATCCTCGGCACGCCTCTGGCCGTGGTCATCGGGCTGATCAACTTCTTCTTCTCGTACATCCCGTACATCGGCGCCGTCGTCGGCGGCGCCATCGCGGTACTGCTGGCGATCGCCGGCGGCGGCCTCAGCGACGGCCTCTGGATGCTCCTCATCGTGATCCTCGCCAACAGCGTCTTCCAGACCGTGATCCAGCAGCTCGCCCTGGGGGCCACGCTCAAGCTGCACCCGCTCGGGGTGCTGCTGGCGACCACCATCGGCGGCGTCCTCGGCGGCGCCATCGCGAGCGCCATGGCGGCGCCCCTCGTAGCCATCTCGCTCGACGCCGTGCGGCAGCTCCGGGCTGCCGGGATCTTCGCGGACGACCAGGCCGCAGAGACCCGCCGCCAACGCGCAGAGGCCGGCGCCGACGGTGAGGTCGTACCGTGAGGCGCGCGCGGCGCGACCGCGGCGACGAGCTGCAGATCATCCCCGGCGTCGGACCCGCGCTCGCCGGCGACCTGCGGCTGCTCGGCATCGAGAAGGTCGCGGACCTTCGCGGCCGCGACCCCGAGCAGCTCTATCGCGAGCTCGAAGGCCGCGTTGGGCACCACGTCGACCGCTGCGTGCTCTACGTCTTTCGCAGCTCCGTGTACTTCGCCGGCCAGACGCGCCCCGAGCTCGAGCTCACCAGGTGGTGGAGCTGGAAGGACGGAGGCCTGGCCGAGGGGCGCGGGCTGCTCTAGCGGCCTGCGACCGCAGCCGCCGGCAGCCCGCGCAGACGCCGGGCCTGCGCGGCGTCCCGCGCTTCGCAGAGCACCTCAGGGCTGCGTCGAGGGAGGCGCCCGATAGAAGGAGCACATGCCGACGGGATTGGCAAGGATCACGTAGCCGGTCGGCTCCGCCCCGGAGGGCAGCGCGGGATAGACGACGCTCACCAGGCTCTCCCCCACCAGCGGGTCCATGCACGACGGCCTGCCGGACGCGTCTTTGTACTGGAACTCCTTGACCAGCTTGCAGGCTTTGGTCCCGTACTCACCGTTCTTGAGGTACTCGACCGAGACCTTCGGCGGGTCGGTGCCGAAATGGGTCCCGAGAAGTCGCAGCTCCGCGCCCTCCTTCGACTCGCCGTTCACCAGCTCGATCACGGGCGGGGCCACCGCGCAGGCGCCCATGTCGACAAGATCCAGCCTGGCGCCATCGGCCCTGGTGGCGTCCACGACGAGCGCCCGCAGGCTGAGAGGAGCCACCGGCTGCTCTTCCAGGAGCACGCCCAGGCCGTGGGCCGGATCGCCGTAGTCGGCGGGATCGTAGATCCTCGGCTTGCCCGGCCACCGCGCGGTGACGGTCGCCGACGGAAATCCCCCGATGACCTTCATGGCGTAGGACTTGCGCGCGATCGCCCCCCTCACGGTCGGTGCCTTCGTGAAGGCCGCGATCCCGAGGTAGGCGGCGGGGACCCGGACGACGGATCCCTGCGTCAGGTAGATGTCCGGCGCTCTGAGGCGGGCGGTTATCGTGACGTCGCCTTGAATCAGCGCGCTCGTGCTCATGCTCGCGGCGTCGGCGAACACGGCGTGCGCCGCGGGGTCGGCAGTCCATTCGACAAAGCTGTAGCCGGTGGAGAGCAGAGCCGTGATCACCAGTCCCGCGCCGGCGTTCACCACGGTCTGCTCGCCGGGGTCCGTGAGCGCCCCCGCCATCGGGAACACGGAGAAAGCGACGCGCGCCGTCGGCGGCGGAGTAGTGGAGAACGCCGCCGTGAGCGTGGCGTCACCGGTAAGCTTGACCGTGGTCTGCGGGGACTTCGGGCCGCCGGGGCCGAACGTGACGTTCTCCGCGGGGCTGGCGACCCACTCTGTGAAGTGCCGGCCGGCGGCGGCCGTCGCGGTGATGCCTGCCGCCACGCCCCGCTGCAGCCGGGTGGTCCCGCTGGGCGAGACGCTTCCCTCTTCCGCCGACGAGGCCCGCGTTGTCAGAGACGCGGCACTGGCGCCGGGCTCGGTGCCGTAGACGACGAGCCTCCAGCTCGTGAACGTGCCGCCCTTCGTGGTCTCTCCGAGATCCCTGACCGTGAGCGTCCAGTTGCCCGCCGACATCTCGCCGAGGTGCCGCACGGAGCCGAAGCGCCAGTTGTCGTAGTGGGAGTCGGTGCCCGTGGTGGCGTGCTTCTCGGCGAGCACGCTCGCGGTGCCGGAGGGCGCGGTCAGGACGACGCTGAGGTCGCCCCAGTTGCCGTGGTCGGCGGTGAAGTAGACCTCCACGCTCTCGACGACGATGCTGCTGCTCAGCGTGATCGTGCTCGAGACGCCCCGGCTGCCGAGGGGGATCGCCTGTCGCGGCGCGGCGGAGCCCTCGGCGCTCACCTCGGCGCCGAGGTTCGTCCAGGTGGCGGCCGCCGCGACCGCCGCGGCCGCATCCACCCTGCCGAACCCGTACTTGTGGTTGACATGGTAGCCCGCGGCATTCGTCGTCCAGTCGGCGTCGGAGGGATCGTTCTTCGCGGCGCTGGTCATGAGGATCTTCTTCACGTCGCGCCACCCGAGGTCCGGGTTCGCCTGCAGCACGAGCGCGCAGACGCCGGAGACGGCGGGACAGGCGGATGAGGTGCCGCCGAAGTCGTTGGTGAAGTCGAGGTCGGCGTAGTTGCCCTGAGCCTCGCCGGTGCTGTTGTAGCCGCTCGAGCCGCTGCGATCGACCGTCGTGATCCCCGTGTCGGCGCCGCCGTTCGACGGCGCATTGACGCTCAGATTGGCACCACTCTCGGAGTAGGGCGCCTGGATGCCGGCGCTGCTCGAGGCCCCCACGGCGATGGTGTAGCGCCAGTTCGCGTAGCCGTCGTAGTTGGAGTTGTCGCCGTTCTGCAGGCCGTTGCCGCCCGCGCGGACGTAGATGACGCCCTTGCCGCCGCGGCCCTGCGCGACGCCCTCGGTCATGGCCGCCCGCATGGGGGCCTTCGGCCCCTCGAGCTCCTGGCCGCCGTCAAAGGGGCCCCAGCTGTTGCTGTAGACGCTGATCCTGTCGCTGGACCTCGTTGAGGCATCGGCCTCGTCGGCGTCGCTGCTGGTCTGGCCGTCGGCCATGATGCGAAAGCCGCAGAGCCCCGCCTCCGGGGCGACACCCCTGACGCCGATGCCGTTGAAGCCGCGGGCCGCCGCGACGCCGCCGCACGCCGTGCCGTGGTCGCCGGCCGTCGGGTCGGCCTGTCTTCTGACGTAGTCCCAGCTCAGCCCATCGACGATGTTGGCCGCAAGGTCCTTGTGCGCGATCTCGAGACCGTCGTCTACGATGCAGATGGTCTGCTGCGCGCTGCCCCTGTACGTGGCCCAGACGGACTCGACCTCGATGTCGTTGCCGGCGACCGTGCCCTCCACCGCCCCGGTGTTCTTGAGGTGCCACTCGAAGGGGTAGAGGGGGTCCTCCTGGCGCAGCGACCGCTGCCGCATCCAGTTCGGCACGCAGAAGACGACCTGGTTCGAGGCGGCCGCGGTGGAGGCGGCAGCCAGGCTCTTCGCCGGGCTCGCCGCCTTGAGGAGAAACGTGTCGGCAAGCGCCAGCGGGCGCACGAGCGTGAGGCCGTAGGCGCCCGCCCATGACGCCGCCTGCTGCTCGGTGTGGCGCACTTCGAACTTGACCATGACTTCGCCGGTCGGGAAGAGGAAGGGGGCGTGCGGACTGCTCCCGGAGCGGAACACGGGGGCGATCGACGGGTCGTCGAAATCGACTCCCGCGGCGTCGTGCCCCACCTCCACGATGGCGAAGCGCTCACCGCCGGCGACGACCTTGCCGACAATCCCTGTGCGCGCCGCCACCCGCGACGGCGCCGCGCCGTCCGCGCCGCGGAGCACCGCCACCTCGCCGGCCGACAGCGAGCACGCCTGACCCCGTTCGGCGGCGGCCACGACCCCTTGGTCGAGCCGCCCCCTCGGCTGTCCGCCGAAGGCACCCGGCGTCACGAGGCACGCGGCGACGACGATTGCCAGGGCGACGACCGGCGCGATGCTCCGCAGTCTCATGCTCTCCTCCTCAGCGGGATTCCATGGCTCGAGGAGCATGATACTCATTGCCCACACGCGCGGTACCCTACTGCGCTCGTCTCCTCCGCGCCCATGGCGTCATTTTCCCAGCCTTTGCCGCTGTGGTATCCTCTGCCTCCCGCGGGGGCCTTCCGACGGGCCGGGTTACCGGCGCGGACGTCGCAGACCAAGCACCGCGGCCCCGCACCAGTGGGCGATTAGCTCAGCGGGAGAGCGCCCGCCTCACACGCGGGAGGTCGTTGGTTCAAACCCAACATCGCCCACCACACCACCCCTCCCCAGCGCTTCATGGACGCCGCCACAGGCCGTATCTGCCACCCATCACGGACCCGTTCATCCATCCTGATGAACCTCGCCGCGGCGGCTTGCTTTCCCGCCCGTTTCTGTCTAGCGTTAGCGATTGGCCTAGCCCAAGGAGCGAGGTGCACGTTGCCGTCGTCCAGCCCGCGTGGTCCAGGACCAAAGGGCGCACTGGAGCGATGACTGTGGACACACCGCTGGCTGGTCCCGCCGCGCGGAAACCTGGTAGCCCGCCGGCTGCGGACGAGTCCCCCACGCCCTACCACCGGGCACCGGCGCGGGAGAATCTATCCAGCAAGCGGACCAGTGAATGGTCCACGGGAGGTGAACAAGGTGGCTGACGAGCCGAAGCTTTTCCCACCGTCGCCCGAGCTCTCGAAGAGCACCTACTTCAAGAGCGAGGCCGAGTACGAGGCCGAGTACAAGCGTTCCGTCGAGGACCCCGAGGGGTACTGGGCCGAGCGCGCCGAAGATGCGCTGGTCTGGACGAAGCCGTGGGACAAGGTCCTCGAGTGGAGCTTTGAGCCCACGCCGAGCATCAAATGGTTCCAGGGCGGCGAGCTCAACGCGAGCTACAACTGCCTGGATCGCTGGGTCGAGGCCGGCAAGGGCGACAAGCCCGCCATCATCTTCGAGGGCGACCCCGGCGACACGAGCACGAAGACCTACAAGGAGCTTCTCGACGAGGTCAGCAAGTTCGCGAACGTGCTCAAGAAGCACGGCGTGAAGAAGGGTGACCGCGTCGCCCTGTACCTGCCCATGATCGCCGAGCTGCCGGTCGTCATGCTGGCCTGCGCGCGCCTCGGCGCCATCCACATGATGGTATTCGGCGGCTTCAGCGCCGAGGCCCTCAAGGCCCGCATCGACAACTGCGGTGCCAAGGTGCTCGTCTGCGCCGACAAGGGCTGGCGCGGCAAGAAGAACACCGCCAGCAAGACCAACGCCGACATCGCCATCGCCGGCGAGACGACGGTCGAGACGGTCGTCGTTATCAAGCGTGTCGATGGCGATGTGCCCATGGTCGAAGGCCGCGACGTCTGGTACCACGACGAGATGGCCGCCCCCGACATCACGGCCGACTGCCCGCCGGTGCCGGTCGACGCCGAGCATCCCCTCTTCATCCTCTACACCTCCGGTTCCACCGGCACCCCCAAGGGCGTGCTCCACAGCACCGGTGGGTACCTGCTCTTCGCCCACGACTCGGCCAAGTACGTGTTCAACCTGCACGACGACGACATCCACTTCTGCACGGCCGACATCGGCTGGATCACCGGGCACAGCTTCATCGTGTATGGCCCCCTGGCGTGCGGCGCGACGAGCCTCCTCTTCGAGGGTCTGCCGACGTACCCCGAGCCGGACCGCTACTGGCAGGTCGTCGAGAAGCACAAGGCCACCACGATCTACACCGCCCCGACCGTCATCCGCAGCCTCATGGGCCAGGGTGACGAGTGGGTCGACAAGCACGACATGTCGACGCTTCGCGTGATGTGCTCCGTCGGTGAGCCCATCGATCCCAACAGCTGGCTCTGGTATTACAACAAGGTCGGCAAGGGCCGCATCCCGCTCTGCGACACGTGGTGGCAGACCGAGACCGGCGGCCTCATGATCACGCCGCTCCCGGGCGCTTCCACACTCAAACCCGGCTCGGCCTGCAAGCCGTTCTTCGGCGTCCAGGCCAAGGTCCTCAAAGACGATGGCACCGACGCCGACGTCGGCGAATCCGGCCATCTGGTCATCACGGCTCCGTGGCCCGGCATGATCCGCGGCACCTGGGGCGACGTCGAGGGCAAGCGCTTCAAGGAAGTGTACTTCTCGATGTTCAAGGGCGTCTTCACCACCGGCGACGGCGCCGCCATCGACAGCGACGGTGACTACTGGCTCAAAGGCCGCATCGACGACGTCCTCAACGTCTCCGGTCACCGCATCGGCACCTCCGACGTGGAAGCCGCGCTCGTCGCCCATCCCAAGGTGGCCGAGGCCGCCGTGGTCGGTTACCCGCACCCCATCAAGGGCACCGGCATCTACGCCTACGTGACCCTCAACGACGGCGTGGAGCCCAGCGACGATCTCAAGAAGGAGCTCGTCGTGCACGTGCGCAAGGTCGTGGGCCCCATCGCGACGCCCGACAAGATGCAGTTTGCCTCGGGCCTGCCCAAGACCCGCTCCGGCAAGATCATGCGCCGCATCCTGCGCAAGATCGCCGAGGGCGAGTTCGACTCTCTGGGCGACACCTCCACGCTGGCCGATCCGGCCGTCGTCGAGGAGCTCAAGGAGAACAAGCAGTAGGCAGCGCGTCTCCGGCAGACGAATACGCGAAAGGGCGGGCGGCCGCAGGGCCACCCGCCCTTTCCGCGTACGCGGGCGCGCAGCGCCGGGGCCTACGGGCTGGGGCTTCCCGACGGCGTCACCGGGCCGGTCGAGACGGTTATCGTCACCGTCGTGCCCCTCGCGGCGATCACTCCGCCGGTGGGCGCCTGGGAGACCACCTCGCCGGCCGCCGTGAGGCTCGGCTCGCTCACGACCACCACCGCGAGCCCGGCGGCCGTCAGTTTCTGCGCGGCGTCGGCCTGCTGAAGGCCCAGCACATCGGGCACCTCCACCGATGGTGACGGGCTCGGGGAGGCGCCGCCCGACAGGGTCAGCGCCACGAGGCTGCCCTCGGCGATCTTCGTGCCGGCCGCCGGGTCTTGCGCGATGACGGTGCCGGCCGGACCCTTGTCGCTCTGTTCGCTGACCACCGTGCCGACCTTGAGGCCGGCCTGCTTGAGGGATGTGACGGCGCCCTCTTCGGTCATCCCCATGAGGTTCGGGACGGCGATCTGCTTGACGGGCTGCTCGCTCTTGAAGGCGCCGGCCGCCCAGGCGACCCCCAGCCCCGCGAGAGCCACGACCACGAGCACGCCGAGCGCCCAGATCCAGCCGCGGTTCTTCGGCTTCACGGGCAGCGCCGCGACCTGCACCCGCGCGGCGCCGAGCACGCCCGAGAGGTCCTGCTGAAGCTGCGCCGCGGTACCGCGGCGCGCGGGATCCTTCTCGAGCGCGCGCAGCACGATCTGCGCAAGCGCCGGCGGCACCTCGGGATTGCGGAACTGCGGCGGCTGCACGACGCCGTCGAGATGCTCGCGGGCGACGGTGGCGGCGTCCGGCCCGTCGAAGACGTGCGATCCGGTGAGGAGCAGGTAGAGCACGAGCCCGAGCCGGTACACGTCGGAGGCCGGCTCGGCCGCACGCCCCTGGATCTCCTCCGGGCTCAGGTAACGCGCGCCGAAGGCGGCGGCCCCCGGACGAAGGTCCGCCGGCGGATAGGCGGCGGCGAGCCCGGCGCCGGTCAGCATCACGGTCCCGTCGCCGGTCTCGACGAGCGCCTCCGGCTCCACGCCGCCGTGCACGGCGCCGTGGCCGTGCAGCGCGGCGAGGCCGGCGGCGGCCGCGGCGGCGACCATTGTCGCCGCCGCGACGGGCAGCGGCCCGCGGGCGACGAGGGCCGCCGCGTCGTCGCCACGCACGTCCTCAGTGACCACGAACACGTCGGCGCCGTCCTGCCCTACGTCGAGCACGGCCGGCAGGTCGAGATGGCGGGCCGCGGCGACCACGCCCATGCGGCGCATGAACCCGTCGGGGTCGGCCGGCCGCACGACAGTGATGCGTACCGGGCGCCCGCCGGCGTCTTCGGCGCGGTGGGCGGCCAGCGCCCGGCCGGGAGGCAGGGCCTCCACCAGCCGGTAGCGTTGCGCGTACAGGGGCACGCTCACTGCGGCACCTCCAGGTCGGCTCCAGGTCCGCGGTCTGTCTTCGCGCCGGCGAGCCCGCAAACGCCGGTCTCGTCAGTATGTGCCGGGGAAGGCGGTTCTCCTTCTCGCTGCGCACCGGCAAGGATGAAGCGCAAGCCTGCGGGGCGTAGAGTACTGCGGGAGTCCCGCAAGAGGCGGACCACCACGAGAGACGGGACGAGAGTCATGAGCACACGCAACCTCGACAAGCTGTTCGACCCCAAGAGCATCGCCGTGATCGGTGCTTCCAACAAGAAGGGGTCCGTCGGCTACATCCTCCTGCGCAACCTCATCGGTGCGGAGTACGACGGCATCGTCTACCCGGTCAACGTGTCGGCGCAGTCGGTGCAGGGCATCCAGGCCTACCCCTCCATCAGCCAGGTCCCCCGCAAGATCGACCTGGCGGTCATCGCCGTGCCGGCGAAAGCCGTGCCCGAGACGATGCGCGAGTGCGGCGAAGCAGGCGTGGCCGGCGCCGTCGTCGTGTCCTCCGGCTTCAAGGAGATCGGCGCCGCCGGCAAGAAGCTCGAAGAAGAGATCTGCGCCATCGCCGAAAGCTACGGCGTGCGCATCGTCGGCCCCAACTGCCTGGGCTATATCCGCCCGGGCATGAACCTCAACGTGACCTTCGCCCACGTCATACCGCCCGCCGGCCGCGTCGCCTTCTTCAGCCAGTCCGGTGCCCTGGGCACCGCCATCCTCGATTGGGCGGCCGCCAACGAGGTGGGCTTCAGCGCCTTCGTGAGCGTCGGCTCCATGGCCGACGTGGACTTCGGCGACCTCATCGACTACTTCGGCGCCGACTCCCACACCAGCAGCATCATCCTCTACATCGAGTCGATCACCGACGCGCGCAAGTTCATGAGCGCGGCGCGGCACTTCGCGAGGAGCAAGCCGATCATCGTCGTCAAGAGCGGCCGCTCGGCGCGCAGCGCGCTGGCGGCCGCCAGCCACACCGGCGCCATCGCCGGCGACGACACGCTCTACAGCGCCGTCTTCCGCCGCGCCGGCGTCGTGCGCGTCGACGAGATCGAAGACCTGTTCGACGCCAGCGAGGCGCTGAGCCGCGTCTCGAGCCCGCGCGGGCCGCGCCTCGGCATCGTGACCAACGCCGGCGGCCCCGGCGTGATGGCCTGCGACCGCCTGCTCGACCTGGGCGGCGAGCTCGCCGAGCTCGCCCCCGAGACCGACGAGAAGCTCAAAGCCTGCCTGCCGACCTTCGGCGCCCGCGGCAACCCGGTCGACGTGGCCGGCGATGCCGACGCCCAGCGGTACGCCACCGCCGCGCAGGCGCTGATGGACGATCCCAACTGCGACGGCGTCCTTGCGATCCTCACGCCGCAGGCGATGAGCGACCCCACGGCCACGGCCCAGGCGCTGGTCGAGGTCTCGCGCACCCATCAGCTCAAGCCGCTGCTCACCTCGTTCATGGGCGAGATCAAAGTGGCCGACGGCATCAAGGTCTTTCGCAGCGCCCACGTGCCCACCTTCGACACCCCCGAAGACGCGGTGCGCGCCTACATGTACATGTACCAGTACACGCGCAACCTCGCCAACCTCTACGAGACGCCGGCCGACATCCTCCCCGACTTCGAGCCCGACCGCGAGGCCGTCAAGCGAACCTTCATCGAGGTCGCTCGCGACGGCCGTTCCATCCTGAGCGAGCCTGAGGCCAAGTCCGTGCTCGACGCCTACCAGATCCCGGCTGTCAAGACCATGATCGCCACGACCGCCCAGGAGTGCACGGCGGCAGCCGAGGAGATCGGCTTCCCCGTGGCCATCAAGATCCTCAGTCACGACATCACCCACAAGAGCGATGTCGGCGGCATCGCCCTCAACGTGCGCTCGGCGCCGGAGGCGGCCAACCAGTTCGTCAAGATCACCGAGCGCGTCAAGCTGATGGTGCCTGAGGCGAAGATCATCGGCGTGGCCGTGCAGGCCATGAGCCGCGGCGGCTACGAGATCATCATCGGCTCCAAGAAGGATCCCACCTTCGGCCCGGCTCTCATGTTCGGCATGGGCGGCACCGGCGTGGAGCTGTACCGCGACGTCGCCGTCGACTTCCCGCCGCTCAACCAGGCGCTGGCCCGTTCCATGATCCAGAGCACCAAGGTGTCGCGGCTCCTCGAGGGGTATCGCGGCAAGCCGCCGGTGGACATGATCGCCCTCGAGCAGGCGATGGTGAAGGTGAGCTACCTGCTCGTCGACTTCCCCGAGATCGTCGAGATGGACGTGAACCCTCTGCAGGTGCGCCCCGACGGCATCTGCGCGCTCGACGCGCGCATCGTCATCGAGCCTAAAGACGTGCGCAAGATCATGCTTCCGGGCGCGCATCTCATGATCTCGATGTACCCAAGCAAGTATCACTGGGACGTGCCCATCGCGGGCGAGAAGGTCCACATCCGCGCCATCAAGCCGGAGGACGAGCCGCTGTGGAGCGAGATGATCGAGTCGCTCTCGCCGGCCACCGCCGAGTACCGCTTCTTCGGCCCGATCCGCGAGGTCACCAAGTCCATGCTGGTGCGCTACTGCCACGTCGACTACGACCGCGAGATCGCCCTGGTCGCAATCCGCGAGGGCAAGGGCAAGAAGAAGAAGTCGATGCTCGGCGTCGCGCGCCTCAGCATCGAGACCGCCAACGCGGAGGAGGGCGAGTTCGCCATCCTCGTGCGCGATGAGTACCAGCGCAAGGGCATCGGCAGCAAGCTCATGGACGCCCTCATTCAGGCCGCCCGCGACCGCCACGTGCGCGAGATCAACGGCCACGTGCTGGCCGCCAACCCCGGCATGACGCGCTTTGCCAGCGACCTGGGCTTCGACATCCGCCCCGGCGACGAGCCGGAGGTCCGCAAGCTGGTGCTGCGCCTTTAGGGCGCTGCCGGCGAGGCCGCGGCGGGCGGCGAGGGCGGCAGACGCAGGGTGCGCTCGACGAGCGTGCCGTCGCCGATGTGGCCGGGCAGCATCCCGGGCGGGCGCCCGGCGTACTGCCCGACCAGGAGCGGCGGGATCCCGTAGCTGAAGTCCACGGCGCGCAGCAGGACCGCCGGGCCGGCGGCGAAGCGCAGGGTGACGACGACCCCGGCGGCAGGCGGCGCGTAGTAGTCGAACCACCAGCGCACGGTCGTACCGTCGAGGATCGTGGTGTCCCAGCCCGCCAGCGGAAGCCCGTCGACGCGCGCCGTGAGCCCGCCGACCACCGACTCCACGAGCAGGCTGACCACGGGAGCGCCGCGCGCCGAGCGCAGACGCAGGCGGACGGTGCGTCGGTCGCCGGCGGTGGCGTCGCGCAGCACCTCGATGACCGGCGCGGCCAGGCGTAGCTGCGGGGCGGCGCCGACGATCGTCGAGCGCACCCCCATCTGCGGGAAGTACGCATCGTGGAACGGACGGCGCAGGTCCTCCCGCAGAAACTGCGCCGTCCACTCGTCGATGCGGTCGACGGTCTGCCAGCGCGCGGTGCCGGACGCATCGACGCGGTAGTAGATACTCGTGAAGCGTGGGTGCTCGGTGTCGAAGGCCACCGTGGAGCCCACGGCCATGAGCACAGCGACGCCGGCGCCGGCCAGGGCCACCGGCAGCCACAGCCGGAACCCTCGGCGCGCCACCTCGAGCGGGATCACGAGGAGGCCGGCGACCAGCCACACGGCGAGGACGGTGAGCACCTGCTTGAGGCCGGCCGACATGAGCAGGAGGTACGTGGCGGAGCTCATGAGCACGATGCCGGGGGCGGCGCCCGCCAGGGTCACCGCCACGCCCGCCACGCTGCGCAGGGCACGCTCGCCGAGCAGGACGGCGCCCAGCAGGCCCAGGCTGGCGCCGGCCAGCGGCCAGGTCAGCAGGTAGCCGGCGCCCGGCACGATGACGGCGACCGCCACGGCGCCGGCCAGCCACCAAAGCAGGGCCGCCACGGCCAGGTCCCAGGGCCGCAGGCGGCGCAGCAGAAGCTCGTAGGCAGCGACGATCACGGCGGCCGCCAGCAACACGAGGCCGAGCCGGTAGAAGTCGCTGATCACGACGCCGGCCTCGCTCCACGTACGCTGCTCGTAGGCGGTGCGGTACATGCCCCAGACGATCGCCATGACGAGCAGCGCGACCCCCAGAACCGCGGCGCTGGCCGGCACGGCCAAGCTGAGGCCGCGCAGGCTGAGCAGCCGGCGGCGGGCGGCCACGGCGACGGCCACGGCCAGCAGGGCGGTGGCCAGGGCCAGGAACGGCAGCACCAGGCCCCTGCCGTAGACCACGGCAAAGCCGTCCACGACATCGAAGTACACGACGTCCTCGCGATGCAGGTTCCAGAGATCGAGATCGCCGAAGTGCCGCGCGAGGGCGAGTGCCGTGTCGCCCTCGTGCTGGAGGCTGCTCGCGTGAAAGCTCTGCAGCGAGTCGTAGGCGGTGTGATCGTAGGCCGGCCCATCCAGGGCGCCGAAGCTCATGCCCGGCGCCCCGGCAGCCACAAAGGGCCGAAAGTCGCTTTCGATCGGCAGCCGCCGCGAGACCTCGTACATCAGGGACGAGGTGTACGGGTGCGGTGCGCCGGCCACGAGCGCGCCCACGAGCAGGCCGTTGCCCGGGCTTGTCTCGTACATGAGCACCGGCGACGACGAGCCCGGGCTGTCGAAGTTCAGCACGACGCCCACGCCGTAGGCCCACGGGTCCTCGGCGAGGAAAGCGCGCGCCCCGAGCAGGCCGCGCTCCTCTCCGTCGGTGAACAGGAAGATCACGTCGTTGCGCGGCCGCAGTCCCGCGGCCAGAGCGCGGGCCGTCTCGAGCAGCGTGACGACGCCGCCGCCGTCGTCGGCGGCGCCGGCGGCCACGGGCACCGAGTCGTAGTGGGCGACGAGCAGGACGGCGCGCGACGGGTCGCGGCCGGGAAGGCGGGCGACCACGTTGTGGACTGTGCCCGCCACGCGCCCGCTCTGCGCCGACACCGCGGAGGCCGTCTGCACGTGCGGTGCCAGGTGGAGCGCATCGAGCTGCGCGCTGATCGCCTCTCGCGCTCGCGCCGCGCCCGCCGAGCCCATCGGCCGGGGCGCCGCGGCGATCTCGCCCAGGAGTCGCATCGCGCGGCCGGCAGAGAAGCCCTCGGCCGCGCTGCGCTCCGGCGCCGGCGGCGACACGCCGAGCGGCGTGACGCCCACCACGACCAGCGCCGCGACCACGGCCACGACGAGCGCGGCGAGCACGAGCTTCTTGACTGCCACAGGCTCAGCGTAGCCGCCGCGCCGCGGTTTGCAACTGCCCGCGGCAGCGCAGACTCCATCCATGACCAGCCTCCACGACAGCGCCGGGACGCGCGGCGCGGCGCTTGAGCCGCCGGGGCAGTTCCTGACGGCGGCCGGCGTCCTCATCCACTACGTGCGCCGCGGCGACGGACCGCCGGTCGTCTACGTCCACGGGGCCAAGGGCTCGGTGTACGACTTCGTGCTGTCGATCGGCGACCGCGTGGCGGAGCGCTACACGGCGGTCGCCTTCGACCGCCCCGGCTCGGGGTTCAGCGGCCGCGCCCCGCACGACGGCGGCTCGCCGCAGGCGCAGGCCGCCGTCCTGCGCGCCGCGGCCGCCAAGCTCGGGCTCGAGCGGCCGGTCCTCGTCGGGCACTCGCTGGGCGCCGCCGTGGCCCTCGCCTGGGCGCTCGACGCGCCCGCCGAGGTGGCCGCCGTCGTGACCCTCGGCGGCTACGTGCTGCCGCTCGGGGGGCCACCGCCCTGGGTGGTCGCGCTCATGCGCTCGCGCACGACCCTGCGCGCCGTGGGCCGGCTCGGTCGTTCGCGTCTGGGACGACCGCTCGTCGAGAGTGCCGTGCGGCGCGCCTTCTACCCCGGCCGCCCGCCGCAGGAGTACCTGCGCATCGCCCCGGCGCTCGCCCTCGACGAGGCGCGCCTCCTGAGCGACGGTGACGACCGCAAGAGCGCGGAGGCAGGGCTGCGGGCGCTGCAGCCGCGCTACGCCCTGCTCGACACGCCCGTGGTCATCGTCGTCGGCGAGCAGGACCGGATGGTGCCGCCGAGCATGTCCGAGAAGCTGCACGCGCTGCTCCCGCAGGCGGAGATCGTGCGCCTTCCCGCCGCCGGTCACATGCCGCAGTTCACGGCGCCCGGCGCGGTGCTGACCGCCGTGGACCGCGCCGCCGAGCTCGGCGGCGTCTGAGGCGCCGGCCGCAGGCCGGCGCCGGGCCGCCGCCGCACGTTTGCTTCTCCCGCCGCCCCGGCGTACCATCCTCTGCGGTCGCGCTAGGCGGGGAGCCAGCGGTGCCCTGTACCCGCAATCCGCTACAGCGGGGCTGAATTCCCGCCCGAGGGGCCGTTCCGCGAGGCTGTCGGTCGCGCCGCGGCGTTGAAGGTCGGGTCCTACGCAATGGAACCCTGCGAACCCCGTCAGGTCCGGGAGGAAGCAGCGGTAAGCAGGCCATTCCATGTGCCGCAGGGTTGCCTGACCCGAGCTTGCGCGCAACGAGGACGCTCGGAGAACGCGCTTCGACGGCGGGTGCGCGGCCGCTTCTTTCCCTCTTTCCGGCGGGGTACACTAGCCAACCTATGAAGCGCTCTCTTTACCGCGAGTACCGCCCGCAGACGTTCGCCGAGCTCGTCGGCCAGGACCACGTGGCGCGCACGCTGCGCAACGCCGTGGAGACCGACGCGGTGGCACATGCCTACGTGTTCGCCGGGCCGCGCGGCACCGGCAAGACAAGCACCGCGCGCATCCTCGCCAAGGCCCTCGACTGCGTGGGCACGGGCGACGCGCCGGTCACGCGGCCCACGGCCACGCCCTGCGGCGTCTGCCGCCACTGCGTGGCCATCGCCGCAGGCGTCTCGCTCGATGTCATCGAGATGGACGCCGCCTCGAACCGCAGCATCGACGACGTGCGCGAGCTGCGCGACAAGATCGCCTTCGCGCCCATCGACGGCCGCTTCAAGGTGTACATCATCGACGAGGTCCACATGCTCACGCGCGAAGCGTTCAACGCGCTGCTCAAGACCCTCGAAGAACCGCCGGCGGGCGTCGTCTTCGTGCTCGCCACCACCGAGCCCCACAAGATCCCCGAGACGATCATCTCGCGCTGCCAGCGCTTCGATTTCCGGCGTCCGCAGGTGCGCGATATCGCGCGGCTGCTGGCTACCATCGTAGAACGCGAGAACGCGCGCCCGGGCGACGAACGCGGGGGGCCGCGCATCGAGATCCAGGAGGCCGCGCTCGAAGAGATCGCGCGTCACTCGCAGGGCGGCTTTCGCGATGCCATTGGCACCCTCGACAAGCTCATCACGTACTCCGACGGCGCCATCAAGCCCGCCGACGTGCTCGACGCTCTCGGGGTCACCGACGCCGACCTGCTCTTCGAGATCACGGACGTCGTCACCGAGCGGCGCACCGCCGAGGCCCTGCAGTTCGTGCAGCGCCTGGCCAACGACGGCACCGATTACTCGCAGTTCATCCGCGATCTTCTGCGGCACCTGCGTCAGCTCTTTTTGCTGCAGCATCTCGAGGAGTCGGCCAGGGACGACGCTTCCCTGCGCGCCCTCGGCCAGACGGTCGAGCTTGACGACCAGTTGCTCACGCGCCTGCTCCCGCAGGCCAACAACCTGCAGCCGCGCGAGGTCGTCCACTTCATCGAGACGCTGGGCGAAGCCCAGCGCGAGATCCGTGACGGCCTCGACCCGCGCCTGCAGCTCGAGCTGGCGCTGGTCAAGGTCACGCGGCCGCAGCTCGATCATTCGGCGGCCGCCCTCGAGGAGCGCCTGCGGCGCCTTGAGGCCGGCAGCGCAGCGCCGGCGGAAGCGCCGGCAAGGCCGGCCGCCCGGCCGGCCCCCGCCGGGCGCCCCAAAGAGCCTCAGGCCGCGCCGGCCCCCGCAGCCGTCACCACGGCCCCGGGCGAGGCCGCCGCGCCCGCCGAGACGGCCGCAGGCGCCGCGCCGCCGGCCGCGGCCGAGCCCCCGGCGGAGCTCACTCTGGAGCGCGTCAAGCGCGCCTGGGAGCTCATCCTGCAGCGCGTGCAGGCCAGCAGCGTGAGCCTCTACGCGATGCTCCGCGACGCCCGCCCCAGCGCGCTCGAGGACGGCCGGCTCACGGTGACCATGCCGTCCGACTTCGCCTTGACGCGCGCCCGCGACGCCGGCAACGCCGAGCTGCTGGCCGGCGCCATCGAGGCCGCCCTGGGCGAGGCGCTGCAGCCCGAGTTCGTGCCGGCGGCCGGCGTCGCCGCCGCCGCGGCCGTCGGCGAGCCGGCGGCCACCCCTCCGCAAAGCATGGATTTCACCGATCTCATCAAGCAGGCGAAAGGCACCTTCGACGCCGAAGAGATGCCCGACGACTCCTAAGGAGAACCAACCCGTGGCGAACCCTCAGTACAACAAGATGATGAAGCAGGTCCAGGAGATGCAGCGCAAGATGGCGCAGGCCCAGGAAGAGCTCGCCGTCGAAACCGTCGAGGCCAGCGCCGGCGGCGGAACCATCACCGTCGTGGTCAGCGGCTCGCTCGAGGTCAAGGAGGTGCGCATCAAGCCCGAAGCCGTCGACCCCGACGACGTCGAGATGCTGCAGGACCTCGTCGTGGCGGCCACCAACGAGGCGCTGCGCGCCGCCCAGGACCTCGCGTCCACAAAGCTCGGCGGCGCTACCGGCGGCCTCGACCTGCCCAACATCCCGGGGATGTTCTAGGCACGGCCGCTTGACGCGCCTGCCGCGCCGTGCCGGGGGAGCCTTCGTCACCCGCCACGTTGGCCAGCCGCCGCGCGAACGGGTAACATTACGTGGTGCGTCCGCGGACCATCACTGCGGCGGACGCATCCAGAGTCGGGGTGCATCGGTACTCATGCTTACGCCACGAGGAGAATGTGCGTGTATTCACCGGCCGTCGAGCGGCTGATCACCGAGCTGGCGAAGCTGCCCGGGATCGGTCCGCGCACCGCTCAGCGGCTCACCTTTCACATGCTCAAGCTGAGGCCCGACGAGATCCTGCCGCTGGCCGCGGCCATCACCGAGGTCAAGGAGAAGATCGGCTTCTGCAGCCGCTGCTTCAACCTCGCCGAGGGCGAGCTCTGCACGGTGTGCGCCGACATGCGCCGCGATCCGCGCCTGCTGTGCGTCGTCGAGCAGCCCTTCGATATCGTGACCATCGAGCGCACGCGGGAGTTCCGCGGCCTCTACCACGTCCTCGGCGGCGCCTTGAGCCCGCTTGACGGCGTGGAACCCGACGACCTGCACATCGCGGAGTTGCTGTCGCGCGTCGACGGCGACGTTGAGGAGGTCATCTTGGCGACCAACCCCACCATGACCGGTGAGGCGACGGCGATGTACGTCGCCGACATGCTGCCGCGGCGGGTGCGCGTCACCCGTCTGGCCAGCGGCCTGCCGGTGGGCGGCGACCTCGAGTATGCGGACGAGCTCACGCTGGGCCGCGCCCTAGTGGGGCGTCGCAGCCTGCGGCGCGGAGAGGAGTGACCATGGCGACGAAGAGCGGCACGGAGCAGAAGCCGGCGGCGAGCCTCACGGAGATCCGCTGGCACGCCCGTGGCGGCCAGGGCGCGGTGACGGCGGCCAAGATGGTCGCCGAGCTGGCGCTCGGCCAGAAGAAGTACTTCCAGGCCTTTCCCGAGTACGGCCCCGAGCGCTCGGGCGCGCCCATCGTGGCCTACACGCGCGTCAGCGACGCGCCCATCCAGATCTACGCCGGCATCGAGCACCCGCAGATCGTCGTCGTGCTCGATCCGTCGCTGCTCGGCATCGTCGACGTGACCAAGGGCGCGCCGGACGACGCCATCGTGCTGGTCAACAGCGAGATGAGCCCTGCCGAGCTGCGCAAGCACTATCACCTCAAGGGCTTCCGCTACTTCACGATCGCCGCCACGCGCATCGCCGTCGAGACCATCAAGCGGCCGATCCCCAACACCCCCATGGTGGGAGCGCTGACGCGCATCACCGGGCTCTTCCCCATCGACGAGGTCGTCGAGTTCCTGCGCCTCGACTTCGGCAAGAAGTTCCCGCCCAAGGTCGTGGAGGGCAACATCAACGCCATCACGCGCAGCTACGAGGAGGTCCAGGCCGAATGACCCCTGACAAGAAGGCCGCGGCCCAGAAGCCGGCCCCTCCCAGAAAGCCGCGCGCCGCCAAGGCAGCCGCGCCCCAGAAGCCCACGTGGGACATCAGCGATATCGACACGTGGGGCCCCGAAAGGCACGAGCTCGGCGCCACGATCATCGAGGCGGGCAACTCGATCTTCAACGAGACCGGCGGCTGGCGCAGCGACGTGCCCGAGATCGACCGCGAGAAGTGCGACGGCTGCATGCTCTGCTACTTCTACTGCCCCGACGCCTCGATCGTCATCGAGGGCGGCAAGGCCGTGGGCGTCGACCTCGCGCACTGCAAGGGCTGCGGCATCTGCGCCAAGGAGTGCCCCACCGACGCCATCGTCATGAAGATCGACGAGAAGGAGTGACCGTGGCCATCACTGAAAGTGAGATCCTGGCGGTCACCGGCAACGAGGCGGTCGCCGAAGCGATGGGTCAGATCGACCCGGACGTGGTGTGCGCCTACCCGATCACGCCGCAGACCGAGGTCGTGCAGCTCTACGCGCAGATGGTCGCCGACGGCAAGGTGAGCAGCGAGTTCGTCACCGTCGAGAGCGAGCACTCCGCGATGAGCGCCGTGATCGGCTCGGCGGCCGGCGGCGCGCGGACCATGACGGCGACATCCTCGCAGGGCTTCGCCCTCATGTGGGAGGTCCTCTTCGTGGCCGCGTCCTACCGGCTGCCCATCGTCATGACCACCGTGAACCGCGCCCTCTCGGGCCCGATCAACATCCACTGCGACCACAGCGACTCCATGGGCGGCCGCGACACCGGCTGGATCCAGCTCTACGGCGAGAACCACCAGGAGGCCTACGACAACTGCATCCAGGCGATCCGCATCGCCGAGCACGCGGACGTGCGCCTGCCGGTCACGCATATGTACGACGGCTACGTGATCAGCGGCGCCATCGGGCCGCTGCAGATGCTCACCAAAGAGCAGGTGCAGACGTTTATCGGCCCGTACCACGCGATCAACCCCATGCTCGACACGAAGCACCCCGTCACCGTGGGTCCGTTCGACGGCCTGCACGGCTGGTACTTCGAGCACAAGGTGGCGCAGAACCGCGCCATGGACCGGGCTCTGGCCGTGATCCAGGACGTCGCCGACGACTACTCGGAGCTCAGCGGGCGCCCCTACGGCCTGCTCGACCCGTACCGGCTCGACGACGCCGAGATCGCCATCGTCGTGGTCGGTTCCACAGCCGGCACCACGCGCATGACCGTCGACAAGCTGCGCGCGCAGGGCGTCAAGGCCGGCATG
>Ga0209083_1001041_pt1 | contig 34371 bp, 53 predicted proteins | sample AM7aDNAmetaG_FD_184132 | JGI IMG/M metagenome (GOLD analysis project Ga0209083, IMG submission 184132) | Freshwater microbial communities from Finland to study Microbial Dark Matter (Phase II) - AM7a DNA metaG (SPAdes) (version 3) | ecosystem: Environmental > Aquatic > Freshwater > Lake ... | reverse complement strand
TCTCCTGGGCGACCCCTGTGACCTGGGTGCGGAATCCGGAGAGCACCGCTTTGAGCTGCTCTTGGATCTCGCTGCTCTTGTTGATCGCCTGGACCGACGTGGTCTGGAGCAGTTCTCGGATCTTCTTCGAGTTGCCGACCACCTCTTTCACGTTGACCACCGAGCTGAAGTTATCGAGCAGGTTCAGGGCGGTCATCACATCGGTGAACGTCCCTTGCTGGACCCGCCCGGAGCTCAGCTTCTGCTTATCCAAGATCTCGGCGATCGCCTTGTGGACCCCTCCGACCAGAGAGGAGACCAATGACTCGGCGAGGCTCCCCGACTGTTTACTAATCTGGGCATTGGTCTGGTCAATGATCTGCCGACGATCTGCATCGTTCAGCTGGGACAGGTCGAACTCATCGGGTGTCACGGGCGTTAGAGGGTACACCTGCCACAGGATGTCGAAGGCCGCTGCGAGCTTCTCCGGCCGGTCAAACGTTTTCAACGCCTCTTCGTAATTGGGCAGACGCTTACGGAGCGGGGCGACCACCTCCTCCTCGTACCTGGCTGCGAGTTCTTTGGCCAGCGTCAGCCGCTCACCCCGCAGGCCGATGAGCCTGGTGATCAGCTTGGGGACCACCGACATCGGAACTATGCGCATGATCCCGCGTTTGGTGCTCACACTGTGCTCGTCGATCGACCGGTAGGCCGCGGAATGATTCCGGGCCAATGCTTTCCAGCCCGGCCCGTTCAGCAAGACCTTTGGGCTCGTCCGGTTCGCTTTGTCGATCTCCACGTCGATCGAGTTCTTAACATCGGCCACTGTCACTTTGGACTGGGGGATCGCCACGTACCCGGTAGGGCCCGGTACACAGATCTCGAGCAGGGCCAGCCCCGCTTTGAGCCCAGGGCCGATCTTCAGCTGATCAGTAGGAACCTCAACCTCACCTGTCTTTTCACTCATCCTGATTTCCTTCGCGTAGCTGTCTCTTCACGGTACGCACATACTGGTCTACTGTTCTCCACAGCCCAAGGGCGGTCTTCGTCCCGTTCTGTGTCGGATACCGGCGAAGCTCCATGCCCCCATCGGCAAATCCAGGGGCTGCCCTCAATTTGAGCAATACGGCTAGGGCATGCCCGGATTGCATCTCTTCATTCTCTGTCATACACCTCCCAGAACAGGGGGATGGGGCCTCCGAGCCCCACCCCCATTGTCACTAGCTCACCGATAGCTCACTAGACAGCAGATTCAACTGCAGGTCCTTGTCCAGCGGCATCTTACGCAACATTCTCGTAAACTGGTGCGTCATCAACCCGGCCACGATGTTCGCCGTGTAAATGGTGCTCTTCGCAGTGCAGGCCCCGGTATACGCCTCGGCACTCGTAAACAGCGTAGTCGGATAGTAAGTCCGGGACTCAGGGTCAGAAGCGGTCAGCACCCGGAGGACCTCGGCGGCCATCCGGCCATCGATGAACAGGGTGGCCGTGTCCCCCACAGCCTTCCAGATGAGCTTCCTGGTCTCGATCGAATCGACACAACAGAAGATGACGCCTCCCGTGGTCTCTGCCAACCGCCGGGAGAACCGGGCGTTGTGCACGGTAAGCTGGATCTCTGAGTTGATCAGCTTCAGAAGGTCGAAGGTCGCCTCTACCTTGGGCCGTCCCAAGTCTTGCTCGAAGTATCCCTGGGGGGCTAAGTTAACGGCTTCGACCGTATCGAAGTCGACCAGGGTCAGCCTGGGGACCCCGCACGCTGCTAGTTGGATGGCCACCTGGCGGCCGACGGCACCAACCCCGATCACAGTCGCACTGACCTCCTTGAGCTGATCAGGCGGCAGCAGCTGGCGCTGGCGTAAGTCCCTGTCCTTGAACGGCTCCGACTTCGACTGGGGCTCCTGTACCGGCGGTGTCTGAATCTCCATTGACATTCTCGTGCTCCTTGACCGGGGCGTTCCCGGCATTGACATATGCGGCTACATACGGATCTACCTTGCGTGCGGGAGGCTTGTTCGGCTCGAACAGCCCAGCTTTGGCCGCTTCTTCCTTCTCCCAGGCATCGAGGGCCGCCAGGGTCTCTGCAGCCTCCTGGGTCTCGTCCTGCTCGTACGCTCGCTCGAAGTCCTCGAGGTTAAAGCCGTTACCGCCCAGGTCCGGGGCTACAGCGGCCATCGATCGGGCAGCGGCCTGCTCGTCGTGCTCTGCCCAGGGAGAGCCTTCAGCGGCCTGCGCGTCCTTGACCTGGGTATCGCCCGACAGAAGCTTATCGGCCTCATCGAACAATTTCTTTTCAGACTCGCTGTTCCACTTGGAGTTCAACTGACGCGACCAGTTGTTACCATACCCCCAGTCAGCATCCGGGTCCCATACCCCGTGACCGGCCTGGGCCGACCCCGGCAAGGTCAGCGGCGTAGTCACCCAGACCCGGGTAGTCACGTTACGGTCATATTCGGCTCGCCACGCTACGTGGTCCGATCCGGCGAACGGCTTGTCGTAGCTGATGGCCACGGGGATCTCCTGCTCACCGCCTGGCCCCACATTGAACCGCAGGCGGCAGAAGGTAGCCCCATTCTTGGCCAGGATGAACATGACCGCCCAGTGGCAGCCGCCGAACACCCGGTGGAATGTCTCCTCGTCCGTAGACGACGGATGGTCCAACCCACCCGGATGGGTATGCAGCCAGACCCGAGCGAAGTTCTCGGGTTTGCGGCCGGCGTCCACCTGATCGTCGAAGAAGTCGGCGACCGCCGTATCGTCGAACTCGGTACTCGCCACGCTGCACTGCTGCTTGACCGTCTGGAAGTCAATGACGTGCAGGGGGCTGTCCTGCTCGGTAATCCCGTATCCGCTGATCTCGGTGTCCCCAGCGTCCCGCATATACCGGAGCTTGGCCCAGGCATAGGGCGAGAACGTGAGCTTCGGAGAGGGCGGGGGTGTAAACTGGTTTACGACGGACAGGGTAGTTACGGGCGTCGACTGGATCGGGGCGGGGCTAGACGGCTGCATTGGCTGTTGACTCAATTTCCACTTCCTTTTCCACTTGTTCTTCCGACTCATTTTGGTCCTTACATGTAGTACACACACGATCCTCGATACACATTTGGCACCCGTGGGCACCACACTCAGTGCATTCGGTTAGGCACTTTGAACACACCCGGCGACCGCAGCTGGAGCAGTTCTGGACACACTCGTTGCACACTCGGAGGCCGCAGCATCGGCAGCTCATAGAGCAGTTACCGCACACGTAGGTTCTGCAGTCTCGGCACTCATAGATGCAACTGCCGCACACCTCGCTATCGCACGCCTCACAGTAGCAGCTGTCATCGGGGTCCATGATCTCCCCGCAATCCGCACAGGAGACACCGGACCAGTTCTCGACCTGTACGTAGGCCCCTGTCGGGTTATACGTATAGAGCACGGCCAGCACCAACTGGAAGAAGTCGAGGATCCTGCCGGTCTTCAGAGCTTCGTGGATCGCCGCACTCGCCTCTCCCTCACACAGAGTACGCCCAGCCACATGCGGGTGGGATACGTCGTCTCTGGGACTTGAATAGTTGGGCTCCAACGCCTCTATCAGATAGGCATCATCCGAGTGTGTACTAGACATTTCGCTCAGATTCAGTACGATCCTGAACTGCCCGAATTCCACTCCCTTGAATGAGATAGGTTCGGTCACTACCGATATGGTCTTCTCCTTCAGGTCATAGGTGGCCTGAAGCTCGGAGATGGTCGAGGCCAGTTCCAGATACAGGTCACGGATCCCGGGAGAGGCCAGTGTATGTACATGCTTCATCTCCCGGCTGACCTGTTCGGCTTTCCGCCCGAACTCGGCGACCATCGAGATCATGTCCGCAGCCTGAACTTTTTCGATCAGGGGGAGCTTGCGGGCATAGCTCTTGTACAGCTTGTTCCGCATAATATCAAGAAACTCAAGATCTCGCTTAAGCTGATCGTACTCCCGACATGCGTGCAAGGCGGTGTTTGTGCCCCGGTCAAGCTGCTTCTGAACATGCCGAGCCAGCCTGAACACCTCTTTGATCTTCTGTCGTTGTTCCAATCAGGCCTCCTCTTCAGAGAACAGGGAGGGGACTGTCTCTTCGTCCTCTTCGTCCTCTTCGTCCTCTTCTACCTCGTCATCGTCCTCTTCGTCCTCGGCTACCTCGTCCTCTTCTTCAGACTTAAGCCGGCACTCTTCACACAGCCCGTCCTCTATGCACTCCTTGCATCCACGGTACCCGCAGTCATCGCAGTCCTTTAGGCAGCCTTCACATACCGATCGGGAGCAGCCGGGGCACGACGTAAGGCAATTGGGGCATACTGACTCTTCGCACGACCCACAATTATCCATATGCCGGTTGCAGAAGCGGTCACCGCACTGGACGCATTCCTGGCTGCAGCTCATGCAGACGGTGTTCTCACACTCGTGACAGGTGCACGAGCACTCGGAGCACACAGGGTCTGCACACTGTTCGCAGGTGTACATGTCATCCTCTGACGCCCGGTACCCGCAATCGGAACAGGCCTGGCCCTCCCATGTCTCGATCTGGGCATAAGCCCCGTGCGGATTGTACGTACGTAGCACGCTCAACGCCAGCTCGAAGAAATCAGTGAGCCGACACTCGCCCAGTGCCTTACGGATGGCGGCGGATGCCTCTCCCTCGCACAGACGTTCGGACGATACGTGGGGGTGAGTACACTCATCGTCCCCATGTGCCGGATTAGGGTCTAGGGCCTTGATCTTATACGGGTGGGACCCGGTCAGGCTATTTTTCAGGTTCAGTACGATCCGGAACCGTCCAAGATTAACTTCCTGGAACGAGATCTCCTCGGTCTCCACCTCTATCGTCGATTTGCCCTTTTCCAGGCAGAGCTCGGCGTCCAACTCTCGGGCTACGGCCATGATCTCCTCGTGGATCTCACGAAGACCCGGGGGTTTCTTCTCCTGAACTAGCAGAAGCGTATTGATCTTCTCAACGTGCTTAAGGACCTCAGCAACCCTCGCTTCTACGTACGATCGGTGGACGAGGCCGGCACCGTGGAAGCCGCTGTTTTCACACTTCTGGAGCAGTCTGGCCGTTTCCTGACACCTGCGAAGGTAGTGCTGGCTATCATTCAGACGAGCCCGGATGCTCTCGGCGATCTGGGTAGTCTCCGGGGTAAACCGCTTATAGATCAGTTGGGCCAGCCTCAGGCTGACCCGTGTATCATCGTCAACCTTGGGATTCATAACCGCCCCTCGAAAGAGAGCGGACCGGTCCCTGGGTAGAGACCGGTCCGCTCAAGCCTAGATCAAGTTACAGCCCGAGGCCGCCCTCGATCTTGGTAGGGGTCGCTGTGATCCGGTCACCGTCACGCAGCACGCGGTCGCCGGTCGTCACTTCGCGGTTCACGCGGATCGTGAGATTGGCGGGGGAAACGCCAGGAAGTTTCGTAGCGATGAACTGGGAGACGGTCATCCCATCGAGGACCATGATACGGTCGGCGAACCCGCCGCCGTCGTTGTTGATGAACAGAATGTTCATGCCACCCTCGATCTTCGTCGGGGTCGCGGTGATCCGGTCGCCGTCACGCAGAACACGATCGCCGGTGGTTACCTCGCGGTTCACGCGGATCGTGAGGTTGGCGGGGGAAACGCCAGGAAGTTTCGTAGCGATGAACTGGGAGACGGTCATCCCATCGAGGACCAGAATGAGATCAGCGAAACCACCACCGTCGTTATTAATAAACAGGATATTCATTGCGAAATCTTTCTACAAACAGGACAAAGAACAAAGGCTGCTACCTGCAGGTTTAAGCAGCCTCACAGACCGGGCAGAGCCCTACGCAATGGGCTTGGCTAGTAGAGAACCACCGCTATCCTCAGGCTTTGGTCAGAGACCTGGGTAGCCCGAAGACTTGCACATCACCCCCTTTCTTTATCATCCTCTCCGACCGCCTCTATTTCTTGCCAGCTACGATCTTCGGGCGGGACTCGGCGTCCTTGCTTGTTCCACATGAAGTGCAACGCCAGCCTTTGGCGTCCCCCTTCATATTGAACACCCTCTGCCCGGATCCATGCAGTTGATCCTGCTGAGCGTTAACACACGAGCACGATGAGACTTTCGACGCCATGCGGAATCTCCTTATGCGGCCGCAGAGGCCAGTGTTGTCTCGTTCATCTCCAGGAGCTGCACAGGCAGCTGCTGAACAATCGGAGCTAGTTTTACAGGATCGGGAGGGGTCACCGCAGGCTTACCCTGGGGCATGTCAACCTTCTTCTCCAGACTGGCCATAAACTGCTCTGCCCTCTTCCGGTCTTTGAACCATCCGATAGATCGGGCCTTCGGCGAAGCCTGGCGGTCCCAGATCAAGTGGCCTGAACCATTAGGATGGTCACGTGCCGATTCAGCCAAACGGTACCTTGGAGTCACCGGCGACTCCGAGCGGGCAGAGGACTCCACAGTTCAGGACAGATGCTGACATCCTGCTCATTGTCGTCAAGGATCACCGTGGCCACTGTCCCAGTCTTATACCGCTTGCTCAGCTTTGACCATCGCCGGACACGCTGTCCATCTCCAGCCAGGCTCCCATCTTTAAGCCGGATTACCGGCTGCTTCTTTGACCTCACCTGACCACCTTTCTGTGTAATACACGTACCCGGCAGGCCCCCTAAGCTCTAAACCAGGCTTCTTCCCATTACGGGCCTGGGCCTCTGCCTCTTCGATCGTCTTCATCCTGAAGGCCATGCTCGACTGCCAGGCCACCGCCTCCTTAGCCGAGAGAACGACTGTCAACATCTTAGAGGTCATCGTCGTCGGTGGGGGCGTCCTCGTCCTCCCAGTCCTCGTCGTCCTCGTCGTCCTCGGAGTCCCAGTCGTCTGAGTCATCCTCTTCGTCATCTTCGTCGTCATATTCGTCCGCGTCATCCTCGATCTCCTCGGCCTCCTCCTCAGCATCGGTCAGGCTCGAAGCACCCAGCTCTTTGTCCGTCTCGTACTCCGGATCGATCAGTTCCCAGTCCGGAGCATCCCCCCGGGTCTTTCCCTGGCGAAGGGCCTGGGCAATCTCTTCAAGGACATCAGCCATTTCCTGGGCCGTCCCGGCCCCCGACAGAATTTCAATCGCGACCATTACGGTCTCCTATGTCTCAAAAGGTTAACGACAGATCAGTTGTATTCAGTGGCCGACTTGGCCTCGGCCGGGGTCTGGTAGATCCGGCAGAATTCAATGGGCACCTCAACCACCCGGCGGGCGTCGAACGTGTTGAGCAGGACACCCAGGGTGATCGTGGCCACCTTTTTCGGTTCCCCCACGCAGATCTCGTACTCTCGCTCTGGTCCACCATAAACTGCGACGATCTCGCCGTGGATCAAATGGTGAGCATACGGTTTTGACTGATCGTCAAAGGTCCTGACACTGCTTATCCCAGCGATCGTCACTCCACGTCCCAACAAGTTAGTAGTCATCTAACTACTCCTTTCTCTATGGTCGTAGCTAGATGAACGGGGATTCGACCCCAGTCTTCATATCGATCTCGAACAGGCTAGTTTTGTACGTGGGTACGAGCATCTTCGCATACTCCAACATACACGGACAATAGAAGTGGCAGTCACCCATCGGATAGTACCCAGCCTCGTGCAACCGCCAGGCTCCGTCTAACTGGGGGGTGTAGGGCCCTCCATGCCCCCAGAGCTCGGGGATCCCCGTTACGCTCATCTGCAGCCTGCGGTCATCGTACAGAGGAGGAAGGAGACGCCCGGGGAGCAGAAGCACATAGTACGGGTCCGTCCTGCTCCCATCCTCTTTCGAGAGCAGCACCCCCCACAAGCTCTCCAAGAACCGGCCATGTCTTCCGTAGGCCAGCTCGGCCCGTACCGGCCTGGCCCGGGTTATCCCCGGAATCTCGGAATAGTACCGAGCCCCGTTCAAGGCCAGCTCGGCCAGCAAGCTCATCTGACTCAAGCTGCCCTCGCGATCTCCAGGTCGACCCCGCACCTGTCCAGAAGGTCTAGGATATCATCTTGGGACACTACGGGCTTATCCTGGTACCCGTATCGGGTCAAAAATCCTTCGAGGACCCCGGGGTCAATCTCTACCAGTGCCCCGGCCTCGGACAACACCTCTTCCATCGCCCTCAGTCGGCCGAGCATCTTCAGGTGATAGCCGATCGCCGAGGTCATCGCCGTACACAACCTAGTCGCCTGCCTGCGGGTTACTTTGACCGCCATCTTCCACCTCCTCGAACTCAAGCTCAATGCCGAACAGATAGCCCAGGAGCTCGGAAACATCTGCATCGGTGACGTTCACGCCATCCTCCGCAGAGTCATAGGGTTCCGTGAAATACTCAAAGTCTATGGGGCCCAGTCCGAACTCATCGATCCCCAATTCCTTTAGAGTCCTCTCCATTCCACGAATGCCTTCGAGAAGTTGTAGTTGCCTACGCATAGTGTAGGCCATATCTGCCCGAAGCTTTGCGGCCTGCTCACGAGTTACTCTGATCATCGTCAGGTCCTCCCTCGAACCAGAGTGGCACGTCGTACAGATCGCTCACCAGCTGTGATAGATCTGCGTCCGTAGCCTCGGCATCCGGCGGGTCGCAGAACACAGCACTAAGCGTCTGGATATCCTCGGACTCGATGTACACGTCCAGATCAGTGATCTCGGTAAGCTGGGATTCCAACTCGCTCAGGGAGTTCCACATCTCGAGCTGGTGACGCATGGCATCGGCCAGCGTCTCACAGAGCATCTTGGCCTGCTTCTTTGAGACATTAAAGGTCATGGGACCTCTTTCCAGATTACAGAGGTCTCCTGGCAGAAGTCCGTGATCCCGGCCTTGTCTCTGATGTCGCTGCACAGATTGACAAGCCCACAGGCTACACAGCCCACACAGCTTGACTGTTTTGTCTCGGGGATCGCCGCGTACTGAGCACTGCCGATAGTGACGCTCGGGACGTCTGTGTCCGGGTATCCGCATCTCGGACACTTCGCTACGTCCTGTTTCTCGAATACCTCGACCGAGTACTCATCCACCGTCAACTCGCTGACCGTGGCGGGTGCCACATCATCTTCATCCAGCGACACACGCTGCTTCCGGAATCCACTGTCAAAGTCAATCAGCCTCACCCGAAGCTTCGGAAGGATCTTATGATCGGGGGTCACCGCAAAGATCTCTCCATCCCGCACTACGATGTCCAGTCCAGGTACGTTCTTAGCCATCTTCTATCTCCTTTTTGCGGCTCACTAATGAGCCGTTACTGAGTCACAACCGAGGTTGTCACTAACGGGTTAACCGCAACCTTCTCACTCGCCTGGATCATGGCCCGGGCCAGCTTGCCGGGGATGAACATGTATCGGAGCTTCTTGACCCCTTCGAGTGTCCTGGGATTGTTCTTCAGCAGCTCTTGGAGCCCTTCTTCGGTCATTACCAGCCACTCACCGGTCCGCTCGAAGTCCATCGGTTGGGGGTTCGCCGGGAGCTTCTGCTGATCGTTCCATCCCATCAGGATGTACCCGGTCTCCATCGCCTTTTTGCACTTTTCGCACGGGTCCAGGTTGTACACTGCTTCATCCGGTAAACTCTGTTTGAGCCCCGGGTCGAGCATGATCGTCATCGGCTCCCGGCAAAAGAAGCAGAGGGCTTTGCCCACATGGCTCAGCTTAGGTTGTTCATCGGTCATATCAGTCTTTCTCCCAGAATGGGACTAACCGCCAGGTCTTAAAATCCCCGTAGAGCACTATGGCCTCGTTAGAGCCAAGTTTGAATACGGGTTCCTCCCCCAGCAAATGCCAGGCCCAGGGGTCAACAATGTACTTGCCGATCAGGGCAAAGTCGTGGCCACCGCACGTAGCGGCTCTCGTGGCCCCCGGGTTATCTAGGGTCCAGAAGCCGATGACCACCCCGTTGAACTTGCGGGCAGCTTTGATCGCGTAGTAGGTGCAACACGCGCTACGACAGTTTGACTCACTGCTCTTAGCGAATCGGCGAAGTTCGCAGACAGTCGGTCTACTCCTCATTGATCCCTTCTATCTGGTTGTCCGGGTTGTCAAAAAACTCCCGTTCTACCTGTGACTGCCACTCCAGGTAAGCGCAGATGTCCTCTTCGGGGTCCGGGGCCTCCATCTTGCTCTGTTCTGCCCACTTGGTAAGATTGAACAGCTCGCCCTTCCCGTTCACGATCCGGCCGCCTGCAAACTGGCCATCGGTGCTCGTCCAGACCACCTTTCCCCGGCCGCCCACAAACAACTGGGGAAGCACCGAGTTCAGATTGCGATAGTAGCCCAGCGGGATCTCCAACGTCTGGAGGCTGCGAAGAACATTGGGCAGCTCTGTAACCCTCTGATTGTCTTCCTCCTTGAAGTGGTCTTCGTCCAGCCAATCCCGGATTAGGGCCAGTGCCGCGTCAAAGTCAGCCTTTTCCTTGTATTTGAGACGCCCGCAGATCGTAGCGTATGTCGACATTTGCATCCTTTCTCAGAGTGTCCATTGTTCGAGGTGACCGGGACACGGGTCCCCGCTGTGCTGAAGCGGACAGGCACTGCCCACTTGCAGGTTTCCAGCGGGGAACGTATAACGGCATACCGAGCAGCGAGCGGAGTTCTGAACGTGGAAGGTACGATACCCTCGTTGCCACTCCGAACCCTCCCACTCCCGGTACCGGCCACCGCCCATAGCCCAGTCAAATCCGATCAAGAACTCAGGGCGGGGCCTCTTTTGTATGAATGTTTTCGACATTGGAAATCCTCCAGGTGTGACCCTTGTACGGAACGCCCATCCGGATAGCCTTGCGGATCCCGTGGGCGGCCGCACCCGCGTTTACCCCGCAGACTGTAGCTGCCTCCTCCAAGGACAACCGCCAAACGGCTGCCACGGAATCAGTAGCTGTCAGTTGCAGCCCATCCAGATGTTCGGGACAGGCCACTACCCTACTGGCGGATGCCGGGCCCCTCGAATACTGCCGAGTGATCTTAGGCTTCTTCTTGGCCACTATTCGATCGACGGTCTCGGCCAGTTGCAGCCTCTGGGCCATCCTCTGCCTGACCGCCTGGGCCGCACGGGGCCCAAGCGGTTTGATCCGCTCGTCCAACGGAGTCCAGCTACGCGTAGGCCGCATGTGCCTCCTGGACCTCGGCTGGGGGTGCCATCATCCCGATGTCCATGCCGGTCCCTACCTGACAGACCCCGAACAAGTGATCAATCTCATGCTGGACCACACGGGCCTCGAACCCAGAGAACGAAGCCGTCTGGGGCTCCCACTCACGGTTCATCCAGCAGCAGAAGATCTCTGGCCAGCGGGCTATTCTCACCCTGCGGCCAGGGTAGCTCAAGCAGCCCTCTTCTCCGTCCACCGGGTCCCCATGATGATCCAGGATCACCGGGTTGATCATGACCTCGGGGCTGGTCGTGATCCCCTCCGCCCCATTCTGAGTAAACCGCCGGGGCCAGATGAGAATGACCCGGGTGCATACCCCGATCTGGTTAGCGGCCAGGCCAACACCGTTGCGAGCCGCGAGGAGCACGGCGAGCATCTGATCAACGTATGAGAGGTCATCGGTCTTCTGCACATCGACCGAGACCTGGGCGAGTGCTGGGTGCTCCCCGGTCACCAGCAGGCTCAGCGGATTTCCGATCCGCTTGGACAATTTCTTAATCCGCTTCGCTTCTTCTTTGCGTTCTTCTCTCGTCGACATCTGGTCTCCTTATACGGTGCGTGTCCTGAGCTGACTTTGAGACACGCAGGTCCCCGGAACATCCGGAAGGTTCCCCACGTGAATCCAGTCTTTTGCCGCCAGCTCCATCCGATCGATATCCTGTTTGAACACTTCTTGCTTGCACATGGGGTTGACCGTCTTGGCCATAGCCTCAAGTTCGTCAACCGAGATCTCCTCGCGGCCCTCTCTGAGGTTCTGGCGAGTAACCCGATCGACGACGTTCTCGATCTCCGCCGAGAGAAACCCGTCCATTATGCTTCCAGCCAAGTGGCAAAGGCTAAACTCGGGCTTCAGCCGCATATTCCGCAGAGCACAGTGGACCTTGACTATCTCTTCACGGGTCCTGGCATTGGGCCGCTCCACATAGAATTTGAGGTTCATCCGCCCGTCTCGCAGCAACTCGGCCGGCACATTCTCAATCCGGTTCATGGTCAGACATGTAAAGATGTTGCTGCTCTTTCGGCTGGTCTCGGTCAGTATCGAATTCAGCACCCGGCTGATGTTCCCGCCGTCCCCTGAGTACCCTTGGGTCGCACTGTTCAACCCTGACTTGTCAATATCGTCAATGATCAGAAAGGCGTTTGAGGCGTCTGCCGCCTGCAATACCCTCCGTACTTGGGCGTCGGTCTGTCCGACTATACCCCCTTGGGTCTGTCCGATATCCCAGATCAGGGCGATCCGGTTCAGGGCCTTGGCTATGAGCATGGCACCCACGGTCTTCCCCAGGCCGGGGGCCGAGGCGAACGCTACGCCCCTCAGCGGCCTAAGGTTGTGGGCCTGGGCGAGCTCCGGGCTGATCTGCTCACAGATCGTGGACATGACTGAGGCGTATCCGACGAGCTTGACATGGGCCAGCTCCTCTCGCCCCACGTACCGCAGACCGGGGATTGAAGATAGCACACGGGCCTTCTCCTGCTCGGCGATCTGATCACTGATCTCGAAGACACCAGGTCCGGTCATTTCCTTGGTCCTGAACCTGGCGATGGACATCGCTTGCATGGCCGCCTCTTGGGTCAACCCACGCATCCGTAGGCCGAGCTTGCCCCGCTCTTCAGGGGTAACCTCGAGCTTTACACTGTCCACGGTCGTCGCGAGCATCTCCTGATCGGGCAGAGACATGCTGATCGGTTTGAGCTCGGGGAGCTCCGCTGGGATAGATGCGCTGGACGCGAGTACCACCAGCATTCTCCGGCCTCGCAAGATAGTCTCTGGCTGATCGTCAAACTTGCGGGTGATGGCCTCCCCCTGATCCCACTGGATAGCATTCCTCAGATACTGGACGATCTTAGGCCCGTCCGAGGTCCTCAAGCTCACGTCCAGATCGCGGAGGAGGACGATCGCATCTGTCTGCTGGGGCTGGGCCATGACCTTTTCCAGGCCCAGGCGGATCATGGTCGGGGTCACCCGCTCCTGATCCACCAAGTACCACTCCAGGGACTCCCGGAGTTCGCTGCTCTGGACCTCTGAGAGCACCGCACGGACGGCGGCCACCGGAGAGGCCAAACTCAGCTGCTGCTGATTGCGGTCGACGCGGGGCCCACCCCGGTAGACACCAGTAACTTTGTCGTGCCTCCACAGGTCGACCCCCGGCAGGTCCTGGGCCATCGCCTGCTGTAGTTCGTATTCGACCCTGTTCTGTTCATCGGTCACCACCCAGAGCACGGACTGCCCTGTGAGATACCGTTCGATGATCTCGTGCATGCGACCTCCATAAAAAGAAGAAGGCACCAGTCTAAGGTGCCTTCTTCGTGTATGACTCGGATGAACCTGGCCTAGGCGGTTGCCTTTGGCTTCCTCTGCTTCTGGGTCGCAGGGGCCTTCGGAGCCTGGCTTCCTACTTCAACCACAGGCTTCAGGGCCGGGGGCGGCGTGAAGTTCGGGCCAAGGTCGATACCGGGCTCTACCGCCTTGACCACGGGGGCCACTGGCACCTGCGGCTTGGGCGGAGCGGGCGTGACAGGGGCTGGGGCCGGGACCTCCACGTGGGGAGCCGGATGGTCCGGTAGTTTCAGAATGCTGCTAAGGAAATTGGCCGCTTCCGCTGTATGAAAGAGGAGACCGGCCATATCACACTTGTCCACGGGCGGCAACGTCCAGGGAACTCCCAGCAGATCGCCGTGGCCCTCTATACCGAACACTGCGTCGAGCTCCGATGCTGGAAGGGGTGGCGGCCGGGTAGAGAACAGCTTCCGGGCCGTAGTCTTGCTCCCATTCTCGTTCACCGTCGTGATCGCTAAAGCGACCTCCTGGGTATCGGGCTGAACGTAAATTCGGAGCTTACGGATCTGGGGGGCGACTGACTGCACAGCCCGGCGGTATCCGTTCTTCTCTTTGGCCACGACCTCAAGGTCCTGGCGGATGGCGTTAAACGACGAACTCGGAATCCATGTCAAATCGACAATACGAGGCATCCTCTAACCTTTCAGTAAAGCTTGTGCTGAGGGAACGGTGTGCTCTGGGGGCGGTACCCGCCTAAAGCTCAGGGTGTATGTCTGAGGGGCCAGCTCGTAGATCTCCATGCGGCCAGCGTTCCCGAACGGGAGGTAGACCGAGACCCCCACAAGATCATCTGGCCCGAGCAAACTGCCTTTGGCGACCTTCCCCGGATCGTAGATCGTGATCACCTCTCGGCGGGGCCTCCACCAGTTACCCCGAGCATGGACGACAAACAGCTGGTTCAGGATCCATCGGTTGAGGGCCTCGCACTGGGCTTGGGCCACGCACTGGACGGCATACCCCCAGTCGTGGAGACCCGAGAACAGCGGACGGGAGTAGAGAAAGCTTTCCACGGCCAGCTTGATCCCAGTGTCCCGCTCGAATTGGACGAGAAGGTCCTTGTCCAACTTGAGCCCCTCGTACAAAGGGCCAAGATTGAACAGAAACTGGTCAATCCGTCCGGCTAGGGAGGGTGACCGATCCTTGAGCTCTTTGCGATCGCGGGCATCTACCAGGTCCGGGGCAGACTGGACCCCAGGGTTCATCAGTGGGTCGCCCGTCTCTCTGACCCCGCCAGGGACCCGCTCTGGGAGTTTCCCGGTCGTGGCCAGCGGAGAGTTCAGGATCCTAGTGAGGAGATCGTTGGCCATGGGATCAAAGCCAGTTAAGGACCCGGAACAGGCGGGCGTACGCCCACTGTCTTAGAGGGCTACGGACCTTACGCTCGAGAGTGTGTGTCATGTCCACGGTACACTCTGAGCCCGCCGAACACTCACGGTACCCGGCGAAGAACGCACCGTACAAGACGGCGTACATGGCCAAAGCGAACGCCCGACGCACCCGCAGCTTTTCGCCCGTGAACTCGGCGTACCCCGAGTCGGTCAGGGCATCGGCCAGGGTCTTGTTCTTCGGGGAGAGCACCGCATCCTGGAACTTGCGTAGATGGGTGATAAACGCTTCAAGCTCTTCATCCGAACCGCCCTCGGCCAGGTAATTGGCGTACAGGGGCTCTCCCGGCATACACAGCAGTTCCACGGCCTTCTTCAGATACTCGGGGAACGCGTAGGCGATGTCCCTGGTCGGATTAAACCAGACCTGGCCGGCACCCGTCTGCATCGCGGTCGGGCCAAAACTCATCTTCATCTGCATCATTCTTGAGACTCCTGAATAATACCCTGCTCCCGGCAAGCCCTAAAACAGGGCTCAACCGGATCCTGTCGCCAACCTCGGCTACAGGCAGAACATGGGTGAGTATAGCGAAAAGGGCATTCCCTGTGCCTGGCGGTCATCAGTTTCTTGTTCAGTTTGACCTGGGCATCGGTAACCATGTACCGGCCGAACCCGTAGCTCTGACGCCCGCCGTACTCTCTCATCTCGATATACGCCCACAACTGGCACCCGGTGAACTCCGCCGGGTGGTATGACCTGTGCCTATAGTTGGTCAGACCTAATCGCTTGGCCAGGATATCCAACCCTCGAAGGTCCCCGGCCGGTCTCTGGAAGCGGACGGCGTACAGCGGACCCCACAAGACCTCAAGGTCCAGGGTGGCCACGCCCTGTACATTGAGCACGCCGCAGATGAGTAGGGGGCTCCACAGCCCCAGCCCATCTTCCAGATAGCTTCTGGGCTGCCCGAAGAACGTGGGTTGCCCCTGGGCAAACCGATCGGTGTTATGAGCGAGGAATGCACATACCTCGTGGAGCAACTCCTGGCTAGGCAGTCGGCCGATCAGCGTTTGGAGCGATGAGGTGACCGCCCCCAAGCGGACCCCGGAGCCAGAGGGGGTCTCGGCCACGAACCAGGCTGCGAGCATCGCAATGTCCGAGAGGGTCAGTGGTTCGGCGCGACCCGAGAGAGAGGAGCATCGGGCATAGGCCTTTGCACTGAGCTTGGCTGCCCGCTTAAGATCTGGACTGGGCAGGATCGGCTGGGCAGTAGTCTGGTCCACTACACCTCCTGCTGCTGGCGGGGGACAACGCTCTTGACCGGAGTGAAATACAGCTCGAGCCTCGGATCGCCCCAGGGCAGGACCACCTGGATCCGAAAGTTACCGACTGGTGTCTGGACGAAGATCTCGGGTTTCTGCTCCCCGAGCCACAGACCTCCTTGAAGTCTGAGTAGGATATCGCCGAACCCTTTGGGCGACTTGCTTGGGGACGAGGTCGAGACGGTAACCGGGTACCGACCCGGCTTTAACCTGGGGATTACCAGCTCACGGCTGGCCTCTTTGAACAGTTTGGGACCAGGCTTTTCGCCCGGAGAACAGGGATACAGACCGACGCATCCAGAACGGATGGTCAACGCGAATTGTTTGGACAAACCTAGACTTCCTCTTCTTTGATTTCGGAGTGGTATACGGGGGTCGTCTTTAGGTCAGAATTGGCCCGACGACACGCGGAACAGAAACGGACCCGCTTGGGGTCGGTAGACTGGAACGTACGCCTGCACTTATTGCAGACCGTGGCCTTCTTCGTATGCTTCAGGCAGACCGCGGGATGGACAGCCTCGGCCACAACCACTGCGTCTTTCACGCGTAATACTCCAGGTCCTCCAGACTCCCAAAGTATACCAAGAACGCCAATAGCTAAAAGAAAGGGCGGCCATAGCTATGTTCACCCACAGCCCGCAGCAGACAACGATTAAGAGCCACACCGCTAGTTTAGTAGGGTGCGACTCCATGTCGCTATCTGCTGCGGGAACACGAACAAGGACTAGTAAGGGTGCTCGGCCCGGAACTGGGCGACCGCCGACCTGAACGGATCCTGCAGTTCCACGATATCCTTGGCCTCTTTCAGCCCGAGTCCGGCCAGGCCATCGAGACCCCGGAGCTCCTTGATCCCCATGATCAGCCCACTCTTCGTAATGGTGTTGACCACGCGATTCACCTCTCCAGGGCCGAGGGTGACCACGAACAAGCCTGCACTGAACGTCTGGGCTGCCGGGGTATGCCTCTGGGCGAGACTGGCCCGGGACTTGAACTCATCCAGTGCCTCTTTGAACGGCGACCGCGTTAGGCATACGGTTTGAGCCTGGTCATGGCTGAGCACAGGAGCGTACTCCTGCAGCTTCCTTGCCCCAGAGATCAGTCCTTTATCTCTGAGGCAGTCAACAACCGCGGAGTCCTCGCAAGCATTAAGATAGAAAGTGGGAATAGACTCAAGGTACTCCTTATCGAGTTTCTCAGTCTTGAGCCCATCCAACTCTCGCTGCAGCCGGTCACGCTCCTCTTTCAGCCGGGCGTAGTCTATTACCGACTTATAGTCAGCCTGTCGCTTGAACCAGCCACCGTAAGAGACCACCATGCCCCAGGCCGGGAGCGGCTCGAGGCTGTCACAGGCGTGGTTCTCGTTGATGAACTTCTCGCACGCGGCCCGGAACGGCTGGCAGAAGCCCACGATATCCTTGGAATTCTTCAGACCGTCCTGGGTCAAGTCGTTCAGCAGCTTGATCCCGGCGATCCGCCCCTTGGAGGCGATCACCACTAGGATCCGGCGGACCTCGCAGTCGAGGAGAGTGACCTGGGCCTGGCCAGCGACGAACGTACAGCCAGTCTCTTTCCGGGCCAGGCCGAGCTGACTGTTGACCAGGACCAGCTTGGCCCTGGTAACCTCGAGTTCTTTGGTCAGATCGCAGTTAGCCGCGTGTACCGACTTGCGGGCTCCCTCGGTGATCAACAACTCGGCCTGTACCTTGGACAGGACATGCTTGAGATCGGAGATCTCCAGGTCCTTGGCCGCGTTCAACTGCTCCTCGAGCTCCTGGATCTTGATGTCGCGGCGGGCCTTGATCTCCTGGATCTCGGCGTACAGCGTATCGTTTGCATCCGAGAGCTTGTCGCACTGACCCGTAAGGGAATCGACCTGGGTCGACCGATGGACGAGGATCTCATTGGCCTTTTCGGTACCTGCCAGCCGCTCTCTGAGCTCGCCTACCTGCTTGTTCAGACGGGCTACGCTGGTCTTCTCGGCCTGCAGGCGATCGTAAAGATTAGTGTTAGCCTTGCGCATCTTTCCCTGCAGGGTCCGGCACCACTCGAGATGAGAGGTTACCAGGTCCAGGGACTCCCGGAGGCTCTCGTATGACGCCTGGCCCTGCCGCTGCCCGATCTTGTCGCAGGCAGCGGCCAGCTCTGCTGTCAGCCGATCGACATCTGCGTTCAGAACTTTGTTTTCGGCCTCCAGGTCCATGACCTTTGCTGTCTGCTCACCGACTTGAGCCGTCCGGTCGGCGATCGTCTCTTTGAGCCGCACGATATCGCCCTCGTAATACGTAGGGTTCCGACGGAGATCGCAGATCTCGCGGTCCTTGGCGACGGCCTGCAGTGCAAGACTGCGGACCTCGTCGACCGCCTCTTTCCTCCCGGTCTCGGCACCAGCCAGCTTCAGACGGAGAGTGTCGATCGCCTTGTCCTGGTTGCCGGCCTTGACCTCGGCATTGTGCAGAGAATCCCGGAGACTGTCGATCTCCGCGTTCTGAGCTTGCACCCGGAGCGTGAAGTTATCGCATGCCGCGAGGCGATCACGGCTCACCCTTTTCTCGGACGAAAGCTGGGCATCGAGACCGAGGATGGTCCGGGTATCTTCCTGGGCCATCCTGTTGACCTCGCTGATCAGGTCAGCCTGAAGTTGAGTATCGCATCTGCCCAGCAACGCATGAAAACGCATTGTAACGCTCATAGCCTCTTCTCTTTCCTCCGGCTAGGCCGGATCTAGTGTTTGATTACTTTCAGGACCCGGGGCCAGTATCGGTCCGGATCCGACCTACGATCTGATCCTCCCCCGTAATGGTGGCGAAGGGCCAAGATACGCAGATCACCCATCGATAAGTCAATATTCAGGCTGATCCCGGGGTCGTACCGGTGCCATACCGCCCGAACCACGAGTTCGGAGGGTCCCGAGCGTTCGCAGTCCGCCCAGGTCAAGCCAAGAGCGGGTGACCCGTAGTACTGGCTGTCTTGCCAGTACTTCTGGTGAATCTGCAGAGGACCACGGGCCTTCCCATGATCCCCACGAGGGACATGGCCATCCTGGACCTGCCCAGACTCTACGATCCTCAGGGCTCCCAGAAGCGACTGAGCATCTACCGCCCAGACCGGGGTGGCCAGTGACAGCCCGAATAGAACGAATAGCTTTCGCATAGGATCCTTGTCTGTCGGGCTACGCCCAACTGCTCGAGACACTCGAATCTTCTGAACGCCGGATAGCCCCTTCAAAGGCTGAAGAAGCCCGATTGCCGCCGGCACAGAGACCCACACTGAGAATTACCCGGTTGTAGTCAGATTCGAGGAAGACCGGGCGGTACGGCTCCCTCCGCCTAGGACGGGACCTGACGGGGGCAGCATACCTGCAGCGATTATGGTAATCACGAAACCGCTTGACGCACACAGGACACTCACAGTTAGCGGGGGAGTCCGTGTTGAGCACGGCCTTCCCACACTCTGGACATCTTGGGATCATGTTGGATACTCCTTTCAAAGTGAGGGGTGGGACTCGAACCCACAACCACGGCGGCCACAGCACCGTGCACTGCCATTGTGCTACCCCCACCGATCTCAGACTGCCTGGGGCTCTTCGAGAACCGACCGGTTTACCGTCAGCCGGATCTTCTCCTGGGTCGGTTCGACACAGAACTGCCAGTAGTTGTACACGTCTTCCAACCCCTGGATCAGATCGACGAGTGCAAACCAGTCGAAGGCCGATTCCATGGGATCACTGGGCTGGGTATCACCCTTCTTCGCCATGTTCACCACGACATGAGGGACCAACGCAAACTCCCGGCCATATCCGGGACGCTCCGGGAGCTCCACGGCATCCACCCTGGGGAATTCGGTCCCCATGTAGAAGCCCTGCATGTTCAGGCCTTCCCAGCAGTCGGGGAGTACCACATGTCGAAGATCGTGCTCGGTATATCTCTGAAACAGCTGCCAGCCCCGGGGGGCTGTAGCCTCCTGGCCCTGGGGTATGCGGAGTACGATCCGCTTGAGCCCCGGGTAATAGGAAAGTGCTCGCATATCAGACTCCTTTCGGTTAAGTGCATGGACGACCGGGCCCCTCCTTCGGAGACACACGCCCAGTATTGATTGGGAATGTGCTGCCCTTTCGGGCAAGGGGCCCGGGATGTCCCGGCACTCTACTAACCTGGCCAGGCGTCCAATACCGTCGGGTGCGACCCACCCCCTGGGCAGGGAATGGTTAGTGCTTTCGCACTACGGTACGGGACACACAAGGTAAACAAAGTGCGGGTACGACCGGGGCCATGTGCAGAAAGGTTGACAGGACACACAGGTAAACAGCCTGTGTGGTGCTCCTGACAGCCCGACTCTTACGAGTACATGGCCCCGGGATGTGCCGGCACTCTACCGGTAACGGGCGGCCCTGCCAGCCGATTCCTTCCGGTACTGGGCGGAGATCGTGGCCGACGTGGCCAGGACTCCAGGTCCTCCGAAACGCGATCGCAGAGTGCGATCGTCATACTGGGGATTCAACCTCAGAAAACGTGCGGACTTATTTGCCCGCTTGATGTGCGCTCGACTCATACCACTATCCCTTTCTGGCCCGAAGGCCTTTGGTTTCAAACAGTTTAGAACGCAGTGCGACCGACGATCTCCCGCATCCGGGCCCGGCCAGCTATGCTCGGAGCCTCTTGCCCGGTCGGATCTCCTATCTCTTTAAGCCGCCGCTGGATGTCGGAGATCGCCTCCTCCTGCGATATCGGCGTGTTCGCCGCTTTGTTGCTCTCAGGGGTTAGGGCACTCTGTCCGTACGGATTCGTACGAGAGTAAAAGACGGCATCCGGGTAGCTGCGTACTCCGCCAAGAGTAGTACGGTACCATCGTCGGACACCGGAGTCCTTCTTGACCTCTGTCTTGGTCCGAGTCCATCTGATATTGCCCTGGTCACAGATCAGACGGTAAGCAGCCAAATACCGCATATCCCGGTACTTCGTGTCACGGTGAGACAGCCCAACGATGAGCATGTCCAGGAGACAGCCCGGAGAGAAATACTCCAAACCTTCTGCTCCGTACCTGACGCAGACTTCCTGGAGGTCCATGCCGCCTTCAAACACGTAGACGTCGCACCGCTCAGCACCGAGGCTGAACGACCCGACGTACTCGTCTGGCCCGTGGCTGCACTCATCGGGCCAGACTGGCCCAGAGATCTGCTTAGACAAGCCAAAATCAATCGACATTTGATGTTCACGCATTCTGTAGCCTTTCCCAGCCTAGGCTGGATTGTTGGTAAAAAAGAACCTCCCCAGGAGTCTGGGGAGGGTCGCCCTTGGTCGGGGCATGTCGATTAGGCGGAACCGACACCGTTAAGATGAACACTGACTAAAGTAGCGGTGGCGGGATTCGGACCCGCGATCTCCCGGTTATGAGCCGGACGAGGACAACCAGACTCCTCTACACCGCGATCTAAGTGGAGGCGCGCGGGAATGATCCGCGGTCCTGAGACGGCTTAAACGACAAACACTACGTGCGTAGGCTCTGCTTTAATCTCAATGATCCAGTCGCCCAGGCCAGGCTGCCGAACCATCCAGCTCTGAATCTCATCCAACGGTCTGAGCAGACCACCGGACCAGCCCATAAGCTTCAATCAACGGTATACGGGCATTTCCGTTGATCGAGACCACCTGTTATCAGGCAGCCATTGCAAGACGGCCCAAACCGATTGAGCCACAAACATCGCTGTTATTCACAGTTCAGTTTTACCTAGGTGTTTATAGAGGCCAACTAGATATCCTCTGCACGCGTCTATCACTCTAACCATCCAGTCGAAGCCGGCCTTCGCCCCCGGATTGACAGACTTCAGTATACCAGAGTGGCCGGGGGCGGTTGTCGCCCACCCCCGGCCCCGCTCTGGCCAACCAGGATCTCTGTCAGACCCTGGCCATTACGCTGCTTGCGGCTCGTACGCCCCGGCCAGCTGCGACCGGTACTCTTCCAGGGTCGTCGGAGATCCGTACTGCATGACGTTGAGGCCCCGGCCTGTTCGGTACGCAGCACACCCTGGAGCGACCAGTGTATCCCCATCGTGCAGGAAGATGATCGCCTCGTGAGGATACCCGGGAACCGGGAGTCCGTCAGCGAGCAGGGTCTCCTCCGCCAACTTCCAGCCTTTGGGCTCCTCGGGATGCCCCAGCCACTGCTGGACCGGTCGGAGCATGTTGAGCGCATACTTCAGCCAGGGAAGGGACGACCCCGGGTCGAACTCCTGGAAATCGCCGGACTCCCGGGACAGACTGAACTTTGGGGTTAGAACGCCTCGGACGTATCCGGCGTCCTCCTCGTCGGGAACGGCAGAGACTCGAACAAAATGATACCCATCTCCATCCTCGAGCGGAAGGAGCAGAATTAGACTCTTGACCATAGCCACTATCCGATCTCCGGGACCAGCCCGGATAGAGTGTTAGCGATCCACTATCACAAAAAAGACCGGCTGCCGCCTTTCAGCGACAGCCGGCTGGTTTTACCCTTCCTACACTCCCCAATCCCCGGCTGCAGCCGAAAGATTGGCGTCGGTGTAGGCGACTCTGCCAGAGAACACCTGGAATACTGAGCATGGGGGGTGGTGTTTCATGAGTGCTTCCCCCGCACCCGGAGATGCGGGATCAACGGCTCCCACCTACTCTACGCACACCATGTTTGTTCGCTTCACGCCATAGCCTTGAAGCGTACTCAGTACCTTGACCCGTGTGGTCCAGCTCTTGTCCTCGCGCATCAGGCAGCGGCCAACCCGACAGCCTGGGCCACTGATTGCTCGATCTCCCCGTGGCTCTCTGCGAGCTCCACGAGAGACTCAGCGATCTCCGCCTCGAACTCCTCGAGGGTCACGGGCGTCCCGGGCTGGGGTGCACCGATCTTATCCCGGAGGTCGCAGGGCAGGCATCCGATGAGGCCCAGGACCCTGCCGGTCCACAAGAAGAACTTCACTTGCTGGCCACGGATCTCCCGGGTCAGATTCGAGTCGTCGGCTGCCAGCAGCTTGAGGTCGGGGACATCCGTACTCTTCTGCTTGAACCCAACGAGGGTCCGGATAACCTCGCTAAGCCAGAGCGGGGCTTTCGACGGGTCAAACTCTTTGACGTCCCGGCGTTCACGGACAACCGAGAGGTTCGGGGTCATCAGCCCACGAACGTAGCGGAGAGCATCGCCACTCAGAGCGACGAAATGGACGCCACCATCACGGTTCGGGATGGTCGCAACGACGAGCAGATCAGAACGAGAAGCGGACATGAGACACTACCAATCCCCGCCCTAGGGCGGTATGGTCCCCCGAGGTGGGGGTAGACATGGATAGTGGACAAACGCTGTCCGGAGAAAGAGACGGCCAGGGCTGTAAACCCTGGCCGGCCCCGTATCAAAAGGAATATTAGTGCTTGAAGACGAGGAACAGCGTGACCAGCAGACCCACGGCCTTTGCCACCCGCTGGAGAAGGCTGGGCTTCTCCTGGAGCCGGGCGATCTCCTTCTCGACCCTTCCGAGATCGGGGGCAATCGCCTGGTCTACGGCCTGGGCCAGGGCGTTACGGGTCGCCCTGATCTGCAGCAGTCGGATACGCTCGTTATCCGCGGCCTGCTGCTGGGCACGCTTCTTAGCCTCTTTACGTTCATGGGTCTTACGCGACATACTAGCCTTTCTTCTCGGGAGACCCGAGATGGTTACGAAGACGCAACTTGTAGGGCAGTTCATACACCCAGCTCCAGCCATAAGCTGAATGGGGCAGGAACCACCCGAATGACACGATACGCCCCAGACCATCAATAACCCCGCAGAGGTTTCCGATGATCACGTCCGCTCGACCCCGCCAACTGGAGTAGTAGCCTTTGACGCCTGTTACTCTCCGAATGTGCCAGGCGTCTATGCATGACTCCAGACGCTGCCAGTAGGGAAGTTCAGCGTCAACCTCCCAGTGGAACGCCCAGTCCGGGGTCAGACAGCCCAGGGTCAGAAAGCAGATCAGGCCGTCCAGGATCAGGAGCAGGCCGCCCAGGGTAATGTCCAGACGGGTTCTCATTGAGTACGGGTAATACGTTCGGTTCTCCATAGTCTCCTCACAGTTAAAGGTATCCGGAGCCTCACGTAAGGCTACGGGTACTATCCAACTGCGTAATAGCTAAGAAAAAAGGCGGCATGGTCCAATATCTAACGGGACGGCCGCACCCTGTAGCAGACAAGCGATTAACCTCACAACCAGTAGCTAGTGTTTGCTAATAGTTGTGGTGTTAACCACGAGTCTGCCGCAGAGTGCGGCTATCACCTCAGTATTGTTCGCTTTCCCATAACTCAAGCGTTCACCGGAGCCCCAGTCTGGGTCGCCCCGGCCATCCGTCGAGTGTCGCACGGCATGCAACCCTGAACGGATACGATCCTGCCTGACTGCATAAAGAAGGTCACAGTGCGGGCTGCGATCATCTTTGGCGTCTGACCGGACCTAGGAGCTTTCTGCAGCTCCAGTAGATGACCCAAGACCTCTCCCATCCAGGGGGGAGCCTTCTTCAGGTCAAACTCGGATATCTCTCTCCTTACTCGTAAGAGTGAGGAGCCCGGGGATAACATGCCCCAGAAGAACTTAGACCCACTGACAGCTACGAACTGCCAGCCATTCTGACTCGTTGGCAATACAGCGACCGCCAACGAAAAACCGGACACAGATGCCTCTGCCATCATGACACCTTAGTTCGTGCCTTGACACGTAGCACGACACGCTCCCCAGCCCTTCCGAAAGTGGCTCATAACAGAACCACAAGAGGCCGATCTCGGCTGTCCGCCAGGACCGGCCTGATACCGTGGAGAGCAGAAAAGAGCCCGGCTGTGCGTTCAGCTCAGCCGGGCCGGATAGTGGACCCGTAGGTCCGGTTCGTCAGCCGAGCTGATTATCAAACCGCTCGGCGTCCTGTTCTTCTAACTTGTCAGCCGCCCTGCCAATTGTGTCCAGGTTCTCGCTGAACCGGATGAACGAATCACGCCGGGCGTAGAGCGGACCGTTATGCCGGCCGATCATGCCCGGCTCACCCTCTTCGGGTGCAACCCGTTCGTGGTCCAGGGCACCAGATAGAACATCGCCCTCCCAGGAGAGCCACGAGTAGTCCTCGGCCTCCCAGCTCCTGATGTTCCGGACGAGTACACCGACCCCGGGAACCTCCAGCCGGGTACAGCCCGCGGCTAACATCTTCCTTGACACGTCTTGGGCCGCCGCGGACACCTGGGAAATAAACCTCTCGGTTATCCGCTCCCATTCCTTTTGCGTATCCATACGTTCTCCACCGTTTTTAACGTGCTGGTACCGCACGGGTTATCAGACACTCTTTAAGTCTGCAGCTGCCTTGAGGATGGCCTTCAGGTTCTCTGCGAACTTGAGAAACTCGTGCTGACCCGCATGGCGGATACGGGTGGCCCCAGGATGCCTCTCGGCCAACTTCTCCATCCTGGCCGTTTCATCCGCATGATCCACGGACATATGGCCCCAGTCGAGGGCTCCCATCCGGGAATCGTCCTTCCAGGCCAACCAGTGTCTCTGGCTACCCAGAACAGGCCGATACAGGACCAGGACGCCCACACCGGGCACATCCAGTCCACTAGCCTCTTTCTCTTCAAGGCGTTCTCTGATCTCGCGGGCTACGGCGGACACCGAGTCCACAAACCGCTGGGTCAGGCGTAGCCAATTGCCGCGGAGGATGAAGTCCTCGGCGGCCTTGTCATGTTTTGGCATACAAACTCTCCTCCGTTTTTAACCAGCTGGCTCCGCTGGGTGTTAAGTTAAAGAAACCGGGCAGATACCTACTTGGATACTCGCATCAACGGAAACTGTGTTCCATACCGAGAGGCGAGTACGCTGGACAGCGAGTCAATCTTTTCGCAAGAGTCCACGAACTCCTGTATGACCCTTCTCTGCTCTGCCATCTTCTTCCAGCCGATAGACTGGTCGCCAGTAGTGGCCATCTCTCCCAGGGCCTGGATAAACCAAGCCGCCTGCGTGTCCGGGTCTTGCTCGTCCGCATAAACCAGAGAAGTCCTGGCAAATACGGAAGCTGCTTGAACCAGCTCTGTGTCTACCCCGATCGCTGGTATACCCTGGATATTCCTGGCCATCCGGCGTACAGCCTGGCACTTCTGTTGTTGAGAGGCTCCTGCAACCTGCCCAAGTGATGAAAACTCCGCACTGAACGTATTCCAGTACTCCTTGGTCAGCCTCCCACGCTGGGCGGCCTCCTGAACGACTGGATCAGGCACTACCACGACAACCGGGACAGAAACAGCCTTGGCCACCTGTGGTTGAGCCGACTGGACTACTTGGGGCTCTGCAGCAACCTGGGGAGGCTGGGAATGCGATTGTCCCAGGCCGTATCCAACTATGCCGACTACCCCCAGGACCAGAAGGATGCCTGCGACGATAACAAAGTCCACATAGGTCCTCAGAAACTCTCTAACCGCGTTCATGGGATCTCCTCCGTTTTTAACGTCCTGGCACCGGACAGGTAGAAGTCGAAAACCGGGCTGGAACATCCAGCCCGGTTCGTGAGGGTGTTCCGCACTGGTACAGGAACCAGGCGGATTCGTAAAGTCTGGAGAAAAGAACCGGGCTGGGTACGTTCGGCCAGTCCGGTCCGTGTACTGCGGAAACGGGGTATTGATTTGCCCGCTCTCGACGACCGTCAGCTCCTCAATACAAGCTCGAGATCAGCCGCTGCCCGGGTGGCCCTGGTGGCCTCCTTATCCAGGAGAGTCACGGCCTCCCACAGCCAATCGGAGTCCTCTGGCGTATCGAGGACCTCCATGGCAAACTGCCGAGCTTGCTTGGCCAGATGCAAAGCACGAGAGGCTTTGGTATCCAGCATATGCAGAGCCTCGCGGGTACGAGGTTGTTCTCTTACGTCTGTCATACAGACTCCTCCGTTTTTATAGAGCTGGTACCGCTCTGGTAAAGTTCAGGTTGCGTACGCTATTTGACCGGGATCACAGCCATAGGTCTTCAGCCGATAGGACCTCGCGGCCTCCAGCTTGCGTAGCTCCATCCGATGCTGAATCCTGGTCACACGGTCCCGGACCTCTGGAGGACAAGCCAAGAAGCTAGAGCTTTGTCTCCACTCTTCGTGTCCTGATCGGGCATGGACCACTACTGACAACGTAGTATATTCCAGCATCTGTCGGAGGCTTACGAATCCAGCCTCAACCTCCATGTCATTCGTTAGCACCTCAAAATCGCTCTTTGTCACGATCTCTCCTCCGTTTTTTACGTGCTGGTTCCGCACGGGTAGAAGTAGAAAACCGGGCTGGAACATCCAGCCCGGTTCGTGAGGGTGTCTCGCACTGGTACAGGAACCAGGCGAAGCCGTAATGTCTGTTACCGATGAGGATGGGCTGCCTCGTACTCGGCAACCGCCTCCTTGAACGGGGACTGGTACACCAGATACCCTCTGCCAGAATGAGGATCGATGCTAGTGTCCCGGAGCATCTTAGCCCCGCAGATAGGCCCGTGCTTCAGTATGCCGCCGATCACCGCACAGATCTCATCCTCCCTGAGAAAGGCACTAATCGAGCCGTCGCTGATAATCGCTCCCATGATCTCTCCTCCGTTTTTTACATCCTGGTTCCGGATGGGTTAAAGCAGGTCATATAAGCCTGAATGGCTATATTCCATCAAGTTATTATGTCGCGAAAAGCATGAATATTAAGCTCTTTTGGACCCCATGGGAACAGGGGCCTGGATAGGCTGTTTAGGAGCCTATTACAGGACCTGGGCTACCCGGGGGTATTCTTGACCTGTCCAGGAGGAGATAGCTATATACTCTCACTTTATTATGACGCAGAAAGCAAGAAAATGAAGTCCTTTCTGACCTATTGTTTACCAGGATCTGGGAGGGATATTTGGGTAGAGAACGCCTCAAGGATAGCTCACTCGTTGGCTAGCAAAGCAGGTTCTAACACGGGAGGCTGTGGTTGCTCCAAGGCAGGTTTACGCCTCATCCTGCGCTGTACCTTTCTACCGAGAGTACCCTTCTTTTCTCGCTCCTCGCAATGGAGTATTCGATGGCAGTTCGAGCACAGAACACAGCACTTTGCTATCTCCGCTCTAATAAGATCCTCTCTACAGCCGACCAGAGTCATAATGTTGTATTCTTTTTCACTTGGATCCCTGTGATGGAAGTCAAGTACTCGGGAATCGGGATTTCCGCATTTTTCACACTTAAGAGATTCTTTGATGGATTTCAACCACTCTCGTGATTTCTGCTTAAGCTTTATGTCGTGTATCCTGAGACACTCTACACACCTCAAATTCCGATACACTCTTCCGTCCATCTCCTTGTACGTGCGAAAGTCATCTATAACTCGTCTACATCCGCAGAACCTGCATAACGTGGTTTCCGGAGCAAATCCGGAACTATCAGCCGGAGTGTCAGCGGAAGTGCCGGCCTCTACAGTAACTATGCTACTGACTGACATTGCCTTGTTTGGTTTAGGCAGTCTCTGGATGGCGTTGTAGCACAATCGGCATCTGTGACTAGTGCGACGTATGCCGTCCTTCGGCGTGTGCTCGTAAAACTCAGAGATATCCCTCTCACAGCCGCAATATGTACATACTTTGGTTTCCACTTCAAACTCTCCTTTAATCAACTCCAAGCAACTCTACTAGGTCCCCGGGGCCCGCAGGCCTACCCTCTGAGGCCCATTCCAAGACCCGTATCCGGACTATCCTGGCCTCTACCGCCTGAGCCTCCCCTATAGCCTTTCGGACAGAGGTCCGTACCTGACGGTTGAACCAGGGGCTGGAAAGGGCTAAGGGAGTTAGCCCTTCACGCCCCCAGACTTCCTTACCCCAAGAGGCGTTTACCGCCTGGCGGGCCCTACGGTAAGCCAGCACCTGGGTGATATGGCGGGCCAGGGCCTGCCCGGCCCTCAGCCGGCCCCTGGGGGCTAGGATCAGGGTCCGGGGGGTATCCAGGACCATCCGCAGGCTGTGCCACCCCTCCAGGCACGTGCAGGCCCCGGCGTACGCACAGGTAAGGTACCTGCCTGCCTGGCGGGCCACCCCAGGGTCCAAGCAGATGACAGATCCCTGGGTCCCATTGTGCCGAGAGACCTGGATAAGCTCGGGGGTATACCTGGTCCAGGCCAGGTCCCCCCGCTCCAGCCCAGACCAGACCAGGGCCCTAAGCCGGTAGGGGGAGAACTGGGCTAGAGGGCTAGTCTCTGGGATGTTCGAGACCAGCTGGCGGAGAGTAGGGCGGCCCAGATGCCTGGAGATCAGAGCGAGCTGCTCGATATGCCCTAGGCTCTCATTGGAGATCCGTTTGAACCTGGTGAGTTCAGCGATTGCCACGCAGTTTCCCACTTATGCTCATCGGATCCATACTATAGCCCTTTCCGGACAGTCGCCGGCACAGCTGGTGACATTGCTTGAGAATGGAGTGGATTCCCATGTCGTGCGGGGAGAACCCCACATTCTGCATACATTTGGAGATCGCCTTGGTCGTCTCCTCCAGGAGCCAGAAGAGATAATCGCCCTCTTCCCCACGCATCCCCACATCGTCCAGGGCCTGGAGATCGTTCAAGATCCCGATCAGCCGTTGGGCGGCCACCGTATAGAGAGTTCCAAGCGTCTTGGGCTGGCCGTCTTCTCCCGGCTCGTCCAGCATATAGACCACGTAATCGTAGTCCGCCCCGATCCGGATCACCTTGGAGGAGGTGGTGACACCGGTGTCCACGCCGCTACCTTGTCCAGGTACGATAATCTTGCTCATTTAGACTCCTTTTTCCGAATGATGCTAGTGCAATGGTCTTGGGGTTTTCCCGGTTCTTTTGACCAGAGGATAACGTATTCGCAGTTCTCGATCAGATAGGTTACCTGGGATTCTGTGAAGTACGGAGAGGTCCACCGGTGGCCGTCCCTAAGCTTGTACAGAACTTCGTACGGAGAGAGCTCGCCGGGGACCGATGTATACAGCGGATGTGGGTTGAACGACGCGTGCAGGTCCTCTAGGATGTAGAACCCACCCGGTTTGAGGACCGGGAACAGAGTGGCCAACGTAGTCAACTGCTGCTTACGGGTATGCCCGCCGTCATCGACTATGACATCGTAGGCATCGGCGTATGCAAGACACTTCAAAAGATCTGAAGGATTCTCCTGGTTGCCGATGCATGTGGTAATCTCGCCCAGGGCCAGCCCGGACTTATCATCCTGGTCCATGCCGACGACCAAACCCGGTCCAAAGTATTCCTTCCACATTCGTAGAGACCCACCGTCCAATACCCCGATCTCCAGAAGATTCGGAAACATCAGGTTGCGAAGGTGCAGGTCATAGAAGTCCGTGAAATGATGCAAGTACGCTTTGTCCGTGTTGTGCTTGATCCCTAGTTCTGTCAATCTGGTCATTACGCTACCTGGGCAAAGGTCTGGTGCTGGCTGTACTCGCCGCGGATCTGATCGAGGCTAAGCCTCTGCTGGAACGAACCTCGGATCTCTGCGAGCTTCTGGCTGTTCTCCTCGAATCTCATGGCGGCCGCCAGTATATCTGAGAACGGTTTGACCAGCCTCCGGCCCCTCTCCGAGTCCGGATGGGAGTAGCAGCATAGGCCGGCGGCCGGCATCTTCCCAACCCGCCACTTCCGATTGGCCTGTATACGCAGATAGAGGTCGTAGCTCTCCCCGCCCCAGTCGGCGAGCTCCGAGTAACCACGTACACCCATGAACGCATGGTTCCGGATCATGCACTGCCCGTCTTGGGTCCACGTGGGGGGCAGCGAGTAATCTCCGGCCTGTACCTGCTGGAGGAGCTCAGGGTGATAGCAGAGCAGGTCATCGGCCTGGCCCTTGGCACTCATCTGGGTCCGGGCCAGGTCTACGAGCAGGTCACTGGCCACACAGTCCGCATCGAGAAAGAACAGCACGGGATGGCGGGCCTCTTCTGCCCCCCGGTTCCTGGCCTTTGATAGATTGAAGTACCCGCCAGTGAGTTTGGCGGGTACGCGTAGAAGTCTGAGCCGTGGGTCTCTGGCACTGTCGTGCAAGGGATGCTTAGGATTGTGCCTGATCTCCGCTAATGTCTCTGCCGTTCGCTGCGGGCATCCCCAATCGACGAGGATCAGTTCGTCTATGCCCGTCTTCAGCCACTTACCCAGATTTTCCGCAACCTGATCCCAACGACCACAACAGGTGGTTACCTGCGATATCGACAAAAGCCTGTCCATTAGGTCCTCCTAAAAAGACTTGAGTCTGGCGCACAGGGTACACCAGACTCAGGGACTTGTCAAGGGCTTTGAGCGAGAAATCTGAGATTAACCGACGGTCCCCCCGGTGACCAGGGCGGCTCCGGTCAGCGCGACCAGGGCGATACACCCGATGTTGACCTGTGAGTAGTCGACGATCTCCGACCGGAATGTGATTGATTCGTTCGGCGCGAGCAGATGTCCACGCTCGTGCATCCACTGCAGGGTCCGTGCCGAGAACTGCGAGACATCGATCACCTTGAACTCGGGGACAGCCGCGTTGGCCGTGGGCCAGACTGTGATCAGCTCATCACTCCCATCGACCAGAATGATGTTATAGGCGACCAGCACGTTGTTCGCCCCCCGGTTCTTGAGGGTGAACGCCGGGTACTTCCGGTCGAGGACGATATTGAGCCCGGTGGTCGGCACTGATTGACCGGTGCCCAGCCCGAACGATGGAGGATTCTGAAGAGCCATATCCTTATTCTACTTTCTTGGAAGCGGACTTTACAGGGCACGGAACGTACACAGCAATGCTCTCAGAGGGCTCGAAAACCAGGGTATCCGTGGCCCTCCCGGTCTCCAGATCGAACAGTCCGGCGTCCGTCTCCAGATACCGCCCGTCCAAGACGGCCGCGATCACCCCGGGGTTCTCCCCTTCGGCTGCCCGCTCTATGTCCTTTTTGACCCGTTCCACTATCTTCCGGACGGCCAGAGGGTCAAATCGGTGAAGGAGCCTACGGGCTAAGTTGGCAGCCATCTGCTGGGCCGGACCCTGGACGGGAAAGAACTCGTTCAGGATCCGGATGATCGAAAGGCTTTCGACGCTGTGCGCACAAAATGGGTTAGGCGATGGGTCCACCGGGCACCCCCATTATGGTACGAGCCGGAAGATCATTCGCCATACGGTGCGGACCACGGCCGGTTTGCCCTTGGCCGCCTCTCGGACCACTTCAGCCTTGAGCTTCGTGGCTAGGGGGCCTGTGGTCGGGGCCTGGACCGGACCGATGATATTCGTATCAAGTCCAGCTTGGGACAGTCCCATACGCAGCCGGAGCTGGAATGCAACGTTCTTCGCGGCAGGCGATCGGAGGAACTCTGAGTCAGTGGAGTCCACGGCCACATGGGGGTCGTCCCCGGCGAAGAACGAGAAGGCCAACCACTTGTGGTCGCCGTCCACCCGTTCAACCGAGTTCTCTAGATCCATTCCCTCGCCCGACACCAGTTTAGAGCTGTCTACCATCTGAGTATTCCTTGACCATTGAGCAGCCGTTGTAGCCGACTGAAGTCAGCATCCGGCATTGAGACTAGAGCTGCACTCACTCTGCGGAGGACGGAGAGGACCCCCTGGTCCCCTGTGCACCCTCCGCACACCCTGGAAGCGGAGTCCAGCTGTTTGGCATACGCTGCCAGCCAGGGAAACGCCTGAAGGGCGATCGTCGATCGGATTACTCTGAGCGACAGATCGTGAGTGACTAGTGCAAACCTATTCGACACAGGGGAAATTGTACTCACGCTCGGATAACCGCGGTGTCCGACGAGAACGTGCCAGCCGCAAGCTTGGTCAGCTGAGAGGCCAGGAGCGTAACGTCCTGCACGACCAGCGACCAGCAGTCTTCCATCTCCTGGATCGACCTGAAATTGAAGATCACGGTATCCGCCAGGAAATAGCCGAACGTGGCATTGCCCAGACTGGTCCCCAGTTCTTCAAGGTCGGCGGGGGACGCGATGTTCACAAATACATCGGTCGGATCTGTGCTCGGCGCGATCGGCGGTATCCGGTTAAAGACGAAGACCGTCGAGGGCCCGGCCACATCCCCCTCCTCGGGGGTCGCCCCTGTACAGACCACGGTCAGGGTAGAGACGGTCCCCGCCTCCTGGGTACTCGATTGACTAACGCTTCGGGCTAGGCTGAATCCGGTCATACGCAATCCTCTTCTGCCAACTTAACGGCATACCGCTTGGGGCCTTTGGAGTCGTTCTCAGACTTCAGATACACGGGCAACCGCCAGGTCACGCCGTGCTTCTCGTGCACGCCGTGTATAAGCTGCATAGGGGTATGGTAGGCACCCAGCGCCTCGTAGCAGTATTCATCCGTGGCCGGCCATGACCCATTCAACAGGGTCTCTCCGCCCGGGTTCTGCATAGTGCTCAGTGTGTGGAAATGCCCTCTGCAGAAGTAATGAATCTGCCGTCCTTGTGCGGCATGCAGGGATGTAAGCCTTCTGGACTGCCGTTCAATTCCGTAAAAAGGCAATGAGTTCCAGCTCTTTATGTCGTCTCCATGTGACAGGTTGAACGTATACCCGTTGATCTCGATGTTCGCCGAGTACGCATCTGGGACCAGGAACTCTACGTTCTCCTGATCGCGAAGGACACCGGCAGCGGTCTCTGCCACCAGGTAATCCCAGTTATCCCAAGGTCGGCGATAGTTCTTCTTCTGACTGCGGCGGCCGTGGTTACCAGAGAGGTAGACTACTTTGACCTGGGCAAAGTGCGGGGCCAGGTCACGGATCATGCAGGCATGCATCTGTCCGACGGCCAGCGCATTGCGTATCGCGTTCCGGTACTCAGAGTCATCCGTGGCATCGTGGATCTCGCCGCTCACATGATCGCCGTACGCCAGTATCCATAGAGTGTTGAAGTGGTAGTTGGACAGGGTCTTCATCGTGAAGTCGAGAACCGTATCCACATAGGTCTCGGCCCTGGCCATTGCCACTCTGAAGTTGTACTCTTCGAGCCCGCCTACCCGGTGGGGGAGTACCACCTGATCGGCATGCTCATCAGACAGGTGCATGACCAGGTCTTCCTCGATCTTCCCCTTGCCCGCTGGGATCGTCGCGAGCTTCACCGGAGTGAGCGGTTTTAGACTCTTGAGCTCTGTGCGGATCAGCTCTTCTACAGCCAGCTCCCGATTGGTAAGCTTGAGCTGGGTGCGGAGCGATGCGTTGTGCTCCTTAAGCCGCTGAACCTGGTAGTCGGGGAGGACACTTGCCTCTTTCTTCAGATCCACGGGCTTCAGTTCCTTCTCGATCTTCCCATCCTTCTTGAACTTGGCGA
>Ga0209083_1001040_pt1 | contig 34379 bp, 32 predicted proteins | sample AM7aDNAmetaG_FD_184132 | JGI IMG/M metagenome (GOLD analysis project Ga0209083, IMG submission 184132) | Freshwater microbial communities from Finland to study Microbial Dark Matter (Phase II) - AM7a DNA metaG (SPAdes) (version 3) | ecosystem: Environmental > Aquatic > Freshwater > Lake ... | reverse complement strand
TGATCTGGGCAGGAAAAGATGGACGCAAAGAACACCTGCGATGGCAGAAGGACTGACTGATCATATCTGGACTATCAAGGAGCTAATGGCATTCAGGATACCAATTCAATGAAGTGCGTACACGACCCTTTCCTGCAGGTAAATTCCATTCGAACCCCTCGGGAAGGATGCAAGGCAACCAGTCTTCGTCATCTTCTGCCAGAGCTTGATCGGAAACCTCATTCACGACACCACAGTTTTTGCAGATGATCTTCTTCGTATCACTCACCTTCAATTAGGTTAATGAGATCATAACAGTATATATAATTTACCTAAGAAATACACATTTAAGATCATGTCATCATTTATATATCATTTTTCTAAAATATTTTTAGAATTTATTAAATATTATTCATAGTAGGATCAGGCGATAGATTGTCTGCACCCTACAACATTCTTAAGCTCAATTCGGGACCGATTGATTCGTGCCAATATTTGAATGCACATGAAGATGACCGCCATAAAGATATAGCCCATTTATAACCTAATAAATTTTTTCAGTCGCAAGAGTTATAAACTTCAAAAAATATCTGTCTATGTATGAAGGACTTTGCAGGATCGAGGACTACTTATTACAGCCTTGCTCGTGAGAAATTATTGAGTAAGCATCCCCGGATATTAAACGTTTTATTGGTATTGGTATTGATCTCCATGGCCGGTTTTGCCGCATTTCTGCTATCGGATATCTTATCCTTTGGATCGAATTCCGATCATCAGACCTTTCTAGTCGGCCTGGAAGGCCAAGACTCAATCGATAGCATCATGTCAATAATAAACTGGAATGAGAAGGACATAGAACCGGCTGCCGTAGAAGATCCTGTTGCGCCAAGAAGAAGGTTCAATAATCCTCTTGAAACCAACACATCTCCGGGCAGGGGTGACATTGTTCAGGTGGCTGCGAATAAGTCGGGAGAGGGAAATAGTAGCCCCTCCAGAGCGGTGTACATAAGCCAGAATGCAAAAGAACAGAATAATCACTCCAATTCATCGCGAACGGCATCAAAACAGCCGTCAAGCGGTTCCACAGTTGTGAGCACTGGAGATACCAGTTCCAGTAAACTCGTCAAGGAGAAGACTGCGCCTTTGATCAAAATGAATCATGGTTCTTCATCAGGTACACCAATCACTCAACCGCTAAAGCAAAAACCACAGGCAAACGCCACACAAGTGAACACAACTCAAGTAAATACAAAAAAAGTGAACACAACGCAGGTGAACACAACGCGAGTAAACACCACACAGTTGAACACCACAACGGTGAATGCTGCACAAGTAAGCAACATTCAGACTAATAATTCTTCTATAAACCCATTGCAAAAAGAAGCGGTCTCATCGACCAGGTCGCCCGTATATAGTTTTCCCTTAAGTCAGTTACAAGTAGACTCAACTTCCATCGAAGCCACTCCAATCGGTCAATCCCAGACCAAAGCTGCAGAAAGTGACATTTCACAGATGAATCCTTCTTTGAGCCTGCCTAACCCAAGTGAGAGCAAAGCCAGCGAACGTCCTTTAATAGAACAATCCGCAAAAGAAAAGACCGAGAACGGTAACGATCTCTCAGAAGAAGAAAATAAGAATACTGCATCAGGATCTTCTCCTGCAAACCCTGTAACAACCCTTATTGATCCGACTAAAGACGCTTCTGCTGAGAAACCACACCGAGAAATTAATTTCAAGACGGATTCGACCACAAGCCCAGGATCTGAAAATGGACCCAGCGACGGAAATACGAATAGCGGGACCGTCTCCAACGCTAATGCACCTTCGAGCCCGATAACATCGGAAAGCAGCCCTGTCGCAGAGAATAAAGACTCACAACATAATGTTTCCCCAATCGCGACAGATTCAACATCGAACTCCAAATCACCAGCCATAGGAGGAGGGAGCGCGTCTCTGAAGAAGCCAGACACGACTGTGTCCATTAAAGCCCAGAAGTTGCAGAATATCAGGTATCAGAAGACTGCCACTCAGAACAGGCTCGTTGAGAATGCGAATAAAAGAGCGGCACGATCACGAGGATAAGGACGCGGGTGGAATTGCCCTCCGGTTCGACCAAAGTTCCATCAAGGAAGAGAACGCTAGATATATTCGAAGGGCTGTGCCGCACTCATTCCGACAGCGCGCTTATTAGGGCTTATTCCAATAACGACGGATATCTTTACTTACGATAATCACCACCGTAGGTCGCAGGTGATTTGATATGTTTCCCGGATTAGGTGGTTTAGGCGGGAGGGGCGGCATGAGCCCCAAGAAGATGAAAGGCATGCTGAAAAACATGGGGATAGATATCGAGGAGCTCGAGAATGTAATAGAAGTCGTCATTCGCATGCCGGACAAGGAGATTGTCATAGAAAACGCCTCCGTCGCGATCATGGACGCCCATGGAGTGAAAAGCTTTCAGATCTCTGGAGATTCCAGGGAACGTTCCGTATCCGGCGCTGCAGAAGTGGAGCCCGAATTAGTGATTTTGGACTCGGATGTGGAGCTTGTAGTCGCAAAGACAGGTGCAAAAGCGGAAGATGCAAAAACGGCCCTGCTGGAGGCAAAAGGAGATCTGGCCGCTGCCATAATGTCGCTGGCTTCCAAATAGGCATTTCCCTCCTGGTAATCTTGTGAACAACGAGCTTAGAACTCTTCGCGACCCAGTTCATGGGGCCGTTCAAATGGACGAGCTGGAGTGGCTCCTCATCCGCTCGAGACCTATGCAGCGACTGAGGGGCATAAAGCAACTGGGCCTGGTAGAAGCGGTTTATCCCGGCGCCAACCATACCAGGTTCGAGCATTCCCTGGGAACCATGTTTGTGGCCGGTCTGATGGCCGAGCACCTGGGCCTTTGTGCCGGAGAGGTGCGGAAAGTCCGGATGGCAGGGCTTCTGCATGACATTGGGCACTCAGCACTCTCTCACGCAGTGGAAGGTGTGCTCAGCCGCAACCCGGACATTCAGCCCATCCTCGGGTCCGGGCGCGCAACACGACATGAGGAGTTCACCCACGAAATAATAACGGCTCATCCTTTCGGAGAGGCGGCCGTCCGTGTAGCGGAAAGGGATTTTGGCAATGCGGATACCTTCTTCCAGGAGGTAGCAGACATTGCTTCGGGAGCCAGGCCTCCTCTGGGCCAGATCATTGTCGGAGATATGGACGCCGACAGGATAGACTTTCTGCTGCGGGACTCCCATCACACCGGTGTCTCGCTGGGACTCGTGGACACAGATCAGATTTTGCAGTCCCTCACCATCTGCAATGGAAGAATCACACTTGCGGGAGACGGCGACTACAGAGCCGAGATGTCTCAAACGGCCGCAGAATCGATGCTAATTGCCCGAGCGCATCACTATAATGCTCTCATCTATCATCCAACAGTACAGTCTATCAGGGCCATGCTGCTGACAGCCTTGGAAAATGCGCTGGCCAGGATGGAAGCGGATGATGCCCGGAGCAGGATTGTTCTATTCTTCCGGGAGTATACGGACCCGGACCTTCTCAGGTTCATCTGGGATAAGGGAAGTGATCGTTCGCGAGAACTCCTGCAGCGCATAAAATGTGGCCAGGAGCTCCCCCTGGCAGCCAGATTCGATCACAGATCTCTGGCACCGGACATCAGGATGGCACTCTCCACAATCTCCCGCCACGGACGCATGAGAAAGCTTTTCGAGGACTCTCTGGGCAAGAAGTACGGGGCTCTCGTAAATATCACCGTGGGGAGCGGCGTGCCACGATCCATGAGAACGGAGGCAAACGGGTTTCTCTATGACGAGTCCGCTCTGGCTGCGGGCCTTGTCAAGTCCCTGACCCGCCAGATCGCCATATCCTTCTTTTCGGATGACCCGGCCGAGATCTCGCCGCAGGAGGTGAGGGAGCAGGCGACAAAAATCCTGAGCTTTATTCGCGCCGAGAGCTATCTTCCCATCGACGGCCTCTTGCTGCTTTTCTATACCCTGCACCATATGCTTTCCGAGACGTATGGGCAGAAGATCCTCGTTCCCAGGATCAGAAACATAACCTGGCTCTACAGGACAGTGGCCAGGCTGAAAGATCTGGGTCCGGCCGGTCTTTCCGGCCTCTTCGACTACACCATCCACGCTGAGTACGGCTTTCCCTACAGCGAACGGCTCTTTGAAGACATTCAGATCCTGGTGGCCATGGGCATGATCTATCAGGATCAAAGGCATTATGAGCAGAATGGTCAGTGGAAGCAAAGATACGAATACATGCTTACGGCAGAAGGAATAAAGTATGCCCAAGAAGTCGCCGGCTCTTACAGTAAAGAGGCAGAGCAGCTTCAAATTCGTCTGTTGCAGGAGAAACACACCATACCCTATGATGTGGTTAGTCTTTACCTCAAGAGATATGCGGGAGCAAAGCCGGAGAGGCAATGATAGACACTTAATTAAGATACCTAAAACCAAACTTTTTGCCGATAGAAGCAGAAGATTGCAAAAATTTTTCGTCGAACGGGCGACTTGGATAAGTTGCCCGTCGTCCGCTAGAAAAAATTTGAGGTATTAGCTCATCTGATGCTTGGTGTAGATGCCCTGGTTGTATATCGCAAGTGGAGTTGTTGGCGCCCAGCTATCAGATAGGAATTGATAGATGCTCTCGCCGGTCCAGGCTACTTTATTGTCCTTTCCTGCAGCGGCTGCAGAGTAGATGGGAGACGCGGCTGGGGGTGCGATATAGCTGTTATTCAAGAAGTCGTAAATGGCATAGGTAGAATTCTGGGTGGTGTTATTGCCGAGTTTGCCGGACCCAAACTTGTCTGTGGCTACTGCATCAAGTGGAGCTACAAAGGTGCTCGGAGTCCAGCTATCGTTGATGAAAGCGGCCATGGAAGGGGTTGTGTCCACAACGTTTTGGGCTGATGTTGCCGTGGCAGCTTGATGACCACTCAATGAAACGGGTGTTGCAGGTGAGCCCATGACAGCAGGCAATAGCCCGCCCAGAGCCATCAGAGCAATTAGCACAAGTATAATCTGTCTCATGGAGTCTGCATTATCTATCAGGTATCCATAAAGCTTTCCGTCGGTTCAGGTCGTCTCTATGGCAATGGATAGTCATTGTGGAGCCTCCTGAAATCATTACAGGTCTTGCAGGGCTTTCAGCTCAGAAGTGGTCGATTCCGGGTGCAGTGCGAGGTATTCTGCAACCCGGGTGAAGTGCACAAGCCGGCAGTCGATGCAAGTCCAAAACCTCTTTCCTCTCTTGGTTCTCACGTACTTGCCAAGATCCAAATCCTTGCAGGGATAGAGAGGGCAAAAACAGTTGGTGCAATCCTGATCTGGGAAATGATGACACGGATAGTATTCGCAATTTAGTCTCCCCGTGTCCTGCACAGGCTGGTCTGCCGCTTCTCTTATTAGACACGGATTGTCGGTCACCAGACCGTCCGCACCTAACCGGAGAAGCCAGCAGGCCAGATCTTTTGTATTGACTTTTCGTGGATAAACCCTCATACCATTTTGGTGCGCCTCCTTGAAGAGCCTGGGGTTGATTCGCTCCGGAAAAATGGCATCCGCTCTTGCCCAAACGGCAAGCTGCACAGGCTTTATGGGAAGCGATGCAATAATGATTCCTGTTTTAAGGTCGGAAATGTCCTTCATTTCACGGAGACTGGTGTGATAGTAGGATGTCACGATGCTATTGCTGCCTTCCAGGACTTCGGCCACCAACCCTTCCAGGCCCTCTTCCTTCATCTCCACAACCAGGCCCAGACCAAGTTCTTTTGCAAGAGCCGAAGCTTCCACCAGGGTAGGGATTTCCTGGCCGCACACAAGCAGAGCTTTCAGTTCTTCAAGGTCCAGCTCCTCCACCAACCCTTTGCCGTTGCAGGTCCGATCTACACTTTCATCGTGCATCAAGACGAGTTCGCCGTCGCGGGATAGTCGAACATCCATCTCGACATAATCGGCTCTACATAATGCAGCGGCCTTGATGCCCTCCAGGGTGTTCTCCGGGGCCAGTGCCCCAGCCCCGCGGTGACCTATCACTAAAGCCATTATAGCCAGAGATGCCTGGAAAATATATCACTTTTTGCTTAGAGATGGAAAAGGGTTATACTTCAAGAGGGATATCCGAAAGGTTGAATGCTTGATAATCTTGAGAAGTTCATCAACCTGAAGAGGGATATCGCAGAGATTAACATAGATCCACTGCAGCGAGGCGGAGTTCTGACGCCTGAAGCGCGAGCCACTCTGATGGAATGGGGTGATGGCTACTCAGTCTGCGACTTTTGCACAGGGATGCTGGACCATATCAAGAACCCACCCATTGAGGAGTTCGTGCATGGCGTTCTCCCGGAGTTTCTGGGCACCGATGAAGTCAGAATCACCCACGGCGCACGCGAGGGAAAGTTTGCCGCAATGCACTCACTTTGCGAAAAGGGCGACTGGGTGGTAATGGATGGCAATGCCCATTATACGACCGTCCTGGCAGCCGAAAGGGCAGGTTTGAGGATAGAATATGTGCCATCCAGCGGAGAGCCGGATTATGCTATTACCCAGGAAGGCTACACAAAGGCTATCGAACGCGCTTATGAACACAAGGGCAATGTGAGCCTGGCGGTCCTGACCTATCCGGACGGAAACTATGGAAATCTGGCCGATGCGCGAGCGGTAGCAGACGCCTGCCATGACTACGGCGTCCCTCTGCTTCTCAACGGCGCTTATGCCATTGGCCGGATGCCCGTAAACGCCCGCGAGCTCGGGGCGGATATAATCGTAGGCAGTGGCCACAAGTCCATGGCTGCATCCGGACCCGTGGGCGTTCTGGGAGCAACAGAAGAGTATGCCAGAACCATATTCAGGCTCTCTTCCACCAAGAAGAACAAAGAAGTTGAGCTCCTGGGCTGTACTGTGCGCGGGGCGCCTCTCTTGACAATGATGGCATCATTCCCTGCGGTCGTCGAGCGAGTGGCACACTGGCAAGAGGAAGTGGAGAAGGCACGCTGGTTCTCGGCGGAAATGGAGAAAATGGGATTGATGCAGCAGGGAGACCGGCCGCATAACCATGATCTTATGTTCTTCCTCTCGGAAAACCTCTATCAGATCTCACAAACCGCGAAGAAAGGCCGCTACTTCCTTTACCGCGACCTCAAGGATCGCGGCGTGTGCGGCATCAAGCCCGGCCTCACCCGCCAGTTCAAGCTGAGCACATTCGGTCTCTCTCGACCAGAGCTGGATAAGGTCTTGAGTGCATTCTTGGAGATCATAGAATCCTATGACAGGGCCTGAAGGTATTTTACGGCAATACCTTTATAATTGACTCAAGTTAATAAGGAGGCAAAGGAGGAAAGAATAACGAATTCAAAGTCCGTTCAGGTCTCCTTGACGCTGATTACCATGGCGCTGATTTTGACATTCATGGCTCCGGCCTGTGCCAGTGCCAATGAGACATCGATCAATTGGTTCATGAAAGGCTATAACCTTTATAACCAGGAGAAGTTCAGCGATTCCCTTGATGCCTACAATAGGGCTCTTGAGCTTAATCCAAAGGATTCTGAAGCCTGGAACAATAAAGGAATTGATCTAGGCCTCCTGGGCAAGTATAACGACGCCCTTTCGTCTTTTGAGACGGCTGTGGCCCTAAATGATTCTTATGCCGAAGCCTGGTTCAACATGGGCGTGATCTACGATATCAAGGGAGATTACCCAACGGCCGTCCAGGCTTACAAGAGAGCAACCGAGGTTGACCCATCCTATCATAAGGCCTTTGTCGCAAGAAATGTCGATACGGATTTGTTAATGGGGCGTTCGCTATCTTGCGCTTGTCAGGATCAGCTGGCCTTGGTCTAAACGTCTTGATTCAATCATGCAGAGAAGGTCTCCGGCAAAGGCCGGAGAGCCTTGAGATCTATTCCTTGCCGTCGTCTCTAAAATATCCATATTTCATCTCATCTCTTCTCATCTAGGCCAGGCCGCTGCCACCCATTCCAATAGGTATCTGGCTGATGTCTCCAACGCCTGTCATGATCCGATCTGCATCCTCGTGTATGTCATGAAAATAGGATTTCGACTGAGCTGTGGTTGAATTCTCGGTCGATATCTGGGGAGTGGAATTCCGGGCCTCCCGGCTGGCGACCGCAGATGCCGCTCCTGGCAACGGAACAACGGCCGGAGTGTAGCTGGATATATCCGGGTTGATCCATACGGCTTCGAACATAGATCGCTCTGTGATCTGCCCGTTGCTGACCTTTATGAGATCGCCTTTTATCGACTGGCTGGCGTCAATGAAATTCCCCTTCAAATAGGTTGCGGTCTCTTCTGTGCCATTCTGAAACGTCACGACCAGGTCTACGCTGTCCCCTTCCACTGAGCCGACAACTTCCCCATTCCAGGGTTGGCCGCTGTCGGGCTCATACTTTGCCTGGCCGTAGAGATTCCGGCCCCCCTGTTTGAGTACCACGATCACCTGGCCGGGCTCGATCCCTGTTACCGACCAGATATAGCTCAGGTTAGGGACAGATGCTTGCAGGCTTTCATTGAAAGAGGTGGATGATGTGTCTGATTCATTTGCCAGGGATCGCGATTCTTGAGGAGAGGATGCATCGCGAATATTTGTCTCATTGGTCGAATTATTCAGAGACTGCGCCAGAGACGGATAAGCGGCCAGGATAAATAAGAGCACCATCGGAATAATTATGAGTTTCTTTATCAATTTTAGGCCTCCATTTTTTGCCAATCGTATTCTATCGCATCTTCAACCTTTAACGGTGAATGACTATGAATCCTACGTCATTTGACTATAAGCATCTTTCTTATCTTCTCCGTATTGGATAATAAATGAGACCAATTTAAACGAGAAAAAAGGAAGCTGCGCCAGAAATCCAGGCGCCAGCTAATCTTCGCAATCAGATGATCTAGGGTCCGAGGCTTCCGCCCATTCCGGGTGGAACGCCGCTCAAGTCGCCGCCCACGCCCTGCTTGTCTGCATATTGGTGGACGTCAACGAACCTTGATTTAGGTTGAGCCGTCTGATTGGATGTGGTTGTGGTCGCATCTGGCGTGGTAGTGTCAACAACTGCTGGAGCCGGCGTTGCCGCTTTGGGCTGCTCTATAGTTGCTTGAGTGTAGCTGGTGGTATCCGGGCTGATCTCTGTGGCCGTGAAGCTGCCTTTATTTACGATCTTACCCAGGCTTACCTGCGTATAATTACCCTTGAGGGTTCCATTCTTTTTATCGAGAGTTCCGGAAAGCTTTGAGCTTACCAGCTCTTTATCCTTCTGTGCCGTGATGGTCAGATCCACTTTATCGCCACTGACGGATCCTGTGACCTCGGCATTCCAGGGATTCCCGGACTGGGGCTCGTACTTGGCCTGGCCGAAGAGATCCGTGCCGTCCTGGTCCAGGACCATAATGATCTGATCGGCCTCGATGCCGGTAACCGACCAGATGAATTTCAGGCCGGCGTCCGCGGCTGCTACAGTCTCATTTTCATCTCTGGTAACATTCCCGGATTGGGTCGCATTCTTAAGAATGGTCTCATTCGCGTTTTCGCTCTCACCCGTCTTAATGGTTCCATTTTCCGGCGAGACAGTGTTCACTGTTGCAGTTGAATTATTCTCCACAATGCTCGTATTGTTGGCGGACTGACCCAGGGACAGTCCTGCTGTAAAGAGGAATACAAGTAGTAGAGGAAGAATCATGTATTTCTTATGCAATTTTATGCCTCCAATGTTTTCCACTATTCGGCGATAGGCTTTTCGTCATTTGCCTACAACTTGCTCCCCAGTCGAACCTTCTCCTTTATAAGCTTTGTCGAACGCTCCAGTCGTTCCCTGGATCAGGATCCTGGCCCGAATATTCTTACATAAAATGCCAAAAAAAAAATGCTGCATCCGGACGCACGCACTAATATCACGCTCGGATCCGCATTTTGCTTTTCTTTCAACGTACAGGAGGTCTATCTGTGCTTTAGCATTCTTGTTATGCTGTTTGTGGCACTGGAAATGCTGCGGGAGATACCTGAAATTAGGCTCTTATGCTCTCCGGACTTTGCCGCGGACACAGATTTCGTCGCACCGCGCTTGCCTGCCTTGGACGTTTTGTTCTTCTTAGAGAGTGAATTGCCATTTTTCATCTGATAATTGCTATTGCGATCTTGCGGACCTTTGCTCGTCTTTTTTTCGTTTGTCATACTTACCTCTGCCTTCCCTTTATGTCAAAATTTATATAGATTGCGGCCATATGGCGCTATTCTGATCTTAGACCACCACTACCGGCGACCAACATGTCCTGGCCGGGTTGCTGTTCATTCGGCATTTTTCCGTCAGCTTTGTCTTACTATCAATGTCCTCGAACGTACATATTTCCAGCAGTACATGGCAGAGCATACCCTCAAATTCAAATGTATACATGGGACCAAAGCAAGAGAACCTGAATCCTATACTAAAAAAGCATAAGGATTCAGAAAAAAGGAGTCGCAGTTATCGCCACATTATTCTTAATCTCTGTGAACCATCTCGACTACGATCATCTGATGCCCTTTCGTTCCGCTAACAGAAACTAAATTCCAGAGAGCACACTTACCTGATTGAGAGCTTCCAGCAGGGTTTCGCCTTTTTCTGTGGTTTCATACATCTTCTTTTCCCCTTGCTGGACCTCTAATAGATTATTTTTGACCAGGAGGTTCAGATAAGGCTCCACTGTTTTGAAGTTGAGGTTTGCTTGATAAACTACTCGGGTCTTAATGGCACCGTTTCTGCATACATTAAGAATTTGCGATATAATCTCTTCTCGATTCCTCTTCATACCACCAACTCTCCTTTATGTTTCTGATTTCCAATCGGGGATTGTGATACATACTTATTACCTTCATCTAATTTAAGGATCTATGACACAGATTGCGAATTATAGCACAAAGTACGAACAAATATACTACAATTTTAATTAATTGCAACAGTTATCGACAAGAATTTATCGAGCATCTCGATCCGGATACGATTTTCGGATGACTTCGATTATCAAGCCGCTATAAAGTGCTGAATTAGAAATAGTTTTGATCACTTTTTGGCGTTCACCGACATCGAGAGGATTTGAGTTGCCCTCCCAACCGGACAGGAGACGCTCTGTGTAGAGGTTACATTATAAAAAGTGCGAGTCCATCCCTCTGGATACACTACCGAGAGCTTGGCGATGCCGGTCTTTAGTGGATTATTCTTCGAGCCGAAGGGATGAGAACTAAAAAGATAATAGCTGCCGTTATATTTTCCGGCCCCCTTTACCTGCAGCGCCGCACGGTCCGCATCTGCTTTTAAAAGCTTTACATCCCGGTATCCACTCAGGAAGGAGAGCAGTTCCGGTTCCAAATGCCTGCACCCCAAGGCCAGAACATAGAAGCGGGTAAACGTATCCAGGGAGTAGTTGAGCTCAAAAGTGGCATCATCTCCATCCAGATGCATGGTGATATCCTTCACATAGATACATTCCCCATCGGCACTTCTGCAGACGACCATAGTTGCTATGGCCAAGATGGCAAGTGTTACGGCAAGGTATCGCATCTCTATCCTTTCATTTTAAGAATTGAAGGCAAGAACAAAACCAGTCCCATTATTACAATAAATGCCACGAATAAAAGCTGTTGCTTTCTTTGAGCCGACTTGAACTTAGATTCGCAGAGCTCATCGCAGAAATTCTCATCCGGGCGCACGGCATTGCCACAAATGAGGCAGTGCTTGTGCAGCGGTATCTCTGTCATCAAATCACCAATTACCCCGGCTTTGGGGAGTGAGTAAATAAGGTTTTGCCCGGGTAAGATATCGAGGGATCTATTGAGAAGAGCTCGGAACATTTCTCTGCATGCAGAGAAGTTATTTGAGCATTTTCCCGTAAATGTGCCCATTTTCGAGTTAGAACATACCTCTCACCCCCATGTGACATATATAACTTACTAAATAACATTAATGAGTAAATCATACATTTTGGTATTACTTGAAGATGATGTCTTTCCATTTGGGAAAAAATTTGAGGTTTATTTTTCCAGTGGAAATAAAGGGGTTGGTCTACAGGAGTTCGTCTGATTAGTTCCATAATTCTGCATTAACTATAAAAGGAGCCCTGGCAAGTAGATACTCATGCCTAAACTGATATTGATCATCTTCATAGTTCTGCTGGTATGGCTCTCACCAATAGATGGAGCAAGAACCTATATCGTGGATGATAACGGCTTTGCCAACTATAAGACAATACAAGAAGCCGTTATAGCCGCAAATAACGGAGATACGATATACGTCAAACCTGGAATCTACAAAGAAGAGGTTATCTTGAATAAGAGCGTAACCATTATGCCTCTTCTCGGTGAAAGCGGCCCGATAATTCTAAATGGAGACGGTTTGCAGACGGGAATTACAATCACCTCGACGAGCTGTACTCTTCAAGGTCTTACCCTGCAAAACTACGCCGGATCGGCTGTTAGTGTTCTTTCCGACGGGAACACCATCAAGAATAATGTATTTGAAGATGCTAGCCCTGCTATATTGATCCGTGGCGCCAACAGGAACTCAATAAATGAGAATCATATAAAGAAATGCCAGGGCGGGGTGGCCCTCCGGGACAACTCCAACGATAACATCATACAAAAAAATGAAATCGCAGGCAGCAATATTTCCATCTTCCTGGGGAATGTGAGAAAGAACAGCATCATTGGCAACAAGATCTCAGATACTTTTTGGGGCATATGGGTTGACAACTCCAACAATATCGAGATCAATGGCAATGATGTAGCAAGCAAGAACTATGGCATTTTGCTCTTCAACAGCAGCGGCATCAATGTTACTGATAGCACGGTACAGATTGAAAATAATGACGCAATCAGCACACGCGCAATCCTTCTCGCAAATACCAGTGAGGTCGAATTGCAGAGGAACGGAATTCATGGTGGAGCAATTGGTTTGGGCATTTTGAAGAGCCTCAATAACAGGCTTACGGATAACACAATAGCAGGCAGCATGAATGCGATCTTTATCCAGGACACAAACAAACAAGAGGTAGATAACAATCGCATCAATGATGTGGATTATGGCATAAGACTGGACAATTCCAGCCAGAACTCACTCAAACAAAACATAGTTGAAAACAGTACCATAGGCTTTGACATGGGCGCGAGCAAACAGAACACAGTGAGCGATAACCAGATCACGAATACAAAGGACACGGCGGTGCAGATCACATCCTCCAGTAAGAACATCTTTCTCGCCAACCGTGTCACCAACGGTTTCCGTGGATTTATTCTTTCAGAATCCCCCTCCAACCTGCTGGCGAACAACCAATTCAAGAACATGGAGTGGGGCCTTTATGTGGAGAGCGAAACAAAAGAAGGCTTCGATAATTCCATTAATGAATCCAACGTGGTGGATCAGGTCCCCATAGTCTATTTATTTGGCAAGTCCGGCGGGCAGATTCAAGATAAGAAACTTGCTCACCTTACCCTCGCCTACTGCGACAATGTCACTGTGAAGAACACAACCATTACCCGCGATGCCGTCTTCCTCTATGACTCCAAGAACATCAAGATCAGAAACAACGATATATCGAAATGCTTCGGCATGCGCCTCGTGAAGTCCTTTGAGAATGAGATCTCGGGCAACCGCCTTCTTGGCAATAAATACAGCGGGATATTCCTGTACGGCTCGGACTTGAATCAGATTGGAGAGAATAACCTGTCTCTGAACAACCAGAATGGCATATCTCTTCTCTCCTGCGGTCAGAACACCATTCGCGACAACGTGGTGGAGAGCAATAACGATACAGGAGTCTGGCTCAATCTCTCCAATGATAACCAGATCGACCAGAATAACATCTCCCGCAATGCTATTGGTTGCCAGATTGAATCCTCCACAGGAAACAAGATATTCCACAACAACTTCCTTAACAACAAAGAGCAATCTCAAGATGTTAGGGGCAACAATAGCTGGGATGACGGCAACGTCTCAGGCGGCAACTACTGGAGCGATCATGTGGCCAAAGGCAATCCCAGCAATAATTGGCCGAGGCAGATCAAAGGAGGAATTATGCAGGACCGCTATCCTTTCCAGAGTGAGAGCGGATGGCTGGCAGCAAAAGCTGCTGCCTCTTCCTCCGTGGCAAAAGCTTAAAACGATGTAGACAAAAAAAATTGATTGATGCAAGAAAGAATGTTTATATAGGTTTATGAAACCACAATCTACTTAAGATGAAGAGATGAGGTGAAAGAATATGGCAAAGAATAAGAATGAAGGCAGCGGTCTCCAGTCGTCAGCCGGCCTGATGAGGTATTTCGAGGCCGATGATACCGCGATCAAGCTCGATCCCAAGCTGGTTCTTGGAGCCTGCATAGGCGCGGGCGCAGTTATATTGGGGCTGGATATCGTCTTTGGCCTCTTGCGCATTGCAACAACCAGTACGTGAGTGCTCCAAAAGAGCGCTCAACGGTTTTATTCTAGAGAAGCCGCTCTTCTAGCGCCAGGAATCACGATCAATCATAGAAAAACGTCAAAACACGAGTTTTAGCTCTACCTCCAAAGAGCTAGCGGTAATCAAAATCACGGCTCATCGCTGCATCGTTTGAGGTCAAACAAATCGGTCCGGGCGGCTTTGGCAATTGCATTTAGGTGGCGAGATTTCAGATCATCCCACAAACCTTTTGGATATGAAGAAAGACCCATGCCCGGAGGATAGGCAATTGGCGGCACCCAAAGAGATCGTGGACCTTGTGAAAAGATTCGAGAGTAACCTTGAGTCCTATAAATCCGGGCATTATAACGAGACTCAAGTTAGAAGAGAATTCGTTGATCCTTTCTTCAAGGCCCTGGGATGGGACACAGATAACGAGCAAGGATTTGCTGAGGCTTATAAGGACGTTATCCATGAGGACGCTGTCAAGGTAGGAACCACCACCAAAGCCCCAGATTACTCTTTTCGTATTGGCGGCCAGCCTAAGTTCTTCCTGGAGGCCAAAAAGCCTTCTGTGGACATCAAAGATGACATCCATCCTGCCTTCCAGCTCCGCCGCTATGCTTGGACAATGAAGTTGCCATTATCGGTTCTCACCGACTTTGAGGAGTTCGCTGTCTACGATTGTAGTGTAAAACCGGATAAATTGGATAAAGCCTCCAACGCCAGGATTTTTTACCTGAATTACAAGGACTATCTGACCCGTTGGGATGAGATTGCCGACATATTCTCCAAGAATGCCGTTATGAAGGGATCCTTCGATAGGTTTGCCGCAGATAAGAAGTGCAAAAGAGGTACATCTGCGGTTGATGTCGTCTTCCTGGAAGAGATCGCAGGCTGGAGAGAGATCCTTGCCCGAAACATCGCCCTGCGAAACACTGAACTCAGCACCAAAGATCTCAATTATGCAGTTCAGGCAATAGTCGATCGGATTGTTTTCCTGCGAATATGCGAAGACCGGGGCATAGATAGATCCATGCGTCTGCAGGACCTGCTCAATGGTGAGCGAGTCTATACCAGGCTTTGTGAATTCTTCCGCCGGGCAGATGAGCAGTACAACTCGGGCATATTGCACTTTGAGAAGGAGCCGGGCCGGGAGAGCCCCGACACCCTAACTTTGAGCATAAATATCGATGATAAGCCCCTAAAAGAGATCATCAAGCGGCTTTACTATCCAGATAGTCCTTATGAGTTTTCAGTGCTTCCGGCTGAGATCCTGGGCCAGGTCTACGAGCAGTTTTTGGGCAAGATGATACGGCTCACCGAAGGCCACCATGCCGTGGTGGAGGACAAGCCCGAAGTGAAGAAGGCAGGCGGAGTCAAGTACACACCGGCCTACATTGTGGAGTACATCGTAAGGAACACGTTGGGCCCAACGCTGAAAGGTAAGACGCCGCAGGAAGTGGTGCCAATCAGCGTTTTAGATCCCGCCTGTGGCTCTGGTTCCTTCCTCATTGTGGCCTACCAGTACTTGATGGATTTGCATAGAGACTGGTATACTCAGAATCTCGCGCCATTGTTGCAGAACGGCCTTATGCCTTCGTCTCCTGAGATAAGGCGGATGCTTCCGGTGGTTGAGACCGGCAAGAAGGACCAGAAGAAGGATATCGATCTGCCCATATTTCAGGGCCGGGGTGGGGAATGGAGGCTTACCACAGCAGAACGCAAGAGGATCTTGCTGAATAATATTTACGGGCTGGACATCGACCGCCAGGCCGTGGAAGTAACGAAGCTTTCTCTTTTGCTGAAGGTCTTGGAAGGAGAGAATGATGAGACGATTTCCAAGCAGCTTAAGCTCTTCCAGGAGAGGGCATTGCCCGACCTGAGCAGTAATATCAAGTGCGGCAATTCGTTGATTGGCTGGGACATCATAGAGGTCAATCCAGGCAGGGGGCAGGAGGAGATTGATCGGATCAATCCCTTTGACTGGGAAACAGAGTTCCCGGAGATCTTCCAGAGGGGCGGTTTTAGTGCAGTCATAGGCAACCCTCCATGGGGTGCTACATTTGGGGATAGTGAAAAAGATTACTTAAGGAAGAGCTTCGCGGAAGTACATATTAGAACGCCTGAATCCTTCAATTATTTCGTTTATAAAATGTGGGAACTCACTGGACGACATGGGGATGCAGGTGCAATAATCCCTAGTAGCTTCTTGAATCAGCACGAATTTTATAAAACACGCAAGTTGCTTGTCGAATCTTCTTTTATTCATCGTATCTGTAACTTAGGAGATGGCATATTCTCAAAAGTGACCGCGCCCTGCTGCATTATAGTGTTAAGCTCTGAAAAAGCGGACGACCCGTCACTTTATTTTGATTTCAGAAAAGTAGACAGAAACAGTCTGCCAACATATCTCTCACAAGAGGAAGGCGGGAAAGATGCATCTCAAATAGGATTAGATTCAGAATCTTATTCGCTTCAAATACATATCGATCCTAGAATAATTAAAAAATGTTACGCTTGGCCCACCTTGAAAGATATCGCAGAAGATGTCGCAACAGGAATAAGTTCTGGATTGGATGTGGCATTTATCTACGGCGAGGGCGACATAAAAAAACTCGCGCTAGAAAATGAATTATTGAGAAAAATTGCAACAGGTTCAGAGGTAAACCGATATTCACTAGATCCTAAGTCTGGGAAGAAAATCATCTATACCACCCGCAAGATCAGCATAGACGATTTTCCAAATTGTTGCAAGGCTCTTCACGTTTATCGCGACCGTCTAGTTAAACGAGTAGAGACTGCAGAGGGATTGATCCCTTGGTTTGTTTTGTATCGTCCCAGACGCAAAAAGCTATTCGATGAGCCAAAAATCCTTATCCGTCAAACTTCAGAAATGATTCGTGCTACCTACGATGCCGAACGCTGGTATTGTCTGAAAAGCGTTATCATAGTCCAACTAAAGAAAGAGTCCCAGATTAAATACGGATATATTCTTGGGTTATTTAATTCTACATTATTTAAATTTTTGTATGATGACCTGGTAGGAGAACAAGCTCGTACATTCCCCGAAGTAAAGCCTGTTCAATTATTCAGGCTCCCGATTCGCACAATTGACTTTGCGGTAGAAAAGGATGCTGCCCATCACAACCGCATGGTCTCCCTGGTTGACTCGATGCTATCCCTTAGCAAACAACTCCATGAGGCCCGCAAACCACACGAGCAGACCGCCCTACAGCGCCAGATCGGGACCATCGACCGCCAGATAGACGCCCTGGTCTACGAGCTTTACGAGCTGACGGAAGAAGAGATCAGGATTGTTGAGGGGGACTTGAACCTGCCATAGAAAGCTAAACAATTGAGAAATGCCGCTCAATGTCCTCTTTTCCTGCAATGCCTAATTAAATAACTCTTAAATATTCGTATTGTTGTAGTATGGTTTGAGGAATGTTCGATGAAGAAAGTTGCACATATAATCCTGGCTGTGGCATTTTTGTCAATTGCCGCCGCTTCTGCCAACATTTGCGACAATGCACCATGTGAAAAAACCATCAACGCCACGGTGGGTGAAAATTTCGCTATCATCCTACCGTTCTATTCTGGAACCGGCTTTGAATGGTGGGCCAATTTCGATCCGGCGTACTTGAACCTGGTGAATTCATCTGACGAGGGCAAGGATTCCGGTTCGGGGATGGTAGGTGCCCCACGAGAGAAGGTCTTAACCTTCAGCGCTAAGATGGCTGGGAACACGGATGTGACCATGCTGCAGCTCCAACCTTGGGAGAACAGCACCATTGGAGAGCGCAGGATATTCCCGGTCAATATCGTATAATCCGTTGCATAAAATGGGCGATACAATGCGGCATTTGCCGGGAATTGGGGCATGGGGCTGATTCCAGCCCCCTTGAGTGTTTACAACCTGCAAGAATCCATCTCTCTTTTTGGCATTCTCGCAACAGGCCATATTTTTGCTTTTGGCAAAGTCCTTATTCCGTAGACTATGGAATTATTTACCGACAATTGCCCGTTATCGAATTATCGTATTTGCTCAATATTGCGTTGAAATCGCTGATTAGATAAATTCTGTGACCAAAAATTATTAATACATATATTCCAAAATAATTTGCTTGTGCCAGATAATATACACGAGAACATAATCAAACTCGATGTAGACCGGCTTAATTTTGGCGATACAGAAACGATAAGGAAATTGATCATCCAGCTTCTAAGCGCAATTGAGCAGTTAGCCCAGGCAAATCAAGAACTCCGCAAAGAAAATCAACAGCTAAAGGACGAAATAAACCGGCTTAAAGGGGAGAAAGGCCGTCCTAGGATATTGCCAAACAATCCTGAATATCAGGCAAAAGCGCCAAAGGAAAAGCCCAAGAAATGGCATAAGGATAGCAAGAAGCCAAAGATAAAAATCGACAGAACAGAATACATTAAAATTGATGAATCGACTCTCCCAGATGACGCGAAGCATAATGGTTACAGACAAATTATCAGGCAAGACATAAAATTTGAAACAGATAACGTGGAATACTGGCTAGAGCGCTACTATTCGCCGTCTCTGAAAAAAACCTATGAGGCAAAACTCCCTGAGTCCCTTCAGAACACAGAATTTGGAAGCCATCTGAAAGCATTCATCACTTACCTCTATTATGCTGGAAGGGTTACTGAGAATAGAATCCACAAGATTCTAGAGGAGAGCGGCATAATAATTTCAGAAGGCGAGATCTCAAACATACTAACTAAGGAAAAGAGCAATGTGTTCGCGGCGGAAAAGAAAGCCTTATTCGAGACTGGTGTTAATCACGCTAATTATCTCAACATTGATGAGACGGGCGCGAGGCATAAAGGGAATAACCATTATCTCCACGTTGTCTGCAACAATTTTTTCAGTGCTTTCTTTATTCGGCAAGCCAAAGGAAGCAAAACAATCAGACATTTCTTTGACCTAGATGATGAGCAGCGAATAGATATACCCATCATCTCGGACGATGCCGGGCAGTACATAGGTGTATCGTCAAACCATGCCCTGTGCTGGATACATGAAATACGGCACTACAAGAAGATGAGTCCATTTCTGACTCATCATAAGTCGGTTCTTAATACGTTTTTAACGGAGCTTTGGACGTTTTATGAATTGCTAGCACAGTATAAGGTGAATCCTAATAAAATTTTGAATTTGCATATCCAGGAGAGGTTTGATTCACTGTTCTCGACAGTAACTGGATACAAGACGTTGGATGATCGTATAGCAATGACCAAGAAAAAGAAAGAGGAGCTGCTGCTAGTATTAGATTATCCTAAGGTTCCTCTTCATAACAATCTCGCAGAGATAGCTGTGCGAGAAGGTGTGATCAAGAGAAAAATAAGCTCTGGAACTAGAAGCGAACTCGGCAAGCTTGCATGGGAAAATATGCTCTCTATAATTGATACTTGCAGGAAGCTCGGAATAAGCTTCTATAGATATCTTTATGATATATTCTCTAATAGTTATTCTATGCCAAGGTTATCTGATCTCATTCCGGTGACCTGCAAACCAACCAAGTATTGAGCAAATACGAATTATCGAGAGCATTGAGATCAGAAAGACGTTGTAGAATCCAGAGCACATCATGAAATGTTAATTCCGACAGGCATATCATCTTAAAGCACTTCCTCAATCCTATGAGATTAATCTATGCCATTTTCGTTCTTTTTCTGGCATTGATGACATCAGCACAATGTCAGCAGACTGCGGAAGATTGGGCCTACAAAGGCTCTGTTCTCAATGATCAGGGTAAATACGATGAGGCCATACAAGCATACGATAAGGCTATCCAGCTAAATCCGCAATATGAAGATGCATGGTACAATAAAGGCCTTGCGTTCGCTTCCCTGGGCAAGTGCGATGAAGCTGTTAAGTGCTTCGAGGAGGTTATCAGGCTGGATCCAAACGATGCCGAGGCCTGGAACAACAAAGGCAAAGCTCTCGATGATCAGGGCAAGAAAGATGAGGCGATGAAAGCGTTTGACGAGGCCATCAGGCTAGATCCAAATGATGCCATCGCCTGGAGCAACAAAGGCGATGCTCTCGCTGACCAGAGCAAGTACGAAGAGGCGATCAACGCCTATGATGAAGCCATCAAGCTAGATCCCAATGATACAGGAGCCTGGAACAACAAAGGCAATGCTCTTGGTGCCCTGGGCAAGTACGAAGAGGCAATCAAGACGTTTGACGAGGCTATCCGGCTGGACCCCAGTTATGCCTCAGCCTGGAGCAACAAAGGCAATACCCTCAATGAACAGGGAAAGTATGACGATGCCTTCAAAACTCTCGAAGAGTCCATCCGGCTAGATCCCAATTATGCTAGTGCCTGGAACAACAAAGGCAATGCTTTCGATGGCCAGGGTAAGTATGATGAGGCGATCAAGGCCTATGATGAAGCCATCAGGCTAGATCCCAATTATGCTAGTGCCTGGAACAACAAAGGCACTGCTCTCGCTAAACAGGGCAAGTATGATGAGGCGATCAACGCCTATGATGAAGCCATCAAGCTAGATCCCAAATATGCCTCAGCCTGGAACAACAAAGGACAGGTTTTCGGTGGCCAGGACAAGTACGAAGAGGCAATCAAGGCGTTTGACGAAGCTATCCGGTCGGATCCCAAATATGCAGAAGCTTGGAACAACAAAGGCGTGGCTCTCAATCGGCTCGGCCGTATTATTGAAGCAGATGCTGCCTTTTCCAAAGCAAAAGAGCTGGGGCATGGGGCTGATTCCAGCCCTCGATAGTGTGTATAACCTACAAGAATCCATCTCTCTTTTTCGCAAACACATTGCGATGTCGAAAGCATATTCATAATATTATCTATGGCCCTCACACTATACGGGCCTGAAGGGATACATAGGGCAGTACGTGCAACCTGCAAAGAGTTCCATCGCATTCTGAGCAATTACTCACAATAATATCCTCAAGCTTTTTCGTGTGAGCGATGATTGAGGCTTCCGAGACAGTGATTAGCGGCTCCCAAAGGGATCGAGGACCCGGGAAAGATTCGAAAGTAACCAAGCAACCATGAGTCCTTCAATCCAGGCAATACAACGAAACTTAAATCAGAAGGAATTTGCCAATCCCTTCTTCAAGGCTTTGCATGGGATACAAACTAAGAACAGGATTTTTCTGAAGAGAGTGTTTCTGAGGATAGTGATTTTTGATCAATATAGAAAAATAAGAGTGAGTCCTTATATCCAATGAAGTACTATTAGTACTATTAAAGTATGGAGAATTTATAATTATGAAAGTCATGGTGTTATTCATCGGTTCGTTGCTTCTTTTAGGCATCGTTTTCGCCGGTATTGTTGATTGCAAGTCAGACAAAGCTAATTCTGCAGCACCGGGACAGCAGGTAATCAAACCAGGAAATGCTGGGGGTCATAGCGGTGCTCCAGGGCAGACCGGGGCTAACCCCGGACAGGGAAAAAAAACCGGAGACAACCTGGTTGAAAGTTCCAGCCAAAGCATATCTTATCAGGGTCTGGCAAGCCTGGAGAATTGGCTGAATCAGCCAACCAACTACTTCCCATGGTACAGCTCGGATGGATCAACCTTCTACAGCCAGGGGTATAGCGAAAGCACGTTCTCTGCTTTCAGAGAGTATTATGAAACCTCAGGCACTCCAGTAGTTGGCGGGATAATCAGCACCCCTATCAAGTTCGATATTGCGCAGAGAACGCCTACCACGGTATACTACGGCGTAGGCCAGGCCTTGCCATACTCCCAGTATGTGTCCTCAATGCCATCCAATACCAACGACCTTTGGGTCCAGGGAGCAACAAGCTGGTCCCAGTATGTAGTAAGCCCTGTTGGAACCTGGCTACAACTGGTTGCCAATGCACCTGTTGGAGGGTCAGCAGGCGTCTATGAGATAGTTCAGACCGACACAACTGCTACAAAGTACAGCACCTATCAGTTCAACCCAGGTTTTAACACCATGAACTTCAATGCCGATCAGGTGGGAAGACACTTGCTCTACTTTGTAGTGAACAACCAACCGAGCAACGTCGTCATCGTGGATGTGTTTACCCAGGCCCCATCGACGCAGTACCAGGCCGAGGCGTTGACCACAACGACACAAACCGTGTCAACGCTGCCGCAAACGACTTCAGTTGGCGGAGATACCCCTGTTACGATCCAGTCCCAAGGAATGAGAGGATACCAGGTTTTCTTGGATGAGAACTACATTGGCACAGAAGGGAGCAATGGAGATTCCCTGGATGGAGCCTTTAACTTCAAGGTAACCGGAGGTCAAAACCACAATATAAGGGTGTATGACGGGCAATTCAATTATCCTAAGAGCATGTACTTTGAAAGAGGCGTTCTCAAAATAGTCAACGTGGAACCAGGAACTGCAGCATACGTATAATTTTTAGTTTTTATTTTTTACAAATAAATCCACTGATTAGAAGATCCACCAGGCCCGATGGGAGTATGCTGAATACTTATTGGGACCAATATATTTTTATTCTGAAAACCCTCATTGTGTGTGAGGGGGATTCCATTACGTCCTACAGGTATTTATGGGCACTGATATTCATCTGTGTATTCTGTATTGTTCCAGGTATTGCGGAAACGTCTGACCATTATTGGGCTCCGTGGGTAACACAGACCACCACAAATTCTGCTACCATTAACTGGCGGACTGCGGCTAATGAATCGGGTGAGATCTATTATGACACGACCAGCTATTTTGACCTGCATCATGATTTTAAAAACAATAAATCGATTCATACAGCCGCCCAGTATCAACATGTCCAGCTTACCGGACTTGTTCCAAATACTTCATATACCTACTGGGTGAGACCTTCCGGCGATAGGTCTGCATTTGGCAATCGCACATTCCGGACGTTCCCGATCAGCGGACCATTTACCTTTGTTGTAATCGGCGACACGCGAGAAGGCATCAATTATTCTGAGACTCAAAGGTTTAAGTATGTAGCAGATGCGATCGCGAATGAATCAAATGTGCTCTTCGTCCTCCATGGTGGGGATTTTGCAAGGCATGATTATACACCTAAGTGGGGGACATTTTTCGAGAGTGCTGACAGGATGTTGGCGAATACCACATTCTTCCCGGTCATAGGGAATCACGAATATCATAATATCAGCAACGAAGGTCTCGACGAAGAACACTATGTAGTTTGTCCTGAACAGTGTCTCCCGTGCAATCAATGTGCACCGGGTACTGGTGCTGTCAATTACAAGTCGGCATTTGATTTTCCTCTGAACTATTCCTTTGACTGCGCTGGTGTCAGATTTATCGTCTTGAACTCGCCGGACCCGAATTCCACCTGTTGTGATGATCCCCATACTACGCTGAGCTTTTCCGAGGAACAGGCACCCTGGCTTAGGCAGCTTCTGCAGGATAATATGTCCGGGGTCTTTACAATACACCATCATCCTATCTGGGATGCTGGAAGAACCAATAACAATTCTGATCTGGTTCCATGGGACAAACTGTATCATAAATACAATATCAGCGCGAATTTTGCCGGTCACACCCATAATTACCAGAGATACAACATTGGCGGTATACCATATTTCGTAGTTGGCAATGGGGGTGCTCCCAATGATGATGTCAACAACTCTACCATATATCCTAATGGGAAAGAGTCGGTGTTGCCAATGCAGCTGGGGTATCTTAAGGTCACTGTTGATCCAGAGAACAATACGGCAACTGCATGGGAGGTTACCGTGGCCAAGCTAAGTTGTTGGGAATGCCCTGCGACACCTGAGCTATATCATTCACCGGTCATTAATGATACGATCACGTTCCCCCTTAAACCGGCGCCTTATAATCCACCCACACCTAACCCATCTTACAACTTGAGCAAAGCGATGAACAAAGAGCAGATAAAGATAGGCAACAAGCATGCAGAGGCATACGAATCCGGTAAGGCTGCGAACAACATCAACATAGCAATCTCTCAGGGACTAGGAGCACCATAGCACCATAATGTGGCCCCTGGGGGCAGCTTTTTGGCCCTTTCCTATTTTCTCCACTCAAGAGCGATCTCTTGAATTTGATTTCTTAGATCCGTATTCACAGATGAGACAATTTCCGGCTGTGACTGGTAAGAGTCGCAAGCACAATCCTTTTACAAAAAATTGCGGTATCTGCAAAAAAAGGTATTGCAGCATAGCAGAGCGCGCTCTTTAATCAATGCTCGACATATACTATCTTTCCCATCAAATTGTGTAGCAAAGGTTGAGATGTCTCTACATGTTTTTGCATTGATAATATATGCTGATCGACATATTTATATCCTAAACAGATTCCTAACATCTGAGGGGAATAATGACCGAAAAGTCATGCAGAAATTTGCTAGTCTTGATATTTTTATGCGTTGTCTGTATTGTTCCGGCAATTGCGGAAACGTCGAAAGATTATTGGCCTCCGTTTGTAACCAACATGACGACAAATTCTGCGACGATCAACTGGAGGAGAACGAAATGAAATTTGATGTTCATGCTACTCTTGCGGCACTGTTCTTGGTAGCAGCAATCTATATTGGCACTGCCGTGGCATTAGACGCAACACTTGACTCCTCTATCCCATCCGGCTTAGAGAAGATCGATCATTTCGTCTTCATCATGCAGGAGAACCGGGCTTTTGACAACTACTTCGGCACTTATCCAGGGGCTGACGACATACCCAATGGGATTTGCCTTACAAACCCCAAGGGCGGTCCTTGCGTAGCCCCCTATCACGATACCAACGATACCAATCGCGGTGGACCTCATAGTTGGGTTAACGCCCATGCTGACATCGATGGAGGCTTAATGGATGGTTTTCTGGCCGAGGCATACAAAGGCAATAGCACGAAAGGTATCCAAGCCTGCAATGTGACAGATCCATATTGCGCTCCGGGGTCAGATCCCAGAGATGTTATGGGATATCACGATTATCACGAAATTCCCAATTACTGGAATTATGCTCGGCTTTACGTTCTTCAGGACCATATGTTCGAGTCCGTGGCCTCTTACAGTCTGGTTGCCCATCTTTATATGCTGGCAGCCCAGAGTGGTGGCTATACGGGATACCACCAGCCCAGGCCCACTTCATACAACTTCTCTGAGATCACGGAACTTCTGGGCAGCAGCAAGATAAACTGGAAATACTATGTTACCACGGGCCAATTACCGGATACAGAGGACCCTGAGGAGGTCGGATCGAATGAGGTGCAGACTCAGACTCCTGATAAATATACCGATTTCAATCCCCTGCCAGCCTTCCCAAAGGTACAAAACGATCCAGAACAACGCAGCCGTTTGGTAGATGCATCTCAATTCTTTGTTGATGCCCAAACCGGAAAACTGCCTCAGGTCAGCTGGGTAGTACCAGAGATGAATGTGAGCGAACACCCTCCATCGAGTGTTAGAGCCGGCATGGCCTACGTGACTGGACTTGTGAATGCGGTCATGGAGGGGCCTGATTGGAACACTACTGCTATATTCATATCCTGGGATGATTGGGGTGGATTTTATGATCACGTAGCTCCACCGAACGTGGATGAATACGGGTTCGGGATAAGAGTTCCAGGTCTGGTGATCAGCCCCTATGCTAAGCAGAATTATGTAGACCATAAGACTTACTCAGTCAGTTCCTGGTTGAGGACTGTGGAGGAGAGATTTGGAGTCAATCCATTGACCGCCCGGGATACCAATGCCAACGATATGCTCAGTGCCTTTGACTTCAGTCAAAATCCCAGGCCACCGGTTATATTGAACGCTACCAGGGAGGGTTCACCTTACCCACATCCACTACAGTATGACTATTCTTACAATTTGAGCGAAAAGATGAACAAAGAGCAGATAATGATGGGCAACAAGCATGCAGAGGCATACGGATCCGGGTCAGCCACGAACAACATCAAGATAGTAATCTCCCAGGGACCAGGAGCACCATAACATGGCCCCCGGGGGGGCAGCTTTTTGGTCCTTTCCTATTTTCTTAACCTAGAGCGATCAGCTATCAATACTATGTATAACGAGCATATCTAACCACATAGATGTATCATAAAACAAAATGAGTATACGGAGAACTTCATATACATCTCGACGACTTACGATCTCGTTCCCACGAAAGATACTCTACGGAAAGGCACGTTGACGGGCGCAAATTGCTCCGTCCAATTAACGCCGCGATTAGTTGTATGCAGTATTATGCCCTTACCAATCCATGGAGAAATTCCTACAACCCACACCGTTTTCAAGCTCCTCGCACTCGCACTCATGAGCCAGAAGCCGGTTCCATTTGGATTTTGCCCGTTCCAGGTTTTGCCTCCATCGCTTGTCCAGTATACACGCCCATAATCTTGTGTAATCCATACATTAGATTTATTAATTGCACAGGCACCGTTCATATGGGCTATGCCGGACGCTATACCATCCATCCGTGTTTGCCATGATGCACCCACATCCATTGTTTTGAGAACGGTATGATTCACTCCAACAGCCAAGGCGGAACTGTTGTCAGCGGCAGTGACATCTATCAGCCCTGTAGTTTTAACAGTTGAAGCATTTCCCTGTCGCGTCCAGGTGAGACCGCCATCGCTCGTCCTGAGGATGACTGCGTAGCCATTATCGTGATCTCCAACAATCCATGCGTTGTAACGATCTATGGCTGCCACCTTCATTAAAGCCGCTCTTGTGTTACTTGCTTGCTGGCCCCAGGTTTTGCCACCGTCCTCTGTATGAATAATGGTGCCATTGCTTCCGACAACCCAGGCGATCTTGCTGTCAACCGCACCAATTCCCAATGGACCGAAATCAGGGACAGATCCGGGAGCACCACATCTGATCCATGTCTTGCCCCCATCCGTCGTTCTCAGAATTACTGCATAATTACCGTCTTCATTGCCAACAGCCCACGCAGTGTTAGCGTCAATGGCACGGACATCCGATAGAGGGACATTTGGTATCGTATTTGGGGACCCCTGTCGGGTCCAATTTTCTCCACCATCAGTTGTATGCAAAATGACTCCGTAACCATTCGCAGGAACACCTATAATCCACCCGACTTCACCCTGTGCCGGGGGAAGCATCGTACTGCCTTCCGATGACTCGCTTATATCGATCGAGTTGGTGGCGGCGCCATTGGAGAAAGACAGAGCTTCCTGATTACCGATGGAGGTCTCTTCCACCTGTTTCGCAGAGCCATGCAGCCCGGAATAGTTTAATGCATCCTTATCTATCGCAAATTGGGCTTGGACTGGCCCGGCGGATAGAATTAGCAGTGAGATTATACCTATCCAAAAGAGGGACCTATTTGCCGCACTTTCTGTCATTCTGCAACCTTTTTGATTTTATTAGTTGATACCTATGTTTCGACTTAAATAAGTTAAATTAGTACATATAAATCTTTTGCTCAAAGTGGCTGCTGCCGAATGCAAGATCTCAGAGAAGGGACACATGGCATATGGCCTATGATCCCCCAGTCATCACGGATACGATAACATTCCCCCTTAAGGCCACGCAAGCAATACTTCTGCCTCTTGCCCAACGATAAACAAAGAGCAAATGAAGATAGGCAACAAGCATGAGGAGGCATGCGAATCAGGGTCAACGATGAACAAGCGAGCCCATAACGTGAAATTAGGGCGAATACAACCTGAATCGGAATTGTTATTAGGATTAAGCGTCAATGGCCAAGTTGATAGTCGATATATGGAGGCACGGTCGTGAAGAGTGGGTTAGTTATCATCTCAGCATCTCTGGTCTTGGTTTTAGCCGTGCCAGCTTTTGCGGATATTATAGATCAGTATATACAGGCGGCGCTCAATAACACAGACTATTCTCTTCGTTATGAAGCTGTTGAGGCTCTGGCTGAAACCAAAGATCCTCGCGCAGTAGATCCATTAGTCCAGATCCTTGAGGGGGATGAGGGATTACAGGAAGAGGCTGCATTTGCTCTTGGGAGAATCAAAGATACACGAGCTATAGGACCTCTAATCGAGTCTCTGTATACGGAGAATCAGTATATTCGAACGGCGGCAATCTGGGCACTCACAGAGATTGGTGAACCCACCGTAGATCCCCTGATCAGGGCTATGGATAGCCCAAATAAATATGTGCGATCATATGCTGGAATCGCTCTTGCCAGGATCAATGAAACTCGAGCCTTGGCTCCACTGATCCATGCTCTCAAAGATAATGATAGCCTAGTTCGGTCAAGAGCAATATCCGCCCTTGAAGGAATTAACGACAGCCGGGTTTCAAATGCACTAATTCTTGTCCTGGGTAAAGATGAAAATCCCAGGGTTCGTGCAAATGCTGCAGGAGCACTCGGATATCTCAAAGATACGCAAGCTGTAGCTCCTTTGATACAGGCACTTGAGGACAATGACAGTGATGTACAGTATGCTGCCAACGATTCTCTCCAAAAATTGGGATGGCATCAAGAATGATCGAAGGAGGGAACATAATCTTCTATACATAACCAATTACTTTTTTGAGTCCACTCCAAGACAATAAAGGTGGCGTTGAACGATTTTGACAGGAACTGAATAATCCACCCTGGCAGGCCAATATAGCAGGAACTGTGAGTTCTAAATTCTAAATATGAGATTAGGTGAGGGGGATGGGAACTCCGCACCAGTTTACGAGTACGAATCAATCCCTATGTCTCACTACAAACTGAGCTTTCTAAGAACTGCCACGCTTCCAAGTGAAAACGCCAGAAAAAAGCCACACGGTCCAAGAAAGACTTCGATTGGACGGGCTGGCCGAGCGCAGCTGCCCTCAGGCATGCTCGAACGAGTCAAGTAGAGGCCCATCTTGTAGCTCACAAACGAGGGCCGATGGTCGAGAAACATAAATAAGCATTCAATCCGATGGTGATCGGCTTATCATTAACTTTAGCGGTAGTAACGATATTCCCATGTGTACTTGCAACGACAAGGGTTTTACCGGATGACGATGGTGTTGGTTCTTCCAGGTCAATTTCTATGAAGAGCTTGTTATCCTTGATTTCTACTTTCATAGTCATACGAATTCTCCTATGGGTCTCTTTTTCTTTTAATGCGGGGAACGGGACGCCTGCACCTAGATAAATTTTTAAATCTGCATAAAGAGTAATATTTAATCATGCTAATTATGCCTATATGGAGGGAGGCTCATTAAAGGAAGATTTGGACTCGTTTTGATAGCGTTGGCTATGCTGTGTACGCCCACATTGGGAAACAAGACATCTGCTGATGGAGAGCTCGCATGCATAACACAATGTGATGAGCGTTACGTTCCTACATCATCCATTGTCACCGCAGAAGGTTTGGCACAAAAGGACGATTGCATATGCAAAGAATGTGGCTTGAAGCAGTACTGTACGGCATTTAAAGAAGAAGAGCCAATCCAGAGCGTGAGTGATACTTGTATTCCCAACGATGCTCCTTTGGATGAAATTACCTGCGCACTTGGATGCGTTGTAGAAGATCGTTATAAAAATGATTGCTGGTGTAACAAATGCGGCATAAAGGAGTGCTGTTCCCAGAAATCAGCTGCGCCGAAAAATCATCCGCCTACTCTCAGGGTAGCAGTCACACCTGAGAAGCCATTTGTTGGAGGCCCAACAGTCTCCGACCGTAGCGGGAAGGATTGCCTTGCAGTTATTACAGCCATTGGTTCGGATGAAGATGAAGAAGATGAGGCTGAATTGGAGTATAAATTTACGACTTCAGGTGATATTACAGGAGCAGGGGGCGGCTGGAATTCGGACAATGATATTTGTCTTCCCCCAGGAGGAACTGAATCCAGTTATGTAAGCGTTTTAGCCAGAGATCCCAAAGGTGCATTATCAAATGAGGTTACAGTCTTTGTCAGCCTTGAGGGAGCCGAAGATATCGACGAAGAAAATTATGCACCTATAACGATACGCGGCCAGCCCACCAATGTGGTGCCAGCGGAAACATCTTCCCTAGATGCTCAAAAATGGCTTGATAAAGGCAATGACCTTTACGGCCAGGACAAATACAATGAAGCCATCCAGGCTTATGAAGAAGTGATCAGGTTAAATCCAAACGCTGCCACCGCCTGGTACAACAAAGGCACTGCTCTCGTTAAACAGGGCAAGTACGATGAAGCTATCAAGGCTTATGATGAGGCTATCTGGCTGAATCCCAAATATGCCGATGCCTGGAACAACAAAGGCCATGCTCTCGGTAGCCTGGGCAAGCACGACGAGGCCATAAAGGCTTACGATGAGGCTATCTGGCTGAATCCCAACCTTGCCAATGCATGGTACAACAAAGGCGTTGCTCTCGCGAGAGACCTGGGAAAATATGAAGACGCCATACAATGCTTCGACAAGGCCATCGAACTGGATCCCAATTACGTTATGGCCTGGTCCAACAAAGGCAATGCTCTCGATGAACAAGGCAGGCACAACGAGGCCCTCCAAGCCTTTGACGAGGCCATCAGACTAGATCCCAATTATGCCATAGCCTGGTCCAACAAAGGCATTTCTCTCATGGCACTCCATCGAACCATAGAAGCCAATTCTGCCTTCGCCAGGGCCAAAGAGCTGGGGTATAATGGCTAATCCAGGCTCTTGGCACTATGTATAACCTCTAATCAATCTCCTCTTTTTTTATGCCTTAATTGCTGATACAAGAAAAAGGAAATTTCGAGAATGATCTTTAAGGCCTTGGATCTTTTCCCAAGATAGAATCCATTATGCTCTGCGGATGATTCTTCCCAATATAGTCCCATAAACGGCTTCATTTTGGCATGTGATTCAAAAGTTCTTCGTTTGGTTAGTTCACGATAAGCATTTATATTTATATACAATTATTATCAGTTAATAAATCGAAAAATCCGGAAGTGAATGAAAACGCAAATGGGTCAAATGGCTGGTGGAGCATTGTTCATCATAGGAATAGCCGCGATATTCACTTCAGGCGGTAATATTATGAACATGGTTATTGGAGATGTATTGGTTGCAGCCGCGGGTATAGCTGTAATGGCTTTGGGACGTGGAAAGCCTGCATAAAACCCCGGCATTAAGGCTCTCTAGTAATCTGCAATCCAATCTCTCTTTTTCGATATCCATTAAGCCGCAAAACATTATTATGAGGATGCTTTCGAGTTCGCACTCCGTTGATGGTAAGCTCCAAGTTCTGCATTTTCGGAATCGATAGCGTTGAAATCAATCGGAAAAAGGTGGAGAAAGGTGGAGAAAGGTGGAGAAAGGTAGAGAAAGGTAGAGAAAGGTATTGGAGAAGCTGGATCCCTTATGAGATCTTCTCCGTTCCTTACCTGTATTAAACGCCCGGACCGGGATTCGAACCCGGGTCGAAAGCTCGACAGGCTTTCATGATGGGCCACTACACCATCCGGACACTACAGATCCCGCCTCCCAGATTCGAACCGGGGACATCGCGGTGACTGCGCGTAGCACCTCTACGGTGCGAGACATACTACAGCCGCGCACTCTACCAGGCTGAGTTAAGGCGGGCCTCTCGCTACCAGGTTACTCCTTGTACTTAGACCTTTCGGGCAATGCCTGACGGCGTTCGTCTTTGCCTTATGATCTTTTGAGAAATCTATTCAACCAACATTACTTAAAGATTTCTGAAGTAATCTCATTCAGCATAACGCCTAATTGGTGGTGTTATGAGCCAATTTCGAATTGATTCACTCCAGAACGACTCCCAAAATTATGAATATATATCATTTCAGCTATTCAGTTCCAGGATGACTTCAATACCCATCAATGGCTTGATAAGGACCGCACGCGATCCAATGCCGGGACAATAGATAATCAGGTGGTTTTATGCTCATAGGTATTATGTCCGATGCACACGACAGCATTCAAGGAGTCAAAGATGCTCTTTCGACATTTTCTCAAAGAGGCGTCCGTATGGTTCTCTTTGCCGGAGACATGATAGGCTCCGGCAATTGTTACACCTTTGAGGGTTTCGGCATCCCCATAAAGCTTGTTTACGGCAATAACGACGGAGACCGCGTAGGTCTCGCCAGAGAGTTTGCGCGCGTGGGCGGCGAGTACCTGGGCGACTTCGGGGAGATCGAGGCGGATGGACTGCAGATCGCCCTCATGCACGGCACGGAGGAGCCGCTGGTCAAGGCTGTCGTCGCCTCGCAGATCTACGATATAGTTGTCCGGGGCCACAACCACCGTTTTGAGGCGACGAAGCACGGCAAGACGCTATTGGTCAACCCGGGCGAGATCTGGGGCCACTTCACAGGCCTCTCCAGCGTCGCCATCCTGGACACGAGCAACCGGAAGGTGGAGAAGATCGAGCTGGGCCGGTTCAAGACCTTCCGGGAGATCATCAAAGGATGACCGAAGGCGCGCTCGTCCCCTCTTTGGGCCTCTATCTCCTGGTGGAGTGGACTGGTAAAAGAGTGCTAAAAATCTTCTTTTCCAAAGAGAGCCCGGCAGAGACCTCCGAGTTAGCGGAAAAGATCGCAGCCTACCTGGAGAGAGGCGCGCCCCGCCCGGCTGCAGAGCTGGACCTCTCGGCCTGCACACCATTTCAGAAGAGGGTCTACGCAGTGGTGCAGGAGATCAGGCGCGGCGAGACCATGACCTACGGAGAGGTTGCCGCCCGCGCAGGCTGCCCAAAGGGCGCGCGCGCCGTGGGTCGGGCCATGGCCGTGAATCCCTTCATCATCCTTGTGCCATGCCACCGTGTGGTCGCCAGGAAGAGCCTGGGCGGCTTTGCCTGGGGCCCGGAGACCAAAGGGAAGATGCAGATGCTGGAGAAGAAAGGCAAGATGGTGCGGCCAACCATAGCTTCATGTGCGGGGAGATGAGAACCCGCACGATAATACCTCAAAATTAAGTTGCAAGTCTATCTAATCCATCGTAGTTTCTTTATAGCGGGTGCAATCGAAGATCTCTTTGACATCGGTTCTAAAGCCCTTCTGATCTAATAGCGCCAGGTCGTTCCAGCCGCCATTGCCGCAGCATGGCAGCCAACTATCGACCTCATCATCGGTATCATCGGACTTTTCGAATACAGTTTTCATTTCTATTTTTCGTGCCAGATCATATGTGCCGTAATATCGTTCTTCTCCCTCGCTGAGAGCAGGATAATTTTGATGCGTGAAATCGTACTGCGAATTTCTGAGCTTGTAGCTTAAATCCGCTATGCCCGTAGTTTTGGCCTTGATCTGGTAGCCTAAATATTTCGTGGGCTTGAACTCTGCTAATAGGATGGTATCATTGGTAGCCAGCACTGTGGCGTTCATCCTTTGAAGCCAAATAACAGACCTTTGCTCCTTGGACAACTCGTGGTTGTATAGGAAGTTCGCACCTACAAAGTCTCCGTTATTTCCCTCAAAATCTCGGTCATTTATCTGCTGGCCGGAATAGTCCAGAGTTCTCCCGGCTCTTATAAATACAGGCCATTGCTCATTTTTGTACTCGATCTCATATATGCCAGTTCCAATGGGCTTATCGACCAATATATCGATATCGTTCGGATTAACAGTCGATTTCATCATTATTTCATCTGTGGATTTGTAGCTCCCTTCCAGAGCATTTGTCCTCTGTCTGAGACGTACGTCATTAGTTCCAACTTCTTCGTAGTAGGATTGGTATGGATTCAGGCTTCGATAACGTGATTCTACGGGTGATATTTTGCCCTCGACTGAGCTTGAGAGATTGAAGCTGAAATTACTGCTCTCGCGATAGATGGACCAGTGAGACGTGTTGGTGTCAACATGACTCGACCAGTAGACACCACAGGCATTTGAGCTCAGTGCAAATACCACGAGGAGGAATACCCAATCCCTAGGGATCATATAGAGACTTAAAGTTAGTACTCTAGATAAGTTTATCGTACGTGTTTAGCTGGCTAGCTTCGCCGTTAGCATTTGGAGACAGTTTAGTCCATTCTGCCCCCATGTTGCCAGTGTCGTCATGATGCGCTCATGAATCGAGGTTCCTTTCTCATTGCGTAGCGTGC
>Ga0209083_1001039_pt1 | contig 34389 bp, 26 predicted proteins | sample AM7aDNAmetaG_FD_184132 | JGI IMG/M metagenome (GOLD analysis project Ga0209083, IMG submission 184132) | Freshwater microbial communities from Finland to study Microbial Dark Matter (Phase II) - AM7a DNA metaG (SPAdes) (version 3) | ecosystem: Environmental > Aquatic > Freshwater > Lake ... | reverse complement strand
CTGCGACCGGAAGCGGAGTTCGTCAATGTGGTCAATGATCTCGCGGAGGTTGTAGCCGCTTTGGATTTTGTTCTTAATCTCGCCGAAGATTTGGCCGATTTTGTATTCGATGGTGTTCGGCCCGGTGGCGCGCTGGGTAAAGCCGTGGAGGTAGGGAAAGAGCTTCAGGTTAACGAAATCGCGGAGGTCATCGCCGGTCTGGGCGGCGTTGTGGTCGATCTTGCCATCCTTGCCCTTGGGGGCGGCCCAAGTTTCCCACCGGTAGGGTTTGTCGAGGATGTAGGAGTATTTCTTCCCATCCAGCGCGGCTTCGGTAGCTTTGTCCGCTTCGAGACCGTCGAGATATTTCAGGAACAGCAGCCAAGAGGTTTGCTCGGCGTAATCGAGTTCCGTGGTGCAACCGGCTTCTTTCCAGAGGACATCGTCGATATTCTTGAAGGCTTGTTCAAACATAATGTACCGATCCGGTGCGCAGTGTAGCGGGGCAGCGTCATTACCACAAGCGCGGCGTCAAGCGGTTTTTGCGATGGGTACCCGTGGATTTCGCACCCGGCCTGCGGCTTGACAACTCCCTGGCGCGCGTTAACGATGGGGTTGCGTGGACGATCAACTGCTGGAACAACTGCGAGACGGCGCCGAGACTGCATTGGCGGAAATGATGCAGCGGTACCGGCATCCCATCGTCAATTTCTGTTATCGCCTCCTCGGCAACGCCAGCGATGCCGACGACGTCGCGCAGGAGACATTCGTCCGCTGCTATCAAACCCGCCACCGACTCCGCACCGGAGCAAAACTATCCACCTGGCTGTTTACCATCGCCCGGAACCTCTGTCTGGACCGACTCCGGTACCGGAACCGGCACCCCACCGAACCGCTGGAGCACGCCCCCGAACCGGTGGTGGATTCAAACCTGGTCGACAATCGCGAAATCGGTGCAGCCATCGCAGCCGCCGTCGCACAATTACCGGAAGATCAACGGACCGTCGTCGTCCTCACCGAATATCACGACCTGAGCTATGCGGAGATCGCCGAGATTATGAAATGCTCCACAAAATCTGTAGAGACTCGGCTGTATCGGGCCCGGTTGGAATTGCGGCGTCGATTGACCCACCTGCTCACGAATTGACCAGTCTGTGCAATTCGCGACTCGCGCACGGCAGCACGGCTTCCTCAGAATCGCATAAACACTGAGGTTTTTTACGTTTTCTTGGACTTCCACAAATCTGGCACGGCGCATGTTAGGAGTGTACCTGCCCCGCGCGCTGGCGCCTGATGCTCGACCTGACCGAGTCATCATCCCTCCATAGCGCCGCGCCAAAGGACCGACCTACTCCCGTCGGAAGCTGAAAGCCCTCGCTCGAAAGAGCGAGGGTTTTTCATTGCGGACAATTGCCAAGCATACCACTTTCGACAACGTAAGGCGTTCCCGGCTGCAGGCGCAGCCTAACCCGCTCTTTCTGGACTGGCAACGTCACAGCCGCACCACGGCCGGCTGCCAACAGCGGGGACACCGTCACCGCTGACTCATTCTTCCACCCTTCTGGCAACAGGTTGGCCCAGGCCGCAATTTTCGACGCCGCATCATCCAAGGCATCCGGCTGGTCAATCAGGTTGAGTTTATAACTAAATAACCCCTGCGAAATCCCTTGCGGTGCGTGATTCATTTTAACGCCTTACTCAAAGATGAACTCACCCCAGAGGGCCGGCTGCATTTTCAATTCCTCGACTTCGTCGGCGACGATCCCGGTCGCCTGGTTGCTCCAGTAGGCGCGCAGGGTGGTTTTCTTCCCGACCGGGTCGCCGAATGTCACGCCGAGATCGCCACGCAATTTCAGGTCGGCCTTGAGGGTGACGCCCAGATCCTTCAGAGGAATGGCCGCTTCGACGGAATAATACTTATCGCCAACCGGCTTCGATTCGATTTTGACTGTCCCGAGGATTTTGACGTAGTCCATCGGATAGCCGCCCAAGCATGTGCCAGAATAGAAAGTCTTGGGAGCTTTCTCAGCAGAAACATTCCGGTAGAGCACAGCGGTGTTCTTGCCCTGAAGCTGGCCAATGGAGAGGCGCAGGTCGCCCTTCCCGGCTTCCCGGCGCTTGACGTTTGAGCTGGGATCGGCTCCGAGCTGGAGGTCAACCGTGTCGCCGCAGGCGTAGAGATTCTCGAAGCCGGTCCCGCCGTTGACCCAGGGGGTTTTGTCGTCCACCCGCCAGGCAACGTAGAGATTCGCGTCGTCGTGCGCGAGCCAGCCGTGGATCCTGGCGTTGTCGGGGCCAAACGAGATCGGTTCCGTGCCGAAATCCTTGTTGGGATCGCCCGTGAACACGACGGTCTTCTTTTTCACCGTGACGCTCTTGACTGAATCCGACACGCTCAGGTACTTGACCTTAAACTGCTGAGCTTGCAGCACGTCAGTGGCGGAAATCTTCAGCGTGCCGGTCCCCAGTGTTTTCACGGTGTCGAGGCCGCTGACCTTGCAGTCGATAAAGGCAGTCTTACCGGCTTGGACATACATATTGCCGTCAGTCGCCAGGATCACGGAGCCGCCAAAATCTTCGGCCCCCATGCCGGGCGGCACTGTGTTCATATTTGCTCCGGGCACCGCCTCGTCCGGCCACTTGATTTTCATCGGATCGCCTTCGAAGAGGCTGGAGACATAATAGCCGGAGGATGAGAGGAGATGCCATTCGCCTTTGTCCGTGCCGATGACAAAGAGATTCCCCAGCGGCGCAGGCAGCTTCACAGTACCGGCGATGTCGTAGGCCCCGCGGATCAGGCCCGTCTTGCCAGGCGGAGCCAGATGCCCGCCGTGAACGCCGACATAGTTGTTGGGATAGGCAAAGACCTTGTTGCCAGTACGAATGTCGTAGCAAACAAAGTCGCTATGCTCGGTGCCATAATGCCCGTTATACAGGACAAAGTTGCCGTCTTCAGAGACCAGATCATTCTGGGCACCCATTCCACCGCGGGATGCAACGTCCTCGGGAGCGGGCAGCTTCACGGCCTTCGTCAGGTCGTATTCTGGTGCGCCGCACGGCGTCCAGCCGGTGACGTCGATCCGGTATTTGCCACCAGAAAAAGTCATGGCCTGGTTGAAATACAGGTACCAACCGTCGATCCAGCCACCCAGATCCAAATCGTATTCCCTGACCTCGTCCGCTTGCTGTTGCTCGTCATCGTTGCGGTCGGACCAGACGACGAGGTGTTGCGCGGACTTGTGCTGGTCGGCCACTTTGTCCTCTTTGGTGGCGATGCTGGCGCGCAGCTTCCAGTGACCGGCGGAAATCCTTTCAAAAATATTCACCGGAAGATGTTTCGGCCAGCCGCCCCCGATTGCCGCGTAAACGCGTCCGTCCTTGCCCGTGCCGAACCTGGCGTTCGCCCACTTGCCGCGGGAGATCACGGCCACGCATTCGGCTTTACCGGTATCCGACGCGATTTTCCATTCGCAGCCATGGCCAATTAGCGTATACGGATCAGTGGGGCAAATCGCGCCGCCGCCGGCGCCGTAGTCGGTGGGCCCGAAAAACTCCTTCGCAAAGTTACCGGTCGCCGCATCCCAGACCGAAATTCGGCGCGGGCAACCGTCGCGTTCCATGACCCAGAGCTGGCCTTTGGGATCGACCTTGAGACCGGCAATGAATCGCATTCCGCTCTTGTCCCAGAGGCCGAGCAGGTTCCTGCCGCCCGGCTTGCCGATGGTCCGAACCAGTTTACCGGTGTTGTCGAAGACCTTAACCTGGTTCTCTGGATCGCCCAGACCGGCGTAGAGGTTTCCCTCCTTGTCGGCGGCGACGCAGTGGACGTTGTTCACGCCATCGACAATCGTTGTGAGTGTTCCCGTTTCGGTGTTGACCCGGGCGATCTTCGACGTTCCACAGACCAGATAGAGTTTCCCGTCGGCTCCAACCTTGAGATCGCCAGGATTTTCCACTTTGATGTTCTGCAGAACCTTACCAGTGGTGGCGTCCAGCGCCAGCAATGTGTTACCGGCGGGCTGCTCCTTGTTCCACGGGGCGTTCAGCGCGCCATAGCTCACGAAGAGCTTTTCACCGCAGACGGCGAGACCGCTGGCCGCCGGCTCATTCGTGACGCCCACGGGATTGAATTGCGCCAGAATCTTCCCGAGTTCAAGCGTGGCTTCCTCAGCACCCTGCCAGTTGACATATGCGCCTTTACTGGCGTCGAGCCGGTAGAGCGTATTGCCCTGGCCGTAGTCGTAGACGAAAACGATTCCTTTGTCGACCGCGACGAGTGCTGCGCCGCCGAATCCGCCGCGTTTGTGGCGCCACTTCACCTTGCCATCGAAATCCGTGCAGACCAGAGCCTTGCCGGCTTCCGATGCTCCCCAGCCCAGATACATCCGTTCATTGTCCGCATCCACCGTGCATGGCCCGCCCATGTCGCCACCCCAGTTGCCACCGACCGAATCGAAGGGCGCCTTACCGTCATTACAGGCCCAACCGACCAGACTGAGCCCGATGCCCTTGTGCCAGATCGCTTCCCAGGTGTAGTCGCCGGCCGGGACCGGATCGCCGGGCCGCCGATCGCTCGGCGTGCTGAGTCCGTCCCAGAGAACCTCCTGCTTGCCTTTGGTCATGAATTTTGCACTCACCAAATTCCGGATCACCTGGCCATCGGCGTTTTTGACAATCAGCGAGACAAAACCGTCTTCGGGCATTTGCAACGCAATTTTCGCGAACCCCTCCAGTTTGTCCTCCTTAAAGAGACCCTTCCAGTCAACCGTGGGAACGCCCTTCGCCATTTTTACAGCGAATCTCCGCCCGTCAGACAGCCGCACCGGTAACGGCACCATCTTGCCAGTCGCCTCCAGCTTTGCCAACCCCCAGCGATCATAAGAGCAGAACGCGAAGACGCGGTCGGGCGTCACGCCCGGCCGGAACAGATCCTTCGTCGAGATGCGCATCTTCGAACTGGAGCTAAAATTCGGCTCGTACGTCATAATGATCGTCGCGCCGGCCTTTGGAGACTGGCCGTCCTGGGTGAGCAACTTCCAGGGGATGGCGATTTCCTGGACATAGCCTTTGCCATCCGGGTTCTTGACGAACGCCTGTTGGGCGCCCACTTTCTTGGCGTCCTTGACTTCGCCTTCATTTAATCTTTTGCCATAGGTCAGACCGATTATGTCCCGGCCGTCCCGGCCGCGCCAGGCGGTGATGTGGGTTGTCCGCTGGCCGAGCTTGGCGTCATCGCCTTTGGCGTCTGGCATACCAGCGGAACTGACGATCGTGCGCACTTGCAGGCAGTCGCCACTCCAGCCCGAGTCCGAGCCGCAGATGCCGGGGTTGCTCATCGGAGTTGCGGTGGTCCAGCGGGCGAGAAGATACAGGTTATCCGAATCGTACATGGCACTTTGCCAGGAGGCGTACTGGTCGCGATAGTTCTCCGCGTCGGAACAGATAAAAATCGATCCCGATAAATCCCAATCGGTGAATTGCCCGTCTACGACCACTTTGCCGGGAGCCGGCAGGATCCGGTAATCAGTGTGTTCCGTCTCGGTCGCCAGCGCGGCGGACAGCGCCGTCAGCAGGCTGGCGGTTGTTGCCAAGATTTGCTTCATATTTGTTGTCATAGTTGTTGTCATAGTTGTTGTCGTCTGACGAGGTTGTCCACCGTTGTTTGAATGCTGGCCGGTCGTGCTCAGTTGTGCTTCAGCGCAAGGTAATTGTTACCACTCCCCATATAAATAATGTAGAACCCGTTCGTTGAGTTGCCGGTAAATGGGGAAAATGTGACATGTCCATCCACGTACAACACGTTCACCCCGTGATGGGATGTCGCCGGCCCATTAACCAGATCAACGGAATAGTCCCAGAAACCGCCAATCCCACGCCAGGTGTTGTAGTCCACTGCAATCACCAAATTGGGCGAATCGCCAATCCGGCCGGCCACATACGCCGGGTTGTAGCCGGCCACGTTCGTGTTGTTGCCGTTGAAGGTGTAGCAACCCATGATGCCAGCCCCAAAGCTCGCCTTGCCATTCCACCCGTTGACAAAGTAAGGGATGAGCGGCGGGAAACTGGGACAGATGAAGACGCGCCAGTTGGGGACGTACTTAAATTTCAGACCGAGCAGATAGCCGAGGCCACCTTCGGCGGTTCCCCCGGGTGCGGGATGGAAGCAGACGGCCGATCTGTGACAAAGGTCCCGCGGCGATCGGCAGCGTGCAACAGTCCCTCCGTGATGAGCGTGGTAACGGCACGCTCGACGGTGCCTAACGCCACCCCGTGCTGCTTGGCTAATTGCTGGCGTCCGGGAATCATTTGACCGGCGTGCCAATGACCGCACCGAATGCGTTCACGCAACAAACGCGCCACACGCTCGTGGGGCCGCAACGCCAATGGATTGGTAGTCACCATCGCAAAAACATACTTGATATAGCTATATCATATAGCAACAACTCTCCGCGTGTACAAGAAATAATCGACCGAGCTTACAACATCAACATCGAGACGGTTATCACCCCCCGCCGGAAACCGCGCGAAAGCCCGAGGGTTTTTTATTTCGGCGGCGTAATACTCGTTGATGAATGATCCCAAACTAAATCAACTTCTTCAACACTGGCGCGGAGTCGAGCCGCGCAGTGACTTTGACGACTGTGTCCGCCGCCGGATTCGTCAAGCCGCACCCACCCCGATTCGCAGTAGTTGGTTGGATTGGCTCCGCCAACCGGCCCTGGCCACTGCCGCAGCGCTGGTGATCGGCCTCGCCGCCGGTACAATCGGGGGAATTCGTTCCACACCGCAACCGAGCAACGAATTGCAATTCATGGCGCCAACAACCCTGGCGGGCGCCTATCTAACCCTGAGGGTAAAATGAATAGCGCCCGACTCTGGATCGCGGTCATCGCAGCGGCGGCGGTCGCAACGGCCATCTCCTTCGGCGCCGCCCGGTATTGTTGCCGAGCCCAGGCGCCAAGCATCCACGATAGCGCCAACTTGAAGAACGAACTGGGGCTCGATGCGGTGCAAACCGAACAAATCTCGAAGCTGGAAACTGAATTGCGCCGGACCCTGGCCGATTGCTGTAAAAAACATTGCGCCGCCCGGTTTGACTTGAGCCAGGAACTGGCAAAACCGCAGACGGAACGGGCCGCAATGCAGGCGTGCGTCGACCGGATGTGCGCCGCCCAAACTGCCTCGGAGCAGGCCACACTGGCCGTGGTTCTCCGGGTCCGCGAATTGCTCACACCAGCCCAACGTGAAAAATACGCGCTCTTGCTGAACCAGCAGCTCTGCACGCCCGTCACCATGGAAACCCGCTGATCGTGCGACTTTTTCTTCGAACATGTTTTAAATTTAATTTTGGCCCTGTGCCGCCCGGAGGGCCATCCCGCGACGGCGGGATCGTGGCCGCAGTGATGAGACAAGCGGACGCGACGAAGCGCGTCCCTCCGATTTTAAAACACGCGCTCAGCCTCTTGCTCCTCATCCTTCCGCTGGCAGCACAAGCCGACCCGCACGAGCTCGCGGCAAGCCTGACGTTGGATACGCTCGTGGAAACTGCCCGCCATGACAACGCGGCCTTGCGCGCGGCCCGCGCCAGAGCTGCGGCCATGAACGAACGGCCTGCCCAGGAAAAAGCGCTCCCGAATCCAATGTTCAAATACGGTGCCATGGATGCCACATCCCGCGGCAACCTGGCAGACGCCGGGGAGAAACGGTTCATGGTGGAACAGCCGTTCTTGTGGTTTGGCAAGCGCGACCTCCGCATGAAAATCGCCGGTCAAGATGCCGCCGCAATGCGGCAGGAAGCCGAAATGCTGGAGCGCGAAATCGTGATGCAGGTCAAAGAGACCTACTACGATCTGTACGGCGTCCAACACGTGACCCAGATCGTGCGCGCCGAGGAAAAACTGCTCCGTGAAATTCTGACCGCAGCCGAGAATCAATACGCCACCGGGCAGCGCACCCAGCAAGATGTCATCAAGGCGGAAGCGGAAATCACCATGCTCCAACAAAAACTGGTGGAGCAGGAACAGCAGGAAGCTTCCTTGAAGGCCCGCCTCAATCAGTTGCTCAATCGCAGCCCAGCCGATCCGCTCGGCCTCGCGGTGGTCGGTCCCCTGCGCCGCCCGAGCGGCTCCGCCGCCACCGGCGAACGCCCCGAAATCAAAGCCGCCAAAATCGACCTGGAACGCAGCCAGCTCCAGCGCCAGCTCATGCACAAAGAGTTTTTCACAGACTACCGGATCGGCGCTGAATACCGGAACTACCGCGCCGGGGACGATATGGTCATGCTCACGTTCAGCTTTGATCTCCCCATCTGGCAGAGCAAATACAGGGCCGGTGTGCGCGAAGCCGAAAAGATGGTTGAATCCAGCGCCGCCACACTGGACGCCGTCCGCCAACAGGCCGCGTTCGAGTCTGCGGACGCCCGTTATAAACTCCTGGCAGCCCAACGCTCGCTCGAGCTCTATGAGCAAACGCTGATTCCCCAGGCTGAATCACGATTCAAAGCCAGCGACGCGAGCTATCGCACCGGCAAAGGTGACTTTATGGATCTGTTGGAAAGCGAACGATTTCTGTTGAATGCCCGGACGATGGACGCGATGGCAGAAGGCAATCTGGGCATGCAGCAGGCCCGTCTCGAACGCACGGCGGGAACAAATTTCGAGGAGAAGAAATGAAGAACTTCGTTCATGTCATTCCGAGCCCTGGTCGCCTCGGGCGCCGCCTACGGCGGGTAAACTTATCGAGGAATCTCTGCCGCCTGACTGCCTGGGTGAGATGCTTCGTTGCACTCAGCATGACCACGGCCTTGTTGGTCGCAACCGGCTGTTCCAAGTCCGCAGACCATTCCTCCACCCCTCCCGCACTCCAACACCCCGCTGCAAAATACCATTGTCCGATGCATCCGCAGGTTGTAGCGGACAAACCTGGCAGCTGCCCCATCTGTGGCATGGACCTCGTGCCGATTAAGGCTGAACCGGCTACGCCCGCTGCCGCGCCAGTAAAGAAAACCATGTACCGCTCCACGATGAATCCCCAGGAGATCAGCGCGCACCCGGGCAAGGATTCGATGGGGATGGAAATGGTGGCGTTCGAAGCCGCTGCCAGCACTGAAACCACCCCGGCCGGACTGGCAACGGTCGACATCCCGGCGTCGACCCGCCAACGGATGGGGCTGATGTTGGGCACGGTCGAGAAACGCCCCCTCGCCCACGAAATTCGCACGTCCGCCCGGATCGTTTCGGATGAAACGCGACTCTACCATGTCACGCTGAAGACAGAAGGTTGGATTGAGCATTTTCACACGATCTACGTCGGCAAGTTTATTCAGAAGGGCGAACCGCTGATGGTGATCTACAGCCCGGAGCTGTTGACCGCCCAGCGCGAGTTCCTCAACGCTACCCACTCCGCCAATCCCGACTTGGTGAAAGCCAGTCGCCGCCGGCTGGAGTTGCTCGATGTGACCGCCGACCAAATTGAGCGCCTTGAAAAAGCGGGCGAACCCGACCGGACCGTGACGCTCTACGCCCCCACCAGCGGGTACGTCGCCGAGCGAAATATCGCGGCTGGCCACAAGGTAATGCCGGGCGAGATGTTGCTAACGCTGGCGGATCTGTCGGTCGTCTGGGCCGATGCGGACATCTATGAGAGTGATCTGCCTCTCGTAAAAGTCGGAATTTCTGCTGAATTGACGGTCAATTCCCAGGTCTTTACCGGCAAGGTTACGTTCGTCTCACCGACGGTTGATCCGGAGAGCCGCACGATGAAGGCACGGATTGAGATCCCCAATCCGGATGCGACGTTGAAGCCCGAGATGTTCGGCACGGCTCGCCTGCAATTCGACCTCGGCGAGAAACTGGCAATTCCGGTTGCCGCCGTGATGCGAACCGGCGAGCGCGTCTATGCTTTCCGGGATGGCGGCGAAGGCAAATTGGAACCGGTCGAAATCAAGGTCGGCACCCGCTCGGGTGATTGGTTTGAGCTCGTGGCGGGCTTGGCAGACGGCGACAAAGTCGTCACCTCTGCGAACTTCCTCGTCGATAGCGAGAGCCAGCTAAAGGCGGCGCTGGCGGGGATGACCAACCAACATTAGCCCGCCAGATTCCCCGAACCTGGCCTTCGGCTTTGGTAGGATAAGCTTCCAGCTTGTCCATGTGATCAATGCGCAATCCGAGCGATGAAAACCAAATTGAAGAATGAAGTGAGGAGGCCCGAATGGCAATGTACGAACCTCCCGGTTGATTACTCCTGCCGCCTTCCCGTTCTGAGTCCGGATTCCGCCTCTCAACCCTTGCCTTTCGACCCTCAACCTTCCCGAGTAACTGATCGGAAATTGCTTTTGTGGCACCGAATCACGCTTGCGCAGGGGGGTTAAGAAAACGTTGGGTTTGCCGGTGCGACTGCGAACGATTCAGCGGAGTGTAAATACTTACTCCCTTGATGGCAGATCAACGCGCTCAGTAATCTCGGCATGACGCACATGAGATCCGCAGCCACCTCTTATTCGAGAATTCTCTTTCAAAATGACCAGATTTAGGTATGTTCATATCTATGAATTAGGAGAATTCTGGATGAATGTTTTGGCCGTCGCTGTTTCGATCCTATTTTTTGCCTTGGCAGCTTCTTACGCTGACGAACCCAACAAGCAAACCAATATCCCGTATCGACTCGAAGAACCCACTATGACAACTGTTGACGGCGTTACATATAAAAATGTGTTATTCACAGAAGTCACCGAAAATACAGTGTCATTCTCTCACTCAAAAGGCTCGGCCATCATAGTGCTGCAATACCTTCCTCCCGCAACGCTGGGTCGATTAGGAATCGACCCGCATAGGTTTGCGGAGTTCCAAGCTCAACAAAAGACGTACACAGAACAGAAGCTACAAACACTTAAAGAGCAAAAGGAACAAGAAGCGAAAAGGTTCAAGGAACAAGAGATACAGGCAGAGTATGACGCAAGCCAAACAGCTAAGGGACTGGTAAAGTTCAACGGTCAGTGGCTGATTCCTGCAGAAGCAGAAAAAGCCCGAGTAGAATCCGAAAAGGCTTTTGAAACAATGGAGAAGTCACGGAAAGAGAGCAAAATGATCGTCGAACATCTCTTGGGAGATGTTCAAATTATTCAGTGGTCTTTTACTAAAGAGGCATTCGGGACAGTAATGATCGCTGACTTTACGATCAAGAATGCGACTGCACATGATATAAAGGACATAACGATTACATGCAGGCATTATGCTGCGAGTGGAACAAAAATCGATTCCAATACGAGAACAATCTACCAAATCATTCCTGCTGGCAAGGCGGTCCGGTTTAGGAACATTAATATGGGCATCATTGACACGCAAGTAAGTACCTCTCAAGCAGGAATTGATGACTACAAAGACATTGAGTAGTCAATTAAACATAATTATCTGGAGAGGAGGGCGAATGTGAGGGGAAGGAGACTGATGCAACAACGGGAAATCGACCGACGGGTCTATGGCTTAGCATGGGAGTTTCTATTAAATCTCAGGGCAAGGGGGGTAACAGAAACGCTCATTGAGATGTACTTGAATCCAAAGACCTTGAAGCCTAGGCCTAAGGACATCGCTGGTATATATGCTCGTTTTCTACAGTCCGCGCAAAACGCTGGGAGAACGTCGAATATTGTTGGTGAGGCCATCGGCGGAGTTGATAAACTCGGCAAAGTGCTGTTCCGTTTTGATCCGGTGAAGGTACTAGCCGCTTATGGGTCTGATCATAAACAACTGCTGGATGATATCACGAAACGCCTCAAACCTACCGGCAAGGTGCGGCGTGGCAAACGGAGTAGCTACGCAGGGTCACGTCTTAACATTCAACAATTGATGTTGCGGCGGCGCGATTTGCGTACAAAATAAGGCATTCTTCTCCGCCCGCGCAGTCACCCACTGGACAGATAAGGCAATAGCACCTCATTCTGCCCCACCACCAATTCGCGGAAATGCGCGCGGTCGCGATCATCCATGCGGCGTCAACGGGGTCAATCTTGATACATGAAATCGTGACTGCAATGCATCACGGCCTTTCGATGAACGAGAGCAAAAACACGAGGATGGATATCAGCTCAGGGTAACGCCGGGACGGGAATCGACCGGAACTGTGCTCCGACCGGGGCCGCAGGCACGCAATAGCGTGCCCTACTTACGCGTGCGACATTTTCTGACGTTTCCTGTTCGTCCGATACGTGGGTGGAGTTTCGCGAACGACGGCGCCGTTACCCGGTGCAACCAACATCGCCTTGCCATCCTGCCAAATCGCCAGCGGTCGGCCGTCGCGCCGGTGTTCGGCCACGACCTGCGCCACGGCTTCCTGTAGCGCCGTCAATGCTTTGCGGGTCATCGAGTTTTTGGGGTGGCGGGCTGTTTTCATCGCATCATCTGTTGGTACAGGTTAGCATCATAAACGGTAGTCTGCCCATCTTCATCTTCAAAGATGAGGCGCGGCTCGCTGGTGGAGTTATCGAACACGCGCAGCGTGTCCAGCAAGGGCCGGTAGAGATTCATCAAATTGTCCAGCGTTCGGCCATACCGTCGTCGGACATCCCGATCCGGAACATTGTGTCCACCTTGCTGAACGCGCTCTCGGATCCGCAGGAGGGCCAGTTCCGGCCCGGGAATCCACAAGTAGAACATGTGGATCCGGCAACCGTTGGTACGCAGATCGCGGATCACGCGGGCGTAAGAACGCCCCGACAATGTGGTTTCAAATGCGAAGTCAGCCTTGCGCTCGCCCATTTCGCCAATCCGTTCCAAGACCAACCGTCCGGCCTTGGCCAGCGCGGCATCGGGGTCGAATGGCGACAGACCACGTGCAATCAAATCGGGATTGATGAAGTTCACGCAGGCTGCGTAATTTGGCAGAAACCGCGTGGCGAATGTGGTCTTACCGGCTCCATTTGAGCCGGCAATGATGTAGCAGTTTGGCTGGATGGCGCGCGGCATTGATTCCTCGTCTGACGTTCCGTTCGGAGGCCCAGTCTACCCGCGCAACGGACCGGATGGAAACAAATAGGCAGTGGTCAGAAGTCAGAAGCCAGAATCACGGCAAGCTGCTTACCGGAGCTTGGCGACTGACGTGAGATCCTTCGACAGGCTCAGGATGACAGGCTTGGGGATTGATAAAATCATTCATTTTAAACTAAAACCCGGTGTAAGATGAATTTCCGTTCCCCACCTTCGCATAGACGGTCACTGTGCTCGTTGCCAAATCGGCCGGCGCAGTTGAAAAATAAAAAATGATTTTCCCAGCCACCAGTGGCAGCAAGGTCTTCGAAACACGATCCTGATTAGCGGTTCTGATTTCCAACCGGGCAGAAATGGAACATCCTGGATCTTTCAGGCCGCATACACCATGACCCGCGCCAGAACCGGCGGGGCCTGGCTGGCGAGGATGCGGATCCGAATCGCATTGGCGCTGGCCGACTTCAATTCAAAAATGCGCTGGGCGCCGATGGTGGTTCCGCGGGCGACTTCAAACCAACCGTCCCACGCTCCCACATCCACGGCAAACGATTCAACCCGTTGTCCAAAAGCGATGGCTTCCTCCAAACGGATGCCGGCCAATTCCACATGCTGCCCCAAGTTGATCACGATTTCAGTGGTCCGCTCTTTGGCTGCCCACCAGGTCTCGCGGCTGCCATCCGTCAACGGGGCAAACTCGTCGGCCCCCCGACCCCGCGCCAGATCAACCGCTGTAAAATTCTCGACCAAACTCCGGAACCGCCGGAGTTCCACCACATCTGCCGCTGGAATCAGCCCGCGGCGATCCGGCGGCAAATTGAGGTTCAAGCCGGCACCGCGGCCGACGCTGGCAAGCCAGCAATTGAAGAGATTCGCGCCGGTGCGCGCCCGCTCACGCGCATGCCAGAACCAGCCGGGCCGGATACTCACATCCACTTCCACCGGCCGCCAGAGCGAACCGGTCGGATCACCGACGATTAGACGTTGCAAAACCGCCACGGACCCCGGCGCGAAACCTTCCGGGTTAACCCGGGCCCAACAGGTGGCACCGGTAAATCCGGACTCGTTGCCACACCAGCGAACATCCGGGCCGCCGTCGCTGAACATTACCGCATCGGGCTGGAGTTTCCGGCACAGGGCCCAGAGCTCGTCAAAACGGTAATAGGTCTTGGCATCAATGGAGCGCTTCTCGCGCGCACCACCGTAATAGCCATCGCCACCATTGGCGCCATCGAACCAAATTTCGCACAACGGGCCATAGTGGGTCAGCAATTCCCGCCACTGGGCATGATAAACATCGACGTAGTCCGGGCGCCCATAGGCCGCGTGGTTGCGGTCCCACGGCGAACAATACAGACCGAACCCGATTCCGCCGGCGCGGCAGGCATCACTCAGTTCGCGCACCACATCACCCTGGCCGCCACGAAACGGCGACCGGCTGACGTTGTGCGTGGAGGTGGCCGTTGGCCAGAGGCAAAAACCGTCGTGATGTTTGGCGGTCAGAATGAGTGCGGTGAGGCCGCCGGCCTTGGCCGCGGCGACCCACTGCTGGCAGTCGAGTTCGGTCGGATTGAAACCAGCCGGATCTTCGTCACCATACCCCCATTCCTTGTCCGTGAAAGTATTTTGGGTAAAATGAATGAACCCGTAAAGCTCGCGCCGGTGCCAAGCAATTTGGCGGGGGCTGGGAACTGGACCGTGAATTGTGGGTGTCGTCATAGTATTCTGTTTCTAGGATGCTGGTTTCGTAATCGAACCTGTCTCATGTGGCCTTGTGTTTTAACGCCGTAAAAAAAGAAATCAAAGTAAAACTCCAAAAAACTCGAATCGCCGGAAATCTTCTGTGGCGGGATATAAACTCAACAGCCATTATGCTTCTGATCTGATGAAATGATGCGGTCTGAAATCAAGTGAAACTCGCTCTCTTCAGTCTTCTGGTAATGTCTCAAAATCGTGGTATAAAGTTTTAAAAGATCTCCAAAACTCAGCGTCCGGGTTGGTTGACAATGGCAGCGTTGAACCGCCAGTGAAGATCGATCTTGCGCGCTTCGCCAACCAGCCCGTTCTTGGCCACCGCCCAGACATGGTAACTGGGTACATCCATGATCAATCCGGACCGCGGGATACAGTTAAGATCAAACATCCAGCGGCCGGTTGCCGCGTCAAACTTCATGCCACAGTCGGACCACCAGTTCGAAATAAATACGCCAGCGAGTTCTTCCGGCGGCAGGTCAACCACGGCTTCAAACCTGACTTGTTGGTGTTCGCACAAGAAGCCGGGAACCATCTTTACCGACCGGACGACTGGTGGTTTTTCCGCCGCACTGCTTAAACGAATGCGAACCGGCATCTCCGGATCCAAGGGATGGTCGTAAATCACGCTCGACTGGCTGGCCGGGTCTTCACCGGGAACCGGCGGGTAATCGAGATACGGCCCGAGGAATTGGTTGGCCGCCAATCCGACCAGTTCCAGTTGCAGGACATTGTCCTGTCCCCAGCGGATTTGATCGGTGACGTCGGCATAGTGAATGGCGGGTCGGTAAGGGCAGTAAAGCTGAACCGGAACCGGCCTGCCATTGACGAGCAAGGTAATGGATTTGACCCGTTCGGAGTCGACCAGCGGCACCATCAGCCAGAGCCGGTCCGGCCGAGCCCAGGCGAAGCTGTCATGGTAGTATGGCTCGCGCCACTGTTCGATCAGCGGAACCAGTTCCGGCAGGTTGCGCGGCTGGGCCGCGCTGAGGGTTTGCCGGATGACTTCGGCCGCGGCAAACTTAGTGGTCAGCACCAGCTTGTCCATTCCCGCATGGCACGGGAAGACAAATGCCTGACCGGCCGCGGTCCGCCAATCGTCCAGGTGCCGGCAAAGCCTTGGCCCGTCGGAAGGCGTGCTCGCCGTGAGAGCAGCGGCAGGGACTTGCGTTGCCGGTGCGAGTTCCAGTAGCACAACCTCGTACTGGGGGACAATCACCACGACGCGGTCACCATAATGGAAGAGACCATCAGCATTCGACGCTGGCAGGAATCCACCGGCCGGCGGATAAAGTTGTTTGAGTGTAAACGCGCCCGGCATGTGCAAGCCGATTTCGTCCCCCATTAAAAAGCTGGAACGAACCGGGCGCGGCGCCGGGTTGCAGAGGAAGATGAAACCGTGGCCGCCCTTGATCCGAGCCCAGCCGTCGGTCCCACCGGGGCGGCCCGTCTGGCCAAAGTAAACGTTATGCAGAGCGTAGGCGATGTTGCGCCGCGCCCATTCCATCCAGGTCGCGTAAAATTCGCGCAGGCCCGGAACCGTGTCGAGACTTTCCGGCAGGATCACGGTGGTGATGCTGGCGCCACTGACCGCCAGCCCGGACATCACGCTGTATTTCCAGCCAACCATGTCCCACACCCGGTTCAATCGGGGATCCCAGTGGCCTTCTTGGATGCGATGAACCAGGGCGTGATTGAGCGCGTTGGGCAGAAACCGGAACAGGTTGTTCCAAGCACTCTGAAACCGCACATCATCCGCGACCAGCCGGTCGGCATGCAGGTCGGCATGCAGGGTCGGCGCGCAGCACATGGTCAGTTCCGAGTAGGCTTCGTGCTGGTCGATATACTTGAGTCCCCAGAGGCCGTGTTCCTTGCGGCCGTAGTAGGCTTGGAGATAGATGTCCGGGAATTCGGCTTTTAGCTGGCGCATCAGCTCGGTCGCATTGCGCCAGCCCTTGTAGCCACCCTTGCCGGGCAGGTGGCCGTGGTGGACGTCGTAGCAGAAGTGGCCATTGCCCGGGCCGGGATCCCATGACCACAAGGCGAGATTGTACTTGGCGATCGTGTTGCGGTGAACGACGTGCCACCAGTGGGCGTAGTCGTCGCAAGCCAAGCAATTCTCCGGGGCACGAGTGCCGGCGTCGTCCACCTTCTTCCATTCGGTCTTTTCTGGAACGAACGGCAAGGCGGCGGCATTGCCTTCGCCCCCGTGGCGAGCACAGCCGATGTAAAACCCGAAGCGCAGGCCCTGTTTTGTGGCATGTTCGAGGATCTGGCGCGCGGCGGAACCCGCTGGCACCAGCTCCCAACAGGAGTCCAGACCGGCGCCGGGCTTCTGGAACGGGTACAGCGGATTGAAAATAACCATGTCCCCGCCTAGCTCGGCAAAAGTGTCGAGCATCCGCAGGTGGATGGCCTCCTCCAGCGAATCGGGTTGCGGCATCTGTGGCAGCGGGAAGAAATAGTTGTAGAGGATGAAATGGAAGCGGTCCGCTGAAGGCGCCAGATAATGTAACGCAAACTGCTGCATCGCCCGGATCTCGCCCTGATCCAGGGGAATGTGTCCGGCCGGGTTGCGATACCGCGGATTGCTGCGCAGGTAATGGTCGGTGATCATCGTGCCGGTGGACTGGTAAACGCCGATGAATTGGGGCTCAGACTCGTAGCGTTCACCGGGCTGCAGGATCAATGACGGTTCGAACGCGAATCCAATCCCGCTAGGAAACTCGCTGGAGGAGAAGAACGGGTTCTCGATCCCGGCAAAAAGCCCGCCTTTCTCCCAGCGCAGGAAACTACACGTGGGCGCATTCCAAAACGTGTCATACCGGACCATTTCCCGCGGTGGCACGGTGAAAATGGTCCGGCCCAGTTGGATATTCAATAACTGTAGCGGCACTTTCAACTCGTCCAGGATGAGGCGACGCTCTAAAAAGTTGTGGCTCGCGCCCAGCGAGTACTCCAGCGTAACCTGATACCCCGCCGTGTTCCTGAAAACAAAGCGGAAGCCGTCCGCCGTTTGCTGGAAACTGTTCGGTCGGTTTTCCCGGTTGCTAAAACTGCCCCTGTCTGTCAGGACCGTGAAGGCGTCTTCGGTAATCGCGTAACTCTCACCAGCCAGCGCATTCTGAATCACCTGCAAGGAACCATGTTCCGAGATGGCAGATTTGAAGACGCGGTTCTGGAGCTGGACGGCGGAGACTCCGCCACCCCGGACCGCCAACGTCTTGTCAGTGATACCCATACCGGCCTTCTTCTGAACCCGTGTTAACCCAGAATCAGATCAATCAGATGACGATTGCCATAGTGTGCTATCGCGTCCAGATCGATACCCGGGAAAATTGCGCGCGGCCTTCGGTGACAAACACTCCCAACCGACCGACGCGGTGCTCGTACATCCGACAGGATAACGCGACGGTGTCATTCGCGTACGCCACCAGACAGGTCCCGCTCACCAGCACCCGGAGCCGAATCGCCTGACCGGCCTTGATTGCCAGCGGTCGCTCCAGCATGAACGGCTGATCTCCCGGCCGCGGCCAGCGATCCACAACGATCCGTTGGTTGGCCGGCTCAAGTCGGAGTTGATAGTATTGATCAAATGCATCATCCGCCCGGAACAGGATTCCCGCCGCCGCCGTCCCCTTCTCCATCACCACGTCCAGCTCCACCAGACATTCGTCTGGCAATGCCCCGAGCGATAACAGCGAATGCCGGCCCACCGCATTTGTGGAAAACTGTTTCGCACCGGTCTTCCAGAATCCAAGCACGGATACCGGGTCGACCGTCTGGCGTTTCGTGAACTGCCCCAACACTGTTTTCGGGGGACGAACAGTCAGCGTCCCGTCGTTCTGCTGATTGATCTCGTGAACGACAAGGTCCCCGCCCCACTGCCAACCGCCGTCGTCCTTGTCGCCGTCGCGCGTCGGCAGCCAGCCGAAAACGAAGCGGCGTTTTTCGGTGCCGGCCGTCTTGGCGGCGTAGTAGGCGCGCCCGTCAAATGTGTCATTGGCCGGCGCCAGCCACGGGCCGTCAAGCGACCGGCTCATCCGGTAGTGCGTGACCGACCGCTCGGTAAACGTGGAGTAAACGAGGTACCACCATTTTCCGATACGAAACAAATCCGGACATTCGTGGGTGAAATATTCATCGGGCGCCCAGAACGGGTCGCGCACGGTCCAGGTCTGAAGATCCGGGCTGGTGGCCAAAGCAACGCAACCGCGGTTGCGCCCCGGCCCCGTTGTCTTGCGGGCCGCCAGTAACATTGCGAATTCACCGCGGTCTTCGTCTCGGTACACAAACGGGTCGCGCCAGTCGTTTGGTTCGTATCCCCGGTCCGTCGGCGCGAAGAAACTGAATTCCCGGTCTTTGGTCCAGGTCCGCAGATCAGGACTCGTGGCATGCAAGATAACCTGCATGGGACGGCCTGCCGCACAGAGGTGCGGGTTGTGGCCGGTATAGAAGATGTGAAAAACCCCGGCAGATTCGAACACGCACCCGGTAAAGACGTAGAGATCTGGTTCCTCCTTGGTGCCGCGCGGGAGCGCCTCGCCCCAGTCGTCAAAGCGGACAAAGTCCTTCGTCACCAAATGCCACCACGGCGTGCCTTCGCCGTGATTACCAGGATCACGCCAGTCCCGTAGGTAAAAAAGGTGATACTCCCCCTTCCAGTAAAACGGAATGAAATCCGCCGCCACACTATTTTCCGGTCGATAAAAAATGCTCATGTTGTTTTCCAATGTTTATACTTTACCAACTACAACCCGCCGCGCAAACCAAGTTTTGCGCGGGGCTGTGCCAAGGTTGTGCGCGGACTGTGCCAAATTGTGCGAGGGTCTCCGACCCCGCACTGGATCGACCGCAGGTCTCGCGGATCTTGTTAATCTACTCCCCCTCGTCACATCATCAAGGACAATACTCCCTGCGTAGTGCGGGTCCGCTGGTCGATCGCAGGCAGCTTGCACGGGTTGCGCCCCCTGATTTCATCTTCATCCGTCAAGCGCCGATTTGGCCAGCGCAAAAAGCTGGACTGTCCCTGGCGAGAAGCTGCCGTCCTGATAAATCTCGAAGTTCAACATCTGGACGTTGCGATGCGCGACCGACAGCGCAAAATACTGACGCAATTGTTCAACCGTCCAGCGCGGTGGGCCGATTTCCAGATCCTTCTTGTCATGCACCCAATCCCCCTCAACGACATTGGTTGCGCAAGCGGGAAAACCCAACCCCGGGCCATCGACATAAATCCCGTTTCCGTTATGCGGCAACCAGCCGTAACCCACCGGGTCATCAACACATTCGCCGGTGAAGTAATCCATGAACTCAGTCGGAATTGGCCAGGTATAGGCATTGAAGCCGACCAACCGTTGCGGCCCACCCGCTTTGGCGGCTTGGTACAACTGTGGCCAAGGCGCGCTGCGATAGTAATAATTCGCCGTGCCGTCATCGAACCACCAACCGGCGAGTTTCTCGCCATAGCGTTGGCCGATTTCACTGATAATGTCGGTCCAGTTCTGAAAAAATCGCCGCGTGTCGGTCTCCCAAAAGCCGCTGACGTCGCACCACTCCGGGTCACCGATTGAACCCAAATGGTAGTATAACATCAACTTCACGTTTCGCTGATCGAGCGCCGTGATCAGTTCGGCGATCAAGTCTCGGGACGTGGTTCGGCCCGGCAGAATCCGGTCAAGCGCTTGGATGGGGGCCGGAATACACTGTCGGGCATGTGCCGTAACCAACACGACAAATTTGGCGCCAGCCTCGTCAATCTGGCTGGCAAAACGCTCCACGTCAAAAGCCGCGACCGCCTGATCATACGGCAACCGATCCCCGTGATGCGGACACGTCTCCGAGGTCCAATGCGCCATGATGCCAAACTTGCACTCCTGAAGCCAGGTCACGTCGGCACGTTGGCGCAGCGCCTGTTGGTGCAAGCGTTGTTGGACATCCGGCAACACCAGCTCGATGGACCGCAAGACGAGATTGAAAGGCTCCGCACCGTCCAGTGTCCTCGCGCGCAGAACCAGGGTTTGTTTCCCTTTTGACAGATGCAATGTCCCATCCAGGGGCAACCGTTTCCAGAACTTGATTCGCGGCTTGTCTGGATCGGCCATACCCGTGATTCGACACTCACCGCTGACAACCTCAAGCAATACCTTCTGGGGTGATTCCTGACACAACAGCACATTGACCTGATAATGATCCTCGCGCGGAACCTCGACGTCCCAGGTTATCGTCTGTGAAAAGGCATTCCAGCCGACGACATCCCACTTGATATGATCAGCCGGCCGCACGGGACGCAATCCGTCCGACAGCTTGGCGTCAACCCCCATGAGAATCGTGTAACCCTCTGTGCGGACTTTAAAATCAGATATGTATTTCCTGACAGTCATGAATCACTCCCGTTTCTAAATTCACCAAGCCGGCACAGGTCAATCAAAGCCGGTGTCCAGCGGCTGAGCTGTCACGTTGCTGACGACACCCAAGTTGCCAACGATAATTCAAGTCCCCAGCGTTGACCCAAATCCACGGCTAAGATTTATTTTCGGTGCGAACGGCGGGCTAGGGACAGCCCGCTACCGGGAACATCCGAGGTAGGCGCGGTGTCCCAACCGCGCCGTCTGGGCCGACCCGCCCCACCGGTAAAGGGGGTTCTCCACATTGCACACATTGTCTCCTTAGATCAAGCCGGTTGAACTACACCAAAGTTAGCGAGCCATCCGCCTCATAGGTCACCGCATAGGGCCGCGACAGCCCTTTTCCCAAGCAGGCCAACAACACGTCCCGATCGCTGGGATCAGCCAGCACCTTGGCAATGTAGAACCAGGTGCCTCCGGGCAGTCTGAGTTCAGCGCACGGGCCGGGCTCGAACGGTCCGCGTAACGTGGCCGATGTACAGATGAAGTTCGCGCGATAAAGCGGCTGTTCCCTGGCTGCGCCGAAATAGAGATACCACCGGTCACCGTGACGCCAAATCTGTGGTGTCTCCAGCCGGTCAAGATCGCCCGGCGCGGCGATGATGCCCTGATCCTCCCAGATCAACCCATCCTGCGAACGCAGCAATCCCAGGCAACCGCGGCGATCCTCCGGGTAGCCGTCGAGGATGCAATTGGCGACCATGTAATACCAGCCATCAATCGGATCAGGCAGGACGTACGGGTCAGCCAGCACAGTGTAGGTCAAGGTCTGGCCAGTGGTGAAACCGCGGGTGCGCCAGTACGCCGCAGACGGCACGACAAATGGCCGGTACTGAAAAACCACCGGCCCAGTGGTGACGCGCTTCCAGTGGCGCAGGTCGTCGCTCTCAGCCAGTCCGATCTCCTGTGGCCGGTTGTGGGTCAGCGCAGTGTAAACCATGCACCAGCGTGAGCCGTGTTTCCACGTGCTGCCCGTGAGGAGACAGCGGTCGTTCCACTGGCCAGCCGGATTGGCGCGCAGCACGGCACCATGGTCAGTCCAGTGTCGGAGATCCTGACTGGATGCCGAGCCGATCTGCAGTGCCAGCGATTTATCGGACGCGCCAATGGGGGATTGCAGATAGAAGGCGTAATAGGTCGTGTCGGCGCGAGCAAACCAAAAGTCGAACGCCTCCTGGCCGGCGGGCCGGTAACATTCGGTCGCGCTTGTGTCGAGTGTAGTTATCCTTAAGTTCTCCATCATTTTCTGCCAGTCGTCGCCGGTGTCCATCACCATTGCCATCCCCCGCTCGTGCCGCCTCCTCTTCGATAAAGTGATTTGGCAGTTAATTGCACAAGTTTCAGTCGCTATTTTTGGTAACCACAAACCGCCGCACAGGAATCGCGGCGGCCTGTTCAATTGCCGCGTCCAACGCCGCCAGTTGCGCCGCGGTCTCCACCTGGCCGGCGGCACTGCCATATTTCAAGAGGTCTTTGTAGAGATCCAAAATGTACGGATTCCCTTCTCCCGCTGCAATGAATTGCCGGGCAGCAGCGATCTCATCCTCTGGCACGACGCCCCCGCGTTGTCGGAGTCCCTGGCAGTCCCATTTCAGAAACATCCGAGCAGCAGTTGGATTTCGCAACCCGGCGATCGTCAACTGCTGCCGCGCCTCGGTCAGGCGGCTCACCTCCGTCGCCTGCACAACCTGCGGCGCACGCGGGTTGCCGGACAAATCCACCCCGGCCGCCCATTCCGCTTCCGTCGCGATCACCACCCGTTGACCATCCACCGTCAACTCGTAGGCGCCGGCTGCCAATCCGCGAATCGTCACGATCTCACAATTCAAAGCCCGCCACGCAGCCTGTAACGGTGTCGGCGCCGCCGCCCACGCGTCCGCCGAAGCGATGCAGGGCAACGCCCGCGCCGCGTACGTCCATTCCAAGCGATTCAGCGTGATCGTTAAGTCGGTAATCGTTGCGTTTTCCGCTACGGCGCAGCCGTCCGCATGCAATTCTGTTCGGGCCACACCCGCCGGCGTACCCAGTGCCTCCAAAATGATGACTGCCATCAACAAGTGCCCAACCGGCAAGGGATGCACACGGTCCTCGCCAATATACGTTGCCTGACCGGCCGCCGCTTCCGTCTGCACGGCCTCGCGAAATGGGGTGTGCAGATCAATGAAACCGATCCCGGTGCGTTCCGCCAGTGCTTGCGCAGCGGCGCCCATTTCGGCCAACGCCTCGTCGTAACCGATGAGGTTGTCACCAGCTTCGTGGCGCGTGTACTGGTCGTAGACCGTGGGACTGATCAAAATAATCTCCCGCGTGCCGAGCGCGCGCAGTCGATCCACCAACGTTGCCATACTCGCGTTGTGAGCCGCAATCGCCTGAGAGCGGGCCGTGGCATTGCCGTCCGTGCCTTTTAGGTGCCGCTCGTATAACCCGCGATTGCCGTCATTCATGCCGAACATCACAAACGCCTGCGTCGGACGGTGCGGCGCGATGTCCGCCTCGAACCGCGCCAACGCGCCGGCTGCGCTGTCGCCGCTGATGCCGCAGTTGACCCACCGCCGCCGACCCGGCCAGCGCAGCGTGCTGACGTCGGTCAAAATCTTATGGAACGATCCGGCATGGGTGATGCTATCACCAATGAAACAAACCGTTCCCGAACCGCTCAGCGCGCCGGATTCGATTGGCTGCGGTTTCAGCCGACCACCTCATAGTCAAACCAGTCGAAGTCGGCGGGCGCGGCACTACACTGGCCGTTGCCGGTGGCGTACATCGCAAAATAGACGCCGGTAAATCCGCCGGCAACTTCGGTTGATAAGAATTTGGTTTCGCCCTCGGCCAGACATTGCTCGCCCAGAAGGAACTGGTAACGGTGCGGTTCGGCCACGATGCTGAGTGCCACCGGACCGGCCGGCACCGGCACATTGGCAACTTCAACAACGAGCGAACCGACCCGCCGCCGCACGATCACGCGCGAGCCTTTCACGGCAATTTCGTAATGATGCTGCGGGCTCATGTACGCGACCAGCCCGGCTTCCTCATTTTCGTGCTGTGGTTTGAATTCCAGCCGGGTGCGCACGACACATTTAAAATGTTCCTGGCGCCGGCCCACAAAGGCTGGTGAATCTTCGGCATCGAGTGTCACCGGCGATCCGTTGAGCCGCAGCCAGCCGGTTCGGGCCACGAGCGACCAATCTTCCGTCCGTGGCGTGCGCAGGAAATTCCAGGCCAATCCCAGTTGCGGCGCAGTAAAATCGTCGCGCACTGGCAAGGCCGGCCACGGTTGCGGGGGCAGCCGGTCGCCCGCCATTTCGGGCAGGATGCGCCCGTGCCGGCCGGCGTCGAGGTCGCCCACCAACGGCCAGCCATTCTCCCAGCGCACCGGCGCAAGGAAGGTCTCGCGGCCCAGCGTGTGAAAGAACGGATAGCCCACGTTTAGCCGCACCCCCAAGCACACCATCCACCAGTTGCCGCGGTGGTCTTCAACCAAATCGCCGTGCCCGATACACTGGATCCCGCCGGGCCGGCTGCGATTCGTCAGGATCGGATTGTGCGGACATTCTTCCCATGGCCCCCAGGGCGTTTTAGAGCGGGCCAACGTGACCATGTGCCCGTACTCGGTGCCGCCCTCCCCCAGGAGCAGATAATAAAAGCCGTTGATCTTGTAAAGGTGCGGTCCTTCCGCGGAAGCGCCACCCGTGCCCGGCCAGAGCTCGCGGGTCGCCGACAGCCGGGCGCCGGTTTTTATATCGATTTCAGTTTGAATCAGGCTCTGACCGAAGTTGCCAAACGACGTGAAATACACCCGGCCATCAGCATCAAAAAGAAGCGACGGATCCATGTAGCCGTGCTTGTCAATCCAGACCGGTTCCGACCATTCGCCGGCGGGATCATCAGCCCAAACAATGAGATGTTTACCCAAACCGGTATTGGTGGTCGTCATGTAGAAACGCCCGTTGTGGTGGCGGATCGTCGGCGCATAGATCCCCGCCGACGCGTGCTGGCCGTGGAGTGACAACTGGCTTTCCCGCGTCAGGCAGTGGCCGATCTGCCGCCAATTCACCAGATCGCGGCTGTGATAGATCGGAACGCCTGGGAAAAATTCAAACGAACTGGTGACAATATAATAGTCCTCCCCCACCCGACAGATGCTCGGATCAGGATGAAAACCTGGAATGATCGGATTTGTGTAGTTCATCAATCCCTTTCTGTTTTTGAAATCGTTACCCCGATCAGCTCCAGCGGTCGCGCACGAAGTCCGGATCGAGACGGGCCGCCTGCATGAGAAATACCAGCGCCCAATCCTGATCGTTGGCGAGCGGGTCCCAGCACCGGCCGGGATTGCCGTTCACCGCGTCCGGATAGATGTAGACACACCGCGCACTGCCGTCAGCCTGAAACGCACTGAGGTTGTTTAACAAAATCTCCCGACCCCGTTGCCGGTAGGTCTCATCCCCGGTCGCCTGCCAGTACCGGTAGAATGCCCAGCCGGTTGCAGCGGTCCAATAATGCGGGAACGTGTCGCCCCACATCCGTTTGCCGCCGAACCAAAAACCATCCCAGTGGCGGATCGCAATGTCATGCAGGTGGTGATCCGGTTGCTGTCCGTTAAACGCTTCCAGCGCCGGCAACATCTGCCGGGCACCGGCCAGATAGCGCGGATCCCGCGTCAGCAAATAACATTCGAGCGCGATCAGGACCGCCGGCCCCACAATGGTTTGTTCGTAATTAACCTCGTGGGGCGGCAGCTTCAGCCCAGCCGCGACCACCCGGTCCCCTTGTTCCAGAAAAAGTTTTTGTAAGACAGACGCCTCACGGTTGCGCCCGGCGGATTGCAAGGCTGCGAGTGCATCCACCATCGGAATCCCAATGGCGTAAAAGGCGGCCCCACCGCGCCGATAATAAGCGCGCAAAGTCCGGTAGCAATCGGTCAGATATCGGGCTTCGCCGAAAGTGCGATACATTTCCAGATGCAGTTGCGCAACCCAGGGATAGTTATAGAGGCGCTGGGTCTTGCGGTCGCCGACCGAATCCAACACTGTCCCATCGGCCAATTGGAGTTTGGTGCGGACAAACGGCTGATACAACCGCACAGCCGCTTTAATCCTGGCGTTCGGCCAGCGCTGGAGCGATTGGGCCAGCAACACGCCCATCCCCACCCGTTCCCGTCCCTCGTCCTGATCCCGCCAGCGTGGATTACAGAACCGTGTCCCGAGATCATTGTCATAGGACAACAACGCGCCGTGAAGCCGATGCTCGGGATCGCGAATCTGCTGATGTTGGCAGATAAACGCCACCCGTTGGCGAACCCGATCGCCCACGTCGGCAACCCGCTGGACGCGCAGCCAGGTTTCCCGTTTCTTGGCGAGCCGCACCTTGATCGTGTCCCCGTCGGCCTTCTCAATCCGGGCACCCCGCTCGCTGACAGTAATCTGCGGACGCGCCTGCCCCGTCACGGTGTAAGTCGCCGCCCGGACATCCACAAAGCCAGGGATCTGCCGGGCTTGAACAAAAAAATCGTCCCACCCGGTATGCCAAAACATCGTCCACGCAATCCGCCGGGATTGGCCGGGTGCAAGTGTTTGGCCGTTGGCATTGAGTACGATGGCGCCGCGAATATTGGATCCGCCGGTCAACAAGCCTCGCCCCTCGATGCTATACCCGCCGATGAACCCATCCGTCAGCACCAACCCGAGGTGCGGGGCGGTCCCGCCCATCCGCAGGGCGCACACGTACGCAACGTTGCCGCCGCACCAGACATGCGCGTTACACCGACGCGTCACACAGGTCGCGGCATCCGGATAGTTGTCATTGAACGGAGTGAACAAGCCGATCCCCCAGATCGGTTGATCGGTCTTACCAACATTGCGGAACACATATTCTTCAGCAAAGTGCCCCCCTCGCAACCGGCGTGATACAGTCACCTCCAGTTGCCCCAACTGGTACCGGACCTGCGCGGCCGTCCCGGTCACCTTGATCTTCACCGGCAACTGCCAGCGCGGGGCCGCCGCGCCACCGGTACTCGGCATCGCACAATAGCCCAGCCCCCAGCCGTTCGAGCCAGGAAACCAAAGGTTCTCGGCGGGTGTACAGATCCAATTCATTCCGTGTGGGTCACCGGGATGCGCCACCCGCGTCACCGCGCCACTGGCCGGATCAATTCGTATGTCCCAATGCTGATTCATCAATTTTGTTTTCATTTAAAAGCGTAACTCGCGGATCTGTTCCAGGTACCAGCGATAATCGGCCAGCGCCACGCCCGGCGTAATGAGATGATCGGGCATCAACATATATCCGCCATCCCGCAGCAGCGGAATCAGCCGTTGGATCTCAGCGGTGACTGCGGAATGGCTTTGTTCCAGAGTCATCTTGTCGAAGTGGCCAATGATCCGCAGTTCTTTGCCGTACATTTTCCGAAACGCCATGCCATCCGCTTTCCACGTGCCAACCTCAATCGGAAACTGCACATTAACTCCTGCGTCCAGCCACGGTTTGACCAGGGCCGACACGTCGCCATCGGAGTCAATCCCATACAACTTCACACCGTACTGCTCTAGTTTGTGGCGGATCTTCAAGTAGCCGGGCGCCACACACTCGCGGAAAATGTCCGGACTAACAAACGGCCCGCACCGACCACAGATGTCTTCCCACCCGAATCCCATGTCCACCTTGATCTTTGGCAGCACCTGATCAGCCGACCAGCAGACCAGATCGGCAATCGTCATGACCATGTCGGCGAAGGCATCGCGATGGTCGTACATGAAGTACCCCAGATTCTCCACCCCCATCCAATCCCGGATCCAGCCCATCAATGAACCGGTCCAGTAGCTGATCGGCAGCCCGGAAGCCAGCGCATTCGCCACGTGCACCTCCAGATCAGCCGGAATGCGTTTCGGATCTGGTTGGAGCCGCCATTTGTAATGTTCTTCCCAGTCGCGCGGTGTTTTCAGTGTGAAATCAATATAATGCGGGATGTTGCTTTGCCGTTTCCAAGCCTGGCAGACCACGCCGTTACCGTCCCGGAAGGTCCGGGAATCCTCTGTCTCGGAGATGGTCTGCTCCTCGAAGCAGGGAAACAATCCGACATTCGCGCCGATGCCGGTCCAATGCGGTTTCGTGCCCAGAACCTCATGAATGTCCTTGTCCCGCGGCAGTCCTTCCTTGTACCACCGCTCCATGGTCTCCGGCCAACCGGTCCAGTGCACCACGGGCGTCCGGTCCGCGCCCCGATAGTGCATAATATTCAAAAATAGTTCGCGATTGGTCATGATTGATATTCCTTTTATGTCACAGTGCTAACCGCTGGATATTTCGTTCGCCAGATTCTTCCGACGGTCCCCGAGATCAATGGAGAGGGCTGACGGGAGTTGATCAACAGTCTGTATTAACTCACTTTTCGGGACCCCAGTCAAGCGCCTCTCCCAAGGCGGAGACACGCAGATGCGAGTGAACTTCAGACGAGCGTTTGAACGAATTCGCGGGGCGTCAGCACCCGGCACTGGGCTGCACTGCCGGCAGGGAAATGCTTCTTGTTGCCAGTAACCAGTGGCACGGCGGCGGTCAACGCCACTTCAAGAAAAGGGATATCGCCCGGGTCAGGCAACGAGCGAATGATCACTGTGCTGTCGACCCGCGCTGAATCGTGCCGCAGAAATTCCAGGATATCATCGGCAGCGCTGACGGAAAAATATTCACGCAGGTAATCCCGGCTGAGCACATCGGCATACTCAGCCAGAATACGATCTTCCACAACCAGTTGGAGTTTACTCGCGCGCAACCAGTCGATGATGCGGGCCGGCGGAGCGCCGGTACTGATCAGTCCCGACACCAGCACATTGGTATCGAGAACAATCCTCAAGCGATGCCTCGGGCACGGCGGCTTTGGCGGATGACTGTCGCAATGGCGTCCGGTGCGGTGGGACGTTTGGCCGCAATCTGCCGCGCCCGGGTGATCGCCGATGAAAAGAGCGCCCGGCGGATTTCCGCCAAAGCGCCTTCCACGCCTTCCGGCGTGACACCGACTAAAATGGCACACGGTTTCCCTTCGCGAGTGACAACCAGTTCACGCTCTTGAGCCAGCTTCTTCCAGATGTCGCCCGTGCGCTTTAATTCTTGGACAGCAATATAGGTCATTTAATCTCCTTTCAAGCTCCTATAGATAAGACTAAAAAGCCGTAAATACAAGCAATTGGTGTGTCGGATCGGATCAACAGAAAGCATCTTGGTACTGCGCCCGCCTTCCGGTTACGGTCCAGCATCTGCCTGTTCGATCAACACGATCAGTCCGAGCAAGCCGCCCCAGTGGTAGAAGGCGTCACTGCGTTCAACGTTGCAGCCTTGGCCGGTATTGGCGCAGTAATTTTCATGGACGTGCCCATGCTCGCGCCATTCCTTGAGCAACAGGGCTTGCGATTTCTCAACGAGCGCCCGGCGGGCGGCCGGCAGGTCGTAACGCTGTAATCCAAGGTAGACCAGGTAATTCATCGGCGCCCAGATGCGGCCCCGCCAATATTCCTGCTCCGGGTACGCCAGATCGTTGCGCGCGCACGATGGAAGGATCCATTCGCCGCCGAACTCGGCGGGGTTGAAAAAATGTTCGTCGATCATGCGCTGCGCCTGCACCGGCGAGGCGGCACCCGCCAGCAGCGGATAGAAATGCGTCGGCGACAGTCGGTGGCTGAACTCACCGGTGTCGGTGCGGCGGTTCAGAAAGAGTCCGGTTTTTTCATCCCAAAGGCGCTGCATCCCGGTGCGGAACTTTTCACCGCGGCCGCGTAACTCGCGAGCCTCCTCGGCGTGCCCGAGAATTTCCGCAATCTCGGCCAACGCTTCGCAATCGCGAACATAGAGCGCGTTCAACCCCACATCTTGCAACAAGAGGACATGCCGGTCGGTGTCGAACGGAATCTCGTCATACATCGGCGCGTTATCGAGTCCCGACTCGAGCGCCGCGCCAAACCGTTCGTTGGTCGTGTGGGTCTCCCCCCAATTGCCAACCACCGGTGTGTACGGATGTGAGCCCCAGGCGAGCAGACCGTCGATCTGACGATGGTCCGGCCACCAGCGGTTCCAGGTCAACAGGTCAGCAAAGATTTCTTCCAAGAACCAGGTTTCCCGATAGCGTTGATAGATCGACAGCGCGACGAGCGAGCCGACCGGCGGCTGCGACCGATCCCGGCTCTGATAGCCACTGGGCGAGACGAAATTAGGAACAAACCCATTGGCGATTCCCTCGCGCGTCACCTCGATGGCATTGGCGTAAGCCAGGTCGCGATTGTCCACCGCCGCCATGGCGGCGGCGAAATAACTGTCCCAACAAAACATCACATAACCGCCCCAGTTATTATTCCAAATCCGGCTGACCGGACTCATGACTCGGTCATGGAGCGGATCGTAAATCGTGTCCCAAGCCAGACACGTTTGCATGGCGTTGCGCACTTCGGCCTGCGCTCCAAAATCGGCGTCTTCGCGCTGGCGCACCGCGCTCCCCTGTTCGATTACCGCTTGGATCTCAGCCAGAGTGCGGGCCCGACCGGTGGAGAAACCGGCCGGTTGATCAGCCGGTAAAGCCAGGTATGGTCCCTGGGCCAGAATATACGATTCGGCTACGCCCGGCGCTGTGCCATAGACCTGAACTGTGCGGTGTGATGTTTGCGCCTGCAACACATCCCCGTTGCGACCGAGGGTACCGGGCCGGTTCCAGAGCAGTCCCAACTCGGCGACCACCAGCGGCGTGCGTTTGGCGGGTGGCCCGAGCGGGGTGATGAGCAGGACGAGATCGTCCCCAGTCGTGGCGCTCTGAACCCGCCACGCCGTACCTTTCCAGTCGAGGCGCAATTCGGTATATCGGCCGTCATAGGTGCGCAAACCGGGATGGATGCGTTCGTCCCACTCGCCGCGCCGGCCAATCAACGCCTCCTTGAGGTAATCGCCGCCGGCGTAATGCTTAAACCCGAGATTGATGGCGACGCCTTCCGGCAAGAGCACATGGGATAACACGCTGCGCGTGTTCCAAGTGTTCCAGCCGGCCGCAAGCTTTTGTTTCAAACTGGCGTAACTGTTCATCGTGGTTTCCGGAACGCGGCGTTAGCGGTCGGTGCGGAACGGGCCGGCCGTGTAGCCGATGGAGTTGACCAGATTGGCGCCCTCCGGATTATCAGCCCAAGCGTACCGCACCGCGATCGGCGCGGCGATCTTGTCGTGCCACACCACGAGGCTGCCGCCCTCGATGGCCGACTGCGCCGGCAGAAAATCCCCTTTCTTCCCGGCGATCACCAACGGGCGGACCTGGTCGCCGCTGTGCAGGGCAAGGCCATCCCCGGCGTGGTCGAAAAGAATACGGATGCGGTTCCCTTCGATCCGGTGTTCCCGGTAGAGCGGCCCACCGGGAACAATCGCCCGACCGTACACCTTGGCCAGGGCCCATTGCGCCAGGCGCCGGCCGACGGTTTTCTTGTCCTTGGGATGAATGTCCACCGCATCACCAACGTCGAGGATCACCGCCATGCCGGTGCCGGGCAGAACCAGCGCGTCCTGCTGCGCCTCGCGCAGCAACGCCCAAGTCGAGTCAGCCTGGAAGGTTAGCGGAGACATAAAACTGGTCAACTGCACAATGCCAAAGGGGAAATCGCCAACCCCGAAGTGGAAGCGCCAGTCCTCGATCAGATCCCGCATGAGCTGGCGATACTCCGCGGCTTTGCCGGCATTGGAACAGCCCTGGTACCAGATTGCCCCGGCGATGCCCACCGGCAGCAACGGCTTGATCATGTTCTCGAACAGCATGGCGGGAGAGTTGGACTGGCCGTGCCCCATGCTCGTAATTCCCATGTCGATAAACCCGAAATTATGCTCGACTTGAAACCGCCATTCACCGGCCAACGGCAAACATTCGCCCGTCGGATCACTGGCCACAACGAGCCGCATCGAAGCCGCGGGACCGGTCAGGCCGCCGCCAAACCGGAACGAGTACGCCCGCACAGCAATGACCAGTTCCGCCCCACGTGTCAGCTCGGCGGGAATGTTGTATTCGCGGTGCTGGGCCCACACGGTTTCGTCAAAACCCGAACCGGTGCGTCCGACTTCCACTCCGTTAACGTACGTGATGTCCTGTTTGTCGACTGCTCCCAGGTGCAGGGTCAGCGCCTTGCCACGAGCGGATTTCGGCAGCGCGATCCGCGTGCGGAACCACATGACCGCCGAGTAATTGTGACCGTGCTGCTGCCAGAGGCCGGGCAGTGGCATGGTCTCCCACTGGCGATCATTAAAATCCGCCTGATGCCAGCCCTTCTCCAATCCCTGATTACCGGGATCAGCCGGCAGAATCCCTTCCAAACTGCGTTTCTCCCAACCCGCCACGCTGTTCGCGTAGTCTTCATAATTCAGCAGCCAATCGCGGGTGGTCGGATTGCGCAGGAGCCGTTCCCGGCTGATCCAGGTCTCGATGAAGCTGCCGCCCCAACTGGAGTTGATGATGCCAACCGGCACGCCAAGTTCGTCCTGTAACCGCTGGGCAAAGAAGTTCGCCACTGCGGAAAAATTCCCAAAGGTATCGGGGGTGGCGAGGTGCCACGTCCCCGCCACTGTTGATTGTGGTGCCAGGTCGGCTCGATTGGTGACCTTGATCATGCGGATCTGGTTCGGCTTGGCAGCGGCGATCTCGGTATTGTACAGGGAAGCCGACATGGTCCATTCCATGTTGGATTGCCCGGAAGCGAGCCACACTTCGCCGACCATGATATCCGCAACCTCGAGGCGCTCCTGACCATCGCGGCTTTCCACTATCAATTTGTGGGGACCGCCAGCCGGCAGAGCCGGCAACCGCAGCAGGAACCGGGCATCGTCGCCCGAGATACCCACGGCTTCGCTGGGACCCAGCGTGGCTTTGATTCGGGTGCGGGGCTTCTCGGTCCAGCCCCAAACGGGAATGGTTTGGTGGCGCTGAACAACGGCATGGTCGGCAAGTAACGGTGTAAGTTTCAATTGATCTCCAGTTTGTTGATTCTGTTCTTCGGTTGATGCTACTCAGTCACTTCGTTTTTGAAAAGTATTAATGCGTTCGACTTCGGCGTTAGTAGGACAGGCGTCCCGCCTGTTGACCGGATCGTTGGACAGGCATCTTGCCTGTTGATTCAACTGACTGACAGGCAAGATGCCTGTCCAACAAATAAACGAGCGAGACGCTCGTTCGACTATTATGGGTGATGGTTGGGGTCGTCCACCATCAAGCCTGACGCCTGGGCGGCGGCGCACAACTCGGTATCAGCAGAAAGCAGTGTGAGTCCCGTCGCCTGAAATGCGGATAGCGCGTCGTTGACGTGCAGGGCGGCGGCCAGTTGCAGGGCATCGTAGGCGCGCAGGGCGTGTTTCCCGACCAAGCGCATGGCCTCGACTGTCAGCGCCGGGGTAATCTCCACCAAGTTGTAGGCGGTTGGAAAATCGGCCTGAAAGTCTGCGGTTGCTGATAGGGCATCGGCCGCGGACATCCCTCCGGCGCGCGCCTTGCGCGTAATCGCCGAGACGACTTCGACTCCCGTGAGACGGACAATGTATAGGGAGTTCTGCGATGTAGCATCGGTCTGGCGCTGCACCCAGATGGAACCGGTCTCACGAACATAGCGCTTGACCAACGCGCTACTGTCGAGAAACAAAACCGGCATCAGCGACGCTCCGCGATGATGATCTCGGAAACCGGTTGGCCGGTGATTGGCACCGGCCGCGCCGGGCGCGGCGAACGCTGGGCCGCCGTCACGGACCCTTGCGCGGCCAATCGCTGCGCCACTTCCTGCTCGTTACTCTGCGCCGTTCCTTGGGCGAAACCACCTCGCAGCGCTGCCTCCACTTCCCGTCGTTCCGCGGGACTGAGCGCCTTCACTTCCTCGATGATCTTCTGCATGGCTGTCGTCATAACTCTTTTTTACCCGACTCCTTCGAAATTCGCAAGTTCTCGCCAACTTTTACCGGTCGCACCCCACTCATCCTCGTAGCCAGAAATTCGCCGGATAGTCGAACGGGATTTGCGGAGGACCGCGTCTCCTCTACCCTACACGATTGGATTCGCGCCGTTTCCGCTGACTGCCACCGCCAACCGATTCATCGCTTCGACCAACGTCACCGGGGGCGTGCCAGTCCAGCGACCGGGATTCGCGGGACTGTACGTGCCGGTCACGTACCCGGCATCGTTGGACAATTCGCTCACGTTGTGACCGCTCAGGCTGAACAGGTAGCCGACGGGGCGCAGCCCCGTTCGGCTCATCGGATTGATAGGCCAGCAACTATTCAAATCG
>Ga0209083_1001038_pt1 | contig 34425 bp, 28 predicted proteins | sample AM7aDNAmetaG_FD_184132 | JGI IMG/M metagenome (GOLD analysis project Ga0209083, IMG submission 184132) | Freshwater microbial communities from Finland to study Microbial Dark Matter (Phase II) - AM7a DNA metaG (SPAdes) (version 3) | ecosystem: Environmental > Aquatic > Freshwater > Lake ... | reverse complement strand
AGGAAAAGGGGTCGGGCTGCTTTTCGTCGTTGCGAAAAGATGCCTGACCCCCTTTCCCCAGGAGCTATAAGAGGAATAACGTGCGCGACGCGATCCACGAGGGTATCCTGCAACTCCTACCGCTGGCGGACGCTTCGTCCAAGCGGCTGCTGGACTTGAGCTGCGGTTCCGGCAACAGCGCACGCCGCTATGCCGCGCTCGGCTTCAGCGTGACCCCCACCAGCTTCCATCCCGAGACGTTCAAAGTCCCGGAGATGCGCTGCGAACGCGTGGACCTGAACCAGCCGATGCCCTTCGCCGACGCCTCCTTCGATTGCGTGACGCTCCAGGAGGTGGTCGAACATCTCGAGAATGTGCCGCACCTCTTCCGCGAAGTCCGGCGCGTGCTAAAGCCGGGGGGGAGTTTCATCCTGACCACGCCGAACCGCCTGAGCCTGCACTCCCGGGTGAAATATATCTTCTCGGGATTCTATCGCGGCTGTCGAAAACCGCTGGCGGCGGCGGATGCGCACCCCAATTGGCACATGCTGGACTTCCACGTCCTGCTCTGGATCGGGAAGCGCGCGGGGTTCGAGCTCGCCGGCACGGCGCGGAGCCACACGAAAGTCGGGTCGCGCCTGCTCTACGGGCCCCTGGTTCCCGCCCTGTGGATCGGCACTCGCCTCGCCACCGCGGAAGGGCATGCCACGAAAGAGGAACGCGCCGAGTACTTCCACCACATGATGAGCCGAAACGTCCTGCTAAGCGAGAACCTGATTCTCCACTTCAAAGCCGCCGCGCCCGCCAGCTAGGGACGCTGGGGACACAATACTTTCCGCAGGAAAGTTTCGTGTCCCCACCTCCCCCCAGCGCGCCAACAAGAACGCGCAATTAGTATTATGTCCCCGATTTCACCAGCGGCAGCACATACGGCCCGTGCGGCATGGCGAGGAGGCGCGCGCGGGGGCCGTGGCGCGTGAGGCATTCCGCCACGCCCGCCTCGACGGAACGCACGGGGGTGACGAACAGCTTCCGCTGGGTCGCCTCGGGCAAACCGTCGCTGTAGAGCAGCACCCGCGCCTGCCGCGCGACCAGCGCGAACTCCTGAAGCTGCCACTGGTCGTTGCGCCGGATGCGCCCGGCGGCGATCTCCTCCATGAACGTCTCCAGCGATTTCGTCGAGAAAATCAATTCCTGAAAATCGGCGCTGCCGATCCCTTCCGCCATGGCCGAGGCGACGAGGATCGTCCCGCCCGGCTCCACCGCCTCCCGCGCCGCGACCAGCCCCTTGATCGTCTGGTACCAGGTATTGTCCAGCGGATGGCCTCCCCCGGTGACCAGCACGATGGGCGCGCGCGCCGAGATCGGCGCGGTGGCGTGGCTCTCGGCCGAAGCGGTCGCCTGGCGGAAGCAGGCGCTCGGCTCGCCCGCAAAGATGCCGGCGGTCTGCTTGGCGGAATCGAGCACGAGGTTGACGGCGAACTCCATCCCCGCCAGCGCGGCGGCTTCGGAGCTGGTGCGGTGGATGAGGTTGCCATCGAGCCGGAGATTGATGGAGTCCGCGTGGCCGATGAGGGCGGGGGAGTGGAAACCGCGAATGGTCTCCTCGGCGCAAAGCCCCGGGCAGACCAGTTTGCGCCCGCCGGAGAAGCCGGCCATGAAGTGCGGCTCGACCAGCCCGAGCGCGACGCGCAACTCCGCCTCGCAGTAGCGCCGGTCGACCAGCACGGGGACGCCGGTGGTGGTGACCCCCAGGTCGCGATGCGCCGCGCGGTCCGTCGCGACATGGTTGGCGACGCGGTACCGGGCCGTAATCTCCGGGCCGAGCATGGCGTTCAGTTCGGCGTCGGAGGAAGGGCGATGCAGCCCCGTGGCGATCAGGATGAGAATGCGCTCCGGCGTGAGCCCTCCTTGCGCCAATCCCTCAAGGATCGGCGGGAGCGCCAACCGCAGCGGCATGGGGCGCGTGTGATCGGGGACGACGACGCAGGCCGACTTCTTCCCCCGCGCCATCTCGGCCAGCCGGGGCGCGCCCGCCGGATGCTGAAGCGCCTTTCGCAGCATCTCCTCCGGCCCCGCGCGCCGCGCCGCCTCGGCAGGCTCCAGAACCCCCGCCACGTTGGCGTCGGGCAGTTCCACCATGAGGCCGTTGCGGCCGTAGTCGAGTTGGAGTTTCATCGTTTGTAGCGTCCCAACTAATCAGACTGACACATGGTCAGGCGTCCCAGAGGGACGCCAGGATAATAGGCAGGGGTTTCAACCCCTGCAACGAGGGAATCCCCCCTGTTACCTTCGCGTCCCGTAGGGGCGCGGAGAAATCGTCTTACGGTTCGTCCACAGGGGCTGAAGCCCCTGCCTATTTTCCCAACGTCCCTGCGGGACGAACAGCCGGGCTTTCTCAGCGCGCCTTCTTCGTCCCTGCGCCAAACTCCCACGCGGCGTCGAACATGGCGATGATATTCTCCGCCGGGACGTTCGCCTGGACATTGTGCACCTGGTTGAAAACGTAGCCGCCGGCGGGGGAGAAGATGCGCACGCGGTCGCGCACATGCTCGCGCACTTCGCTGGGGACGGCTTTGTTCAGGACGCTCTGCGTGTCGCAGCCGCCGCCCCAGAACACGATGCGCCCGCCGAACTCCTTCTTCAGCCGCTCCGCCCCCATGTTCTCCGCCGAGGTCTGGACGGGGTTCAGGATGTCCACCCCCGCGTCGATGAAATGCGGGATCAGGTGGTACACCGACCCGCAGGAATGCAGGAAGGTCTTCCAGCCGGTGTTCTCGTGAATCCAGCCGCACAGGCGTTTGTAATGCGGCTTCAGCATCTCCGCCCAGAGCTCGGGGCGGATGAACTCGCGGCGCTGCGTGCCGCTGTCGTCGGCGGCGATCCCCCAGGCGAAGGGGCGGTCCCCCACGGCCTGATGCACCCGTTTGAGGCAGGCGATGCTGGCATCCACCGAGCGCCCCATCATCTCGTGGCAGGTCTCCTTCTCGGTCATCAGCATCATCAGCCACTCGCTCGGCTTGCCCTGCGTCACATTGTCCGCGCGCTCGGTGATCAGGCTCATCCCCAGGAAGCAGACGCCGAACCCCCACCCCAGCAGCGCGTACTCCGTCTCCTCGTGCATGCGCTGGGCATAACCGCCGAAGAGCTTCAGCGCTTCATCCGGCACGTCCATCACCGGACGGAACTGCGTGGGATCGATGCCGCCGGGCTGGTTGAATGAGCAATCGTCGAAATAGAACCCGTTGCGCGGCATGCGGAAACTGGTGTGGGAGCCGTCGGCCTTGAGCAGAATCCAGTTCCCCTCCGCATCCTCGGCAATGCCCGTCCCCGGAGGCAGGAGCACGTCCGTCCCGTCGAACAGGCGCTTGGGGATCCATTCCGCATCCGGGCGCAGAAGGCTGAAAGTGGTGGACCAATCCAGCGGCGCGACATCCAGATGGAAGCGTTTCCGCACCGGCTCATCCACATTGGCGATCATGAAGCGCGCATCGCTCACCTTGACCGGGCCGGGCAGCCCCAGCTTCCGGATGACCCGCGAATAGGCCGACGCCGCGATGCTCGACGCCTTCATTCCGCCCAGGTCGATGGGCATGCGGTCCGGCTGCTGGAAACTCACGGCCTTCAGTACGCGCTCGCGTGATGTCATAGGCGACCTCGCTCCTTGCTCATAGGGGTACCGGGACATGTTTTACATTTTCGCGCAACTTGCCCCACGGCATAACTTTATTCCCGGAGGGGCAGTTTGTCAATGAAATACGGACGGCCCCTGGAAAATCGGGGACATAATACTATTTCCCGTGAGATATAAGTATTATGTCCCCAGATTGCCCGGTACCCGCCACTCAATCCGGAATGCCCGGGACCGCGCTGATTGTAACCTCGTTCGGTTGTCCGTCTCTGCCCCACTTTGCGAATACTCGGTTATTCAGTTTGAGATCCAGTTTGCCGCAGACAAGATCCGGCAACCCTTCCTTCTTGAAAACAACGTCAACAAAATCAAGAGGGGTGATACCTATGCAGCACGGCGTCCTTTCAGGCATCCGGCGGCCGTTCAAATAGACCTCTGCGAAGTCCGGTTCGGTCTTGAAAGCAACGCCCCACGAGAGACGCGACGACTCAGTTTTCAAACGGTCCAATTGCGCGTACGTCCCGTCCAAGTTCGCATCAGATAAGAGGTCCAGAAAAGCGTCCCAATGGTCGCGAAGATATGCGGAGTTCGCAGGGTCCTCCACTATCGAGGTACTCCATTCCCCTCTTACCAAACGCCATGCATATTCCAAATCAATCCACCGTTGCTCGGAATCATGAAGATTTCTGATGGCCACACCCGTACCACCAGGCTCTCTGCCGAAGTATATCTCGATGCTGTCTGAAGCGATCACACAATTTGCCACCGGGAGAGCGCGGTCTTCTGTAAATTTCACGAGTCGAAAGCCGTGCGCACGGAATAGCGGCTCACACACTTTGTTAACCAGCTTTCGCAGTCCTTCGCCGGTGGTCATGCGCCTTTCTCCGCCATATCTAGTGTTGTCGCACAAGAATGCTATCAAGCCACTCGTAATTATGCACCTTCTTTATGAATTCAATTTCATCCGGCAGGAAACTCTTGGTGTCTCTAGCGACATCGCCAACAAATTCCTTCGGGATATTGAGATAAAAACTTTTCGATCTGGATGCCATGTTCTCAATGAAGTACCGATTCAGTCCAGCGCGCTGAACAGGTAAGTAACTATTCCACTTGGAATTCCGGGGACACAAACCCATTTTCCCCCTTGGGGAATTCCGGGGACATAAACCTATTTGGGTATTCCAGGGACACAAACCTATTTGCGCTTCCTGCGCTTGGGCGGGCGGCCGGGTTTGAGCGGATGCAACAGCCGTCCGGTAATCTTCTCGGCCAGTTTCATGAATCCCTCGGCGCCGCATGGCCGCCCGGTGCCTGTGGCGCGGCGCACCGCTGCCGCTTCGGCGGGGTCGCTGTTGAGCAAGTCGCGCCAGTCATCCGCCCCCACGAGCTGATACAACCCCCGCCCGGCCACCAGCGGATCGCGTTGCGCCTCGCCGACGTGATACGCCGCGCTCGACCAGGCGTAGTCCCAGGCGTTGCGCGCCAGCCCCGCGCGCACCGGGTTGCGCTCCACGTACCGCACCGCCGCGACCAGGTGCGGTTCGTCCAGCGCACAGGAGTAAAAGCGCCCCTGGAAGAGGTATCCGCGCACGCCCTGCCGGAAATTCACGTAGCGCGTATACCGTTTGTGCGCCTCGCCGATGCCCCCCGCGAGCGCCTCGCGGCTGGACGGAACGACGACTAGGTGCACATGGTTGGTCATCAGGCAATACGAGAGCACCTGCAATCCGTGGCGCGCGGCCTGTTCAGCCATGAGGCGCAGATACTCGCGGCGGTCTTTGTCGGAGAAGAACACGCGCATGGACCTCACGCCACGTTGCGTGACGTGATGCGGATAATCCGGCAGCACCACTCGCCCAATTCTGGCCATGCCGGGATGATAGCCCTGCGGCCACGCCGTTGTCAAGCATAAATAGGTTTGTGTCCCCGGAATACCTCATATAAGTCGCGTGTCCCCCGATATCCCTCGATATCCGATATCGATATAAAATATCAGTCTGCATTCAGGAACTTCTTTGGCACTTCCCATTTTCCTTCGACTGATTTCCACCAACGTAGCCATGCCTGACGGTCATAGCCGAAATTCTTGCCCGTGACGGTCTTCAGTTCGTCTACGATGAAACCCGCATTGTATCCTTCTATGTCTGGCGTCACCCTAGCGATGGCAAGAGGCACAGCGTCCTTATCCCCGAGCGAAATCAACGCACGAAAAGCTGCCGGCAGTGCTTCGGATTCTGGAGATTGCAGATATTCACGCAATACTCCAATGGCCTCTTGAGAACGCAGGCGCGCCAAAGCTTGACAAGCATACATTGCACTATGCGGATTTGCGGATGATCCACGAAGAACGCCCAGGAGAAATGGCACCGCCTTCGGATTGCCGCTCCTTCCCAAAGCGATGATTGCCAGTGATGCGTACTCGCCAGCGGAACTGTCACGAATGGTCTTGACCAGGAAGGAATTCTCGTCAATTTCCTCCGGAAGCATCCCATGTTGGGCCAATCCAATAGCCCCCACAAGTTTTGCAGATAAATCTGGACGCGAATATAAGTTCATGAGAATCGTTTCCGACTCCGGACTCTGAATTGCGCCCAACACATCGGAGATCCAGAATGCATTTCTGGAATTTAGCGTGCCAATATCGAAGCTGTCGGATTCTTCTTTGAGAAGAGGAAGGATTTTGTCTCCGTAGGAGATCGCTTTCCGTACGGCCCGGCCCCCGCTCTTTTGGTTTTGAATCAGTATGCGCACCGTATCTTGCATTCGCCACCCCGGCCCGTGTGCATTCTCATAGAACATGAACACATACCAAAGCAGGGGAGAAACCAAGAGAACGAGAGGGCCGACCACCACGATCCAATAGAGAATTCTCTTTGTCAGCATGAGGCGCTCCATTCAGCTCGGTCAACTGCCGAAAGCCATACGTTCACACTACCACGTCCACGGGTACCAACCGCCACTATAGTATATCTCATCCCACGGGTCGTAAAGAGTCCTCGGAAAATCGGGGACATAATACTATTTCCCGTGAGATATAAGTATTATGTCCCCGATTTCCCCAGATAGCGCCAGGGTTCGCCGGAGGGGATGTTGCATACGGGGATGGCCTGGGGAAGGCGCGCGCGGAGGAACTGCGCCATGCCGATCATCCCCGGGTTCTCGGATTGGAAATGCCCCAGTTCGATCGCGGCCAGGTTCGCCTCCACGCAGTAGCGGGCGGTGTAGTCCAGCATCTCGCCGAAGAACGCCAGCTCCGCGCCGACGTTGAGCGCCATTTCCGGCGAGGTGAACATCTGCCCGAAGCCGCCGTGCGTGATGGCGATGCGGGTGATCCGCCGCTCCAGGTCGCCCACGACGCGGATCGGCCCCAGCTCCAGTTTGCGGCGCGCCCGCTCCGCCAGGTCGCGCAGGCTGGTGGGGGGAATGACATAGAGCGGGACCATCCGATGCCCCCCTTTGGCCGGGCCCAGTTCCAGCAGGCCGGCCAGCATGTCCACCATGCCGTACTGCGGCGCCCAGTCCCAGTTGGAGTGATAGCGGTAGACCGCAAGGCGGTTCGCGCAGATGCTCGCCATCCGCAACTGGTTGGGAATCTTCGCGGTGGGGTGGCGCTCGTCATACCATGACAGACGCGCTTCCGGGTCGCGCCCGCACATGCCCCAGGTGAGCGGCTCGTGCCCGATGACCATGTTCGCGCCGGCGCGCGCGGCCGCTTCGAGCACGGCCAGCGTGGGGGACCAGCAGGTGGCGACGCCCGTCACCTCGGCCTCCGGGTCGCCGGCCAGCAGGCCCAGTTCATCCCCCGCGACACCGCCGGAGAACGGGGCGTACGTCTCGATCAGTTCCGCCACTTCGCGAATGCGCATCTCGGATTCTCCTTTAGAAACTCAGGTCCGTGCGCGCGGGGAGGCAAGTCCGTCGGGATAATAACCGGTCGCTTATGTTTCCTCCGCGCGCTTTTCGCCAGTGTTCGGGATTCCCTTCCGCCGATAGAAGGAAAGAATGTTGCGTCCGTAGGCGCGGCGGTCGGTGCGGAGGAGGTGCGGGGTTTGCTCGGGGAGGACGTCCTGCACGTCGTGCTGGGCGACGAGGATTCCATCCCCCTTGAGCAGGCCGGTTTCACCCAGGCGGTCCATAAGCGCGAGCAAATCCGCCTTGGCGCGCGGCTCCTGCCAGAGCGGGAAGGGGGGGCCGAGGAAGATCACATCGAAGGAGTTCTCCTGCGGCTTCAGGAAATCCGGGATGCGGAAGGCGTCGCGCACGAGCAGTTCGCCGCCCCCGGCCAGGCGGGTGTGTTCGAGGTTCTTGCGGATGATGTCCGCGTGGCGCGGGGCCTTCTCGACGAAGAGGCAGCGCTCTGCGCCGCGGCTGAGCGCCTCGATGCCCACGGTGCCCGCTCCGGCAAAGAGGTCCATAAAGCGCGCGCCGGGGACCTCCTCGCACAGGATGTTGAAGAGCGCCTGGCGCACCATGTCGGGGATGGGGCGCACCTCCTGGCCCGGCGGCGCTTCCAGGCGCATCCCGCCCGCGGTTCCGGCAATCACTCGCATGACTTTTCTCCAGGTTGACGGAGCGGCGACGAAGGCTATCCACAGATGAACACAGATGCACACGGATGAAGGAAGACTACGGCCCGAAGGAACCTCTTTGCTCTCAGTTCTCAGTCTTCAGTTCTCACTTCTCGCCGTTTCCCCCGCCATTGTACCCGGCAGCGGGGCCTTTTCACACTTGCCCCGCGCGGGAGGGAAGCCTATAATTGTCGAATCGGCGGCCACGGAGCCGCCGCTTTTTTCCACGCAAGCCCGCGTCGTTTGGCGGCCGCGCGGATGACACAGGAGGATATCATGCGTAAGCTAATGTCGTTGATGGCGGTCGTAGCGCTGGCGGCGTGGGTGCCGGCCTGCTCGGCCCAAAACGCGAAGGATCCGGCCAAGACGCCTGCCCCGGCCGCCAAGACGGCGCCGGCCACCGCCGCCGCCCCCGCCGCTGCGCCCGCGCCCGCCGCCCAGCCGGCCGCCGTGGAACTCAAGACGCAGACGGAGAAGGTCAGCTACATCTTCGGCCTCAACATCGGCCGCAACCTCCAGCAGCAGATGGTGGAAGTGGACGTGGATATGGTCGCCCGCGGGCTGCGCGACGCCGCGCCCGGCGTCAAGGCGCTGATGAGCGATGAGCAGATGCAGGAGACGATGCTGGCCTTCCAGAAGGAAATGAAAGCCAAGCAGGAGGCCCGCATCAAGGAGCAGAGCGAGAAGAACAAGAAAGCCGGCGCCGAGTTCCTGGCCAAGCATGCCAAGGAAGCGGGCGTCCAGACCACCAAGAGCGGCCTGCAGTACAAAGTGATCAAGGAGGGGACCGGCGTTTCCCCCAAGCCGACCGATACCGTGAAGGTGATCTACAGCGGCAAGCTTCTCGACGGCAAGGAGTTCGGCTCCAGCGAAGGGGAGGCGGTTGAGATCCCGCTCGAGCAGCTCTTCCCCGGCTGGGTCGAGGGGATGCAGTTGATGAAGGTGGGTGGCCAGATGACCATGTGGGTCCCGGGCGACCTGGCTTATCAGGACTTCGCTCCTCCGGGGATGGAGCCCTACGCCACGCTGGTTCTGGATGTGACGCTGGTCGCGATCGTCAAGCCGGAGGCCACCGCGGCCCCGGCTCCGGCGCCCGCTCCGGCTCCGGCCCCAGCGCCCGCACCGGCGAAGTAACGCACGCATAGCACCGAACGCAGAACGGGGAGGCCCACCGGCCTCCCCGTTTCTTTTTCAGCGCAGCCGCTGTCTTCACGGAGCGGAAAAGGGGTCAGGCTGCTTTTCGCGTTCGAAAAGATGCCTGACCCCCTTTCCGCCCAGCCCCAACCCCTCTACAAGTCGCAGAACACCTCCAGGACGTCCAGCTCGACGCAGTCGCAGGGAACGCCGAGCAGCCGGCTGACGCAGGGCTCGGTGCGCCCCTCGTCCCCCGAGATGAACTCCTTGATGTAGGCTCCCGCCTCGGTGCGCAGCGTCAGGTCGAATTCGCTCACGCGCTCGCCGCCGGCGAGGTTCGCGACGCGGCACCAGCGCACCGTGCGCGGGCGCAGGCGGTTGGGCCGACGGTGCAGCACGCGCCGCGGAGTCTCCTGCCCCAGGAGCAGATCGCGAAGGTCGTTCAGGCGCTCGACCGCCTCGCGCCGCGCCGGGAGGGCGCAGCGCACGCGCGCCCGGTACGATTTGTCCGGGCTCAGATGCCTCAGCCGCTCCAGCAGGCCCGGCTCGACGAAACGCATCTGCAGCACGCCGATCTCGGAGGAGAATTCGCGGTTGAGCCGCTCCTCGATCGGGGCCAGCTCCAGGCTCCGCACGCGCGGGTTCGCAAGCTCCAGGATGAAGGGGCGGCCCCGGCCGAGCATGCGCGCGTCCACGTCCTCGCGCCCGACGCTGTGCAGCTTGCTCCCTTCCGCGCGCGAAAGCGCCAGGAGCGGCGCGGCCATTATCTCCTCCACCGTGCGTTGGTAGCGCTTGCCCGTTCCATCGCAGCGTTCGCAGCCCAGCCCGTCGCAGTAACGGCAGGGCCAGCGGCTCTGCGGAATCTCGCGCGAGAATTTCAGGTACCGCCCCGCGATGAATAGCGGCAGCGGGTGAAACGCCACGATGCCGCCGGGCCAGGTGATGATGAACTTGGCCTCGGGACGATGCAGCCGCGCCTTCAAGTCGGGGGCGCACTTCTCGATGCACTGGCCCAGGCGCCGGTTCATATCTCCCTTCAGCGCGATCCCCTGCTCGGCCGATTCCGCCCCCTTGGTCGTCGTGCCGAGCCAGAAAGTGTGAAATTCATACTCCTGCCGCATCCGGAGAATTTCCGCGGCGATGCGTTCGATATCGTCGTTGGTGGGAAAGTTCATGGTGCTCCAAGGAATCGTGTAGCGCGGGTTATCAAACCCGCGGTCAATGTTCGTTTCTCCCGGTCCTCGAAAGCGCGCCCGCCGTGGGCGCAGCATGCTGCGCCCCTGCAACGGCCACGGCTCGCGTGTCCGCAGCGGCCTCCGCGTCATTGCGCGCCGAGTATCACGGTGGTGTAAAGCAGCTTCTCTCCCTCCGGGGTGGCGGTCTGCGCTATGCCGATGCCGATCTCCTGGAAGCTCTTCTTGATCTGGTCCCCCAGCAGCTCTGCGGTCGGCGGATCGCTGCTCTGGGAGGTCGCCATCTGGAAAGAGGTCAGGTTGCCCGGGCGCGTTTTGTCCAGCTCCGCCTTGGCCTTGTCGTAGCCCGGCTTGCCATGTTCGATCATCCAGGCGGAATTCAGATCGGCGATCCGCCGTAGCGCGTCGCTGGACTTGAGGGGGGTCAGGTGGTGCGTGGCGCGCAGCGCGTTGATCTCCTTGAGCAGCTCCGCCGCGAGCTTCGCCGTGTCATACGTGGTGAACTGCTGCAGGAAGTCCTCGGTGATGTACAGGGTGTGCGGCTCGCTCAACGCGATGCCGATACCGACGCCGTCCACCTCGGGATCGAGCAGGTTCTTGCGGTGGCCGGGGCTGTCCATCAGCGAGCGGTGGGCGGCGACGAGGTCCTGGTTGATGGCGATATTCTCGGTGAAACGGCGCGCCTTGATTCCGCCGCGGGCGACGCGCGCGGCCGGATCCCCCTGCGTGGGGGAGATGTGCGCGAAAAAGTTGTTGCGGCGCATATCCTGGCTATGGGCGAGCGCCACCGCGGAGAGCCGCTCATCGAGCCGCAGCGGCGGGAGCGCGGACTCCGCGCGCGAACGGTTGATCAATTGCAGAAGCAGCTGCGCTGCCTGGCGCATGTCGGTGGGGGTCTGCACCGGCTTGTCCGCCGGGTCGGGGGGCGGATAGTCCCGCCCGTTGCCGGCGTAGCAATGCAGCAGATCGATCACCATCGGCCCGAGCCGCCCGCTGGCGGTCAATTCCACGGTGTACAGCCCCGCCCCCCGGTTGAACTGGTACGTGGTGGAGAAGCGGCGGTTGCTCTCCAGCGGCAGGGGGAGCTCGATGATCTTGCCATCGGGCGAGGTCGCCACGAGCGTCAGGTCGGACAGCCCCGGCGCGATGGCGCCAGAAAGTCGGTACGTCTTACCCAGGAGCGGCAACGTGGGGAACGAGTCGAGGGCGCTGTAAACCAATCGCGTGATGAGGGTAACGTAGTACTGCCGATTGACCATGCCGGTGGAGATCACCCCGATGCCCACGTCCGTCCCCTCCATGACGGCGAAGCCGTTCTTCCGAAGCGGCTCTTCCAGCGAATCGATGGAGTTGGCGGCGAACACGGCGTAGCGCGCGTTGGCGGTGGAGACCCCGGCGCGGTGCAGGCGATAGTCCAGCGTGCCGAGCGCGGGAGAGTAGTAATCGCAATAGCCGCCGGCGGCCATGTCCTCGGAGTGCTCCCGGGCGACGGCGGACATGGAGCCGTTCCAGATCATCGTGCGCAAATTGGCCTGGGCGCGCAGGCGAAGGAAAAGTTGCAGCACCTTCGCCTCGTCGGCGTTCGGCTTTTCCAGCGCCACCGTGCGCGAGGGATACGCCCCCGCCGGCTGCAGCGCGCGCGCGGGCGCGGCAAGCCCCGAGGCCGCCAGGAGCGCAAGAGCATAAACAAGGAGGCGTCTTTTCATCGCGTCAATCGTCCTCATGGCGGAAAAGGGGTCGGGCTGCTTTTCGGTCGTTGGAAAAGTTGCCTGACCCTCTTTTCCCACCGTCAGGCTATCGCGAGAGGAAGCGGGAAGTCAAATTGATTGATAATTGATAAGTGATAATTGATGATTGGCGCATTGTGGTCTCTTCGGCCTCTGCGTCCTCGGCGTCTCCGCGATAAAGGCCGGCTCGATTGCCCGCCGCGCAGGGCTGGCGTATAATCGAGTAGAGGCATTCTGGCCCATCGTCAAGGAGGCGCGCGCATGTGGGATTACTCTGAGAAGCTCAAAGAGCATTTCTTCCACCCCCGCAACGTGGGGGAGATTGCCAACCCCAGCGGCGTCGGCGAGGTCGGTTCTCTGGCCTGCGGCGACGCCCTGACGCTCTACATCAAGGTGAACGACAAGGGGGTCATCGAGGAGGCGCGGTTCAAGACGTTCGGCTGCGGCTCGGCCATCGCCAGCGCCTCCGCCCTCACCGAGATCATCAAGGGCAAGACGGTGGAGGAGGCTGAGAAGCTGACCAACCAGGATATCGCCGACTACCTGGGGGGCATCCCGCCGGAAAAGATGCACTGCTCCGTGATGGGGCGCGAGGCGCTGGAAAGCGCGCTGGCCAATTTCCGCGGCGTCAAGGCGCCCGTCCAGGAAGGGACCATCGTCTGCAAGTGCTTCGGCGTCACGGACGTGGAGATCCGCCGCGTGGTGCGCGAGAACCACCTGACCAGCGTCGAGGAGGTGACCAATTACACCAAGGCGGGCGGGGGCTGCGGGCAGTGCAAGCCGGCCATCGAGAAGCTCATCGCCGGGGTGATCGCCGAGGAGGCGGACGCGCGCAAGGCCGCGCCGCAGAAGCGCCTGACCAATATTCAGAAGATGAAGCTGGTGGAGGAGGCGCTGGAGCGCGAGATACGCCCCGCCCTGCTCATGGATGGAGGCGGCATCGAACTGGTGGACGTCGAGGGGAACCGCGTGACCGTCGCGCTGCGCGGCACCTGCGCCCACTGCCCCGGCTCCGACGCAACCCTGGGCAACTACGTCGAGAAAAAATTGCGCGAGTTGGTGGACCCGGATATCGTGCTTGTGGAGGCTCCGAAATGAGCGTCGTCTACCTGGACAACAACGCCACCTCAGCCGTCGCGCCCGAGGTGCTCGAGGCGATGCTCCCGTTCCTGACGGGCCGCTACGGCAACCCCTCCAGCATGCACAGCTTCGGCGGCGACGTCGCCCGCGACATCCGCCGCGCGCGCGAGCAGGTCGCCGCGCTGCTGGGGGCCGACCCGGACGAAGTCATCTTCACCAGTTGCGGCACCGAAAGCGATTCCACCGCCATCCACAGCGCGCTGGAGTGCAACCCGAGCAAGCGCCACATCGTGACTTCGCGCGTCGAGCACCCGGCGGTGCGCTCGGTCTGCAAGTGGCTGGCGTCCAAGGGGTTCGGACTAACCGAGCTTTCGGTGAACCCGCAGGGAATGCTGGACATGGCGGAGATGGAGCAGGCGATCCGGCCGGACACGGCGGTCGTCTCGGTCATGTACGCCAACAACGAGACCGGCGTGATTTTCCCGGTGGCGCGCATCGCGGAGCTCTGCCGCGAGCGCGGCGTGCTGTTCCACACCGACGCGGTGCAGGCGGTGGGCAAGCTGCCGATCGACATGAAGCGCAACGCCTTCGATATGCTCTCGCTCAGCGGCCACAAGCTGCACGCGCCCAAGGGCGTGGGCGCGCTGATCGTGCGCAAGGGGACGAAGTTCACCCCGTTCCTTCAGGGCGGGCACCAGGAGCGCGGCCGGCGCGCGGGGACTGAGAACGTCGCCTCCATCGTCGGGCTGGGGCTGGCCTGCGAGCTGGCGCAGCGCTGGATCGAGGATGAGAAGACTCGCGTGCCGCGACTGCGCGACCGTTTGGAAAAGGAGTTGATGGCGCGCATCCCGGACTGCCGCCTCAACGGCCACCCGACCGAGCGGCTCCCGAACACCACCAACATCTCCTTCGAGTTCGTGGAAGGGGAGGCGATTTTGCTGCTGCTGAATGAGGCGGGGGTCTGCGCGTCGAGCGGGTCGGCCTGCACGAGCGGGTCGCTGGAGCCGTCGCATGTGCTTCGGGCGATGGGAGTTCCATTCACCTTCGCCCACGGCTCGATCCGCCTGAGCCTGAGCCGCTACAACAGCGACGCGGATGTGGATTGCGTGATCGAGAAACTGCCGGGGATCATCCAGCGCCTGCGCGCAATCAGCCCCTTCAGCCGCGACCGCATGCCGAGCCCCGCCATGCTCTCGCCGGAGCATTCGCATTAGCGGATTGCAAAGTACCCGCCCGGGCTAAAGCCCAGGCTACATGCGCAGCGCAAGTCCCCGCGAAAATCATGTAGCGCGGGCTTTAGCCCGCGTGAATCTCGCCTGCAAGTACCCGCCCGGGCTAAAGCCCAGGCTACACGCGCAGCACAAGTCCCGGCGAGAATCGTGTAGCGCGGGCATTAGCCCGCGTGAAGCTCGCCTGCAAGTCGGGTTCTCTGGCGACCCTCGCCGGAGCATTCGCACTAGCGGATTGCAAAGTACCTGCGCGGACTGAAGCCCAAGCTACACGCGCAGCACAAGTCCCCGCGAAAATCATGTAGCGCGGGCTTTAGCCCGCGTGAATCTCAGCCGCAAACCAAGTTCCGCGGCAGCCCGCTAATCGGCGTCCTCCGCGTCCACCTCGTCCCGCGTCTGGAAATAGACGCCGAAGATCGTGGCGGCGATCACCGCCCCGGTGATCAGGTACGGATGCCGCTCGGCGGCCTGGCTCCCCCAGTTGCGCCCGAGCAGGTCCGCTGCGACGATCACTCCATGGCTCAGGAAGGACGCGCCGATCATGGCGAGGCTAACGGTGATCATCGGCCGCCAGAGCATCAGCGCCAGCAGCGCGCCGATGAGGAAAGCCAGCGCCGCGGCGAAGTAGAACGCCTGCTCGGAATGGAACATCCCCCGCAAGGCGAAGATGGGGACCAGGGCGCAGGCGCCGCCGGCCAGGAATGCGCCCACTTTCTGCAGCATGAGCGCGCTGATTCCCACCAGCAGCCCCATCGGAAGCGCCACTAAGAGCGGATGTATCCCCAGTTTCTTCGCCAGCGCCACCCCCAGCGCCGCGCCCACCAGCACCCCCGCGCACACCAGCCCGATCCGGTAAATGCGCCAGCCATAGAAGAGCAGCAGCACCCCCGCGCCCAGGAGAAGACAGGCCAGAACCGGGGGAGGGAAGTGCTGGGGCAAACGGGGCCGCCTTTCTTAGGAACGAGGACCTAAAGGACTGCAAGGACTTACATCCTCAAGGGGGCAGTTTATCATAAGTCGCCCTTGCAGTCTTTGCAGTCCTTTAGGTCCTTGGCCGGTTCCTCTCCTCCAGCCGCGCGCGGGTCATGCGTTCGCGCAGCCCGCCTTCCTCGACGAACGCCTTCTCCTGTTGCCTGATTTGACGGTCCAGCAGGTAGCTCGCCACGCGGATCAGGCCAATGATGACGTTGGCGCAAATCGCCGGGTCGGCATGCTCGATCCCTTTGCGAAAAGTCTCGTAGCTTGCGTTGGGGATTCGGTTCAGTTCGCGCAGACGCACTGCGTAAGGATGGTCCTTCTCCCACTCACCCAGGCCGCGCGAACGAAGGAAATCGCGGTAGTCGGCCAGGAGCTCCTCCAGGCTGGCGCGCGCGACATTGGTGAGCTTGAGCTCCGTTTCCTTGGATGACCCGGAGGCCATGCTCCCTTCAATGATGTTCTGCTTGCCTGAACGCGCGGCCTGGACCATCTGGTCAAAGGTGCGATCCCGGCGCTCCATGAAGCGATTGCAGAAGCGGACGGTGGCGTCGTAGACAATCTCCGCCTTCTGGTAGGAGAGGAGGTTCTTGTAGCCGCCGTGCGGGGGGATGAAACGGGCGGTCATAGGAGGCCCCCACAAGAAAAAGGACATAAAGGACTGCAATGACTGCAAAGACATACGCGCCTGCGGCGGCAGTTTATCATAAGTCGTCCTTGCCGTCCTTGCAGTCCCTTATGTCCTTGGCCTTTAACTACCCCGGGCATCTCCGGCAGCCTCCCGCGTCGTTAGGGTCGCAGGAATCGCCATTGATGCGCGGCGGCTCCTCGCGGCGGGCCATGGGGGCCCCGGCGCGCAGCACCTCGGAGTCCTTCGAGCCTTCGCGATAGACGGTGATCCCCTTGCAGTGCAGCTCCCAGGCCAGCAGGTAGGCGCGGCGCACGTCCTCGACGGTCGCCGTGCGCGGAAGGTTGATCGTCTTGGAAACGCCGTTGTCGCTGTGGCGCTGGAAAGCCGCCTGCATCTTCACATGCCACTCCGGCGCAATGTCGCGCGCGACGACGAAGACCCGCCTCAGCTCCTCCGGCAATTGCGCGCAGGGGCGGATGGAGCCCTCGCGCGCGCATTCCGCGAACAGCGCCTCGATGTCCACCCCCAGAGCCTCGGCGCGGCGCTGGAACTCCGGGTGCGTCTCGAACAGCGTCGCCCCTTCCGCCATCGTGCGCCAATAGCGCAGCGCGAAGACCGGCTCGATCCCGCTGGAGACGCTGGCGATCAACCCGATGGTGCCGGTGGGCGCGACGGTGGTGACGGTGGCGTTGCGCAGCGGGCCGATCCCCTCCGCCTTCCAGCGGCTGCGCTCGTACAGCGGGAAGGGGCCGCGCCGCGCCGCCAGTTGCGCCGAGGCCTCGCGCCCGCGCCGCGCGATGAACGCCATCAGCTCCTCCCCCCGCCGCAGCGCCTCCTCCGAATCGTACGCCACATTCATGCGATACAGCGCGTCGGCGAAGCCCATCACCCCCAGCCCGATCTTCCGGCTGGCCCGCGTGGCCGCGGCGATTTCCGGGATAGGGTACTGGTTCACATCGATCACGTTATCCAGGAAATGCACCGCGTCGTCGATCGCCTCCCCGAGCCGCGCCGTGTCGAAGCGGTCGCCGGCGATGAATTTCGTGAGGTTCAGGCTGCCCAGATTGCAGGACTCGAAGGGAAGCAAGGGCTGTTCGCCGCAAGGGTTCGTAGCCTCGATGCGCGCCACGTCCACCAGCGGATTGGCGCGGTTGATTTCGTCGATGAAGACGAGGCCGGGGTCGCCGCACTGCCAGGCGGCGGTGCAGATGATCTCGAAGACATCCCTGGCGGGGCGGCGCTCCACCACCGCGCCGCTGCGCGGATTGATAAAGAGGTGGTCCCCCCCGACGCGCACCGCCTCCATGAACGCGTCGGTGACCGCGACGGAGATGTTGAAGTTCTGGAGGAAGCCGGTGCGGGTCTTGCAGAGGATGAACGGAATCGCGTCGGCATGGTCGATGCTGAGGATGGCCATGTTCGCGCCGCGGCGGCGGCCCCCCTGCTTGATGACGTCGGTCGCCTTGTCGAACACCTCGATGAAGCTGATCGGCCCGCTGGCGACCCCCCCGGTGGAGCGCACCACGTCGCCGGAAGGGCGCAGGCGCGAGAAGCTGAAGCCGGTGCCCCCGCCGGACTGGTGGATGAACGCCATGTCCCGCAGCGCGCTGAAGATGCCGTCCATCGAGTCCTCGACCGGCAGGACGAAACAGGCGGAAAGCTGGCCGAGCGAGGAGCCGGCGTTCATCAGCGTGGGGGAGTTCGGCAGGAATTCCAGCGAGGACATCCGGCTGTAAAAACGCTCCGCGCTGCGCTGGACGGACTCCTTCCCCTCATGCGCCTCGTCCGCGGCGGCCACGGCGTTGGCCACGCGGCGGAACATCTCGGCGGGGGTCTCGGCGATCTGCCCCTGCTCGTTCTTGCGCAGGTAGCGCTTTTCGAGGACGCGGATGGCGTTCAGGGAAAGCTTCAGATCGTCGTGGACGCCCATGGCGCTCTTGGCGTCGCGCACGGCGGCGTGGCGGAAGCGATGCAGAATGTACGCCTTGGCGAGATCGGGGTCTTTCTCCTCGACCAGCACGCGCTCGACCAGGTCCTGCACCTGCTCGACCGAGGGGGTGCGGACGGTCCCGGCTTCCAGGAAGCCCAGCACGCGCTGCGCCAGCGCGGCGGCGCGCGCGGGGTCCTCGCGCCCGAGTTCGCGCATGGAACCCTGGATCGCGCGGGCGATCTTCTCCGCGTCGAACGCCTCCAGATGCCCGTCCCGCTTGCGGATTCGCTCGATGGCCATTCGTTCCCCCATCTCTCAATGAGCTAATGAGCTGCGGAAAACGCAACCCCTACATTATCCGCAAGGAAGGGGAGGAAGTCACGCGATTTTCCGGGGGGAGTGAGAACTACGAAACACGCGAAAGGCGCGAAAGGTTCATGATGAGGCTTCTTTCGCGCCTTTTGCGTGTTTCGTAGTGGCCGCCGTCGTCGTCCTTTGGTTAAGCCTTCACCCCAGCTCGCTCGCCGCCTGGTATATGATATCAAACAGTTCCTGGATATTCTCCTTCTCGACGCAACTGAAGGCGACGCGCAGGTCGCGCTCGGCGGTGGCAATCGTGCCGACGGCGTACTTCTCCAGCAGCGCCTTGCGCAGCGTCTCGGCGGACACCTTCTTGAGCTTCACGCACATGAAGTAGCCGCTGTTGAACGGGTAGGGAGTCCAGGCGCTGCCGTAGCGCGGGTCGGCCAGGACGCGCTTGACCTCGCGCGCGCGGCCCTGGAGGATCTCCTTCTTGGCGGCGCGCTCGGCGAAGAAGCCGGCGCTCTTGACCGAGCGCAGCACCGCCTGCTGGCTGAGCATCGAGCAGTTGCTCATGACGCTGCGAATCTCGCCGGACACTTTCTTTTCCAGCGCGGTGAAGAGCGGGCTGTCCGCCGCGACGCCCCCGGCGCTGAAGGAAAGGAATCCCACGCGCAGCCCCCAGACGAAGACCTCTTTGGTCGCCGCATCGCACTTCACCGCCAGCAGCCGCTCGTGCCTCCCGGCCAGCAGCGAGAAAAGCGATTCGGTCATCACCTCCGGTTCATAGAACAGCCCGTAGTACGCGTCGTCCACCACGGCGACGACGTTGACGCCCCCCTGCGCCGCCTCGGTCAGCGCGGCGGCGATCCCCTCTCCCTCCGCGCGCGTGATGGAGTAGCCGGTCGGGTTGTTCGGGAAATTGAGCAGCACGAGCACCTTGCTCTTTCCCTTGCACGCCTGCTGCAGCGCGGCCTTGAAGGCGGGGAGATTGAAGCCGGTCATTATGGAGCCGCTGGCCCCTTGTTCCGTCGTAGGGGCAAGGCATGCCTTGCCCCCGCAGCCACAGGCCGGCTTTTCGCCAAAGAACGGATACGTCGCAATCTGCGCGCCCCGCCGCAGAACGTAGGTCAGCCGGTAGTTCCCCCAGATCTGGTCGGGCAGCAGCAGCGTGTCGCCCGGCTCGCAGAACAGATCGGCGATGATGCTCAGCCCGTGCGTCAAACCGTTGGTGACGATCGGCAGGCTCATCGACTTGCCCGCCAGCGAGGGGTTGTCCTTGAGGTCCTTGTCGCGCCAGGCCGCGCGCAGCTCCGCCAGCCCCGCGACCGGGGCGTACGGCAGCGCCTCATCCGAGGTGAACCCCTTGAGCTGCCCCATGAGCGAGGGGAGCGCCATGAGATGCCCCCCCTCCGTGGCGACCCCGAGCGTGGCGTTGTGCTTCTTCGCCTTGGCCTTCGCCTCCGCGCTCTGCGTGAGGATCCCCTTGGGGAAGTACATCTCGCGGCCCAGCGTCGAGAGCATTTCATAGACGTGCGGGTTCGCCTTCTGGATCATCTCGTTCAGTTCGGTCGCCAGCGGGTTCATCCCAAGCTCCTCCTCTGTGGTGACGGGTTTCCTTCCGCGCGTGGGGCGGTAGTTTAGCATGAACTGGGATGAAACGGAAGGAGACGGGCATCATTCGACAGGGCAAACGCATCTAAAGAGCGCCGCAGGCTGTGGCGTCAGGGGTCTGGATCGCGATGCATGATTGTGATCACGCTGAGCGCGATGGTTTGTGGAGTGCGGCGGCAACGACGCCGCTTTGGATGGCGTGGAGTCCGGCGCCCTCAGGGTGCAGCCCCGTGAGTCGTGCGCTCCGTCATAGCCAAAGCGCCGCCGATGGCGGCGCACTCCACATTCTGGGGCGCTCTTTAGCTGTGTCTGCCCTGCATCATTCGTGTAACGCGTTAGTCATGCGGGGGTCATTGCGAGGAGCGCAGCGACGAAGCAATCTTTGCGTGCGACCGCCCGCGCTAAACCAAGCGCTCCCACCGCGAAAAGATTGCTTCCCCTTCGCTACGCTCCGGATCGCAATGACGAGACCCCCGCGTGGCTAACGCATTACTCATTCGTCGGCAGTCGCCCGGTGTAGCGGCGGGTTTTAGCCCGCCGGTCGTGCGCGGGCCGCGTGCGCCGGGGAAAATTCCAGGACAAAGAGGGGTTAAAAAGAAGCGGCCCCTCGCGTGAGCGAGGGGCCGCCGAACGTCCACTATCCCAAAGCTTATTACGGCTTCAGGTTCGTGTAACCATCGTAAGACGCGCCACCGGTGGTGCTGTCAATCCTGAGAAGGAGCACATCAGTGTCCGCATTCCAGGAGTTGTTTCCACCTGTTCCGGAGTTCACGTCCGAGTACACGTTGTCGGTCGGCTCATTGGAGCAGAAGTTAGCCTCCACCCACTCCACGTGCCCATCCACGGTGAGGACGTTCTGTCCACCAACGTGGTTCTGGGTAGCGGTATCGCGGTTGTAAGCATACGTTCCGTCCATATCGCCGGCGATCACCATGTTCGACACGGCAGACGGGTACACACGGCAGTCGTACCCGTAGCTGCTAGTCGTGAGCGTGTAGGTCCGGTTGGACCAGAGGTACTGCCCGGCGGCGCCAAGGGCCGAAACGGCCGCGGCGTCGGTAGCGTATGGCACGCCAGCGTTATCCGGGGATACCTTGAAGTACGGCTCGTCTTCGGTCGAGGGGCAACGGAAGCCCTTGGCCGCCTGCACGTAGTTCGGGTACAGACCGCCGATAGCCGTCATAGCCGCCATCGGATAGGTGGCGGTATGAGCCGCGACGTCTGTAGCTTCCAAACTGTAGGGACCCCAGCTGAACGGGAAGAACTCGCGGTTGCTCTGAGTATAAGCAAACACGGCCTTACCGATCTGCGAGAGATTCTCCATGCAGCTCTTACGGCGAGCCTCCTCACGCGCTCTTGCTAGGGCCGGCAGCAACATTCCGGCCAGAATAGCAATAATTGCGATCACGACCAAGAGCTCAATGAGGGTGAAAGCCGATATCCATTTTCTCATTATGTTTCACCTCCTTTCCATTTTTTTCTAAGGCACCCCTGCCTGACAATTCGAACCCCATGCATAGTAAAGTATAACGACCTTGGCCAAATAGTCAACACAATTTTAGCAAAAAAATCACTCCAAGGGGGGCCCGGCGGGCAGCGGAATTCCCCACGTCCCTGGGCCTTCCACCTGCCCATTCGAGGCGCGCAGCGCCACGCCTCCACCCCACGCGCCCATGGCGCGCGCAAGTCGTGTGCGGAGAAGGAGTTATAAAGCGCTGCGCCCAAAGTTCCCTGGCTGGCCGCTAGAGAAAGGCCCCTCTGCCGTGCTAAACGCATTCCCCGGGATCAGAACAGGCTCCGTGAAGCATCCTCTTGAGACGGTAGTGGTTCACTTACGCGCGGGGAGTGCATGTCATATGTCACCCTGAGCGCGGCGAAGGGTCTTTCGAAGCGCGAAACGTTGGCTTGTCGAAAGATTCTTCGCTACGCTCAGAATGACAATGCGCGTAAGTGAACCACTACCCTTGAGACCGCTCGTTAGCGTATTCTTGGCTTCCCACTCCCGCGTACCATAAAGGAGAAGAGCCCAGGCCGTGGGGCTGTTGAAGAAGTGCAGGAGTGCCGCTAGAGCACTTTAGGCTTTCATGGCTACGGTGTGTGATAAAGGCGAGGAGCGCTAGCCTCGGCAGGCCGGTCGCCTGATGGGCGCAGCATGCTGCGCCCCTACACAGCGACATAGGCATGGAACGTTAAAACGCTCTAGCGCAAGGAGGGCGTGTAGGCGCGGGCTTTAGCCCGTGCCCACGTGGCGGGCTAAAGCCCGCCGCTACACACGGAAACGCCGCGTCGGACGCCTGAGCCCCCGAAGGGGGCGACGGGCCGTCGAGCCACGGGACGCCCGGCCGGCGGCGGGGTACCGGCCGCGTCGCTCGGACGGGGGGGGCACCTCGGCTCGGCGTCCGGAGCGACCTCTCCCGGACGCGCGTCCTCCCCCGCGCGCGGCAAGCCGGTGGGCGTTCATATTATGAACATGAGTTCATTATCGGAACAGGCGTTCATTATACGAACCAGCGTTCAGTCCGTGAACGCTCAGCAGCCCAGCCGCAGCCTCAGGCCGTTGGAGGAAGGGAGCCCGGCCGCGGTGATCTTCCGGACGCACTCCTCCACGTCGTACGGGATGCGGCGGATCTCGACGGTGCGTGCCACGCTGTCGAACAGGCAGAAGGAGGCATCCGCATTCCCGTCGCGCGGCTGCCCGACGGAGCCGACGTTCACGACCGAGCGCGCCGTGACGCGCAGCCGCAGCGGGGACTCGGTCGAGAAGGAGATTTCGTTCCGGTCCAGCACAAAACTGATCGGCACATGCGTATGGGCCACAAAAGCATACGGCTGGTTCTGCGCCATGAAGCAAAGCACGGCGTCCTGAAGGCTCAGGATGTATCCGAACAGCTCCGGCGATGCGAGGGTGCCGTGGGCCAGGGCCAGGCCGTCGGCGTTCAGGCTGAGCGGGAACGAGCCGGCGTAGGCGAGCCGTTCGGGGTCGAGCGCGTCGCGCGTCCATTCCACGGAACGCAGGGCGTTGAAGCAGTCCGTGGCGAGTTTTCCGCAGACGGCCATGTCATGGTTGCCGGCAACCGCGGGGATATTCCGCTCGCGGAGGAGATCGAGGCAGGCGGCCGGGTCGGGGCCGTAGCCGATGGTATCGCCCAGGCAGTAAACGGCGTCGGGGGCAAGCGCGTCGATCTGCTCCAGGACGGCCCGGAAGGCCTCCAGATTGCCATGTACATCGCCGAACAGCGCATAGCGCATGAAGAATGGACTCCGTTAATAAGTCGGGACACAATACTTTCATCCGCACAGGAGGCGCCCATGCCCCGGCGGTGCTTCGCCCGGATGAAAGTATTATGTCCCCGCTATTATGAAACCGGCGAACTCTCCCGTGGCTGGCCCGCGACGGAGCTCGGTGTCTGAGATATACGCGCGCATTCGCCGCTGGACGGCCTCGAGCAACGCATCGAGCGCGCCGCGCGCCCCCTCGGCCACCATCTCGACGCGGCCATCGGGAAGATTGCGCACGGTTCCCGTCACCCCGGGAAATTCCGGGACCATATCAAGAACGGTGAAGCGGAACCCGACCCCCTGCACATGGCCGGAGAAATACGCCGTGAGCCGTTCCGGAGCATCGGATGGAGTTGCGCGCATCGGCCTCTCCTTACCTGTGTGATATTAGCAAAACAGGTGAGGAGATTCAACGGCGTTCCCGCCCGCGGCAGGGCAAACGCATCCGAAAAGCGCCGCAGAATGTGGAGTGCGCCGCCGCCGGCGGCGCTTTGGCTATGACGGAGCGCACGACTCACGGGGGTGGCCCCTGAGAGCGCCGGACTCCACGCCATCCAAAGCGGCGTCGTTGCCGCCGCACTCCACAAACCATCGCGCTCCAGACCCCTGACGCCACAGCCTGCGGCGCTCTTTAGATGCGTTTGCCCTGCGCCCGCGGCTGCGGCCCTTGAAATGAAGCGCGACGGAGAGTATACATAGTGGCGCGGGAATGAGGCGCGGATGGATCCACTGATGGAGGTGCTCGGCGTGGCAACAGAACGTCGGCTCGGACGCGGGCTGGAATCGCTGCTGGGGGCTGAGGCGCATGAGCGCTTTGACGTCGGGAGCGTGACGGCGGCCGCAGGAGAGGGGGCGCGCAAGGTTCCCATCGCGCAGATTCGCCCGAACCCCGTGCAACCGCGCAGTGCTTTTTCCGAACGCGAACTGGACGAACTGACCGAGTCCATACGCGCAGTCGGCATTCTTCAGCCGCTGATGGTGCGCAAGGCCGCCACCGGCTATGAGCTGGTCGCCGGCGAGCGCCGCCTGCGCGCGGCGAAACAGGCAGGGCTGACCGAGGTGCCGGTGATCGAGCGGCAGGTCAGCGACGATGATATGCTGACGCTGGCCCTCGTCGAGAACTTGCAGCGCGAAGACTTGAACCCGATTGAAAAAGCGAAAGGGTTCAAGGAGTTGATCGACAGGCACTCGCTGACGCAGGAAATCGCCTCCAAGCGGCTCGGGAAGGACCGTACGACCATAGCCAACTTTATACGGCTATTGGACTTGCCCGAGGGGGTGCAGCACGTTGTTTCACGTGGAACAATCAGCATGGGGCATGCCCGGGCGCTCCTGGGATTGCCCACCGCCTCCGCGCAGCAGGCGCTCGCGCTTCGAATCGAGGAGGAAGGAATCTCCGTGCGCGAGGTGGAGCGGATGGTCGCCGCCGTGCGCACCGGCGCGGCAAAGAAGCAGCCGGCCCACCGCCCCTCGGCGCAGAAGGACCCGCACCTTCGCGATATCGAGGACCGCGCGCGCGAGCGCTTCGGCACGAAGGTCAACGTCGAGCATGCCGGCGGCAAGGGGAAGATGATCATCCATTTCTACTCGGATGATGATTTCCAGCGCGTGCTGGATGTACTCGGCCTGTCGGAGGGCTAAGGGCGCAGCATGCTGCGCCCCTGCATAGCGTACTCCAGGTTTACTCCCATAATCGGAAGTCAAAATGTACAAGCTGATGGTGGCGCTGCGATATATGCGGCGCAACTGGCTCAACCTGGTCGGCGTCGCGGCGGTCGCCATCGGGGTGCTCGTCCTGATCGTCGTCCTCTCGGTGATGAAGGGGTTCGACGAGGAGTTCCGCGCGCGCGTCCGCGCCACCCTCTCGGACCTGATCGTCGAGAACTGGTACGACGAGCCCTTCGGCAATTACGAAGAGCTGATGGCGCAGATCGAAAAGATCCCACACGTCACGGCCTGCGCGCCCCGCTACGAGGGGCTCGCGCTGCTCACCCTCCGCAAGAAGCTGCCGGATGGAACGTACGGCCCCGGCCAGCAGCGCCGCTATGGGGAGTTCCTGGGGATCGATCTGCCGCGCGAGGTTAAGGCGACCGACTTCGCAGAATACGTTCGCGCCTGGCGCGGCAGGGCGGCGCGCGAGGAGCTTGCGGCTCTCTTCTCGCAAGGAGATATCGCCATCGCGGCCATCTCCAAGGAGCATGTCGCGGCAGAGCTTAACTCCTTACGGCCAGAAGATTTACAGATAATGGACGCTCTCCCGCGTGAGCGGCTGACGGCCTGGGCGAAGAAGGAAGGGCTCTCTCTCCAAAGCGCATTTGCGACCGCGGCCGCGACGCCTGTGGAGTGGGGGGAGGTGCCCGACTCGAAACTCTCCCCCGCGTTCGCCGGCTCCGAGCTGCTCGTGATCGGCCAGGATGAAAACGGCACGCAGGTTTCGCTGGGAACCGGAGACCAGGTGGTCGTCTTCTCCGCGACGGACAACTTCGCGAATCAAACCTTCCGTCGCTGCCAGGTGAACGGCGAATTCCGCTCCGGGATGTACGACTACGACGCGCGGAACATTTATCTCCCTCTCGCCGACGCGCAGCGCTTCATGAGCAACGAGGGGAAGGTCACGAGCATCAACATCCGGCTCGACTCTTTCGACAACGCGCCGATCGTGCGCGCAACGCTCCTGGGCATTCTGACGCCGGACGAACTGCGCCGCGGGCTCGACGCGCTCCGCTCGCTCGGCGGCGGCGCGGCGCCCAAACTCAAGGAGATCGAAGCGCAGTTGAAGCTGCTCTCCTCAAGTGAAGTAACCTGGTTCGCCACAGCGGATTACCGCGCGATCACCGTCACGCGTTCCCTCGAATATGACATCTACGGCGCGCTTGAAACGCTGCACAAAACCGGCGTCGCGAACCCCGCCGCGGAGGAGTTCCAGAAGCTCGTCCTGCAGCGCGAGGGGAGCCGCGTGGGACGCGGGAGCAAACTGGCGTTGCGCGTCAGCACCTGGGAGGACAAGCGCCGGCCGATGCTGCGCGCGGTGATGCTCGAACGCCGCATCATGGGGGTCATCCTCTTCTTCGTCATGCTCGTCGCCGGCTTCCTCATTCTCTCCATCGTGCATACCACGGTGCTCTCGAAGATCCGCGACATCGGCATCCTGAAATCCATCGGCGGCAGCGTCGGAGGGATCATGTCCATCTTCCTCCTGAACGGGCTGCTCATGGGGGCCGTCGGCTCCGCGCTGGGGACGCTCGGGGGGATGCTCATCACCAAGAATATTAACGCGATCCAGGCGGTGCTGGAGAAGATGGTCGGCTACAGCCTCTTCCCTCAGGACATCTATTATCTCGATCGGATTCCCGTGGACCAGCACCCCTTCTGGAACACGACGGTCATCTGCCTGTCGGCGGTCGTTGTGAGTCTGCTTGCCAGCGCCTACCCGGCGTGGAAGGCGTCGCGATTGAATGCGGTGGAGGCGCTGCGCTATGAGTAACTTCTTATCGCTCCACGAGATAACGAAAGAGTACCCGCAGGGGGAAACACCGCTGCGCGTGCTGAAGGGGGTTACGCTCGAAGTCGCGAAGGGGGAGTATCTCACCATCGTCGGCGCCTCCGGAGCGGGCAAGAGCACGTTGCTGCACATCATGGGGCTGCTCGATCAACCCACCTCCGGCGAACTGCTCTTCGAGGGGCGCGACCTCGGGAAGATTTCCGGATTGGAGCAGGCGCAACTGCGCAATCATCTTTTCGGATTCGTCTTCCAGTTCTTCCACCTGCTCCCCGACTTCAACGCCGTCGAGAACGTGATGATGCCCGGGCTTGTCGGGCAGGGATTGTGGGGCTGGACGCTCACGCGCCGGCAGGTGCGCCGCTCAGCCGAGGAATTGCTGGCGCGCGTGGGGTTGAAGGAACGGTTGAAGCACCGTCCGAGCCAGCTCTCCGGCGGCGAGCGTCAGCGCGTCGCGCTTTGCCGCGCGCTCATCAACCAGCCGCGCGTTCTCCTGCTCGATGAACCCACAGGGAACCTGGACAGCCACACCGGCGAGGAGATCCACGAACTCGTCCGAACGCTCAACCGCGAACAGGGGCAGACGATCGTGATGGTCACGCACAACGAGGCGGCGGCGCGGCGCGCAGGGCGGGTGATTCGGATGCTGGATGGCGAGATCGTGAGCTGCTGAGGGGATTCTCACCGCAGAGACGCGGAGAACGCAGAGAACGGCGAGGCAGCGCAACGAAGACAACGGCGGCTGGAACTACGAAACACGCGAAAGACGCGAAAAAGGAGATAATATAAGCCTCTTTCGCGCCTTTCGCGTGTTTCGTAGTGGCAGCCTGCGCCGTTCTCCGCGTCTCTGCGGTGACTTACAACCGTCACTTCAACAGCGCCGCCACTTCCCGCCGGATGGTTTCCTCGATGCGCCCGCGGAAGAGCGCCGCGGCCCAGGGCATCGTCCCCTCCATGCGCACGTCGGCCTCTCCCACCGTCACGACCGCGCTCACCGGGAACCCCATCAAGTGAAGCTCGAAATGCCCCACGTTCCCCTCCCACCGCTGTTCCGCGTGGCTGATGTGGTGGGCGTACTGGGTCGCCAGCCGCGTGACGAACTGCTGCATGCGCGCGAGCGCCTCGGCGGAGCCGAGCGCGTGCGGCAGGAGCATGTGGATCCGGGGCATCGCGGTAATACTCCGTATTACTTTCGCTCTATCGCAGCGCGGGGGCATAAGCCGGGGTGGGGACACAAAACTTTCCTTTGGAAAGTATTGTGTCCCCACCGGCCTGGTTTCGACAAAGCAAAACAGCCCCTACCGCATCAGCGGGAACAGGATCACGTCGCGGATGCAGGGGGAGTTGGTGAGCACCATCACGATCCGGTCGATGCCGATCCCCAGCCCCCCGGCGGGCGGCATGCCGACCTTCAGCGCGCGCACGAAGTCCTCATCCACCACGCGAAGCTGCCCTTCCGCCTGCTCGACCTGGTTGCGGAAGCGATGCTCCTGGTCGATCGGGTCGTTCAACTCCGTGTACGCGTTCGCGCACTCCATCCCGGCGATGTACATCTCGAAGCGTTCCGCGAAGCGCGGGTCGGTTGCAGAGGCCTTGGTCAGCGGGCAAAGCGTTATCGGATAGTGGGTTACGAACGTCGGCTGGATCAACTGGTGCTCCACGCAGCTCTCGAAGAGCCGGTCGGCGACCGCGGCGATTTCGCCGTTGGGGTCGCGGCCGAGTTCCTTCGCCTTGCTGCGCAGCCCCGCCTCGTCATCCAGCCCGACGCCGGCGTGCTCCTTGAGCAGTTGGTCGTACGTCGCGCGCCGCCAGGGGGAGGTGAAGTCGAGTTCATGCAGACCGTAGGAAATCTTGCGCGACGGATGGAGCAGGTCGATGGCCGAGCCGATCAGCCCCTCGGTCAGGTCCATCATGATATTGAAATCGGCGTACGCCTGGTACACCTCCATCATCGTGAACTCGGGGTTGTGGCGCGTGCTGATTCCCTCGTTGCGGAAATTGCGGTTGATCTCGTACACCTTCTCCATCCCGCCCACCAGCAGCCGCTTCAGGTAGAGCTCCGGACTGACGCGCATGTAGAGGGCCAGGTCCAGCGTGTTGTGATGGGTGACGAAGGGGCGCGCCGCGGCGCCGCCGGGAATTGCCTGCATCATGGGAGTCTCGACTTCCAGGAACCCGCGCTCATCGAGGTAGCGGCGGATCGCGCCGATGATCTGCGTGCGGCGGCGGAAGGTGGCCATCACATCCGGGTTGGCCCAGAGGTCCACGTAGCGCTGGCGGTAGCGGATCTCCACGTCGCGCAGCCCGTGCCATTTTTCCGGCGGGGTCAGCAGCGCCTTGGAGAGCATCCGCAGACCGGACGCAAAGACGGTGATCTCGCCGGTGCGGCTCTTGCCGAGCTTCCCGTCGACGCCTATAACATCGCCCAGGTCAAGCACTTGCAGCACTTCAACGGAGGCGGGGTCGAGCATGTCCTGCTTCATATAGAGCTGGATCTTGCCGGAGGAATCGCGCAGATCGGCGAAGGCGGCCTTGCCGAAATTGCGCATGGCGGTCATCCGGCCCGCGACGCGGACGACGCGTCCTTCCTCGTAAGCGCCGGCGATCTGCGCGACGGGCGCGACGCCGTCGAAGCGGGAGCCGTACGGGTCCACCCCCTTCGCGCGCAACGCCTCGACCTTGGCCATCCGTTCCTGCTCAAACCGATCTTCCACCGTTCCGCCTCCAACCTGAAAACCTTGCCTGCCCGCACGAGGGCAAGGGATAATTGAAACACAACGGGCGGCGGGGGTCAAGGAGACGGCGAACGGATTCAACGTTCAACATTCGACATTCGACGTTCAACGTCCAATCAACGACGAAGCGGAATACAGCCGCCGCGTTGCGCGGGGTCGTTCGTTACTTGAATATTGGACGTTGGACGTTGAACGTTGAATCCGTTCCCCCTTGAGAAGCTCCCCCGGTATCTGGTACGCTCATGTTCCGGCCTCGATGGGAAGACAACGGAAGAACCAGGAGCAGGCATGCTGGCGTTGGATAAAGCAGTGGTCTGGCTGAACCGCGTGATCCGCAAGGGGATTCCCCGGCGATATCCGGCGCGGAACGTCCTGCTTCTGCTGCCGCATTGTCTGCAACGGCAGGGCTGCCCGGAGCCGGTGAAGGAGCATATCCGCCATTGCAAGGGATGCGGGCGCTGCAAGCTGACGCACCTGCGCACGCTGGCGGAGCGGTACGGCGTCGCCGTGCACGTCGCCTCGGGCGGACGCGAGGCGCTGGCCCGCGCGCGCGCCCCGGAGGTGCGGGCGATCCTGGCGGTGGCCTGCTCCAAGGAGCTGGCGGAGGGGATTCGCGCCACCTTCCCGAAGCGCGTCATCGGCGTGCTGAACGCCTGGCCGCACGGGGCCTGCAAGGATACCGACGTGGACGTCGCGCAGGTCGAAGAGGCGCTTTCGGCGCTGGTCGCAAAAGCGCGGTGAAAGCACGCTAAGGAGCTGCCGGTGAATCTGACCTCATCCAAATCGCAGTTGGCCGGGTCGGCGCTGATGCCTCCCTCGAAGTCGCACACCATCCGCGCGCTGGCGTTCGCCACTCTGGCTCAGGGCCGGAGCGAAATCCTGAACCCGCTGGACAGCGCCGACACGCGCGCCGGCGTGCTGGCCTGCCGCGCGCTCGGCGCGGAGATCGAGACCGACGGCGCCTGGTCCGTCAAAGGGGTTGGCGGCAATATCCGTACCGCCGAGAACGTCATCGACGTGATGAATTCCGGCACCACCTTATATATCACGCTGGGCATGGCGGCGCTGGGGGAGGGATGGAACCTCTTCACCGGGGACGACCAGACCCGCCGCCGCAGCGCCGGCCCGCTGCTGGGCGCGCTGGAGCAACTCGGCGCGACGGCCATCAGCGCGCGCGGCAACGGCTGCGCCCCCATCATGGTCCGCGGCCCGCTCCGCGGCGGCGAGGCCAGCATCGCCTGCCCCACGAGCCAATACCTCACCAGCTTGCTCATCAGCGCGCCGCTGGCCCGGCAGGACAGCCACATTATCGTGACCCAGTTGAACGAGGCCCCCTACGTCCAGATGACGCTGGACTGGCTGGGCCTGCAGGACATTTCCTTCTCGCACTCGAACCTGCGCGACTTCACCGTCCGCGGCGGGCAGCGTTACCGCGCATTCAAGGAGCGCATCAAGGCGGACTTCTCCTCGGCCACGTTCTTCCTGGTCGCCGCGGCGATCACCGGCTCGGAGGTCACCCTGCGCGGGCTGGACATGAACGACTCGCAGGGGGACAAGGCCGTCGTCGGAATGCTGGAGAAGATGGGGGCGAAGGCGGAGGCGCACCCCTCGGAGCTGCGCATCCGCGGCGGGGCGCTGCGCGGGGCGGACCTCGACCTGAACGCCACCCCCGACGCGCTGCCGGCGATGGCGATTGCCGGCTGTTTCGCCAGCGGCACGACGCGGCTGCTGAACGTCCCGCAGGCGCGCATCAAGGAAACCGACCGCATCCGCAGCATGCGCGAGGCGATCGAATCGCTCGGCGGACGCGCCGAGGAGTTGCCCGACGGGCTGGTCGTGCATGGCGGCGGCCTGCGCGGCGGCAACGCGCGCGGCTACGCCGACCACCGCGTCGTCATGGCCTGCGCCGTCGCCGGCCTGGCCTCCGAGCAGCCGGTGACGGTGGACACCGCCGAGGCGGTCGCCATCACCTTCCCGAACTTCGTTCAACTCATGAACGAGTGCGGGGGACGAATGATTTGCGAATGAACGGCTGCCTGACGGGCTGACAGTCGCGCGGGTCTAGCCTTTCAAATCGCAATTCAGTAATCAGTAATCTACAATCCGCCGTTTAAGGTTCTGCCCATGGAAGGCGTCCGTCTCGGACGTGACGAGCTCATCCGGCAATTCTGCATCAGCCAGCGGCTGGCGGCGCGCGTGGGGGCGCTGCTGGGGCAGGGGCTGAGCGTCAGCGCCGCGCTGCTGGAAATCGCCGGGCCGGGGTCCGCGGTCGAGCGCCTGCTGCTGCTGCCGGGTCTCCTGGAATTGGCGAAGCGCAAGCCTCCGGCGGAAGCGGCGGCTGCGGCCGAACTCGCCGGTCTCGCCAAAGAAGCCCGCGCGGAATCGGAAGGGCCGTTCGCCATCGTCGAGAGCGAGGCGGGCCCCCTGCTCGCGCTGGAAGAGGAGCGCATGGCGGAGCGGGCCTGGAAGGAGCAACCCCCCGCGCAGGAGACGGCGCTGGCGCGTCCGCAGAAAGGTTTCTCCCCCGCCAGCCTGCTGGATGAGCGCGAGAGCCGCCGCCTCTTCGATGCCGGGGAGATCGCCCGGCTGAAGCTGGAGGCGCTGGCCGGGCGCGATGCCGAGTCGCGCGCCGGCGCGTTGCGCAAGCTGGCTTTCGCCCCGCTGAGCAGCCAGGAGAAGGGAGGCCTCTTCCTCCGCGCCCTGCTGGAAGGAGCGCCCGTCGTCCGCGCCGAAGCGATTCGCGGCATGGAGTCGCTCGGCTTCGACCGCGACACCGCCGACGCGATGCAGGGGCTGTTCGAGCCGGAGGAGCGCGCGCGCGGCGCGGCGCTTCGGCGGATCGGCGACCTGCTGAACAAACTGCGCGCGCCGGAGCGGCGCGTCCTGCTAGCGGTGCTCGTGGAAGCGTTGCGCGAGGCGCACCCGGCCAACGCCGAGGACCCGCTTCTGCTGCTGATCCTGCAAGCCGCGCCGCTGTTCGCCGAGCATCCCGAACTGGCGCCCGAGACGGCGCGCGTCTGCGTTCAGCATCTTCTGGCCGAGCCCCAGCGGCTGGGCCAGGCCATGCGCGACCTGTTGCTGCACCTGGCGCGCGTCGCGCCCGATGCGGTGCTGGAGAAGCTCTGGACCGAGGCGGAGACCGTCACCGCCGCCGGCTCGCGGGCGCTGCTGCTGGGGCTGCTCATCGAGACCGAAACGCGCCCTGCGCTCCTCCCGAAGCTGGCCGAGACGGTGACGCAGGAGTTGGTGCGGCCCGAGCTGGAAGAACTCCCCCGCCAGAAGCTCGGCCACAATATGGTGGCGCTGGGGGGAGTGGCCGCCTCCGCGCTGCTCAAGCGTTTCGACGCGGGCGCGGCGACCGAGCGCGCGGCGCTGGTGCCGTTCCTCGATGCGTTGGGGATGCAGGAATCGCTCCCCGCGCGCGAGCGTGAGCGCATCGCGCGAGCGATGCTCGAGGGCATCCAGTCCGGCGACGCGCGGCTCCGCCTGCTGCTGATGGGCACGCGCACGCTGCTGCAATCGAAAGTGGGCGAGGCGAACCACAAGGCGCTGGCGGCGGAGGCGTTGCCGCTGCTGCGCGCGCGCGAGTTCCCGGAATTGGCCTCGCAGGCGGCGGCGCTGCTGGAGAGGATCGGGCCGGCGGCCGCGCAGGGACTTTTCGATCTGATCGCCGAGCGTCCCGCCGCTTCCGAGGCGGACACGGCGGCGCGCGTCCTCGGGCGGATTCTGCGCGATGCGCAGGAGGGGTCGCCGGCGGCGAAGCTCCTGCCCAAAGTGGCGGATCTCTTCAGCAGGCGCGTGGCCCTGCCGGCCAATTCGCTCGGGGGCTATGCGGAGGCGCTGGGCTGGATCGCGCTGGCGCCGGTGGTCGCGGAGGGGGAAACGGGGAAGATCCTCGACCTGCTCCTGCAGCGCTTCGGGCGCGCGGCATATCACGGCGACCTCGCGGAGGCGATCGGGCGTATCGCCGGCAGCGGCAAGGTGAACGCGGAGCGGCGGGTGCGCGTGACGCGGCTCCTCAGCGACGTGCTGGCTCAGTCCGGCGGGCCGGAGAAGGCCCCCTTCCGCGCGAAGGAGACGCCGAAGGGGAAGGTGTACCAGATCACCGGGCGGGTCGAGTTCGACAGCGACACGCTCCCGGCGGCGGTTCATGGTCTCGAGCAAATCGCCCTGGCAGAGGGGACGCCGGAGGGGCTTCGCGCGCAGATGACCGAGCGCCTGCTGCTCACCTGGGAAGAAGTGGCCGCCTGGCGGATCGTGTGGGGGCCGCGCGCCGCGGAGGCGCTGGCTGCGACGCTCGGGCGCATCGGCGCGGATGCCCGTTGCGATGAGGAGACGCGAACCCGAACCATCCACGCGCTGGCGCGCGCGCCGGAACGTCTCTCCGCCGTGCGGGCGCTGGGGCAATTGTTCGATGGCCCCATGAAATCGGAAAAGACCGGCCACGCCGCCGTGGTCGCGGCGCTGGAGATGCTGGAGCATTGGATCGAGCCGGAGATCGCGCCGGAGGAATTGCAGGCCGTGCTCTCCGCCGCCGCTTCGGCTGCGGCGAACGCCCCCGCGGCGGCGCGTTCGGCGGATGCCCGGCGCCTGCGGACGCGGACCGTCGAGCTGCTGCTGGATGCCTTCCGCACCGGCAAAGAGTGGGCGCGCCCCGCGCTGGAGAAACTGGGCGACGCTCCGCGCCTCCCGCGCAAGCTGCGCGACGAAATCGCCCAGCGGCTGGGACGCCTGCTGGGCCTCAACAGCCGCTCGGCGGGGTTGTTCAAGACCCAGGTCCAGACCGCCTCCGATGGCTCGGCGTGGCTGGACTGGTCGCGGCAAGAAGTGTGGCGCGACTGGGCCAGCCTCTCGGAAGGATGCTACCTGCTGCGGAGCAACGTGACGGACTGGAGTGCCGAGGAACTTTGGAAGGCCTACA